>Ga0302126_10000252_pt1 | contig 36749 bp, 22 predicted proteins | sample CB4_20m_MG_FD_203108 | JGI IMG/M metagenome (GOLD analysis project Ga0302126, IMG submission 203108) | Marine microbial communities from Western Arctic Ocean, Canada - CB4_20m | ecosystem: Environmental > Aquatic > Marine > Oceanic | place: Canada: Western Arctic Ocean | collected 2017-09-24 | reverse complement strand
CAATTCGGACTCATCATCAGAGAAGAGACAGGAGTTAAGATATGAACAAGAATTGAAGGAGGCAATTGAGCTATCGAGGGAAGAACACGACCTGAAAGTATACCACGCGGAACACAAGGACATAAAAGAGACCATTGATGATGCCAGGAACAGGTTCATGGGCTCGTGCGTCATCGAGAAGAAGAGGAACGGGTTTGATTTATTGGACCATGAAGATGATGATGATGACGGGGTTCATGATTTCGAGGCGGAGACGCTTTATGGTACTAACGCGCAGTTAATAAAGTCGTTGTTTGCAAAGACTCCTGTGAATTCTATGAATTCTTTACAAAAACAGGACGAAGAGGCAGAACAAGCGAGCTTGGAAAGTTTCATGTCGGTCAAACGCGTGTATTGGACCCCAATCGCGGATACAGTGAAAGGCGGATGTTGGTTCGCCGAGGTATACGATAGCGCAGAACAGACTTTAGTGTACGTTCCAGTAGCAAAGGTCTTAAAAAGGTTCGGGAAGAAGGAGTTTGATCCGAAAATAGTGACGAAAGAATGCGAGATGAGCGCTGAGATATTATCAGACGAAGAGAAAATGGAACTTTATCAAGAGAAGGTGAAGTTGCGAAGGATGGAGAAAAAGCAGGAGAGAAAGGGTAGCGATATGAGCGACGACAAAAATAATAATAATAATAATGGTGTTATAACACCACCACAGAAAGTTGAAAGTTCGATTCCGCATCCTACGACGAAAGAGAATCTAAAGTTCGTGTACGTTCTAGGAGACGATTTAGAAGCAACCGCGCTCGCTTTTTTCACGAAGCATAATTTTCCGAGCATTGAAAAATATACAAAAAAGGTCACCTCAGTAATAATTTCGGAGTTGAAAAGTAGGAATTTGGCAAAAGATTTGCATCAGCACGTACCGTATAGGCCGCCAACGAAGTTTTTACCGACGACAGAGAAACAAGCTGCCGCTGCCCCTGTTTATAATAATAAGCAAATAGAGCCAATTCATCCGCCTAAGGAGGCGCAAATAAGAACACCAAAAGCTACGAAGGAGGTGGCTTCTTCTTCGAGAGAATCGGCGCTCATATCAACCAAATTTACTGCAGACGATAAAGAATTACTTGTCAAGATTGTTAAAGCGATTCAAGCGCGGACGAAAGGTACTCTTTTTGCAGATTTTCTTCTTGCATCAGAGACTATTACTCAGAGTAAAATGAGAACAACCCTGGACCCGAACAGACACGATTTGAATACTCTAGTTGAGTTTGTTCACACTCTCCCAAAACGTCAGTGGAATAATTTAATAGAAAAAGTTCGCCTGATGGCTATCGATTCTGCAGCGGTGTACGATGATGGTAGCGAGGCAAATAATACAGCACCTACTAGGGTTGTACAACAAAACAATAATAACAGAAAGAATAATAATAATACTTTTGCAGCCGCCGTTGAGCTTCCAAGACAACGACCGAATTCGTTATCCTCTGCAATATTCCCTGATATAATTAAAAAACAAACTTCTGCTACTCCGTTTGAACAGGTAGAAAGGAGTAAAAATACTGCTCCTATATACGTATACGACTTGGAATCGACTGTGCTTGAAACGCAACTGTACGAATTATTTTCACCGATTGTCATAGTTTCTGCCATTGAAGTGTACAAAGATCCAATCACGCGAAAGTCTCTTGGTTATGCGTACGTGATCTTATGGAATGAGCAAGAAAACGCGATAGCGATTGAAGCTTTTAACGGTCATGTCCTGAATGGGAAACCAATTCGTGTATTACAATCACCAGAATATAAAGAACAACAACAACAACACCCGATAAAAAGATGGGACGGCGATACCTTTTTTCAAGACAACAACGGCGGCGGCAGCAACGAGAAAGTTGAGGACGTGATAAAAGAAACAGACAATGAGACCTTTTCCCCCCAAAACAACGACGGCGGCGGCAACGAGAATGTTGAGGAATTATTAATTCAAATTCTTGAACTGGACATTGAAAACAAAAATTTGAAAGCAGAAAATTCCGAAGTTCTTACAAAGCTCAAAGCCGCAAACATTGAAAATTCCAACTTGCATGCTGAAATTACAAAGCTCAAAGCTGCAAACTTTGAGAATTCCAACTTACATGTAGAAGTTGCAAAGCTCAAAGTCGCAAACGTTGAAAATTCAAACTTACAAGCAGAAATTACGAAGCTCAAAGCCATGAATGCGCGCTTGCTTAAGGTCGCGCAAGATCAAAAAAGGTTGCATGAACAGAAGCAACAACAACAACAGCAACAACAACCATCAAACCCTTGGGGTACTTTCAGCACTTCAATGATCACCGACGATACTTCGTCTTCACACTCGTCTTCACAGATTGAGAATAACAATAATAATTACAACAACACAATTCCGAGGGAGAGAGCTGCTCTCTTCGGGGACGATATGAATTTTGGTTCATTAAACATGTTTAACGATTTGCTTCAAGACGACAACGACGATTTCCTCGAACCGCAAAGAAGAACAAACGGAGGAGGGAATAATCAAAGATTACCTAATCTACCGCCAGGATATGGCGGACAAAATCAAAACAAAGGCGGTGGCGCTTACACGCAAAGTAGTAGTAACGCTCACTCGCCATGGGGCCACGCGCCTAATTAGGAGAGATATGAATACACCACTTGAATCTATCTCACACGTGAATGTGTAATCATACTGATCAGCGCCATCTATGTTTTCGTTCTGGGAAGTCTTCGGTTCATTAAGGGCTTTGACGAGCTTAGCGATTTCTGCGTCGTATCGCTGTTGAGTGCTGCTTGTTTGCGAAGCAAGGAGAACGCTTAGAAGGAATACGACGCAGAAATCGCGTAGCTCGTCAAAGCCCTCAATGAAACGAAGCCGTTCACCGAGTGAAGACTTCAAAGAACGAAAACTTAGATGGCGCTGTCAAATACACATACACTCATACGTATAAATACTGCTAAAAAAGCGCTACTGACACTTCAAAATATCAATCTTCATCGTCTTCTGCGACGGATAACTCGATATTGCGGCCATGACCGTATCGAAACTTTCTCCTTGAACAGTTAATCTAATTATTTCTTCCCCGCTCCCAACACTGACTTCGTTATAAACCTGCGTACGCGTCTTCACTTGCGCCGAAATAGCTAACACTTTATCGCCCGAACCGATTTTGTTTCCATAGAGCTTCGCTACGTTGCCCTCGGCATTGATTGATCTAATTTTTATCCCGCCTAATCCGTCCTCTTCTAAGACTAGACCTAACGGTTTCTTCGCCTCTATCGTAATCCTCGCACAGTTCGATGGTATCTTATCCTCTGTTTTATTACTATCGTTGCTGTTCGTCGTCGCAGTCGTTCTTACTGTTATCTTTTGAACTTGAATTGAACTATTATTATTATTATTATTATTACGATGATGATGATGCGCGTGTAAAGATGATGATGATGATGATGTCTTCAGCGAGGATACTGTTCGAGAAAGAGGCATATCAAGCGAGACAGAGAGAGAGAGAGTAAGAAGATAAATATAATAAAGTTTACCGACGATGTTGGATTTTCGTTTTCATCACCAGACGTTCCTTTCTTCCTTACGATACGAAATTACAAATTTTACAGTGTTTTACAACGGCTACTACTCGGACTAATTGAACGTGAGTTCAGTGACAGGGTCCATGAAACCAGCGTCGCTGACGCATCTGACGCTTACGAGACCGTCTGATCTTAACTCGACTCTAGTTATTGAACCGTTATAGAGCGAGAATCTGAGCCACGCTTCGGGGGGGAGTTGTAATAATCGCAGGAGCGAGTATCTGATTACGTTTCCGTGGCAAACGACGATCTCGTGCGTCGTCGTTGGTTCTTCTTTTAATTCCTTTTTGTTTTTCTCGTCGCCATCTTTTTTGTTGTCGTTCGTTGCAATAGCTTTTGGTCTGTGAAAGAGCCATCTGAATCCGGCTTCGATTCGCGCCGAATCCTTGAAGTATTCCGATTCTGAGGGACCCCCATACGCAGTCCACGTGTCCGGTTCTGGCCGACAAGGCCCGCCTTCGCGAATCAAATCACTCTTTTCTATAACATCTACTTCTTTAAAATACTCATTGCGTATGATCGAAGCAGTTTCTTCAGCTCGAGTCATCGTGGATGATATAATCCTCGTCGGTAAAACGCCTTCAGGGATGACATCTCGTAAGCGTTTTCCACAGAGCAAAGCTTGACGCTTGCCTAAGTCGGTTAAATCATGTTTCGCGTCGTCTTTTCCCTTTTGATTAAATTGCCCGTGTCTTATCAAAAATATGACGCGTGTTGTCGTCGTCGTACTAGAAGATAATGTTGTCGTTTCGGCGGGTTGCAATCTGTCCCAATTGTAGTCCCATTTTTTACCATTTTCTAAACCTTCGGTGGATGAAACATAATAGGATGTTGTTGTTGCGACAAAAGCGGCAGCGGCAGCAGCTGCAACTGAACAACGAGGCTTTATCATTCGTTGTACTATCGTCATTGTTATCCTGCAATTGAGAGAGAGAGAGAGAATATAAAGTTAATATACAAATATATATGACCGGTACACAAATTCAACAACGAAACATTCCCAAAATCCACAGTGGCGGAGAACAAAAATAATGAAACCTCAGAGAGTATGGTCGTATATTCGTCCACATCGGGTGTTCGGAAAAGTTTTTGAGTTCTGTATAGTTTATTCTTCACGGGTATCATTTTTTTTCGTTCGGTCGTCATCGGATTTCGGATACTTTCGCAATGCGCGCGCGCGATAACTTATATAAATTGCGTCAGTTCGCATCAGGTATGTAATCCTCAACGTACTCAGTACTCAGAGTAGGATTGTTCATAAAAGGTTGTTTCATCACCCGCAATATATATAAATACATATAAACGATTCCAAATAATGTTCCAGTGGCTCTAGGGCTCAATTGCAATACTGGCAATCGCTTGAACCGCTTTACCAAAGGATTTTTCTCTATGGACGCGGAATGGCTCAAAGTCAAACCTACGACGCGAATCGTATTGATTCGAGTAAAGTGAAGCGCCCAAACGAACAAAAAAACACTTAATACATATATACATATATACATGCGTAACGTCGATATCATCATCATCGTGGTCTCCATTCTCGAGTAGGTTAGTTTCATATTTGAATCAAGTGAACTATGCCTTGAGTTTTCTTTCATCAACCACTTTTCGTAACGCTCGTATATGTATATATATAAAACAATAACAGTAAAATTGAAATCAGATTTATATTCTTATCATCGCCTTCAATGAAGAGGCTACTAAGGTGTCCTAAGATATATTTTTGTATGGAAAATCATCATCTTTCTTTCACTATTATTATTATCGTTATCGTAACTCGCACTTTAAATCGTCGTACCTCTGTTTCTTCTTCTTCTATTTACACATATTTGACGAAAAGAGAGAGAGAAGTGATTTTCCAAACGTCAATTAAACAATTAAAAACAATTAAACAACGTAATAACAATCAAACGCCTCGGATTAACGAGATTCACTGTTTATCGTCAGAGTTTAGTCAGATGGTACGGACAAGTTAGATCTCCTCATTGGCGTTATTTATTCCTACGTTTTTATTACTTGTCTCTACTACAGTGTATTGAAACAAATAACAGTCTACTATCAAAAGCAAAGAAAAAAACGAACAAAACACTTTTGGACATGTCCAACGAAGACTCGGCGACTTGAGGAAGATCCTTAAGCGCTTAAATAAGCGTATCGTTACTTAATTGATTTCGGCGACGGTTAGCGCTGTCGAATTGCGATTGATTGATTTGCGCAAGACAGAGACTCTAAGGACACGTTCGCCAATTCGTTTACTATATCAATAAACGACAAAAACACGCGCATTCACTCTTCGTCATCGAAGTCGTAATCTTCCGAAAGAGAGGAGAGATTTCTCTGATTGATCAGTAAATGGAAACGAAAATCGAAACATGTATTGTTTCGTACCTATACCATGCGCTGACTGCTCCGATTACTCGCGCGCGTACGCACTCTCTCTATTTTTTCTTACGTTCATTCATGTGCGTTACTAAATAATAAGAAGAAGACGAAGAAGCGCTTATCTTTTGTAGTATGTTTATTGAAATAATGTAATAAAAGCGGAATTATTGTTTCGTTGTTTCCCCAGCAGCACAGAGGAAAGAGGTCTAGCCGCCACAACATTGCGGGCAAAGATTGATTGATTAATTAATCGATCGATCAATGGCAACGAAATCAAAGCGTGAGAATGAAAACCGCGCCGCCGCTGCTCGCGACGAAGAAGATGGAGATTACACTGAACGAGACAGGGACGGAGAGAACAGAGTGAGGGTACAATCGGCGCTAGATATCACCGAAGCACACAGAGGAGAACTCGAATTCGATTGCGGTTTACTCACGTGTTTCGATATGCACAGTAATAGTAAGGATGATGATATAAATAAATCGGAAGATCGATTGAAAGAACACTCTAGGAACTGCTTACAGCGATTAGTCGCGGAGTTGTTCAATTTACCATCAGAGAGCGATACGAATGGACGTTTTGCTTTATTGCCACCAATTTTGGGGAAGTTCCCTAGAGCGATGAGGATGCCTGATATGGAGAAAGAAAAGACGAAGTGGGAATTATTCGCGGAAGAGAAAGGGATTAAGAAACGGAAGAGGTCGAAGATGGTTTATGATGAACAACAGGATGAGTGGAAGAGGAGGTATGGGTACGATCGTGCGAATGATTCGACGAAGATTGCGATCGTCGAGGCAAAGTTATCGAGTAAGCCAGGGCAAACCGAAGATCCGTTCTTGAGGGAACGAAAAGATAAGAAGCAAAGAGTGGAGAAGAACGAATTGCAAAGGCAGAAGAATTTAAATAAAGGCGGACAACAAAAACATCTACCGGCTACTTTACAATTAGCTATTGGTTTGAACAATAAGAGCAAAGATAAAGTCGGCGCCTCACAATTGAACTCTAAACTTAAAGTAAAACAGGTGCAATATAAAGTTTCTAGATCGACGGCGTCTGCGGGGAAATTCAACGCCCCTATTGCTGGAGATGAAAAGATCAAAGCGAGAGGAAAAAGACGTACGTTTGCGAGTAACACTGGGAAATCTGATTCGAAGAAGAACGAGTTAGCGTTTGTCGATAAGTTGGTCAAACGAGAAAAGTTGAAATTGAGCGACGGCATCGATACGAGCTTAGCCGCTAGGAAAATGCAAGGCGAACAAGAGGGAAAGATTAGAGAAGGTAAAAAGAAGGATTTGAAACGAAAAGATTCTTCTTCTTCTATTAAGAATAAGAATAGTAGTGGTGTTGGCAAGAAGAAGAAATAATATATATTAATAGGTTTTGATTTCGATTTGAGTGTACGTGCGCGCACGCCTCTTACTTTTTTTGCGGGTGCGTGCAACAACATAGTAATTAAATAATAGAAAGGCGGGCTTTAAAAAAAATAAAACACACATATCGATCATATGTACGCTAATGCAAAAAAGAGACAACACCCAGGTTTGAACTGGGGACCATTAGATTTGCAATCTAATGCTCTACCACTGAGCTATATTGTCTGGTAGGGTTTAAGGATATCAATAAAATTTATAAACTTCATTAATTTACATTTCATCCTATTGCGCACTTTCGCTTTACTATTCACAGAGCATTTTCTTTTTGCGCGTTTGCGCATGTGCTAGATCTTTTTGGCGATCTATATCGAGTGCGTGATGATTTATTGAATGTAATTGTTTCTTTTAATCGATCGTAGATAAAAGGTTGATTACATAATAGTAAATAGTCATATACGTACCACTAATGATCAATAATACATCGCTAAACTATCTATCCTCCTCCACCTCCACTTCCTCCTTTGCGAACGACACTTGCAAAGCTTATTTTCATTTGTTGTTGTTGTTCATTTTGATGTTCACTTTGTTTTGGTTCATTTTGTGTTCCTTTTTTTGTGTGCTGCGAATCTTCGTTAGTTTCCAACAACGACTTCATCGTCTCTTCTTCCTCTTTTATTTCTTCTACCGCCGCCGCTACTGCTACATCTTTTTTTGATTTCTTTTTATTGTTGTTGTTGTTATTCACTACTGCTTCGCCATCTGTTTTCGTCGCTTCATCATCTCTATCTCTTCTCTTATTATTATTTTGTTTTTGTTGAACTGGTATCGGTAATTCTTCGACGATATTCTCAAACTCGCTCTCGCGATATTTCCCGCCTTCGGGCATTGCCCAATCCGGTATGTCCTTCTTCCTTAGTAATTTAATCTGTACAGCCATTCCTGGTTGCCAATTCACGGCACCAGTCGCGCGATCGATGTAGTTACCGACGGTCATTTGAAAGTTCTCAATAGCCGGGTTTAGATTAATCTTCATCTTCTTCGAATCCTCCTTTGAAAAGTTTAGATTTGGAAACAAACCGAGAAAGACGTTCGAATGCGTCTCTTTATCCTTCTCTGGATCGTAAAACTTCTTCACGCCTGGATGTGCCATCATAGCCCCTTCCGAAAAAGTCTCGACGCCTTGGACTAAATTCTTTAACCTCGAACCGACCCAACCTTCCCATTTTTTGAAATCCTCCTCGTTCGCGGCCGAGACGATGAGTTGCAAATACGTCTTATATTTCGTAAAGAAATGTACGTCTGCCCAAACATCGGTCCATTTCGCTTCACCTATTAAAACTTTACCTGTTACATTTTTCCCGCGCTTGAATTCACGTTTCAAAACTTCCAAACTCGATGAGCTCACGTTAAAGGTTGAATTTTGTGCCGGATACGCCGGAGTAATGATTTTCATCAATTGATAGCGTTCCTGTTTATTCACGCGTTCGTCCCAGTGTCTTAAACCAGGGATTTGTTCTTTCGGTGCAATATCTAACGATGTCAACATAACCGGTGTCGTCCAAACCCAATTATCCCAGATTTGGAAAAAGGAATAGACTAACATCGACGCAGAGGCGTTTGGGTATATTTGACACACGCGCGCGACGAGAATGGCTAAATTTACGCCTCCAAAAAAACCAACGACGTTTGAATATACACCTCGTTTCGCTGCCCATAAACGTAAAGCTCTTAATGCAATTCTATATTCTTGATGATTCGAAACTAACTTTAGCAAACTATCCGCGACGCGACACCCGGCTAACGATTTTGTTCCGGCGTCGTCTAAACCGTGTAATATTTTCGTCGATAATACGTCTAAATCCAATGGGACGTTCGAGTAACCAGGTAAAGAACAATACGCGACATCGATCTCGAACCCACGAAACTCAGTCTTCAACTCTGGCACGACTGCATCTGGTACAGCGACGATCTTCTCCGTCCCTTCATGTTTCCTCATATAATCATAAAACGAACCTTCGTAATCATCGTGTTCGAACCCGAAAAAATCCTCCGCACGATCGATATGCCTCGGCCCAATAACTAACGAATCAATATCTGCCGCTGGTCCATGTACGCCCAATCTATAGGATCCGAACGTATACAAATTACACCTAATCGATTCATCCGGATGTCCTTTCTCTAAAGATCTTTTCCGAATCCAATCCTGTAACATTTCGTTCAACTCCCCTAAAACTTCCTCGCGTCGAGTACATTCCTCTTTCGATTCATAGACCGCTTCGAGTTTCAACAGCTGGTCCAGCTCCTGCGTTCTCTTGATCGCTAGGTCGTTATTACTTTCGTTACTCTTTTCACTCATCTGCGTCGTCGTCGTCGTCGTATTGTTCATCATCGAGATCTTGCGGCGATATAGAGAACAGAGCGATGACGGTATTTGAATATATAAAACACTGCTATACTTCCTACTCCTACTACTCCTACGACTAATGGACCGTACTACTACTACTACTGTCACTACCGCGCTACTAAAGAAGGAGAAATATATAACCCCTCTCTCTCTCTCCCTCTTAATATAATAGAATACGAACTAATAATATACTACGCGTAATAATGATAATTAAAAGCAAAGTCAAAAATCCTATTCTAAACCCTAAACCCTGTAATTGAGAAACCCTAAACCCTCCTAATCAAAAATCAATCATCAAGAGAAGAAATACAGAGAGAATCCAAAAACTGTTATTAGTTGTTAGTATAGAAGGAGATGAATAATGACAGAGCAATAACGATGGCATCGACGACGTATAGGAGGATAACTAGGTACTAGGAAATTATATATTCTGTTTCCATTGAAACCCCAAATATATTCACAAAGAAATACAGAGAATATAATATCCAAAAACTGTTATTACCGTAGTTGTTAGTATAGAAGAGAGATGAAAATAATGACAGAGCGATGACGATGGCATCGACGACGTCGAGGAGGATAACTAGGAAACCCCTAAATGCGATCGTGAGGAGGAGAGTATCGGCGTTACTTTTCTTATGCATCAGTGCTCTCTTCTTCTTCGCCTTTGTGCGAGTTTTTTATGCAGCGAAGAATGGAAACGGTCGACGTGATGGTGATGATGCGTTATACGTAAAGTTCGAATTACAAAAACAGGGTGAAGAGGGCATGAAGGAGAGTAGTAGTCATGCGATCGAGAGCGCAGAAACGACTTCGTCTTCGTCTACTTCGAACGAAACGATCGATGTTGAAGAAGATGTGTTGGACGGTAGTGGTGATGATGATGGCGAACAACGCAATAAAAGTAGGAGTAGGGAAAGTAGGAGTAGGGAAGAATGTGAGACGAGCTCGAGAACTGTTGCGTTGAACACGGAATACGCCGGCGATGTCGTACATTGGGGCGATACGAACATACAAGACACGTCGAAAGCGTGTTGCGAAATGTGCTATGAGACGAAGACGTGTAACGTTTGGGTCTATAATCCACAAACGAAAAAGTGTTGGTTGAAGAAACAGAAGGATTTATACGAAGGCGTGCAGCCGGGGACGATGGCTACCGGTTGGCAAATTGTTTGGACGTCTGGGACGGTTGGGCCTTATTTAGTACGGCCAAAGGATGGAGGGAAGATGGAAGATATAGAAGAAACAGAAAAAACAAAGTTAGTCGATGTGAGAAAAAACCTGCCCTCGTTGCCAATCCATCACGAAATGAGAATAAGAGAGTGCGGATCCCCAGCTGTGGATGGATACGCCCACGTCGTTCCAGAGTGTTTAGTGAACTCGACGACGAATAAAGATTTCGATAGTTCTGAAACGTCTAGATTAGAACAAGTAGCTTGGTTGGAGAAACATGCATCGTACGACGGATTAGCCGTGCGATGGGGTATTGGACATAAAGCTGGGACTGCAGAGGAGTGTGCGCAAAAATGTAGAGAACACCAGGCAGGCCGTCACGGTGGTCCGTTCTCTGCGCTCCCATGTAATGTATTCGTATGGTGCGACGTCTCGAACGATATATGTTTCGAACCTGATGCACATGTTCATACCGCCGGTGATTGCTGGTTAAAATTTAGTGAAGCCCCGGAAAGCGTTGAGGTCAATCAACGCGGCTCCAATGACGATCCTTTCGATGGATTTTTGAACAGCAACAAACTTCCGTATAAAATGCGACACGCAAAAGCGCCAGAGAAGGCGCATTGGACGAGTGGTGTTCTTCTTCCTAAAGATTGGGTACCATCGAACGGAACTTTAGGCCCGAGAGCGAAATGGTAAACTGAGAAGAATTTTATATACGGTAGATACATAGAACAATGCATAGAATAAATTAGAACATAGCTGCTACTACTACCATACTACCGACTAAACTATACATAACATACCTAACTAATAACTACGGTACGTACTACTAAATCACTTTATCTTCCTCTTTCTCTTTCTCTCTCCTCTCTCTCTCAATCGCTAAAAATTCCTCATCCTCTCTCGCGTACTCCATCTTCTTCGCGTCGGCGTCGACGAACTCTAACCTCGGCGTATTCTTGCTCCCTAAGATCCCACTCACGAACCCTTTCAACTTCCCAGCGTTCGCCTTGAGTTTTTTCATTAAAATATCGCTCTTTTCTTTGAACGGCGTAGTGAACAGAACTTTCGCTAACTTCCCGTCTTTCGTAATATAGACGTCTAAGATATCAATACCTAGTCCTTGGAAGTTATGGAACATTTTCGGGGAGTTTATTACCGCGCATAGAGCTTTCCTGTACTTGTTCGCTTGCGATATTTGCCTCTGATCGGGTAAATTACTATTACTAACAGTACTCTCTTTCGACGACGATAAAGATAAAGTCGATTGAGAGAACCACATCGCTCTCAGTCCTCTCATACTTCGTTCTCCCAACGCATTCATTAGGTGATGATGATGATTAGAATGAAATCTTTCCGCGCGCGCTCTGAAACAGTCCACGGAAGAGCAAGAGATACTTTTATTCCTGCGATGAACGAAATAATCAGAAGTCGTGCTATGTTTCGCTGCCATGGCTGCGATTGATTGGATTCTCGTTTGGTCGTTCATGATCGCCCTCTTAAGTTCTCTAAACATCATTTAGATATTTTTAAAACAGAAATTATTAGTAGTTTCACAAAAAGTGACGAAGAAGAAGAAGAAGAAGAAGAAGAAAGAAGAAACCTGGAAACCTAAGAAAATGCGGCGCTAAAAAGAACAACAAACGGCCATGGATAATAAAACAAAAACGGAGAAGATAGTCAAAGAATGGCTATCTGCCGGTATCGGATGCGCCGTCGCGGATATGATATTTAACCCATTAGAGGTCCTGAAAGTGCGAAGACAGGTATTGATTCAAACAGCATCAGCAGTAGGAATATCTGAAAATCACGCTCAATCATCGTCCTCGATTGAGATTGCGAGACGAGCCGTGAGAGAGGCGGATGGGAACTTGTTCAGAGCGCTCTGGCAACCGGGTTTGTTAGCGACGTGGATGCGCGGATTATCCTATACTGGGTTTCGTATCGGGTTATACGGCACAGTTCGAGAGAGGTACGAGTCACTGTATCGAGATTTGTTCGAACGCGGTAGCGATAGAGGTCAAGATCAATTAATGATTAAGTTACTCGCTGGAGCGACGACTGGGGCGATAGGGTCGGCCGTGTTTAATCCAATCGATATAGTGCGGATTAGAATGCAATCGCAAGCGTATTTAGAGCCAAGGTATCCAACGACCGTTAGCGCGTTTAGAACGATTGCGAGAGACGAAGGAGTCGTTAGAGGGTTGTGGCGAGGCGTTGGCGTCTGCATGGCGAGGGCAAGTTTGCTATCTGGATCCCAGCTAGGCACGTATGACTTTGCGAAACGATATTTATTAGTAGTCCCTCGAGAAGACGACGAGGACAAAACGACGACGAAGAAGAAGAAGAAGTTTATGTTTTTCACTGAAGATGGACCCATTTTACATTTCACTTGCGCGTTCATCTCCGGCGTCGTCGCCCAAACTGTAACTCAACCAGTAGATACTCTGAAGACATTAGCGATGTCAATTAATAGCAGCAATAGTAAAGGCCTCGGAGCTATTCAGCTCGCTTCAAAGGTCATTCGCGAGCGCGGATTTCTCGCGTTATATCGAGGCTTCTGGCCAGCCGCAGCTAGGCAAGGCCCAGTCATGGTCGTTCAAATGCCAATCGTCGAACAGTTAAGGAAGTTATGCGGTTTAGACTATTTCTAATCACGCGTACTAATACGCTGTGGCGATACCACTTTTTACCGTATAAGGCGATTCACCTACTCATTCTACCAAGCACTCTTTTTAGTTTCACTTCTTGAACATGGGCGAGAGCTTGAGCGCGGTCATTTATTAATCGATAAAGCGCAATTTGTTAGTAAAGACAACGCGATAAAACGCGATAAACTCGATGGTGATCATGTCCTCTACACTCTCGCTTAAGCACGCGATCAAAAGGAACCAATCGATTTCAATGAAACAAACTCTTAAACAGGGGACGAAGAGAGTAAGAGCGAAAACGAATTCGAAATCGAATTCGAACGAAGAAGAAGAGGAAGAAGAGGAAGAAGAAGAAAAAGAAGACGTTCGAACGATCGAGGACGCTAAGAGAGAACTAACGAAGGGAATAAAATACGGTAAAAAAATGAAAGCTCGATTTCAATCGGAACGAGTTGAAGATAAAGGATTACCATTAGCAGATTCGTTAGTGTTAATATCTGCATCTTGCGCGATTGCGATATGTTCGATACAGTTGAAGCATACGCCTGCGTGGTTGCGGGAGGAATGGTTGAGGGAAATACCGAGAGACGTTTTGCCGAACTTCCCTGCCGTCGTAGCAGCGTGCGTGCACGGGAGCAAGTTAGCCATGTTTTGGATCGTAGGCGCGTTAGCGGCGAAGGCGTACGAAGTCGAAGCGTACGACGCGGATTATCCAGAGGCGATTAAGCGAACGGTTAAAGCGGGGTGTTTTGCTTGCGGGTCGTTAATACTCGTCGAGCAAGCGAGTTTAAGGAAGTCGTTGGAGGAAATCATCGGTCGCGGGGCGAGTACTGAGTACGAGTTCGGAACGAACGTAGCGGCGGATTTATTAATAAACTCGAAAACGAGCGATTTGATTTTGGACTGTTTCGTGAGCGCTATTTCGATGTTACTTTGGCGTACGATTAGGTGGAACTCGAGTGTACCCGATGATGTTTGAATTTAGTAGTAGTATTTTAGTATTTTAGTATATAGGTGCAATTATTCAATCGTCAAACGCTGAATCAATTTTGTCCTGGTCTTCCCTTTTGCGCAAATGCGGTGGTATATATTCTCCAACATTACTCTCAACGACGACATCAGGCTTTTTAAACGTTGTCGCGCTTTCCGTCATCATCGACGGAGTTTCTGGGTGCTGAACAAACGTAGTATCTTTTACGAGCGTTCCAATAGGAGGTCTATTAGAAGGAGCAACAAGAGCTTCTTCGGCAATCGAATTATTTTTTGCGGCAGCCTCTTTCCTTTCTTTCGCTTCTTGTTTCTTCTTAGCCGTCAATAAACTACCGCCGTCGAACTTTTTCCTCAACTTCGCCTTGTATTCCTTGAAAGTACCTTGGAACACTTTCACGTGTCCGGGTTTCGGTGGATTACAAGTCATATCACCTTTAGTGACACACCAAATCTCATCGACGACTAACGAAATCAAACGCTCGTCGTGCGATACTAGGACGACGCCGCCTTCGAAATTATTCAACGCCATTGCGAGCGACTCGATGGTTTCTAAATCCAGGTGATTCGTCGGCTCGTCCAACAACAAAATATGCGGTTGTTTCCAAGCGAGCTCGGCGAAAGCTAATCTAGACTTTTGACCGCCCGATAGAAACTTGATTGGCTTCGTCGCGAGCTCGCCAGATAAGCCAAAGCGACCGAGATACGCTCGCGCTTCTTCTAAAGGCATTTCACTGTCCAATCGTTTCATGTGATTGACGCTATCATTTTCTGCATCCATAGTCTCAAGATGATGTTGCGAAAATCTCGCTAAGCGCAAGCGCGTGTTACGATTGATCCAACCTTTCGTAGGTAAGATGTCTCCTTCGACGAGTTTCAAGAACGTACTCTTACCAGCGCCGTTTGGACCGACAATTGCTACTCTAGAATCCATATCGAGACCAAAATCTAAGTTTTCGTAAAGAGTTTCGTACCCGTCGTAACCGAACGAGACGCCCATGACGGAAACCAAAGGAGGCGGTAAACGACTCGCAGATGGGAAGTTGATGCGCAAATAAGGATCGTCGGTGTCCACCTCAACACGCTCCTCCTGTAACCTCGCAAGCATTTTCATCCGGCATTGTGCTTGCTTCACCATCTTTGCGTGGCCTTGACCGAAGCGTTGAATGAATTGCTTCAAATGTTTCTCGCGATTCTCTTGTGTTTTCGACGTCGACTCTTCGTTCGCCCTGTTATCCGCTCTCACTTTCAGAAACGTGTCGTAACTTCCACCATAATAGCGCAATTTTTGGTGATGTAAAAATGCAGTTGCCGTCGTACATTCGTTCAAAAATCCACGATCGTGCGAGACGATGACGACTGTTTTTTCCCATCTTCTCAAAAACTCTTCCAACCAAGTCAACGCGTGTACGTCCAGGTGATTAGTCGGTTCATCGAGCAATAATAAATCGGGTTGCATGAAAAGCGCCGCTGCAAGTGCGATACGCATGCGCCAACCTCCGGAAAAGTCTTGCGTCGCTTTCTGTTGATCGGCGGCATCGAACCCTAATCCACCAAGAATACTCCCAGCTCTTGCCTCGGCGTCGTCGGATGAAATCTCGTCCAACCTCTCGTATACTTCGTTGAGATCGATGCCATCGATAATATCGAGGTTCTGATCTAACATTTTCGTTTCTAAATCAAGCAAATAAGCTCGCTCTTTATCAGTATCTAAAACTGTTTGCAAAGCCGACCTAGTATCCGGACTCGCCTCTTGCTCGACGTGAATGACGTGCAAATGACTCGGAATTGGAATCATACCTTCCGCAATCGCTCTCAACAAAGTCGATTTCCCGCATCCATTTCTTCCAACTAAACCATACTTAGTCCCATTCACTAACTTCAAAGTCCCATCAGAGATCAACTCTTGCGTCCCTCCATACAATTGAATGTTCGTTATGCTAATATCCATATTTGAATTCACGCGTCTCTCCGCAGTCGGACCGCTTCTAATAAAAAAGCCTAAATCTTCCGCCGATAATCGCCCACCGTTTGCCTCAATCCTCTCCCGTTTCATCTGCTCCTCCTTCTCCCTCTTCTTCTTCAAAGCTTTCTCTTCCAACTCCTTCTTCTGTTGCAAATGCGTCCGATTCTTCGCCTGCCCTCTTTTCACGACATTCGCCTTCGCTTTCCTCTTCGCCTCTCTTAACAAAAACAACTCCTTCCCGCGCTTACATCTCAAAACGATCTCGCGATACTTCCTCACGCACTCTAACGCAGTATATTTCGTCTTTATCAGCTCCTGTCCTCGATCTGCTTCGACTATCGATTCCCAGAATTTCTTATTCTTATTCCTCTCGCCGTCGTCGTCGCTATCATCCGCTTCCTCGTTTCTTGCTCGAAAAATCAAGCCCTTCTGCTTAGCTTTGTCTTTACACTCCCTCTGTCTCGTTTCCCAGAACAGTTCGATCAGTAATATTTCGCTTTGCTCGGACCATCGCTCGTGATCTTCCCCTTTCTCTGCTAAACTCAAAATATCCTCATCATCGAATGCATCGTCGTCGTCGTCTTCATCTTCCCTATTCCTATCGTCCGAGCACTCGTGATCGATTTGAACTGCCTCGGACGAAGCACAAGTGGAGGTTTCGAACAAATCTTGGGACCTCTCGAACCTCCTGCGGTCGCGCTCGGCCCTTTTTTGTTGTAACAACTGTTTCTTTTGTTCCTTCTCCGAGCGCTTTTCTTCCTGAATAGCGATTTTCTCGCGTTCTGCCCTCGTGGACATGACGAGTACGTTTCTATCGCTATCGCTATCGAATGCGAGGTTTTAGTTTTAAGAAGCTTTTCGAGAGAGAAAAGTGAAGATTTCAAAGATTCAAATTTTTTCCGAATACTTCTCCACGATGTCCGTACGTATGCCGCTCTATGAAGGCGCTATTGAAAGGCGAGCTAAAGATACGTTAACTGAATGTTTTATGCACCGAGCGTGCGAGCAGTATTCCGCAGCGCTGTTGAAGGTTTATCCCCCCAGTGTCCAGGCTGATGTCCACACATATGCCGCTCTATGGAGGCGCTATTAAAAGGCGAGCTTAAGATACGTTTACTAAATGTTTTATACACCGAGCGTGCGAGCAGTATTCCGAGCGCTGTTGAAAGAGTGACCATCTACAGTCCTCTCGTCGATCTCGATGTCGTCCTCCCATTGCCTCTGTCTCTGCTCTAGAGGCGAATGAATCGTCTCGAGATTAGGGGCTTTGACGTTGAATCTCTCCGCCGTTTTCGAAGGTTTCGCGTTTAAGAGGTTTATTGAATTCGTCGGTCGAGTGGTCTTGCTTAGACCGTTGTTGTTGAGTGCAAACTTTGGATTTTGGAGCTTTGGAACGTATGCGTCGTTATGCTCGATGCCTCCTAAGTCTGGTATACCGTTTCCGAAATAGTAGTTGTTGTTGTTAGTACTCGGCAGCGCCGGTTGTTGTTGGTGGTTTTGAGACGGAAAACCTAAATCGGGCGCTGATGCATGCCGAGCGTGGCTTCCATTATTATTATTATTACTGCTGAGCGCATTGAAACCTTTAATCGTGTTATTAGTATTATTAGTATTAGTATTTCCATCCGCTGAACTCGGACGCGCTGCTAAAAGCCCATAGCCGACAGACTTTTGCGTAGATAATAAATTCATTCCAGAATTTGTTATAACCTTTGTCGTGCCAGTTGGACTTAACTCACCGACGCTCATGGCTCGCCGCATGGTCGTCAAATCCTTGGTTGCATGACCGCGCATTTGCGTCGGATCTTCGTGATGTTGATATAGTTGTTGTTGTTGTACAACAAATTGATTATGGTGTCCAATATTATTATTATTATTATTACCTATGCCGCCTCCAAAACCGATAATACCGCCGTTTGCTAATTGTTGTTCTCGTTTCATTCTCTGCTCGCGCTTATGCTCGCGCCTCGCACGTATTCTCCTCTCCTCTTTCAAACGCATTCTTTTTTCTAAGACTTTTGCGCACGCAATAGCTGGTAAAACGACCATTGGAATCAACAAAAGAACGAGAAACGACCTTGCGTGAAACCTAAACACTAAAATCCCAAAAACGGTCGCAAACGCCGGTATCAATCCAACGATAATCCCAGCGACATCGAACAAACTCGCGAATAATATCCAATTCAAAAACCCGAGCGTTAGCGCCATTGCTATTTCTAACCCAACCTCTAACGAATGCCATCCGCGCCACTGAGAAATCTGTAAATGTACGTGTTCTTTTTCCATGTATTTAAAAAAATCCTCCGCGTTTGCTAATACGTGCCTCGCAATGTTCCTCGGCGAAGTCTTCAACTCGACAATACATACCAGAAAGAACGCTATTAATGCAAAGCATACTAAAGGAGTATCGATTTTTCTTTGTGTCATGAATTGTTGTCGTTCTCGTTGTTGCCGTTTTCCTTTTCGTCTTTCCCGTTCTCCTCTTTTTCTGTTCTCGTCCAGTCCCCTATCATCATCATAATCATCATAATCATCATCATCACGACCGTTTGCTGTTGTTAAATATGACACCGCCCTTCGTTCGTGCACGTTCACATCGTTCCTATTATTACTCTCAGTATTCATATTATTCCCATAACACTCACTATTCGATTTCATTATTCTCGATGTTATTCGTACAACATCGACTGATTGGTCATCCCTCGAAACGACTGCGTCGAGGTCATTATTACCACCACGTCCATCTAAGAACGATGCGCTCCTACTCCTCATGCGAGCTTCTTACTCTCTTCTCTCTCTCTCTCTCTCTCTGTCTCTCTCTTCTTACTATGAAGAGGATGTTAATCTCGTTTCTTCTTCGCTTTTTGATTGATTGTGAAAAAAGTTGCCAGCAGCAGGGGAAAAGAAAAAATACACAGGTTCATATAGGGTTTAGGGTTTAGGGTTTAGCTATAAAGAAAAAGTGCCTTCATAAAAACTCGCCTCACTTCAAAACCGCATTCATAAAATATTTGTGATGATCTCGTACGCGGATAAAGCGAAACAAGGATTACTAAGGCAACCGCGCGCGACTGTTTTCGCGAACAGCACCGAGCACTCTCCCTCTTCTTCCTCTTCTTCTTCGAACTTAGTCGATAACAGTAACAGTAGGACTACTAATAATAACAGCCGTGAAAGGAGTCATAAAATAGACCGGAAAGTAACGCACGAGTGCGACAGACAAGAGGAAGGTTTTGAAGAGACTTTTACTGCGTCCTCTGTTTCGTCTTCGTCTTCTTCTTCGAGGACGCAGTCGTCGTACTCTCAATTAATATCACCGTCAACGCAATCGAGGACGTCGCAATCGACGCTCAGAGAAGAAGAAGAAGAAGAAGAAGATGACGATGATTTGCGAAAATTACGAGATCGAATGAGCGCCGTTGATTTAGGTCGTCAATACGAGAATTTTCAATACGAGCAGTACGCGAATACTGCGCAAAACGATAGTAACAATTTTTATTACTTCGATGAACATCAAAAACAAAACAGAGAAGATTTGTTGAAGGCGAAGATGTTAGGAGATACGCATTACGCGTATGGATCGTTTGGGTACGGCTATTATACGCCGTTGCCGGATGGGACGGCGATATTTACGCCAGCGTTCGTGCCTCCGCCGCCGCCGCCTCAGCAACAACAACACCAACAGTCCATGTGGGGCTTCGAACGTAACGACGGTTCTTCGAACTTCTATGACGGAGAAGGCGCGAACTCTTTACAGCCGCCGTTTCAACAGCAGCAGCATCTACAATTGTCTCACAATAATGATAAGAATAATAATAATAATAATAATAATAATAATGGAATGATGGAGAGTAATTATCATCAACATCAACATCAATATCAAGATCAGAATAATAATTATGGGATGATGATGATGCAGCCACAGCAGCAGCAGCAGCAGCATACGACGATGAATTTCGACATCGCGTCGGCGGCGGATCATTTTTCGACAATCGTTGGACACGCAAACGCACAGGCGTTTTCGAATTTGGCGTTTCCTCCAATGCCAGAGAGAGATGCGGCGAGAGTTGCGAAATTGAGAGCGAAACAACAAGAGCAGTTCAGAACGACTACGGGCGAGAATAATAATAAAGTAGCCGCAAAAGCCGCTAGTCTCGTCACTGGAAACGGTAGTACCACTACTACTACTAATATTATTAACAAAAATAATATTTACAAACAGCCGGTCATTCATTTCGGAGGAGGTGATAGTGTTGGCGGTTTGTCTCTCGGCGAATCCGTTCGAGGTCCGAGGTTTCGCAACCCGGAAAGAATCATGTCGGTTGCGAGCCCGTACAAGGTTTTACACGAAAAGTTCACTCGTCCAAATACGAGGGAAATTTTCGACGGCATCGATTGGAACGTTTGTAAAGGCTTCGTCTGTAAGTCGTTCAGCGAAGATGATATTCATAAATCGATCAAGTACGGGAAATGGAGTTCTACGACGTTAGGGAACCAGAAGTTATCCGAAGCGTTCAAAAAACAAAAAAACATCAACGACGCCGCGGTTGCAAAAAATACGACAACGTATACAAACAAAGGTAAGCAAGAACAACAAAAGAAGAAGAAGAAGATACCGCAAAGAATATTGCTTCTCTTCTCCGTTAACGCGAGTGGCTACTTCTCTGGTGTCGCAGAGATGACTTCAGACGTGGACTTTGAGAAGAACGAAACGTTTTGGCAGCGCGAAGGTAAATTCTGCGGCTCGTTCAACGTCGAATGGCTCGTCGTGAAAGACGTTCCTTTTACTGTTTTCGGGAAGCACTTACGCGTCGTAGACGATCGAAAATCGCGAACAGGTGAAACAAAAAGAGTCACTCACAGCAGAGACGCGCAATTCGTTACTCCAACTGTCTTGCGACACTGCATCGAAGTCATTTTAGAACACGAAACCGATAACGGTCTCGTGAAAGATTTCGAGTATTACGACGAACGAGAACGAACGAGATTCCAAGCGAGGCAACAGCAGCGAGTGAATAATACTACTCGCGCAGATGGAGGATCATTCTCGAATTTAGCATCGCCGGTTTCACCGCTGAAGCCACGCACTCCATCTCCCACTACTACTACTCCAAACGCTTCCTCGCAAGCATACGCTGGAAGTAACACTGGTTCACCGCATACTCCGCCTTCAAACGCCTCGTGCGTTCACCTCGTCTCTTAACGAAGAAGTAGAAGAACGAGACGAAGAAGAGGAAGAAGAAGAACGAGCGCGAGAACGCGAGAGAAATTCTATACACATAACAAACAAACATTAACAATTAACAATAAGTAAACAGTGAGAAGTAAGTAAGAAAGATATACAATCATTTAATAATAACCATTCTGGCGAATCTGGTTTCTATTTCGCTCGCGAAAAGTAAACTTTTTATTTGCCCTACTTTTTGTGTGAAATGTCAATAAAAGAAATATACTAAAATCAATCCCCTACACCTTTTGATCAATTAATCTGACGATATGCCCCTTCGTGCGACGAAGAATTTCACGAATAAACGATCAAAATCGAAGAAGCGTAAGAACGGGCCACAACTGCCGAATTACGTGCAAGAGCAATTACTATCGCGCGATGCAGGCATCGCATCCGGTTTCGAGAATAAAGATTTCTTGAGATTATCTTTGCAAGATTCGAACGCCGACGGCGCGAGCGATAATGGGAATAAGAAGAACAATAATGCGACGATTACGAGGAAACAGAAAAGGAAGGATGAGAAAGATCAGAAGAAGATGAATAAGAAACGAAGGTTTGAGAACATGCGAAAGAGTAGGAGTAGTAGCGGTTTGGATCGTAATATTTATTCTACTGTTGTAGTAGGGAAAACGAAGAATGCGAGGGAAGCAGAGTCGGGGGAAGAGACGAGAACGAAGAAAATGAAAAGAAGCGATAACGATGATGAGATTAGGAACAATAAGAATAAGGAACAAACCACTACTACTACTACTACTACAATTGCTACTGTTAAAGAGAAGAAGAAGAAATTTTCTTCTTCTGTTTCTTCGTTAGCTGCGTTGACATCGAAGGAAAATGGGAAGAAGAAGAAGAAGAAAGTTAGCGGAATGCGGTCGAGTTTATTAGAGGCGTACAAAGAAGACGAGTTCAACGCGAAGAGGTTGGAGAAGAAAATGGGGAAGAAGAAAATAGATGATGGGTTAGATTTGTTCATGGAAGGCTTGCCTGGATTAGAGTTATTAGGAGGAGATGATGAATTCGAAGATGAGGAGGAGGAGGAGGAGGAAATGTCAGTATCCGAAGAAGATGATGATGATGATGAAGAAACGAGTGATGACGAAGAAGATGAAGTAGACGATGATAATAAAAGAGATAAAGAAATCGAGGCTGCTCATACGGATTTCAAACCATCCACTACGAAATATGTTCCTCCAGCACAACGCGCGGCTAGGAAAGCGGCAGAAGAAGCGCAGAAGAAGAACGATGAAAATAATAAGAAGAAAAGTAAGAAAAAATCTTCTACCGACGATATCGACGATCCTTCGTTCGAAACGCAAAGAAGAGTCATACGTGGTCTACTTAATCGTCTCGGAGAAGCAAACGTTGCAAATGTCGTTCGCGAAATCTCTGCTATTGCGCGTGAGCATCCACGTAAAACCGTCGGAGATTGCGTGAGCTATGAACTCGTTCATAAGGCGCTCGCGGAAGGTCCAAAAGCTTCGGATAGTTATTGCGCGGCCATAGCTTGTTTAGTAGCAGGGTGTAGCGGTGAAATAGGCCCAGAATTCGCAGCAAGATTTGGAGCAAACACGTGCGAGAGATTTGAGCTCGAACGACAAAACGAGGAATCATCTCGACCGGCGTCAAACTTAGCGCTTTGTTTGGCAAAACTATACAACGTCGGATTATTTCCGAGTTCGACCATTTACGGATGTTTGACTTCATTAGCAAAGACTCTATCGGAAATGGATGCAGGACTTACGTTAACAATTCTTAAGATTTCTGGAGGAAAACTTCGCGGGGAAGATCCAGCAGGGATGAAGTCGTACATCGACGCGTTGAGCGAAACAGCTCAAGCGTTGAAAAGTAGTACTAACGGAGGAGAAAGCGGTACTGGTGGATTATCGAAGCGCGCGCGTTTAACTTTGGAGCTCGTTCTTGACTTGAAGAATAATAAAATTTCAAAATCCGATAGCGATGCTTCGGGTAAAGATCAATTTGGGATTCCAATCGCGTTATCGAGGTGGGTAAAAACGGCAAATCGAGTCGGGGAAGTGACGATTGCGCTGAGATCATTGACTTACGATATCTTAATCGACGACGCATTGGATAAAACAGGGAATTGGTGGTTACCAGAAGCTGCTGGCACTGAAGAATGGTTTAAAAAGCGCAACGCTGAGAGGATGAACAATAATACGAATGAAGATTTCGAAGGCGAGACTCATTTATTGACGTTGGCAAAAAAAATGCGCATGAACACAGAAACTCGACGCGCAATATTTTGCGTCGTCATGTCATCAGAAGATTACGCCGATTGTCTCGAGCGTTTATTGAAGCTTCCATTGAGCGGCCAAGGCGATCGTGAAATCGTTCGCGTGATTCTTGAGTGCTGCTTGCAAGAAAAGGCGTTTAATCCATATTACGCAATTTTAACATCCAAACTCGTCGAACGTCAAAAACGACACAGGTTAACTTTACGTTTATGCATCCAAGATCAACTTAAGGAAATAAAATCTGGTGAAAACGAAGAAACGTCATCAGTTCGTCGCGTCGCAAACTTGGCAAAGTTCTTTGCCATAAGCATCGCGTCGGGCGCAAACGGAACGAACGCCTTGCGCTTACTCGAGATGAGCGAGTTTGAAAACATGAACGCTCGCGTAAACTTATTCAACCGCTTATTTTGCCGCGCACTCCTCGAAGATCGCCAAAGGACTGCTAAAATCGATTTGCTTTTCGCAAAACTGCGAGAGAAGAAGGAGTACGCTGACCTCGCGAGAGACTTTACGAGATCGTTCGTCTCGCGCGAGATCTTAAAAGGCGTCGACGATGAGGCCTCGCGTAAGCGCATAAGTTCTAGAGGTTTGGCTTTGAAACGTGTTTTGTCGCACGGCCTCGCCGGTGACGTTGGTGATAAAAATAGATCGTTCGGTTTGATATAGTAGTAGTAATAGTAGTAGTACGTAGAATTATAATAATACCAGTATAGTGACATTTTTCAGTTTTGGCAGAGAGAAAAGAGAAAAGAGAAGATTCGCACATCAAACAAAAAACCTTTTAATAAACAACGCGTAACAATAATAGACAATAATGTATAAGATCCTATCGCGCATCTCTCGATCTCGACTCAGTCAATCATCGACATCGACCGTATCTCTCTCTCAACGACAGCATCAACACATATGCACTACTAGCAGTACTAATAATAATAATAATAATAACACTCAACGAAGAAGAAGGTTTTATGACGATGAACGGAATTCTCTTCTTCTTCTCGGGAAGAACGAGAGAGAATGTTTTAGCAGTAATAACAATAATAGCTATAATAATAAGAGTAATATCAGTTATAGTAGGAGAATGATATCGACGACGACGAGTTCAATGAAGAAAAATGATTCAGATGATGACGATGAAGAAGATGCTGGAAATGACGGTGATGATGATGAAAATAGTTCTACCACTACTACTACTACTTCTGAAGAACAACAACAACAACTAACGAAGAAGAAACGAACGTCTAGATTGACAAGAAAAGAGAAAGGATCGTACGCCGGTATGTTGACAGAAGTAGACTCATATAAATCTCACGAATTGTTAAACGATAACTTATACGATACTCGCGAGCACGTCGGCGTTGAGGAAACACGCGAGAAAATAGTCCTCGAGTTATTGAAGAAAATCGAAGATATCACGAGTTCGGCAGAGTATGAGGAGAATTTGGAAAGAGAGATGAGAGAACGTGAAGAAGAATTGAAATCTGGAGCGAAGCAGATTTTAGAGTGGGAAACGAATTTGGTTTTAGAAGCCGGAGGGACGCAAGATCACGGGTTGAATAAGAAAGTTGCCTTAAAAGTCGAGGTTGGGGAGTTGCAAGAAGAAACCGGTTTATCGGACGACGCGATGGAATATATCAAGTTGATTTGCGGTAAAAGGTTTTTGAAGAAAACGAATCAGATTCGAATCGTATGCAGAAGGTATCGGAATCGAGAGCATAACAGACAGTGGTGTTTGCGAGCGCTGTATGAGTTGATTGGAGAAGGGCAAAAAGAGCATCCGAGCGAACATTTCAAGCGCGAGGATATCTTAGAATTGAACAAACAAAGACACGAAGAATATGGGGATTCTGAAACGTACGTTGCTGTGAACTAAAAATAAATAATAAATAATAAGTACGTAGCTTCCATAGATGGTGTGATATAGTATAATATAAGTACTCGTACAGTACTTGTACAAGTACCATACTTCGAATATAATAAATAAATGTATATCTTTTATAACAACTCAAAACTTTTTTCGGTAACTCTCGTAAGATATATATATATATTACAACGAAAGAAAAAAAAATTATGCCGTCTTCTTCGCGGCTTCAGCGTACTTAGCCTTGATGAGGCCGTATGCCGACGCACCCGCGATAGCAATCAAAGAACCAACAGCCGTTTGCGTTGAAATTTTGTTTCCAAACGCCAAGATGGAAAATCCAATGACAAAGATTCTCTTACCGACGTTACCGACGGCGTGCGTGACCGGTTCAACCTTACCCAACGCTTGGTACGCGACTTGGTTATACATGTGGTAGAAGAAACCGACTGAAAACAAAGCTTTGATGAATTCGTCTTGTCCTTTGAGCGCAATAGCTTTCGAAATACCAGCCGCAACCGTGGAGCCTTCAATCATCAACGCAAACGGAATGCAGAAGAGCAACGCGACGATTGTCACGTAATTATACAAGTTGAGTGGACTCATTTCTGACATGAGCTTCTTACTATAGATCGCTCTCGCTGCAAATGCAACGTTTGAGGACATTGCGGTGAGAAATCCAATCCAAGTGAATGACAATTCAGTCGCCGAGGCTAACGCAACGCCACCAATAACTGGAATCAAAGAAAGGTATACCGGTAACGGATACACGGTACCAGAGACTAAGAACACGCCAAGCGCTGAGAACACTGGTTCGAGAGTTTTCACTGTATGCGTAAACGACACGGCGACGGTTGCGAACGAAACGTTTGACAAACAATGTCCAAACGCGTGCAAAAACGCTGGAAGCGTCAACGCCTTCAAGAACGTAGGCGAAGGTTTTTCAAACTTCACCAATTTCGTGGTCCAAAAGAAAGTCATAATTAATAACCCAACCGCTAAGTGAACGCAAGACACGAACCAAGGGAACGGAAAGTAGTTATAAATCGTCTTATTAATGATGTTGAATTGGACGTTTAAGTAATACCAGGCTGCGAAATAAAACACGGTTTCAGCGGCTGGGAACTTTTCTTTGAACTCAGACAACGCGCTGGCTCTGTTTCATATATTTATGTATTTAGAAAGAGAGAAGATGAAATCATTTGTGGTAAGCTATTATTTAAGAGCGTCGACGATATCTTGCACACACGCGCACACAAATACAACGCAATCAAAAGCAAGGGAACGAAAAGGAAATCAATCAAATCAAAGAAAACCGAATATAAATATGAAAAAAACGGATACAAAAAACTTACCTTGCACCGGTTGCAGAAACCTTCAACGCTCGTCTCGATTGCTTTTGCTTATTGAACACATAATCTCTCACCGAAATCGACCCTTTAATCGATGCAGAATTTTTCGCCCGCGCCGTCGTCGTATTCCTACTCGCGAACGATGTCGCAGAATTATTGCCAGGAAATAAAGCAGTTCGTTGTTTTTGCGTCTTTTTCGTCGCACTCTGCGCACTCGCGGTGCGAATCTGCAACGATGAATGTATCGCTTGCATGAGTATTCAATCGATTCGTTTCTTTTGTTTTTAGTGAATATATATGTATATATAGTATGTTCTCACGCGCGCGCGTCGATGAATAACTACTAAATATTCAATAAAGTTCAAATCAATAAAAATTGATGATGACTGTAAGTGATTGAAATCTAGCTGTCAAGCTGTGAATGCTTGAGTGGAGTCTTGTATCTTTAACTTAGGGTTTAGGGTTTAGGGGTGAAACTATAGATTTAGGGTTTCAATTAAAAAACCCTAAATTCCAAAACTTAATTTCATCGATATTTTTATTAAATATAAAACGTTATAGTACCGCGCACTGTATATTTAATCTACATCGAGTACGCATACGAACTCGTGCGTAAGGGCTCGTTCAACTCGCATTATCAAAGCGCGTCGGTCCGTTTTTGACACGGACGATCGGACCGCACTGATAGAAAAGTACAGGGAAAGACGAGAAAGAGAAAGAAAGAAATTAAGGAAGTACTGGTAGTACAGAGAATAACAATAACAACAACTAACAATAAATGCTCCCGATGCAATCGAGACTATGCTCATCGAATAATAGTAGGAGTTATTACAGTAAATCCCTCGTCAATGTTAGTACGGATACGACGAAATTTGTACCATCATCAGTAATAAATTCTTTACGAAGAAGATTTTCCATCAACGATCGTTATAAAAAATGTTTCAAGAGCAGCAGGGCCGTTAAAGGAGAACGAAGTAGACCGACTGATGCGACTGCGACAACGGAGGATAAAGATGATAATAAAAGCAATGATTCTGGTAGATTTTTCTTGAACTTCTTCGGGTTCCCGTTTCCATTAGTTCCTTTGCTGTACAGAGAAACTGTAGTAGAAAAAATAGCAGAAGATGTTTATGCGTTCGAGCAAAAACAAGGCATCGGGTTCGGTTTAGGCGTTTCGACAAACGTACGAATGACCGTGATTAGATTAAAGAAAGATGGAAGCTTGTTCGTGAAAGATCCTATAGCTCCGACTGAAGAGTGTTTGAATTTGATGCGAGAGACGTTTGGGGCTGATTACGTAGTATCTTCAATCGTCTTAGGGACGACGATGTACGAACACAAGATATTTGTACCAGCATTCGCGAGAAAACATAAAAACGCGAAAGTTTTCGTAGTCCCAGGGCAGTTCTCGTTTCCAATTCAGTTACCGAACGCGTTACTAGGGATTCAAAACGCGACAGAGTTGACGACGACTTCTACTAAAAAGCTCCCGGACGAATGGCAGGGAGAGATCGATTATGAATTACTAGGAACGTTTTCTTTGTTCTGGAATCAATACAGATACTCTGAAGGCACGTTTTATCACAAGAAAACGAAAACTTTGTTAGTTACCGATGCCGCGGTATTTGTCGAGGGCGATAAGCCTCCACTGATTATTCCGCAAAAAGAATTGAGCGATTTAGGGAGCGAAGACTCGTTCACGATTAGGCTTTTAAGAGCGTTAAATTTTAGAGGCGGCCGTAACGTCAAACGTGCGAACGACGTGGACGACGTAATAAACGGATGGAGACGAATGACGTTATTTTCTTTGTTCATCGCACCTGACGCGAAAAATATCATCAATCCATCGAGTTCGTTCAACGCTATGAAGAACAAATTCGTCGTATCGCCAATCGTGTTCATCATAGTCTTTGATTTCTTTAGAGAAGAAATTAAAGATTGGAAAAAGCGATGTCAGAGATTCGCTGGAGCTAATCGAGTAGTTGCATCGCATTTCCCAGTGCCTTTGACGAAAGCAAATGGACGAGATTTTTTCGCAGCGTTCAAGTTCGCCGATTCAGCTTCAGAAATTCCAAGTTATTACTTTGATGAAGAAGATCTCGCGAGTCTTAAATTACTCCAACGCGTTTTGAATTTTATTAAAGTTTACGATTAGTTCTACATAGTAGTAAAATTATAGTACGTAGTTTAGTAATAGTAGTACGTAGTATTTTTGTAGTAATAATGGTGTGTATGTATGTGCATGTATGTATATTGTAATCATTATCTCTTCTTCTATTATATAGCTATTATATCGGTAGTACAACAAGGATGAACTTATATCATCACTTTACCATTCGCCGTCATCTTCTAATAAATCCGTGCTTAACGCTCCGTGCTTTCTATTCCATTCTTCGTGAAACTCGACATCTGCCCGCGTAACCGACGCGCGCACCTGTTTTGCGGCTTTCCGAATATCGTCCACAGAAATCTCTCGCAACTCTTTCGCTTCGTCTTGCTGACTATTCTTCGTCAAATCAACGATAATGCCTACGTTACTATCATTGTCGCCTTCACCACCGCCATTTAACTTTCGCTCGCTTTTCTTCTTCGCAAACAATTCTCGCAACGGCGCTCGAGCGGCTTCTTGCACAAGGTTCTTCAAATCAGATCCAGAATATCCTTCGGTTTTTTCGCAAATAATGTCTAAATCTTTCTCAGTCAGAGCGTGTATCACGGCGGTTTCACCAGCTGGCGATAATGTTTTCAAAATCATATCTCGTCTCGCCGCCGCGCACGGTAAGGGAATATAAAGCTGCTTTGCGAGACGTCTTCTAGCGCCATCATCCAACTCTTGCGGTCTATTTGTAGCACCAATGAGCAACATTGGCTTCGTTTTATCTTCGCTTCCTAAACCATCCATTTGAACGAGGAATTCCGTCTTCATTCTCCTTGAAGACTCGTGTTCACCTTCAGATTTTCTCGCCGAGAGCAAAGAGTCAATTTCATCAACAAATATCACAGATGGAGCGCAGTGTCTCGCAACAGCAAATAAAGCGCGCACCATCTTCTCACCATCGCCAATCCATTTTGAAGTTAGAGAAGATGCCGAAATTGAAAAGAACGTTGCGTTGCACTGCGATGCGACGGCTTTACCGATCATAGTCTTCCCCGTACCGGGAGGACCAAACAAGAGTAAGCCTTTCGGGACGGCGCGCGCACCGGTAAAGAGTTCTGGATTTGTCATCGGCCAAACCGCGAGTTCTTGCACTGCATTTTTGGCATGCTCGAGACCGACGATGCTATCCCAAGACACCGTGCTCGGTTTATCGAGCACTTCGCCGATGACGCGCTCGACTATTTCGCGTTCGAGTTTCAATAATTCGTCCGGAATCGTCTCCGTCCCCGTTGGTTGTAATCGTCTTAACGCGAGCTCGGAAAACGGTGGACTAGAATCGCCGTTCGGATCATCTTTGTTCTTCTGTTGTTGGTTGTTTACGACTGGTTTCGGATCGAACGGGCCCCTAAATCCAGTTTGCCCTGGTACTAAAACTTTATTGCCGTTCCCAACAGTGCCATTCGTAATTAACCCGTTCTCTTTCGCTTCTCGGTATGGCTGTATGACTGGAGCTAATCCTTTCTGCGCGCGTTCAAAATCATAATGCGTCCCAGCCGTCATGAATTGCATGGCACGCGCAGGTTTTGATTTGGCGGCGTCGTCTTCGCAAATAACGACGTCGTCGTCATCGTCATCGTTCGCGCCCGCATCCGCCGATATTCTTTTATTATTATTATAACGTCTCTTTCTAGAATTGTTGTTGCCATAAGTCGTACCGTCGTCGTCGTCGTTGACGTGGTATCGCGAAGCCGCGGACGCACGCTTATTATTGTTGTTGTTATTTCTGTTATTACTATTATTATTATTATTATTATTATTACTACTATTTCGTTGTTGTTGTTTCCTTGGCGATTGTCTGCTGCGCCCTCCTCCAACTGCTCTCGCGTTGTTGTAGATGTTGTTATTATTATCATTATTTTCTTCATGAAGCGACGTTGGTTTCCCATAGTTCACAACGCGTTCAACTGGAATCGCATTTTGTCGTTGTTCTAATTGAACGCGTCTCGCTTCTTCTTGCAACTCTTCCATTTTTGTCATTTTCTTTTCCTCTTTCTTCTCTTTCTTCAACGCGCCGTATGATTTTAAGACTTTGTCAGCCTCTACTTCTTCTTTCTTATTATTGTCATTATTATCTTCCATGCGAAACTGATCGTCTTCATCGTCTTCATCTACTGCTATACCCCACGCCATAGCGTTTGTTTTTAACTTCTTCCTAGACGACGGCGAAACTAACTTTGGCGCTTCTTCCTTCTCTTTTATTTTAATAGTAGCGGCGTCGTTCCCTATTACGGCGTCAACAGAAGACGGCGTCATCGGTGGCGCACTCGCTTTCATCTTAGTCGTCGTCGTCGTCGTCGTCGTCGTCGTCGTTATAGGACCACAAGTATTCGTCCTCATTTCAAAAGCATTCTCATCAACCGTTCGTAACGTTTTCGTCGTATTTATCTCACTCTTATTCTTCTCTTCTTCTTCTTCTTCTTCTTCTCCTTTCTCTCGCTCTTGTTGTTGTCGTCGTCGTCCTCGTTGTTCTTGTTTCTCTAAAGCAATATTGATCTCGTTCAAATCCTCCTCCATGGCCTTAATCATAGGCGTCATCATCTTCTTTTCGCACTCATTCCTTCTCGATCTCGCTTCGAACATCACCAAATGTTCCCTGGCGAGCTCCTTCGCCTCTTTGAACATCTTCCGTTCCTTCGCAAGTTCGAACCTTTCGTTGAGTTCTACTAACTTCATTAACTCTCGCTCCTCCTCTACCTCTGCATTACTATTCTCACGATGATGATTATGATGATGATGATGATGATGATGAGCAGTATCAGTATTAGTATTTGTCATTTTACTATATTTGATTATAGTATTATTATATATTTTTTCTGATGATGAAGATGATGTCGTTGGCCTTAAATTTGTTTTTTGAAAATTTCGCACAAAATCAGTAAAAAAACGGCTTTTGAAAACCGGTCAAAGTTTAATTAATGATCGTCGTCAGGCATCAAGAAACGGTTTGAACGTGAAACACGCGTACTGCTGACCATGGAATAGTTGTAGCAAAGTCATGACGCTACGGGTCGCGTTACTATGAAGTAGAAGAACCATTTTTAAAGCTCCGCGCGTTCTTCTTCAACGGTTCGTGAGCTCCTAATCTGAGCACTTTTGCTCGCTTTTCCGTTTTTCCCTACTTTATTGCAAATCAAAAACTGAAAAGTCTGTTCTGCTGAACGTCCTTTCGCGGTTTCAGCAAAGGGAAGTTTTTCAAGCGCGCGGCATAACAAACACACGCACACGGAGAGAGAGAGTCGGTATCGATATCGATATCGATAGTAATGAACGTGTTGGTTGTTTTGTGCCCTCCATTCATCGCGATAGGTGAGTGAGTGAGTGAGTGAGTGAGGCGAGAGAGAATCCGTAATATAAAACTAAAATGGCTCCGAAACCGGATGTTGTATGTTTTGGTGACCTATCACATCAAGATAAAGATAACGATATGAATGATGTGAATGATAACGACCGTGATATGCATAATAATCACGATGATAATAATGTCGGGAAAAGGGTTGAATATGCAATCTCAATGATCCCATGTAAGAAAAACGAAGATTACGCATACGCGATGATACAGAAGATGCCAGGTATTTGCGACTGCGCGTTTTTGATATTCGATTCGCATAGTGGGAAAGATGCCGGAGCGAGATGTGTGCAAAACTTCTTAGTCTATTTAGACGAAATATTTTGGGCAATGGACGAGAACGAACGTTATAGGGAGGATAAGAAGAACGCTCCGGTGTCCGAAAAGACTGGTTTCTCGGCCTTTTTGGACGAAGCGATTGAGAAAACGACTACGAAATTAGATAAGGAGATTAAGAAGAAGACGACGAGTGGGACGACGTGCTCTGTGTGCTTTTTGAAATTTGGAAAGAAGCACATATTCTTAAAGTTTGCGAATATTGGAGATTCGAGGACGATCGTGAAAGGTAAAAATAACGAGATTATTTTTCAAACCGAAGATCATAAACCGAACTCTATGTCTGAACAAGAACGAATTCGTATACATTACGATTCTATTCATGGAAGTGATTCGTATGCTAGGTTTCAGAATTTAGAGCACATCATGCATTCACCGTCGTCTTCGAGAGCGACGAGTAGGGGCGGAAGCGTGAGAGGGGCATCCATGGAAAGTTTAGTACTCGAAGACTTATCAAATCGCGGCGGCGGCGCAAATGATAATAATAACAATAGTAACAACAATCATTCCGGCAGTCGCAGTTCAGCCTCAGAAGCTGACGACGACGATCATTCGCTCATGCATAATATACCGGCAAACGTGAACGTAATTTTGGGCTCAAAACTCGCAAAACTTGCCGCAGATAGTAGTAGAGTAGAAACCGAAGCGACCACTACCGAGGAGGGAGATGATACTACAACGACGACAAAGACGACGACAACCGATGAGGAAAAGCCGAATACGAACAAATATCAAGTCGCCGATAAGCGCATTTCCTTCATTGGTCAATTCGTTTCAGACGACGAACGGAAGATTAATCTTTCGGATATTCGTTTATTCAGTCCCTCTGGAGCTTCGTATGGCATGTCGCGATCGATTGGTGACCGGAATTCTCCTTCATCAATGGTTCCCTTGCCAGATATTACAAATTTGAGTTTCGATTACAATACTTTTGCAATGGTTGTCATGGCAAGCGATGGCGTTTGGGACACGCGAACGTCTGAACAAGCGGCGCTAATCACAGGAACGGATGTTCAAAAAGGCGCCAAAAAGCTTTGCATGCTATCATGGGACGATCGCGCATTTAGAGGAAAAGCAATGGATGACATTTCAGTCATAGCTATTTCTTTGAACGCGAACACGTTGTTAAAGCACGCAAAGCCGACAAATAATCCAGACCAGCCAGGATGTTGTGTCATTAGTTAGTTTGCGCTAGGATTACCAGTACGTATATATATTTATTTTTAAGACGATAACTACAGTACATTTATTTTATTGATACGTGCGCGCGGTATTTAACTTTGCCTCTATATCAGCCCCTAGATGAGAAACAGAAGACGATGAAGTTCTTTCAAATCTTTCGCAAGGTCGACATAAACTACCGATCGAACCATCCACGATTAACTTGGAATCAAATTCAAAAAAATCCTCGTACACGGCTTGGAAGTGATCAACGCATAACTTCACGTCTTCTGTACCACACATCTCTCGAATAGAATGCATCGAGAGCTGCGGCATGCCAACGTCAACTGTTCGAATGCCACTTCTCGTGCTCAAAATTGGTCCAATCGTACTTCCACAACCTAAATCAGAGCGAACGACAAACTCTTGCGATTTAATATTACGTCTTTCACCAATTTCTTTGAACATGAACGATGTAATTGCATCGGTAGAGTATCGCTGGTTCGCGTTATGTTTAATGACGACTCCATCACCAAACTTTGGTTTATGTCCTGGTTCGTGTTTATCTGCATAGTTTGGATGCACGGCGTGCGCCATATCCGCGCTTACGAGGAAGGATTTTCGCCTAGCGATGGCTAACGTATCTGCGTCTACGTTCGTAGCAAATGCCGACGTGACACGATCGACAAACTCATCGGTCAACGAGCCGCCTGCACCAGTCGTCGACGCGCTTCCAACTTCTTCGTGGTCAAAATGGAGCAGCGCTCGAACGCCTTTCTCGTTAGCTAACTTCTCTGCGCTCGTCGCTTTAACCAACGCCATCAAACTACAATAGCACGACGCTAAGTTATCCAATCTCCCGGATAAAACAAACTCTTTATTTAATCCACCAATTTGAGACGGTTGCACGTCACAAAGCTGTAAATCAAAATCTTTAATCGACGAAGCGTCGCAATTCAAAGCAAGCGCGAGCTTCTGTAAAAACTTTGGATGATGATGATTGTTATCATCTTTTGCCGCTTTATCTTTATCATCTTCTTCACCTTCTTTTTTCTCCGTCGTTGGCATTGCTAACAAAGGTGCCATATGTTGCTGAAAGTTAACCTTGAATCCTTCAGTATACACGTCTCTATTTAAATGTATAGCCAAATTTGGAATGCGCAAGATCGCTTCGTCGATCTTGACCAATCGATGTTCCATCTTCCCCGTTTTTGTATCGCTCAAAACCACTCTCCCGGCGACTCCTAAATCCCTATCGAACCATGTATGCCATAACCCGCCCCCATACGGCTCCACGGCTACTTGCAAACACCCTTGCTGTCCAACGATCTTCGTCTTTGGTTTCAGTTTCGGACAAGGGGAGTCCGTATGCGCCCCGATCATAACGAACCCGTCGCCGCTCAAATACTCCCCACCAACAGCGAACGCAACGACTGACGATAACCCTCTGGTATAGAAATACTTCCCATTCCTTTTGATCTTCTGTGCATTAAAACTCTCCCGTTCATCGATCTCTTCGTACCCATTTTCGAGTAAAACCTTACAGGTCGTTAGAACTGCGTGATATGCCGTCCATGAGTCGTTCAAGAATTTAACTAAACCCTCGGAATGATGATGATGATCTTCTTCTTCTTCTTCCTCCTCCTCTGTTGTTTCAGCAGTAGCGGGAGTGGCAGACATTTTACACGAGCGCGAGAAAGTACTGTTTACTGTTACTGTTACTGTTTAAACCGACGTTGATGTTGGTTATTGTTGTGACGCGAAGAACATTTTTCTTTTTTTTAGACCTTCAATGGTTCCATACATAAACCCTAAATATAAATTATTGAAACCCTGAAACCCTAAAAATAGCATATTGAAACCCTAAACATAGCACATTAAGAAACGTCATAACTCGTCTCATAACGAACTTCAAAAAAATCATAAACATACACATACTGTAATCGAAGTTCGTTTTAAAGCATATACCGTTTACCATGCAATCGTCGTTATACAGAAGGACTGAAAATCCAACGTTAACGAAAAATAATCATGATCATCGTCATCATCATCGTCATCATCTAACGTTTTTCCAAAATCAGAAGGTGAGAAAGAGAAACATCAGTGCGAAAACTGACGCGAGAGCGAGAGATGAACGAGACGTGGCAACGGAGTTATTTCGAGCGATTGGGGAAAGTGCGGCACAGAAATTAAGCAAAGATTTCGAGGAGTTGATTTATGAACCAATAATTAAAGGCCGACCGGAGAAGTTAACTGACACGCGGGAAGTAGAAAAGTTAAAAGATGACGATTCGAAGTATTGCTCTGTGTATTTAGAAAAAGACGGGGATACTAATAACGTCGCATGCGAAGAAGTAAGAATGCATTATAAGGAACAAATGCCACCGCAAGGAAGTTTCTCGAAAGGGACGAACGTGAAACCGGGGAGCGCTATCGTGTTTTTACACGGCGCGAATGGGTCGACTTTTAGCTTTCGACGCGTGTTGCCTTTAGTTGCCGCGAGGTTAGGCATTCGAACGATCGCT
>Ga0302126_10000251_pt1 | contig 36956 bp, 20 predicted proteins | sample CB4_20m_MG_FD_203108 | JGI IMG/M metagenome (GOLD analysis project Ga0302126, IMG submission 203108) | Marine microbial communities from Western Arctic Ocean, Canada - CB4_20m | ecosystem: Environmental > Aquatic > Marine > Oceanic | place: Canada: Western Arctic Ocean | collected 2017-09-24 | reverse complement strand
TGATCTGTTTTCCTTTGCCGGTGTCGATGGATTTTTCATCATCATCATCTCCTGTTATTAAATGAGTATTGTTTTCTTATTTGGCAACGTAACAAAGTCTGTGTGTGTGTGTGTGTGTGTGTGTGTGTTCTAAACTCTGACGCAGTTTGTATATACGCGTAATAGTATTAGGTAGTATAGGAAAGTATTATGAGAGAAAAAACAGTTATTTGTTCCCCTCTACTTTCTTTTATCATCATTTGGGGCTGGGAAAGAACAGAATATAGAAAAATAGACCTCTGTTTTTGTAATGAGAAAATTTACATATTTATCATCAGACATCATCAGTGCTTTCAGTAGGGAAAAGAGAGCGCATGTGTCTCAATTTTTAGATATTTTTTTTAAAAGTTTTTGTCGTTTCGCGGAAGTTCCCACAATAACATAAAACACACACACGTAATATATATAGAGAATAATAATAATTTTAAATCATACCATCGATCAAATTACAGTACTCATATCACTACTAAGACATACGGTTTCTACTGGTCATAGATTTGCAAAGGTCAGTCTCTCTCTCTTTTTCCGCGTTTTTGTCCGCGCGCGACGGTTATTTTTTTAGAAGTCAATCCATGATGTTTGAATTTGAATTCTTGAACATCGTCATCTTAACACGTATGAGTTTACGTTCGATCTGTTTCAATCGATCGATCGCGATGATTACGAAAGAACTCTCTCTGTCATCCTCTGTCATCCTCTGTCTGTCCGTTCTTTCGTTATATTTTCGTTCGATCTGACTGTACAACTGAAGAGCGCGCGCGCTCACAACAGCTCGACCGTCGATATCTTGACTTTGGGGAAAATTTTGTGTCAATAAAAATAACGGTAATTCGAAAACGAGTGTCCCAAAATCGCTTTTGCTGTGTGCTGCCCATGCATGCTCTGCTGCAGAGATTTCTTAGACAGAGCATACTTACACAGCACCAGCAGCAGCAGTGCCAAAAAGCGTTATATTAATACTATTAATACGCGCGTGAACAGTATTTGTTTGACCATACACAGCGCGTACTAACACCGTTTATTACTAAACAGTCGGTTTAAATCAAACAAATCAGGAGCGCGCACGCACATTGATATACTTACTATATCGTCAATAAAGTAATACGCGGAAGACGGAGGGAGAAAAAGAGACCGAGAGAGAATTGAGATATTTATTTGTGAATATTTTTAAGTGCTGCTGATGATGATGACGATGATGACGAACAAATACGCAACAAACAATAGTAATAATAATAATGCGATGAAGATATTTTCGTCTCGTAATAATAATACGAAGCAGTTTATGATGAAATCAAGAACGAGTACTACTCAACAACTACAACAAAACTCGAAGGCGAAGAACAATAGGACACAAATTGTCAGAGCCGTTTTTGAACGATTTACGGAACGCGCGATTAAAGCCGTGATGTTAGCTCAACTCGAAGCGAAAGAGAACAAGTTCTTACTCGAAGTCACGCCGGCGTGTTTAATTCTCGGTTTAATGGTTGAATCGAAGGATGTGAGCGAAAACGGTTTTTTGAAAACCGGTGTCTCAGTCGGTCGCGCGAGAGATGTTTTGAAAGACATCGCTTCGTCGTCATCATCAACATCTGCTTCTTCTGCTGCCGCCGTAGCAAAGAATGGAGGCAAACCAATCGCGCCCGGGAAAAAATCCTCCTCTGGCTCAAGCGACGTCCCATTTTCGAAAGGTTCGAAGGTTTTGTTTCAACAAGCTTTGGAGTTGAGCGAATCATTAAATGTTGGATATATTGCGCCAGAACATTTATGCATCGTCGCGTGTAATACGTTCGACGACGACGAGATCGTCATGTTCTTTGAAAAGCTCGGCATCGATCGAACTGTTTTAAGGAACGCCGCAAACGCCAAATTACAGGCCGATAGCGATATGACATCTTCCTCGGGTTCGAATTCTTCGTCCGATTTTTCTTCTTCCAATAATAATAATAATGGATTACAAGCGAAACGACCGTATCAGTCAAACACGCAAAATGGGAGGTTGACTCAAGACCAACAAGTTGGCGTCGGCGCGGCGGCGGCCAACGGAGGCGAGGCAAATAAATCTGCTTTAGCATCGTTTTCATTCGATCTCACAGAAAAAGCGCGTCTCGGACAAGTCGACCCAGTTATTGGTCGAGATTTCGAAGTCGAAAGATGCGTTCAAGTGTTAGCGCGAAGATCTAAGAATAACCCGATTTTATTGGGAGAACCCGGCGTCGGTAAAACGGCTATCGCGGAAGGTTTGGCCATGCGCATAGTCTCAGGAAACGTCCCGGAGTTTTTGCTGTCAAAAAAAGTTTGCTCTTTGGACATTGGTCTGATCATGGCTGGCGCGAAAGAACGCGGCGAGCTCGAACAAAGAGTGAAGAACATTTTGCAAGAATGCGCCGAGTCAAACGGCGAGATCATTTTAGTCATCGATGAAATCCATACCATGGTTGGCGCTGGTTCAGTTGGAGGTGGCGGCATGGATATTTCGAACCTAATGAAGCCTGCTTTGGCGAGAGGTCAGTTAAGTTGCATCGGTTGCACGACATTGGACGAGCATCGTATGTACATCGAGAAAGATGCCGCCTTGGAAAGACGTTTTCAACCGATCATCGTCGAGGAGCCGAGCGAAGAAGAGGCTATCGAGATTTTGTATGGTTTGCGCCAAAAGTATGAACAGTTTCATAACTGTTCATATACGGACGATGCCGTAGAATCTGCAGTACGCATTGCCTCTCGATATATTTCCGACCGATTTTTGCCAGACAAGGCGATTGATCTATTGGACGAAGCCGGTAGTCGCGCAAAAATGCTCACGTATGAAAAGAAACAGGAGGCACTCGCTGAGGCAAAAAAAATTTCTGATGCTAACACTGAAGAAGATACTTTAACGCCTCCGAGTGAAGAGCTTTACGCTCTCTGGAGTGAATTGAAAACTATCCAGCAAGCGAAGAAGCTAGCCGTCGACGCCGGTTTATTCGAAGAAGCTCAAACTTTGAAAACTCGCGAAGCAGAAGTGACTGAAAGATTGGAGCACATGGATTTGACAGCGCACGGGTTAACGATGTCATCCATGGGAAACAACGACCGCGTCGTCGTAACGAGCGATGAAATTGCGCACGTTGCCACGGCGTGGACGCGCGTCCCTGTGACAAAAATGTCCAAAGACGAAGCACTCGTATTGCAAGATATCGACAAGAAATTGACGAAATCTGTCATTGGACAAGATGTTGCCGTTCAAGCAATCGCTAGGTCGTTACGCCGTGCCAGATGCGGGTTGGCGAATGAAAATCGCCCGATTGCATCGATGATGTTCGCCGGCCCAACCGGTGTCGGTAAGACTGAGTTGACAAAGGCGTTGGCGAGAGAATACTTTGGCGACGAAGACGCGATGATTCGCATAGACATGAGCGAGTACATGGAACGTCATACGGTTTCAAAGATGATTGGTGCACCGCCTGGTTATGTCGGGTTTGATGGAGGCGGTCAATTAACAGAAGCCGTTCGTAAGAAGCCTTTCTCGGTCGTTTTATTCGACGAAATCGAAAAAGCGCATCCAGACGTTTTCAATATCATGTTGCAAATGTTGGAAGATGGAAGATTGACTGATTCCAAAGGCAAAGTGACGTCTTTTAAGAACACGATTATCATTTTGACTTCGAACGTCGGCTCTAAAGTAATCGCTAAGAACGGTGGCGGTGGCTTAGGATTGGACTTATCTCAATTCGATGAGAACCCGCAAGAGGCGCAATATAATACTATGCGAGATAAAGTTCTTGACGAGATGAAAAATTTCTTTCGCCCGGAGTTTCTTAACAGGTTGGATGAAATCGTCGTCTACCGCCAATTAGAAAAAGAGGACGTTTTTAAGATTTCGACTTTGATGTTGAACGAAACCGGTTCCCGTTTACTATCGAGAGATATCGGTTTAGCTTTAACTGAATCCGTCATGATACACTTGCAAAAAGAAGGCTTTGATAAAGAATGGGGTGCTCGTCCAATGAGAAGAGCGGTTCAGCAAATCATCGACGACAACGTCGCATCTGCCGTGTTAGACGGAACTATCGCAGAAGGCGACGACGCTTTAGTCGACTTTGATATTGAAGAGCAAAGAGTTATCGTCACAAAGTTAGAAGATAAAGGCGCTCTCGTCTGTTATCAATACGTTCCAGAAGTCGTTGAGAAGAAAGTAGTCGATGTCATTCATAACAAGACGCCAACAACAAAAGTGCCCGTTACTACTAACAAGGTCGAGTTAGTGTAAGAGATAATAAGTAAAAGATAATAAAAAGAAAGAGAAGAAGGCGCGTCTGAAGAAGAAGAAGAGGAAGAAGTAGAAGAGTCAGGACAGAGAGAGCGCGCGCGAGAGAGAGAGGAGAAGTAATTGTATACGTGTAAACTAAAATTGTTCGATTGATAATCGTGATGAATGTGATAAATTAGTTGTAATATCAATTAATCAATTAATTATATTTAACCCGTCGTCAACGCTTTTATTTTACTCGTGCGTCCTTTGCGTGTTCTGCCGCTGCTGCGAGCAAACACATCGGCCAGCAGTGTCAGCCAAAATCAGTTCGATCGGTTAGTTGCCGGTCTAAAAAAGCAGTTAAATTAAAGTGTTGTTAAAAAAAAGAAAACGCGTCAAACGTCAAAATCACCATCAAATTTACATATTTATCACAATAATAATAATAACAAATAATAATAATAATAATAAATACGAGCAGAGAGAGCGACAGAGGTTGAACTGTTAAGCATTATAATATATAAGTAAACACTAATACGAAGTAATAGGGAACAAATCAAAAAGTCAACCGCACGAACGAACGAACGAACGAGAACGAACGAACGCTCATACATCGTCACATAAATAAATCAGAATAATGTTTACGAATAATAATAATAATAATAATAATAACAACGATGCGACGAATAATAACAGTGTAAACAATAAGGTCACGAAGAACGTGAACGCTAAAGAACTGAGAGATATTCTAAAAGATAAACATCAAAAAATGGAACACATGAAAGAACGATTGAGAGTTCCTTCTCAACTGATTTCCGTGGTGAAGAAAAGTGGTCAGAACACTTCCTCAGATATTGAACATAATAATCATAATCAACAACAACAATCGAATAATAGACCATTACCGATGTGGAAAGTGATATTGACCGTATTGATCGTATCATTATTAGCTCTAGCATCGAACCAGTTCAGATCTGCGGAGAAAGATTCCAGAGGATCGAGGTCGGACGCCGAGCACATAAACCCAAATCGCGAGAGCAGAAAATGGGGATCCGCTCTGAACTTTGAAAGAGCGGATGGAAAGAAATGGACGACTGAGAGAGTTTTAAAACACTTCAAATTAAGGAACCCATCCGAGCTGATGTTTTCGCAAAGTTCAACGAATACTTTTGAAGAGTTCGTGAACGCTATTTCGGACGAGAATTTACACGTGGTCACGTTAGATGTCTCGAGATCTTTATCGTACAACGCGAAAACTGGGAAACAGTTTGAAGTACCGGTGATTTCGAAATCTTCGTATTTACCGCACGAGAAACAAAAGGGGGCGATGACTTTCGATGAAGCCGTAAACGCGTTTATTCGCATGGCTACTCAAAAGGGATTACATATAAGGTTTCACGATCCGAGAATATTCAAAGCGGCTTTGAAAATGCTCGACGTCGAAGTCGATTATGGACGTTTACCAGGACCGTTGTTCATCGAAGCAGAGGTTCTGCCTGGACCAGAAGCCGTTCTTCCTGAAATGTCTTGTCAAATGCTTTACCCAGAAACGTATCCCGGTGGATTTCCACCGAAAAATTTAAAAGCCGTGCAAGTTGCTTCGTTGACTGATAAAACGGTCGTCGTTCCGTTTGACCCAGTATCGTTCGTTGGAGCGGTTTTCGATCACGTCCCTGGTTCGATATTAATGTTAGGCGTTGCTACTATGCATCAATGCGATGAAGAGGTAATAATCGCGAGACCTGGTCCGACAGAAGGTGAACGACTCGGTGCGTTTTTAGGCGGTGATGATATCGAACTCACGGCGGAGGAAAACGCGCAAATCGATCAGGAAGAATTAATGAACGTCATAAAGCACACCGCGAATGCAATGATTGGAGACGATGGACGAGGTCGAATAGGAAAATCAGCTTTGGATGAAGTTAAATGGAGGAAAGATGCGAAAAAAAATAATAGAAAATTGATGCAACTCGACGCTTTGAACCAACTTTCGGTCGAGGAAACCGAAATAGTCGCTTTGAAAGAGTTGGGATATCCGCAAAGAGTGGTTGAGTATTCGGATTTTCCAACTGGGTATGGTGAATTCGACGTTCATATCGCAGCGAAAACTTTGCAAATGACAAAAGGATTGAGTTGGGATACTGGTACAGATATCGTCGCTTTATTGAACAACGGCACGTTCACTGGCGACGTTTGGTTCCCGGTTTCGGCGTGTTATCTCGCCAAGGGTGGTACGCACCCAGGCTATTTACAAGAACTTACGGCTACGAAATTAGGCTACTTAATTTTTCTTCGCGGTCCTTTAATGTGGGCAGACTTGGACGTGAGAAACGCTTTAAGGAAAGAGTTAGACGCCGGGAAAACGGCCTTTGCTGGAGATTTTAGAGCGTTACCGTACGGCGACTTCATAGACAGAAACGAAGTGTTTTATTTCATGGAACCACCAGGACCACCGGCACCAAAAGTGAAGAAGGAGAAGAAGGGATAAGTGATAAAGTACTCATAATAATAGTATATACATATATGTATACTGTAGTAGCAGCTTTAATTTTTTGAATATGTTGGCGTGTTGTACTACCGAGCTTATTCCTCCTTTTTTCCATTTTTCGTCCTTTTCCATTTTCGTCTTTCTGTCTTTGGTCGTTTGATATAATAATTTCTCATCGAATCAGACCATCAGAGACGACACAAATAGTTTTACATATATATATATAAGAGATGGTTTTAAAGACAGAGAACTGCTCATTCTCAGGCCTCCGTGTTTTCCCGGGTCATGGTACGTATTCGTCTTGGTGTTTTAAAATTCGCGCGATATCAATCGAGGACGCTCTGCGCGCGCATTCTCCACATTTAGGCGTAAAAATGATTGAAGTCCTAAAAAACAGACTTTTGTTGGGATTTCTTACTCATGTCACGTTTTGAAAAGAATGCGCGCGTTTGTTTGTTCCTCTCGGACCTTGCGAACGTTCTTCCATTTGAAAGGATCAGGTTTATGTAATTAAATTATACTTTTTGCGTAAATATATCTTTTTCGTGATCGTCCGTGCGTCATAAGCGCGTATCGTTTCAGTCGAAGTCTCTTTTTCTCGCCAAGCAGGAAATTCGCTCGCCCTTTGTTCCTCTTTTTAGTCTGCAGACAGACAGCGTGAAGTGATTGATGATGCTGCTGGTGAGAAAGAAAGCGTGCGTCAAAGTGGCGTGCTCATACACACACACGCACACACACGCACACGTTTATTGAATATAATAAGAAACGACAACGAACAAATACACCCTCGCTTTCATGTGCACATATATATACATACTGACATATCGAATTCTTCTATCATTATACGCTATACATAAATATATAGGCATGAGAACATTCTTGCGCGATTCGAGAACGTTCTTGTTCTTAAACGCTAAAATCAAGTCTCTCTTTGGTCAAAGGAAGAAACCAGCGAAGATTGCATGGACCGTCGCGTATAGAAAAGAACATAAGAAAGACCAATCGACTGTTGTGAAGCAAAAGAAGAGAAAGATCAACAAGAACGCGAGTAAGCGCTCGTACGTCTCTGCGTCTTTGGAAGTTTTACAAAAGAAGCGTCAAGAGAAGCCGGACGTTCGCGCGGCGGCGAGAGCGCAAGCTTTGAGAGAGATCAAAGAACGTAACGCAAAGAAGAAAGCTGGTGGTTTAAGCTTAGGTGCTAAGAAGAAGTAAATATATATGTTTGATCCATCAGTAGTAATAAAGTTGTTAGCAAAATCCATATGAATCGTATATCTTTTAAACTTTTTATTTAAACTCCTCGTCCCTTGTCCCTCCTTTCGCCTGCTAATGAGCCTCGCCTCCCTCCATCATACGGACCATCCTCATCAGTCCTTCCAGCCTCCAGTTCTCCTTCCGTCAAAACGTCGAAATGCTTCACAAACAGTCAAAGTTATAAACTGGCACGTTCACAATAATGACCTTCAAAAGTTCAAATTTGGAATAAAAAAACGAAATAAATCATCAGATCGACCGCGCAATAAAAAGAGGACAGACAGTTAATACATATAGTTAATAGTATCAATAAACTAAAAATTAAATTACTTTTATCTCTGTCTGTTCGTTATCTCTCGCGATATAGTTTACTTTTAACGGAATAGTGGACCTCTTACTCGAACTCGTCGTCGTCAACGACACAACATCATCGGCGTCTGTGGAAAAAAATATTCTATTTTCAATCTCGAGGAAGAAGTTTTTACATAGTGCGAAGTATTCTACGCCGAGAGACTTATGAGTAGTATTTGGATGAAGCTTTCATCGAGGATGAAAACAGAAACAGCGACGACTGTGAATAAAACGATTCAGAAAAACAACAACATCAACAATAAGCAAGATATGATTATGAATATGATTCAAGAGTTCTATCAATCGGAAGATATAATAATCTTATTAATATCGTGTTCGATTTTCTTCCTCCTGTATTCAATCACGAAGTTCTTCTCTAGTGGAAGATCGAAGCACGCGTGGTATCTCACGTTATATTCATCATTCGTCTCATCGTTCGTTGGAGTCTATTACGTATATCATTTAATTCTAGATGGTTTCACGCAAACTATATCGAACGAAACAGTGATTTCGAGATATATCGCGTTGTTCTTCATTGGATATTGCGTGATGGATATCGTCCTCGGGTCGATTCATTATCCGGACGATTCGAGGACGAAATCGTTCGAGGACGGGTGGGTCCATCACGTTCTATATATAACGATTTGCTATTATCTCGTTCATCATGAAATGACCGCGTTCTTCGCAGTCGCCTTGATTGAGGAAATACCAGTCGTCTTATTATCGTTCTTCGAAGTGAGAAATAAGGAAAGACCGAGTTTATTGTTTGGTATTTTATATTTCCTGACGAGGGTCGTGTTTCATACGGTTTTGATTTATAAGGTAGGACAGTTCTCACATTTTATCTTATTTTCCGGAATGGTTTTATTGACTTGGCACGTTAAAGTGTTTCAAAGATGGGTTCGCGGCTATCTAATGCGCTCGGCTTCGAGAAAACGTATGAAGTATAGACACAAAATGTTAATCATGTTATCCATGTTAATCACGCAAGTTCTAGTGCATTCGTACGCCGTTTGGGATTTAGTCACACAAAAGTACGAGCAACAACACGCGGATTCTATCCCAGTAATTGCCTTACATTCGGCAATATTCCTTTACTTTTTGACTTTATTCGGGTTGATGATTCACGACGTGTATTGCAGAAATTTCATCATGACTTCAATTGGGAAGAAAAAAATCATTTATAACATTTCGTGGGAAGATCCAGCGATCGATCATACAGTCATGCACATGACCCCAGATGATGTCGTTCTAACAATCTCCTCAGCCGGGTGCAACGTCTTGGATTACTTATGCGAAGGGCCAAAGAAAATTATTGCCGTTGATATGAACGCCGCGCAGTTGCATACTTTGGAATTAAAGCTCGCGTGCATCAAAGCCTTGACTTGGGAACAGTTCTTTGCCATTTGGGGTCGTTCAGATTTCAAAGTGTTTACGCAAGTTTACAAGTCTAAGTTACGCAAACTTCTTCAACGCGAAACTGCAGAGTTCTGGGACGCAAACACGCACCTTTTCCGCGATAACTTCATGTACGCCGGAACATCTGGTTTAATGGCAAAGATGATGTGCGTACCTTTATGGTTAGCCGGCGTGCATAAACGTATTTTGGACGGCGAAGATCTTGGAGGCGAATCTGGAGGATTCTTCTTTTGGTTCATGCTTAAAATTTGCTCGTTCACGTCGTTATGGTCATGGATTGCCCCGTTAGGAGGCGTTCCTACTGAACAGCTCGACTTGGTTATGCGTAATCCGCAAGTAGTCGTCGAACGCTTTCAAGAAGTTTTAACCACTCGGATGTGGAAGAAAGGAAACTACTTTTATTACGGATACATCGTTGGAGAATTCTCGCCCGAGTGTTGCCCGAGATATTTAGAAAAGAAGAATTTCAAGAACTTGAAAGACAGAGTTGATCGCGTGGAGTTATTCCATGGTACGTGGGCGGACGCGGCTGAAAAGGAAGGACCAGAGTCTATCACAATCGCTTCTTTGCTCGACTCCATGGATTGGATGCCGCACGAGATGATTGCGGGTAATATCGCAAAAGTCGTCACCGGTATGAATAAAGAAGTTGGAAGAATTTATTGGAGATGTTTTGGTGATCGCGTTCATTCGCCAGTGCTTGCGCATCTCAGAGCCGGGCTCGTACCGACGTACGATCGCGTTGGATGGTATTTGAGCACGTTTATTGGTCCAACTCCTCAGAACTACGAGCCAAAAATGATCACTTTGAAGGGCACTGAAAGGCATATTTCCAACTCACTCTTTGACGACATGGCAGTCATGTATGCCATGGCAAGTCACGGGTTGAGCGCAAACAAAGACGTGAAGAAGTTCTACAAGTCTCAAGGAACTCGTTACGATGGGTTTAGAGAAGCTTTGTTACCGCACAGAGACGTGTTCATGCAATACGTCGTTCCTTGGATGAAAAAGCCAAAGACGTGGATATCTGTTGGTTGCGGTACCGCGAGAGATATTGAGTTCGTCACTGAGCACATTCGTGAATCTAAAACGAAAGTCTACTTATGCGACTTATCGGACGCTTTGTTGGGAATGGCGAAAGAACGCGTGAAATCGTTGGGTATACAGAAGCAAGTTGTTTTCGTTGAGGGAGATATAAACTCGATGGAGACGCAGAAGAAGCTTCCGAGCGAAGTTGATTTGGTTACTTGTTCGTATTGCGTGACAATGATTCCCCCATGGAAAGAAGCTTTGAAAACGATGAAAGATCTCGTTGCCCCTGGAGGAAATTTATGTTTGATCGATTTCACTTTAAGAGAAGGCGTCGAGGACAGGTGGGATCAACGATTGTATAAGTGGTGGTTCGCACACGACGGTGTTTATTTCAATCGTTCGCATATTGAATTTTTGGAATCACAGAAAGATCTCGAAACGGTTTGGTATTCCGAAAATGAAGGCCGCGTCCCTTATACGCCGTTCATGCCGACGCATTACATGTATTGCGCGGAGAAAATTTCATCTTCCAAGAAGTTGACAAACGGTCGCCACCGCTCGCCTTCGCCAGTTATAGGTCGTTCTAAAAATGGTAGTTCCAGCGCGGCGGCGAAGAAAAAGAACGGTGGTTCTCGTAATCGTTCAATGTCACCAACACCAAGAACAACAGCAACAACGAAAAGAAAATAATAATAATAATGATAATAATAATACAGTAGTCATTTTACAATTTACAATTTATGATTAGAAGAAGAGAAGAGAGAGAGCGAGAGAGCGAGAGAAAGAAAGTTATCATAACACGAAAGAGAGAGAGAGATAGAGTTTAAATTAATAATAATAAGAGAGAGATTAATAAGTACCATCAGTCTTTCTTTGTTCGTTTTTGTTTGCTTTTACTGCGTTGTGGATAGTATCGACAAAGTACACGTAATACTATGTTGTACGTTATTAAATTTTCATCGGTCCAAGTATTGAGAATTTTTGTTATTTGTTTTGCTGTTTTGTGACTATATTTGTTTCCGTAATATTATTCCCTACTGCTGTTTCTTCTTTCTTATTATTTGGGTGCCTCCTCAGCACGTGTCACTTACGGAACATCTAACGATATCCTGATTATTAAATATAGTGCTATAGAAGAGGCTATAATAGCTTGTACTGATCCTGGTACTAATAATCCTAATTAATTAACCTACTTAATAATCCTAATATCCTATTAATACTATTATTCCGATCAAGATCGAGAGTAAGATACTGACAGAATGGGTCTCGATCCACTCGAGCATAGGAACATCTTAACCCCGGACAGCGTAGACTTAAGTGAGTTACCTGCACAGCTAGAGTCGTTCGCTTCGATAGGTTCTTCATCGAATAAAAAGAATAATAAAAAGAATAATAATAATAACAGTAGTAGTAATGGGAATGATCATTCTCCTTCTTCGAAGAAGAACTTATCGCCGGACGGGTCTTCGGGATCGTTCGAGTTCTCTAATAAGCAAGATAATAATAATAATAATAATAACAGTAGATATTCTCAAGACGGATCACAGAACGATGGCTCTACGCAGGACGGTCAAGACTCGCAAGGACAGTCGAACCCGGGCTCGAAGAACTACAAGGAATACGTTGGCAGGCATTTGACCTCAGAGCTCCTGTTCTCGGCGTCGATCGGGAACTTGAAGAGGATCAAGAGATGCCTAGAGAAAGCGGGGAAACAAATTACGAGCGAGCCGTATCAAGACTATGATTTGAGGGCACCTTTACATATCGCCTGCGCAGATGGATCGTTCGCCATCGTCGATTATTTAATCAAGAACGGAGTACAAATAAACGTCGTGGATAGATGGGGGGCGACTCCTTTAGAGTGCGCCGTATTTGGGAACCACGGAGAGATTGTAAAATATGTAGAACAGAACGGAGGGAAGATAAAGGACCGTTTGACCGGGACGTTAGTGAAGTTATCCGATTCGCACTTGGCATCAGTTGCGGCGCCGCAATTAGCGAACTCGTCGAATATTTTCATACCATCAGATTCAATGGCGTGGGAAATCCCTGAGGACGAAATCGTGGACAGAGAGAACATTGGTTCTGGGGCATTTGGGATCGTCATGAAATGTAAGTGGCGCGGAACTCCAGTGGCGATAAAGCAAATCCATAAACACATGGCTCAAGACGAAATCGCCCGCGTGGAGTTTTCATTGGAACTAAAAGTCATGCGACAACTTCATCATCCAAACATCGTACAATTCTTAGGCGTCGTCATTTCCAGCGAGACGTCTCAAGTCTCGATCGTTTCTGAATTCATGCAAGGTGGATCGTTAGATGAGATTTTTAGACGTGGGAATATGTTATCCATATGCGAAGCTGCGAACATGGCTTTAGATTGCGCTCGAGGGATGGCTTATTTACACGGGAGAACGCCCTTACCAGTGATCCATCGCGATTTGAAACCCGGTAATTTGATGTTAACGAGAACGGGAAAGTTAAAAATCGGTGATTTCGGTCTATCGAAGACTTTATCGGTGAGGAATAAAATTCCTTCGGTATCCTCTGGAAACACTTCTGAACCGTTCGTTTTAACTGGCGAAACTGGAAGTTATCGTTATATGGCCCCAGAGGTTTTCAGACACGAGTTCTACGGAACAGCAGTCGACGTCTACGCCGCGGCTATGATTTACTACCAACTCTTCTCCGGTCAACAACCGTTCGCGAACGTTAACCCTATACAGGCGGCGAAAGCAGTAGCGACTGAAGATGCCCGACCGCCTTTACATAACGGTTTAATGCCCAAAGAGTTCATGACTTTAGTGCGAAATATGTGGAATCCGATCGATCGCAAACGTCCTTCGTTCTTTAACATAATCACTTACCTCGATCCGATCGTTGAAAAGTTAAGGATCGAGGAAGATGCGAAGAAGGCGCAAGGCCAAGGTGCGTGCTGCGTCGTGAGTTGATATTGCAATTTTAATACATAGATATACTCCTATATTCGACGTCGACGAACTACCTTCGTCTAGTCTCTCCTACAAATTATATTACCAGCAGCAATGAATAAAATCTGCTGCTGGTGAGGATCTCATTTATTCCTCACCGCAGTAGGATAACCCTCATAGTAATACTATACATAGTAATACTTTACTATAATGGATTCATCGACTGATGAAGAAGAGTATGATTACGACGCAGATGCAGTCGATACATCCGATGATTATGAACAATATCAACAGAATGATGATGATATATCATACGCAGACGAAGACGTCTTAGGGGACGACTTATTATCCGACGACGACGAGGACGACGAAGATGGACTGGATGGATCTGAGTACGACGAAGAAGAAGAGGAAGAAGAAGATATGCTCGATGGTGATTTAGAACGAGAGCAACAACAGAATACGAACGCGAATACGCTGAATTCACAGGCTCGTTCGTTCGTTCCAATGGGAAGTAATCAAGAGCGAGCGAATGAGAAGAAGCCGGCACCGCCGCCTCAGTTCCCTGGACAGGGCTTTGGCCCTTCCCTCAACTCTGGCCTGTTACCTCCTCAACAACAACAACAACAACAAAGACAACAACAACAACAACAACAACAACAAAACGATGCTCCGCAAACACCTGAAGAACAAGTAGTACCAGCTGGTTTAGGATCTACTGCTAGTAATTCTACAACTTCTACTACTACTGGTTTACTGGCGAGAACGGTCGCTCGAGTGACGCCACAAAAAGAACAAGTCGTTCCAGACGAGAAACCGGATATCAAAGATGAACAAGCTACTCGCGCGTACGAACTTCAACAATTGAGGATTAAATTGTTACGATTAACTGCGAGACTCGATCAATCACCAAGGAACACGATTGTTTCGCAAGTGATTTATCGTTTAGAGCTCGCGGAACAATTGAAATCTGGAAAAGGGAATAACGCTTCTTCCGCTGGATCGCAACAACAACAATCGAAAAATCAAACAAACAATACGTTTGAACGTGCAGTAGCACTCGCAGAACACTTTGAAAAGATAAATCCGAACGAAGAGCTCGATTTTGAATGTACGATTTTGATGATTGGTAAACAATGCGTCGGAAAGTCTTCGGTGATCAAATCGTTATTAGGTCCAGACGCGCAAGACGAAAAAACTTTAGAAGCTCTCGACGAAGAAACGACGAAAGTTAGAGTGATCGAGACGAAAGTGTGCGGCATGAAGTTACGATTGATCGATACGCCCGGTTTAAGAACCTCTTCTGCGGATATTCAATACAACTCTAGAATTATGGGCCAAGCAAAGAAGTTTTGTAAAAAGCACTCGCCGGATATTACTTTATACTTTGATCGGTTAGATATTCCATTACGATCGGAAACTGCAGATATCATGATTTTGAAACAAGTCACAAACACGTTTGGGCCACAAGTTTGGTTCAATGCTATCGTCGTTTTGACTCATGCCGCCGGTGCACCGCCAGATGGACCGAACGGGCAGCCGATGTCGTACGAGTTATACGTCGCACAAAGATCACATGTTGTTCAACAAACCGTTCGACACGCTTCCGGTGACGCGCGTTTGATGAACCCCGTTGCTTTGGCAGAAAATCATTCAGGTTGCCGCACAAACAGAACCGGCGATAAAGTGTTACCGAATGGGCAAGCGTGGAAGCCACAACTTTTGTTGCTCTGCTTTGCGAGTAAAATTCTCGCGCAAGCGAATACGTTGTTGAAGCTCGACGATGGCACTCAAATGCTCAAGAAAAGACAGCAGCAGCAGCAGCAACAACAAAAAGTTGCCCCTTTACCGTTTCTTTTAAGTTCCTTAATTACGACTCGTAAACCAATTAGGTTGGAGATGGGAGACGGCGAAGATTTTGAAGATTTGGAACATTCCATCATCTCAGGAGAGCCTTCTCCTTACGACGATCCAAAGGCTGGGAAAGATTTTTATCAGCCGAAGCAATTGTGCGTTCCAGCACCGGATCCACAATTTCCACCATCGTTTGATACAGAAACTGGTGCACACCGTTATCGCTATCTCGACACGAATCCGCAAACGTTAGTGCGACCGATGGTTGACGCGCATTCATTCGAGCACGAAACTGGTGTGACTGGATTTTCAGTCGATAGACAAGTAATCATTAAAGATTTCATTGGCGGTAAAGCTTCGGCGCAAATTAACAAAGATAAATACGATTCGTCATTTGCATTCGAAGGCGAATTATCAGTTCCGCACGGCCAGAAAGCAATTACAACCGCCGGCCTTGATGTGCAAAACGTTGGACAACAAAGAGTGTACACAACTCGAGCGGAAACTCGCTGGAAGTGGCACAGAGTGGATAAAATCATCGGCGGATTATCCATGTCTTTTGTTGGTGGATTATTAGCGTTTGGCACAAAGATTGAGAATCGATGGAAAGCCAGAGATGGGATGAAGATTGTCATGAGCACTGGCGCCGTGAGTTCGAAAGGACCGCAAGGGAAAGACGTTGCGTATGGCGGCAACTGCGAAGCTATCATTCGTCATTCTCAGGACGAAGGTGATGCGAACTCGTCCACAATTGGAGCATCGTTCATGAACTGGAGAGGTGACATAGCGTTGGGATGCAACGCCATGAGTTCAATCACTTTAGGTAAAGACACGCAGTTGACCGGGAGATTTAATTTGAACTCGCGCGGTTCTGGAGCCGTGACGTTGCGCGCAACTTCAAACGATAAGTTGCAAATCGCCGGTGTCGGTTTCATTCCATTGTTCTGCGCTATTTGGGGAAGACTTTTCGGAGATTAAGTTAGTAGTAAAAGAATTTTTACGTGGTACCAGTACAATACTACCCAGTAATATTATTTCAATCTTCTAAATATATGACTTTTCTGCGCTCACGCGCTTTCATCAAAGTGCAGTGGTTTACGTATATATGTTTGTTTTTCAACAATCTCTCTTTCTCTGCTGTCTCTTCTTCTTCTCCTTTTTTCTCTCTCTTCTTCTCTCTACTCTCACATAATGTGTATAAATCAATTTTTTTTCTTCTTCTCGCTTTTCCAGCGAGGAATACAACAAAAATACAATGTGTGGAATTCTAATTTTGTGTGCGCGCGCGTGCTCTATATATATGTTGTTGCTGCGGTTGTTAATTTCGTTGTGGTTGTTGATGATCTATTTTGCGTTTGTTTTGTGTGTTGTGTGTTGTTTTTCTTCTTCTTCTTCTTCTTAGTCGTCCCCGAGAAACATCGATGAAGATTCAATGACTCCAGTCGGTGAGTAAACATCTTCATGTCTTTTGAATTCCTCCTCTGCTGTCAAAAAATCTTCTTTCGACGATTTAATGTTTCCTTCTTGGTCTTGTCTCTCATTACATTCAATGTCGTCCATGTCGTTTGTGAGTTGATGCTGGTCATTTGCCAAAGAAGACGAATTATAAACGCTTAAACAATGTCCAATCAACCAATTGTTGATTTGAGCCAAATTGCATTCGCTTAAATTAGAAGCAATTTTAAGTTCTTGCGTCAAAGCCGGTTTCAGTGACAGTTTCGTTCGAGCTGCTGAAATGCACGCTGTCGCGATGACGCTCGGTAAAACAGAGCTACGAATTTCGGCATCCGCCAATATTCCTTTGTACATTTCGAATGATAAATTTGTCAATTTGTCGATATCTTCACCATCATCATCTGATTCATGCGTTGCTCCGTCGCAGACTTTTAAAATTGATTCAATAAAATGCGAAGTCGTCACGCACGACATTTTCCAGTTCATTTCTTTCAACAGTGCAACTTCCATCTTCAGAATGATTTCTTTCGAATAATTTGGCCCAAACGCGTTTCTTAATGCACTCGTACTCATCACAACATCCTCAATTTCTTCGTATTTCACTGCCAAGTGTAAACAGCACAACGCGACGAGCTGTATGGAAGACTTTGGGATTTCTAACGACGATAATACTTTGTCGATGTAGTTGATGCACACGTCCGCCGTGATTGCGTTGTAGTTAGCGATTGAGCAGCACTCTAAAACGTATTCAATGATATCTTTGCGATGCGATAAATGCTTCGCCTCTCTTGCGTTTAATACGAACTGTTTCGTTTCTGCGCTTAATTGGTCCAATAGCATATCTTCAGCGAGTTCTGTATCATGTAAAGTAATCTTTCTATTCAGCGTGTCGTGATGATCGAGCAAAGCTTTAATTGTAGACCCAGTGAATTCATTATAACGATTATTGATATTATTGATATTATTATTGATATTATTGATATTATTATTATTATCGTCACATGCGAATACCATCGGTATCATCGGTAACATTAAATCTTCATCGTTTTGTTCTTCTTCTGAGGCTGATGAAGGAAAAAACTGCTCGACTTCTTTTTTTCCTTCGTCGTCGTCTGAGGAGCACATTTCGTAATCATTCGCGTTTACGTCCATGCGTTCATAGGATTCCCCAAAACCAATGGAAGATGAGCGAGAGATGTTTTTCTCCGTCTGAATTTGTTGCTCATTTTGTTCTTCCGTTTCTGTCGCTTTGCTGTTCTTCTTCTTCTTCGTTTTCAAAGACGCCGACGGCATGTGGTGGTCGTTACGGGATTTACCACTATTTTTTGAAGCGTAAACTACTCGATCGTCGTAATAGGTGTTCTCCATTTTATATATATAAAAATCTTTTAAATATTACACAAATAATATATATATATATAATTCAGAATAAGGTTACAATCATTCAATTGGATCGCATACAATCGCGCTGTATGTATATACGAGCGGCAAATATAAATCAATGAAGATTATTGTCCATACAGTTTTAAAAAAATCTTCCTGTGTACGTACACTGTACAGCAGCAGTATGGTTTAGGGTTTCCATGCCTTTTTATTACGCGAGTATAAAATATTACACTGCAAACATCACCAGCTTCTGCTGTTTGCCTGTTTCTGGAACAGCTGTGCTGTATCATGCAACGCCGTACATTAAGCCGCACGACTTCACTTGGATTTATATAGTATGATTATTATGTGACTTTAATATTACGAAAGTTCTCTCTACTTTTTCTATGATATTATTATATTGTTATTATTATGTCGACTACTGATGGTGACCACTATCTTGTTTATTTATTAATCTGATTCTTCTTCAATACAACCGTCTTCATTGACGTGTAAACCGCTCAAGTTCAAATACGATTGACTCGAAGGCTCTTCGCCGTTTGGGACCCAACAGCATATATTGTTCTTATGACAAATCGCTTCCGCACCGGAATAACCGACTAATTCGAAGAACTCCTCCGCTTGCTTACCTTTATAGCGATCCATGTCCAAGCACGAGTAATTAACAATCGCTTTTCCGATTTCTTTTTCTTCTCCATTTTCTTTATCCTTATAATTAATGGTCACGCAATCATCTACATCAAAGTCACCGTCGCAAGAAATGATTCCAGCGGCGAAGAGAGAATTATCTTTCTCAATAGCGTTCATTGCAATTTTAGTCACGTATACTTTCCCGCAACACGGTTGTAATAAAATCCAACGCTTGCGTCCTTGTAAAGGCTTCGGCATTGCTAGAAATAAAGTACCAACAGATGCGCCTTCGACGACTGAGAGAACTTTATTCATATGAGACGAATTCAAAATCACTGTATTTACACCGGCAGATGTAGCATATCTCGCCGCGGTTAATTTTGTCGCCATTCCGCCGGTTCCTAATTCAGTTCCAGCCCCATCTGTACTCACGTCTAAATCCTCGACGTTTTCAACGACTGATATTAATTTCGCGTCTGGATTTTTGAACGGATTACAGGTATACAAACCATCGACGTCTGTGAGTAAAAACAAATAATCGGCGTTGACTAACGCGGCGACGTGAGCGGAAAGTGTATCGTTATCTCCAAACTTTACGTCCTGCACGGCAACTGTATCGTTTTCGTTGACGATTGGAATGATATGTCTGGACAAAAGCGCGTTAAACGTCGATCTTGCGTTTTCGTATTGTTTGCGCTCGAGCATGTTATCGAGTGATAATAGAACTTGAGCAATCTTCATATCAAGAGTTGTGAAGAAGTCTTCGTACATTCGCATCAAATGTACTTGACCGACTGCAGCGAACGCTTGTTTACCTGCTAGGTCTTTCGGTTTCGGCGAGTTCAAGATCTTACACCCGACGCCGACGGAACCAGACGTAACGACGACGACGCGCATTCCGCGTTTTGTGAGATCTAAGCAAGTCTCTGCAAGTACGCCTAACATTGATAGATGTAAACAATCGCCTCTTAAAAGAGAAGACGTGCCAACTTTCAAAACAACCGTCGGCTGATCTCCTACTTGCGGAGAGTTTGGTCTCATTGAATGTAATGTTTGCGTTCGCTCTTCTTCGTCGTTGAAATTATCTGACGATGAATGATGACCATTTCCTCTCACCATAGATGACGATGGTGGTGGCGTAGGTGATTTTAATTGTTGCTGTGCCTTTAAAGTATTCCGCATTATTATTTTTATTATTTATGTTATTTATATTATTTATATCTCGAGCGAGGGCGCGTATTAGTGCGATATTCACTTCCTGATTTCCTTCTACGAGCTTCGAATATCTTCGAGGATGATGTGCGGCGTTTTATTATTACTCGTAGCGTTTTAGTGTATTATTATTATAGTACTCTTATACTTCGTATGTACGTATGATGTTTTGTTCTTTTTGAGTGTGTGTGTGTACTATAAATAATCTCTCTTAATCTCGTACTTAATCTCTCTTACTTTGATATCTGTGTTATCTCTTAAACAAACTGTTACGGTGCCTACGCGCGAAGAAGAGCTTTTGTTCTGATGCGAAGATGTTAATATGAAGTGATATAAATATCTATTTTCTGAACCACTACTTATTACCTTGTGACATCTGACATGTGACTGCTGTCTAAATAATAGGTAAACCCTAAACCCTCGTTTAATAGTATTAAACAGTTTGCTGCTACGTGTGATATGATGACGCGGCAAAACGAAAAAGTGCCAGCCCAGCATCACGTTCTGCCCTTTTTGTGACTTAAAAGAACCATCAGAACACTTTTGTTGACATCTTATCCACACAAAGCGCGCGCGCGTAATAGTAATACGCCCCGCGCGAAATAATAATGATAACAATGATCGCATTCACAACAGGAACTGGAACAAGATCGACAACTGTTCAACGCCAATCGCGCACGAACGCTCCTTTCAATTCACGAAGATTAATGAAGGGAACGGCTCATCGTTCGTTGTTGGAGAAAAAAGAACGTTTGAAAAGCAGCGAAGTCAAGATGAACGACCATCGCGAACGATTAATAACAATGAAGAAGAGGAATAAGCATTCATCGACATCGTCATCTGCATCTTTATCGTCATCTTTATCGTATGTTTCTCTTCTTAAATGTAATAATAATAATTATAATAATAAAAGAACGAAGCTACTGCGTTGTAAAAGTGCTTTAACTGAAACAACGATTCAGCAGAGCTACGAGTATCGCGACGATGAGGACACGAAGTCTGATTTAACGTTCACTGATGACGACCGTTCATTTCAAGGAGGTGGTCAACGAGCAAAAAACTTACCGGCGACGACGACGACGATTAAATGGTGGGAAAAATATACGACGAAGAATTTAATCACAGTGAAGAACGCTGACGAATTAATAGCGTATCTCTATGCCAGTGCAACTTTGATCACTCGCGATATCGATAATATGAGGAAAATTAACGATAACGATAACGAAAGTTCCAAAGAGCTCCTCGCGCAGAAATCTCCACTCGTCGTCGTGAAATACTTTCGAGAGGATTGTCCAGCATGTTCGAGATTAAATCCAAAATTTACGAAAATAGCCGAGAAAGAGTTCTCAAATGTTCTTTTCCTTAAAGTTAATTTATCCGAATTCAATGAAGATTTCGCGGAGAAGATGAACGTTCCTTCTGTGCCATACGTGCAAGTTTATAACGGCAGCGAAGGTCTTGTAAACGAGTTCGCGATCAACTTAATGCCTCAGAATTTGAACTTGTTCCGGTCGATCGTTTCCGCATATGCAAATTGCGTGGATAATTTACCGAAAACAACGCCAGAACAACAAGGACCTGTGTCTGTGATCAAAACGAACGGTTGGCCAGGGTTTTATAGCGGTCAAATGCGGAAATTTGCGCACGTTAAAAGAACGTTTTGGCGTTTTCGCAGAGGCGAATGAATTTGAGTTGATTTGATTTGATTTGGTGTGTGTGTGTGCGTGTATGTGTGTGTGTAAAGAAGATAGATGTGTAGTGCATCTTGTAATATGTATTTTTGTAGTAATGGTAGTAATAATATATGAACATAACTTTGCGATATCTTTGATTAATAAGCGATTATATTGATTTTTTTGTTCGCTTCTCTTATTTAGTAAATCTCTAACTACCATGCACGCTTGTCTGCTTGTACGATGTACGAAGGCACGGCATAAAAACTTGCACGGTCTTCATCAGAATTCTTCCCAAAAATACTACGTAATACTACGTAATAATAATAATAATAATAATAATAATATTAGTATACGTATATTATTATTATTATTACGTATTATTAATAAGATGATGCAGACTATGACAACTACTACTACCGATTCACGGTCACAATCAGAATCGTTAATTGATAGCAGTAATGATCGACGAGCGTATGATGTACTCGCTTTGGTTTATCTCTCATTAGCACTCATCGCGCTCGTTCAATTCGTTCGCATACAGCGCAGGGCGTCCCAGAAATCAGGTTTACTAATATTTTTTGTTTGTCAAACAGGTTGGACGACGCAGAAGTCGTTCGTGATCTTGAACTTTCTAGTCATGTTCATGAGATCTTTAGTGTTCTTCTTAAGAGAGAACGTTTCTTCAATTCAACCTTTGGTCTATCAATCCGTTCTATTAGACTTCCCTGGTCTTTTGTTCTTCACGACTTACTCTTTATTGATCTTGTTCTGGTCGCAAATATACGAACAAGCGACGACTGTCAGTACTGATACTAACGTTTCGGATAGACGCAGTACTTTTAGCTTGAGGTTTAAATTCTTCTCAGTGAATATTATAGTATACATATCGCAAATAATATGTTGGGTTGGAGAATATCATCAAAGTAAGAACTACAAAAAATGGCACTTCGCCGCCGCGATTATACGCTTAATAGCGTTTTTGTTCGCATCGATTGGATTTGCAACGTACGGTGGTTTATTGTTTTTCATGTTGCGAAAATTTCCAAACGACGCTCCTGGGAAAGCAAAGAAACTGTTCGAAATTGGTATTTGCACAGCGTCGTGCACTTTATGTTTCACGTTTAGAGCCGCGTGTATATTAATGTCCTCGATTAATTCCAGAAAGTTCCCTTTAGATGTTCTTCAATCCACAGAGTTGAATGTAGTGTATTATCTCTTGTCAGAAATCGCTCCATCGGCGATGGTTTTATTCGCCTTGAGGAAGTTACCGCCTGCACAGCGCCAACGTGTGAGAGGAGGGAATAATAATAATAATAGGAATTTAGACGACGATTTCACATCATCCGAAGATGAGGACGATGAAAGCGAATTCAACGAAGACGAGGAGGCCCTTCTAGAACAAATTGAAGGCGACGATGAAGAGTATGAGGATGAATAATAATATAATAATAATAATAATGATAATATAGTTAGAGAGCTGCTGCACATATATACAAGTAAAAAGAATATACATATAGATAGATCAAATACATACGCGTGCGAGAGCGTTTGAAATTTATTAGGCTGCTGTTTGTAAAATTGTAAAAAGATACACAAAAGAAAGAACTCATCCAGTCATCATCGTCGTCGAAGTGTGAAATCTTTATAAATCTCGCTCAAAACACACACAGACACAATAATAATAATAATAATAATAATAATTTATTATGGTCAACGAACTGAATTCGCACTTGATTTTGAAATCTGTTCATAATTGTTCTAGACCAGAACTGATTTGTGTTTGCGACTTGAGCTCGAAGCAAATCGTTGGCGAATGCTCGTTGACGGCTCAAGCTTCTGCGCTGTTCCCGAACTTATGTAGAGTAGATTTAAAAGATAATTTAATCACATCAATTGAGAATTTGAAACATTTAAATCAATTGAAATGGTTATCAGTAGCGAACAACAGATTAGAATCGAACGCTCTGATGTTCTTAAGAGAGTTCTCGACCGAAAACTTGAGAGTCCTGAACGTCTCGAATAACAGAATAAATACTTTAGATGGCATTGACTCCAGCAAGATTCAGAAAAGCTTATTAGCTCTAATTGCTACGGATAACATGTTAACTCAAGAGAGTTTAAATTCTTTCAAACTATATTCACCATCTACAGCGGTGTTGAACTCATTAATCGTCTCAAATAATAACATAGAATGTATCGCGAACGAGCTACAAACGTTAACGAGGCTCGGGAAGTTTTCTGTGTCAAACAACGGTTTGGAGAAGATTGCTCAAGATGCGTTTTCGCAAAATGTCGATTTGCGAGAGCTCAGATTGGCAAAAAATAAGCTCAAGGAGCTTCCACAAGGATTGGGTAAAAACATAAACTTGCGCGTTCTCGACGCTTCGCATAACAAAATCGACTCATTCACTTCGTTGCAAGTTTTAGCGAAACTACCAAAGTTAGCGCATTTAAGCTTAAGAGGGAATCCAGTAGCAATTTTAGATGGCAAGGCGTATGTGGAAAATATCAAAGCTCTTTGTCCTAGATTAAGAACGTTAGACGGTCATCCTCTGGCAAACCACCCGGCGACTTCTGAAGATTATGTCGATAATGTTGACGATGATGATGGCAAAGTATTAGAAGTAGAAGTAGATGACGACGAGAGAAAAGAAGAAAAGAAGAAACATATTGTTATGAAGCAAACCTTTGGATTGAAAAGAGCCAATAGAACAAGTGACGATGACGATAATGATGATGATGCTTCTGATGATAAACAACAAAACGATGAGAGGGAAGATTCGCGTGCAAATAAGAAACGGAGAGGAAAAAGAGGGAAGAAGAAGAAAGATAATTTATCGGCAAACGAAAATTTGAAAAAAGACAGGAGTTTTCTCGAAACTATAATCACAGGTGAGAATGATGAAGAAGAAGAATTTAAAGAGGGCGACAATAACGACGACGACGAAGATGATGATAGGGAAGAAGAAGAAGAAGAAGAAGAAGGAGAAAAGAAGAAGAAACTACGACAGCAGCGAGAGAATAAGATTCCAAAACTTTTAGGTAGAGAGATAGAGAAGCAAAAGCCTTTGAGCGATAAAGAGTTTGACGAAAAACTCGAAAGAGACCGAATGAAACAACAAGGCGGTGTAGTCAAAGTTGTCGACGTGAAAGTTCATAGACATAAGAATAAAGTGTTTGGTTCAGATGTGTTTAAAAAGGTCGAGAACAAAAGCGCTTGGGACGAGAGCGAAGACGATGTTGATGATAATAATAATAATAATAATAATGCCATCATCACTAAATACATTGACTCCGAGCCAAAGCAAAGAATAGTTGAAGAAGATGAGAAGACTAATGAAAAGAAAAAGAAAAAGAAGAGCTCGAAAGAGATGAGTGTTGAAGAATTGAAAGCGCACAGGAAGTTACAAAGGAAACGTGGATATTAATTTCAAAAATTAAGTGAGCGGAAATGAGCGCCTAATAAGCCGACGCCTGTCCAGGTCCTCGGTGTTATCTCTACTTCCATCTCTACTCCTTGCCTGTTTAATTTCACTATATGTGATTCACCTATCGTTTGCTGTATCTTCGCTGCGGCTTCTTCAATCGTACGTTTGTCGCCGAACGAAATGATTCGATCGTGTATTCTAATACCATCGATTTCTGCTGGTGACCCAGGTGCTACGATATCAACCACTGCAAACGCTTTTTGAGTAATAACAGTAGTAGTTGTTATAGTAGTAGATGGCGTATCTTCTTGTTGCACATCGCTCTTCTTATTTACTGCTGCTGCTGCTGTGTTGTTGTTTTCAGTAGTTGTTCTAGTTCTAGTCGTCCGGACATCATCATCGTTCCTTTTTTTAGTGACGAGTAGAATGTTTTGTAACCCTGATTGTATTAAATCCGTCAACCTTGAATGATCGTTCTTTAGAGTATTATATCTCTGTCTATCTGATCTGATTTGATACAAGTCCACGTTTGGTATTGGAAATCCTTCTTTATCGACCAAGGCACCTTTGAGGCCAGGTTGTCCTTCCTCGTTCAAGCGCTGCGATAGAGAGGACATTTCGGCTTCGAGTTCTTCTCTTTGTTTGTACATTTTATTCACTTTCGCTTTATTTAGATCACTATTAATGGGAGTGATAGGAAAAGAAGCCATCTCAGCGTACGTATCTCATAAAGTTTATTATGTTATTCGCGTAGTAGTGCGCTGCTTTACTGATGCGGACATATGCTGCGCAAAAAAAAGAGAAAAAAAACAGTAGAGAAAAAAAGGAAGAAGAAGAAATAAAAAATGAGTTAATAATAAGAACAAACATACGTCACATTATTATTAAACATATCATTAACAACGACGACGACGATGATGATGATGATCATTTCGAAGAAGACGATGACGATGCCGATGTCTTTGACGATGAATACTAATACTAATACTAATAAACAAAGCAAAATATCTTCAATGAGAAGAAGAAGGTTACGACCAGCAAAAAAAAGTTCGTTAAGAAGAAGATCGACGCGACGCGACGATGATGGTGGTGACGAAGATACGACTACCACTGATTTTGTGATAGTAGCCAAAGAAGGAGGGGAAATCATCGAAGACATTAATCACAAAGAAGAACATGAACGAAATAGTAATCTTCATTCGAAGAAAATAATAATTAACAAAGTGGAAGAGTATTTAAAGCTTCAAGATGAGTTAGAGCTGAATCTACAAATCGCTTTAGGAAGAGAAGATTATAAACGCGCCACTGAAATTAAGAACTTATTACAACAACCGAAGACTAAAAAAGAAGAGGGAGAAGATATAAACTTTAGTATTCTTTGCGAATTATGCAGATGTGTGTGCTCCTCGAAAAATGCATTCGAGATTGAACACGCGGCGAAAAAATTACAGTTGGTCGGAGATACGAGAGCTTTACCGGCATTGGCGAGAGCGCTTTTGTTGAAAAGTACGGCGCATTCTAATACGAGCGGCGCTATTGAGGCGGCGATGTGGTCTTTATTCATGAAATCAGGCGATTTATCCATCGATTTGAAATTAAAAAAAGGGACCGATTACATGCACGGACGCTACATGGTACTCGATAAGAGCAGTAGTACAACTACTAATAAGGACGGCGATGTTGTTGTGAAAGCAGAAAGTGTCGCTCAAACACTCGAACGACAGGCTGCCGAGCGCCTCCGAAATTTACAAGAAGCGACGAGAATATTCACAGAAATCATCCAAGAGAAGCCTCTTTTCGCTGAGGCATGGAATAAACGCGCTACGTGTAATTACCTTCAAGGAGAGTTTGACAACGCTTGCGCCGATGCCGAGGAAGCGTTTAGATTAAATCCAAATCACTTCGGCGCTTTGTCGGGGATCGGGCTCTGTAAATTTGCGACGAAGAAATACGACGATGCGCTTCATTTTTTTGAATTGACGCTTAAAGTTAATCCGCACATAGAGTCAATCCAGCGATACGCAAGAGAACTTCGGAAAACGCAAGCAAAGCCGCGAATTGAAATGAGTAAGTTCAACGATGCAATGAATGAATATAAGAAATCAATCGAGATCGAGAAAGACGAAGAACAGGCTCCAAAGAAAGACGAAGAATCACCCACCTCGAAGGAAGACGAAGAATCTTCTTCATAGGTGAATTGATTCAAAAGCTATTGTGTGTGTGTGTGTGTGTGTCTGTGTTTTCTTAAACAGAAATGTATTTGGTACGGTACTATTATTTGGTAATGGTGTTACAATTATTCTTATTATATCAAACCAGCGTTTCGTAAGTTTCGATAAATTCGACCGCGTTTTTGTCTCAAAGGTTCGATCATCGCGCAATATTTTTCGTGATACGCGCGTTTTTTCTTCGAGTCATTCGTTTCGTCCTTCATAAAACGTCTTCTATCATCCATGTGCGCTTGCATCTCCTGTTCAATTATGTCTAAATTTTCTTCAGATACGTCGCCATCGCCCGCGCAAAGAGCATCGCTGACTATTAAGGAGGGAGAAGTATTCTGACCATCATCTTCTTGCTCACGATTACTATTATTCGCTTTATTGTTGGCAGATCCTGTAAGAGCTAAAGACCTGTGCTCTAATTTCTCATTCGTCCCAGGGCCAAGATAATGCCAATGCTTTCGTGAACCGTTCTCGATTTGAAACTTTTTAAAGCTTTCTGAAACCGTATCGCTTTCCTCGTTTGGATCCCACCATGTACACGACTCGAGCGATTGCCGTACTTTTACACTATCCGTATGATTTTGCTCCTCCGTTGTAATCAAATTTGTAGCTCTGGGAATTTTCCAAAGCCTCAACTCGCCCGAAGATGTCGCGGTTACTAATCCCCAATAGCTCATTTCCTTCTTACCGTCATCAGTTTTTATAGATAGCGGCGATTTGAGCCAGGCCAAATCTAGGCAAGCGGTTTGCTCTTTTGTCCGAGAATCATTACTGTCACATTTACGCTCGTGAAGTAGTTCTAGCGCATCGCTAGAATACACTCGGACGTACGCATCGTCACTTGCAACTGCTACGAAGCCACCGTATTCGTTATGCATGACGCAATTATGTGACGCAGTCGTACGTTTCCATTTTTCACTGGCAATTTTTAGAATTTCACCGCTTCTCTCGTCTTGCTGAATGATCGATTTTCCCGCTCCGCTTGGCGATGCTCTGATCGAAAAACACCTTAGAACACCATCAGTGGAACCAGTGATGAGAATATTTCTCGTCCCTGGGTTTGGATGCCAAGACATTGTTGTAATCTTACCTATGTGAGAGTCGTACCATTTACATAGGCGCCCGCTTACGGAGGACCATACGAGTATTCGATATGCTCCCGCACCGCTGTTACCGTATATATCACACGTGGCTGTTACGATTAAACGTCCGCAGTTGGTATACATTACGTGTGACATTTTCTTTGCCGCCCAACGCAACGTATGTAAACAACCTCCAGCTTCAACAACGTCTGCGTCGATATCAAAGACGCGTCCGTCACCATCGTTCGAGACAGTCGTAAGAGATGCACCTGTTTGTGGATGCCAGGCAATAGCGTTGACCATATCATGGTGATGATATTTAGTCGTGCACTCTAACATTCCAGTTTGTATATCCCATACAGCTATTTTACCGTTTGAATCAGCCGTAGCTAATCGATTAGAAGATATAATCGGTGAAAATGCGCACGCTGTGATGGATGATTTTGCATCGTGAAATCCACTCAGATGGATGATTTGTGAACTTGTATCTCCTTGTTGCTGTTGTTGTTGTTGTGTTTTCTCATTATTGTTACTATGCTTCGTCATATCGATATCGGTTTCAAGAGCAGTCGCATTATTTTCACGAAGTAGCTCTTTTTGCTTGAAAATATTAGCGATTGGTATCATATTTTTCCAAAGTATGACCATGTTATTGCAGCCAATGATTGCGAGTGTGAGTGTGTCTACACTAGCAAAATCTTCTTCATGATCATAATCGCCGCTGTTAACATCGTCGTCATCGTCGTCGTTATTGTCGCCATCATTATCAATGTCTTTCGTTGGATCGTTCCATCGTATCTTGATTACATCTTCTTCACATTTTAATCTCGCGAGTTTTGCACCATCTGCGGACCACACGTTGACGAAGTTATCGTCACCACATGTTGCAATGAAGTGTACATATTGATCATCGCATGTTTCTGTTGTTGTTGTTGTTGTTGTTGTTGTTGCAATGTTTCGATTTCCCCGTAATAGTATTGATTTTACGACCAAATGTTTGACTTTTCCTTCGTGCGCGTTTTCAACAACCCACAGAGATGATGACTTTTTCATCTTCTCCTCGCATCTTCTAATAGCTTCGATAATTTTCTTTTCAATCTCTTTAGTAAAATCTCTTTTAGGAGCTTGCTTATAATAATTTATCGCCGCGCTCCATCGCTCTAATTTTTCTAAACAATTGCCGCACGTCAAAAACGGCTCAATCCAAAGCCTGCGAAATGAACACGATTTTTCGGCATCAATCAAACCTGCTTCGTAATCTTCGAGAGCAAGATTACACAGCGCGCGTTTATTATATAACTCGGCATAGCGGTGCAAACCCTCAATTTTGGAGAAGGCGAGAGATTGCGTGTAACACTCCCTCGCGCGCAAAAAATCTTCAGCTCGCATAGCTTCGTCGCCAATTTTCTCGAGATTTGAGCTTTGAACGAGAGGTTGTGATTCAGCTGCATCTTCGCGCAACTCTAAAACTACTACGACGTTTTCATCTTGATCATCATCGGCTAATAAAGAGCATTCTTTTTCATTTCTTTCTTTCCTTACATCGTCTTGCGCTTCTGAAGTAACGTTTATATTATTATTTTTCCCACCCAAAATCGTTTTTGCCCTCCAAGAGTAAGGTTTTGACACTTTATTACCGTTGTTTTGCTGATTTTCACTCTGCTGAGTTATCGTCCGGTCATCTTCTTCATAATTTTTCGTCTTTGTGTTTATATTATTATTATTATTATTATTATTATTCGTCGTCGTCGTCGTTTGTGGTGGTAAACTAAATGGTTTTCTAGATCTCGCTAATAAGAAATCGTAACTCTTTTGAATGCGTTGAAAGCGCTCTGTCGATCCTCCTTTATCTGGATGCGCCGTTCGAACGAGTGCCCTGTATGCTTTTTTGATCTCATCTTCATTCGCGGTTGGCTGAATTCCAAGGACTTTGTAATGATTAAGTTTTCGAACCATGATATTTATTATTTAGATTTAATTTGTGTGTGCAAGATGCGTTTTTTATGTGTCGTCTCAGCATTCATCAGTCAGTTGTCAGTCTGTCAGTGCGTGAGAGAAAGAACGAAGAAGAAGAGAAAAAAGAAGAAGAAGAGAATAAAAAGACATCAGCAGCAGCAGCAAGACTGCAAGAGAAAAAAGCCGGGAAAAAGTGAGAAAAAAGTCGTCTACTTCATAGACTGAGAGTGAGAGAGTGACGAGGTGCGCATATACACTTAATTAATCCAATAATAATATATAAACGTATATATTATTATTTATCATCGCACACTGAAACACACACACACACATTTAATAACTGTATAACATATTAAGTAGGTATATAAGAGTGCATCGAGGGCGAAAGATGAACAACAGTAACGACTTATTAGCTATAGAGAGAAGAAGAGAAAAAACGATAGTATTAAGAGAGTTATTCGAAGAATATAAAAAATCATCATCGGGAATATTATCTACTAATAATACATTAGATATTATATCAAAAAAATATACCATCCATAACGACGACGATGATGATGACGAAAAATTAATACTCGAAGATTACTTTAAGAACGACCTCGAAGCCGATGAGTCAACTTTCATAATTTTTTATAAATTCTGCTTCCTCGTGTCTTCTTTGCGACAAAAACAAGAAGAAGAAGAAGTAGATGTTGAACATGATGATGGAGAGGATAAAAAGAGAATCTCAATTTCAATCACTCGCGCATGTGCGTTGTGGTCATTCCTACTTTCACAGAAAAATGGTGGAAAGAAGTCAACGTCTTCGACGATTGGCGTTTTGAAACGTTCCATATTACCTAGTTGGTTTAATCGAACGTTTTGTAAATTTTGCGAAGAAAAGGTTGCATTTATAGACGAAGAAACTTTTAATAGGACATTAGATTTTGCAAAAACGTACAGAAAAATGAATGGGCAAATAAATGCGAGCAATATTATGAACGATAATTGGCCCAGGCTTATACGAGATTTCATTTCATCGCGACATTTTATAGGGAGAGAAACTACTACTACTACTTTTACTACTACGATGATGATGACGAATGGTCAAGAACAAGAAGGTGAAGAAGAAGACGAAAATGATAATGATGATGAGAAGAATATTAATACAATCATTAATGTCGAGCAAATGCGAATGCAAAAAGGGGGGAGAATTGGGATGAAGACGGTATATCCTCGTGGTAAAAAGCGTGCCAATGAAGCCGCAAATGTTGAAGTACTTTCTTCGCAACTCACGGCCGCTCTGCAAACGAAGAAAAGAAAAACAGGGGGCATTCGCTTAGACTTCTTCTAATTAGTATACATTATTATTATCATTTTGGTTCCTACTTCTACTTCTTCGTTCGCGTGCGTGTTGCTATTATTTTTATTTGCTGGATTCAATAAGAATCACCTAGCACTCTTTTGTTGTTCAAAATCGGCGCGTCTGTTCGCCTCTATTTGCGTCACTTTCTCATAAAACCCACTGTATCAATATATCGATATATATATATAGAGAGAGCAGAGAGTATTAATATATATGTTAGTATTAGTTTATTCTTCTTCTAGCGCGTCGGTGAAGGTTTGTGCGTGTAAAATATAAAATATTAAAGAGAATGAGAGAAGGAGAGAGAGAGAAGGAAAGAAAAATTAATTATACAAACAAGTTCTGGCCAAAAAAGCTAGAAGTATAGTTTAGAGAGACTTACGTATTGATCATGAACGATTCGACTAATGCACCACATAAGAACGAAGCAGATGCTACTTTGAGGTAGTATTTCAATGGGAATGAATGCACTGCCACGCGAGCGAATTTCGGTTGAGTCATTTTGTGTTGCTATTTTTCTTTTCGTGTTTTCAAAATCAGTCTCAGCACGCGCGAAAATTATTGTCAGGCATGTCAGCAGGATGGATGAAAGTAAATAATAATAATAATACGTGAAATAAAGGGCGAACTGATTCACTTTAGAAAGATGTTGAAGGACAACAACGGCAACAAGTACCTCCCCTCTCTCTTTCGTTAAGAATTATACATATTTTACTGGTACAGCATATTTATATTGTACATCATTATTAGAAGAATAAAATGTCATCGAAGTTCGTATCGTGGAAAGGACAAAAACTGATCAACAGCAACGAACAACAGAAAGAAGAAGAAGAAGAACAGAATCGTATTACTACTACTTCTATTCTAATCAGTACAATGAATAACATAATAATACTGTTCTTGAAGCAAATTCTGTTTTTCCTGATCTTCTTCCTCATAGTTATCATTCTAACGCTGAGGAAGAAAAGGAAGAGAGTGATTAGGGAACGGAATATGAGGGAATTAGTGAAAGAATCGATCAACGCAGAGTTCACGACTGTCGAAACTGGATCGTTTGAATGGATTAATTTATTACTAAGACATCAATATAAAACAGTTTTAGGGCAAGTAGTCGATTATTACGCAAAAGAGATTGCTTTAGATATATTGAAGAAATTGAACGAGGACGATGATTATGATAGAGATGACGATGAAAAGAAGAAGAAGAAGAAGAAAAGCAAAAGCAACAATAGCAGTAACTTTATTGGTGATGTGACTTTGGAAGATTTTTCTCTAGGGACGACGCCGCCGACGATTAACTTATACGTTGCGCGATACAATCCGAAAGCGGATTATATTCAATTCGAGTGCGATTTTGATTGGGATACGAACGCACAGCACGCAAGAATTCAAGCTTTGATTAAACCTGGAATGTATTTGAAAAGCTTGCAAGTACCAGTACATATTACGAACTTATCTATACACGGGAAATTAATCTTGGGCATGAGATTGGTATCAAGAGAACCGGGCATATCCGGCGTCGACGTCTCGTTTCGATCGACACCAACAGTTGATGTTTCAGTTTCTCCAATGGGCTTGCCCGTTTCCGACATTCCTGGTTTACATGATTGGGTAATTTCTTTCATTCAAAGCGCGATACAGAAAGATTTTGTAGAGCCGAGAAGAATGTACATCGACGTAGAGCATACGTATTTGAAATTAATGAAAAAATCACAACTAGAAACAAACCAATCATCAGGCATACTCGTCGTGCGAATTATGAAATGTACGAATCTTGTGAATAGAAATATCAGTTTTGGTTATCCATTCGCTTCGATATCATTTAGAGGTCAGAAAGCTCGAACGGCAACGAGGCCGTGGTCTAAACGAATAGAATGGGGCACGAGACACGAATTCGATTTGCCTGTCCTCTCCTCAGCTTCTTCTTCTTCTGAACGCGACGATGGGAATACTAATAGAATAGAATGCGGCGAAGTGTGCATAAAAATCCTTGACCGAACTTTAATAGGTTCATTAGTGAAATTAGGAGAAGCGTCGATTGAAATCAATCGGTCTAAAGTTGTCAAGGGGAAAAAAATTGACCGCGCGGCTGGTATGCAACGCGTTGAAGTAGATTTAGATGATGTGCAAGGTAACTCGATGCTACCGTCATCTCGAAAACAGAAAAAAGCGCAGATAACAATAGAATGGGAAGTCGTCGATGCAAACATTCTCGGACAACCGGATAAAATGCTCGATGATGATGACGACGACGACGATGATGATGATGATTATGATGATAAAACTGAGAATAACAAGAACGCGAAAAAGACAAGAAATGATAAAAATAAAATTGAAACAGATGATGAAAGTCAAAAACAGAATTTATTAGATGGAGATTACGTCGAAGAAGAAGATAAGAACCTTGGTAGTAATAAAACTGCTTCTGTTTTAACTTCGCCTTCCAGAAAGCTTTTTCGCACGAATGAATCTGATTTCGACGCTATGACGCCCGCATCGGCAACGGTTAAAGCGTTTTCTGCAACCACAACAAATTCTCCGTCAGTAGCTTCGACGACTTTGCATTTATTACAAACAGCAAAGTTGCAGAGAATGTTGAAAGAAGAACGCGATCGATTTAACGACAAGATTTCGGATTTAATGAAAGAACTCGAAGATACGAGGGAAGAAGTCGATTTATGGAAAAATAGAAGAAGCAGCGAATTAAGAAGAGCGATCCTTGAAGGCGCGATTTTCATCTCGCACACAAAATGCAGGCAATTTGGTTTGCGCAGAAGAGAACGCTACAGGTTTTATTACAATACGACGAATAACACTTTGAATTGGTCTTCACTTCCTTCAAAGTTTTGGTTCTTCACGCAGCAAAGACAAAGTTTGTTAGCAGAAGCAATCGCGGACGTTCAATGTGGCTACGATAGTTATACGATTGGGCAAGATTTAGAAACGATGACGACTGGAAAAGGTCGAATGAAAGCCGAAAGAGTAACGCAAAGTTTAAATCCAAAGCGCTGCTTTTCAATAATACTCCGAGCGACTTCTTTAGAGAATGAAAATAATATCGCGCGTGATGATGCAACTAATAACAATGAGGAGGCGATAGTGGGCGGAAATCAACTATTAACAATCGATTTAGAGCTACCTAGCAAGGGCAATGGACGGTCATCGAGGGAATGGCAATCGGCTATTATTGAATCCTGTTTGAGCATGAATAAAAATTAGCGGTGTATACTGTAGAATAAATTACCATAATAACCATAATAATAGTAATAATAATAATAATAATAATAATAATAATAATAATAATAATAATAATAATAATAATAATAATAACGATATCAATTATTAGTACGTAGTAGTTTAGTTAGCGCACGACTCGTAAGTTGGCACCATGTATTTGATGTTTATCAACGCATCTTCACCACCACATCTTTCCAACACGCGCAAGGTTTCTTTCACGAGAACTCGAAGCGATTTCGCCGAACGACCTTTTCCAATGAGCTCTTTTCCGTCGCGCTTAGAGCCGTCACTCAAGACGTTCAACGTAACTTTCAAGCTATCGCAGTTATGAAAGACGTTCAAAATTGGAAGCAGCTGTCTATAGTAAGGAACGAGCATTGGACCAATAGAACGTTCGCACGTCGCCAAGTGACGCAAAATGTCCATTGCAACTGCAACGATTGGAGCGTCTCTCGTTTTTAGCGCGTTTTGTAACGGAAGAATAACTTGCGGCAAAACATCCGCAACCTTTTCCGGGCGAACGGCAAGTAACTGCTTAGAGCCTTGCACGGAAAGTAACCTATAAGGGTGATCAATTTCACGAATACCGTCGAAGAATAATGGTAGGTATCTGTGATAATCCAACGTTGCCGGATCGACTCTCCATGTCACCGTGTTCAAACCACCACCATGTGCGACTGCAATCGGGATCTCACCTCGGTCGTAATACTCTCGGAATAAAGTATTTTGCGGATTCAAGCGCGGTTGCAAAGAATACGGAAGCTGCTTTTTGTTGTTGATACTATTGCTGCCGTCCCTCTCCTTCTTCTTTTGTATCGTCGTCGAAATAGTACTATTAATTAAAACTTTTGCGTGGGAACATGGCTGTTGATGTTGCGACATTGTGATCTCGTTGTCGAAATCGCGCTCGAGTGTCGGTACGCTCTTCATTGCTACCATGACAGACATTATTATCGTTTTATGATTAATTTAGGTTTCTTTCGTGTGTGTGATGCTCGCGCGCGTGCTATATCGGGATATGAATAAAAATGTTTTGGCGTATTTTTAGAAATTTGTGTAAAAAGAGAGAGAGAAAGTTCTAAAAATAGCATCATGCAATACCTAATTAATAATAGGAAAAAAAATTCTAATACACTTGTACGTAACACAAATTTGCAATATCTAACACCACACCCTAAATTAAAGAACTAGGTGATTTGTTGAAAATTCAAACGCGTTTTAAAAGCTGTTTCTACCCGGGTAAACGCAACAACTTCGCGCATACTAGAAATGGATTTTTTAAAGAAAACATTCAAACTCTTCAGAAAACAATCACAATCGATTAATGATGTGATTAGTGATGATTTTGAACCGTCTTTAAACTTGAATAACACACACGATAGCGCGCGACAAACATCTGTTCCGATTTCAAATCTACACATGAAAGCTCAACTAAGTAGTGACCTTCTTGATACGACGAAAAGGTGCACGAATGGACGTTGTCTGCTAAGAAAGTATAATGAAATAGTAGCAACGGAAGAAGTACTGGAATATCTTCACACTTTGCAGTTAGGGCACTTTATTCGTAATGCGAGCGAACGCGTAGCACCCAACTATGCTCCTGGTGCCATGGTTGAAAGATGGAAATGCTCGGATAGAGCGAAGGATAATAAATGTCCTTGCGCCATTCACAATATTTTAGATGGATATCAGAATACAGGCGTTTGTAAACATGTTTTGCACGGTTCAG
>Ga0302126_10000236_pt1 | contig 38608 bp, 21 predicted proteins | sample CB4_20m_MG_FD_203108 | JGI IMG/M metagenome (GOLD analysis project Ga0302126, IMG submission 203108) | Marine microbial communities from Western Arctic Ocean, Canada - CB4_20m | ecosystem: Environmental > Aquatic > Marine > Oceanic | place: Canada: Western Arctic Ocean | collected 2017-09-24 | reverse complement strand
TACGTTATTATTCGTATCAGTAGTCTTTGTGTTCATTCTCTCGATTTGTTCTAATTCATACACGAACTCTTTGCTCTGCATAGCGTGCCTTTCATACGCGAATTTGATATAATTCTTTAATTTCTCGCATTCGTTCTTCACCGTTATTAATCGATTTTTCTTCGTTTTCTCTCCGTTCATCTCGCTCGCTCGCTCTCGCTCGTTCTTAATTAGTATTGTTAGTATTGTTAGTATTGTTAGTATTGTTAGTATATCAGTATTGTTAGTATCAGTATTGTTAGTATTGTAGTATATTAGTTTCCTATGTGTTACTCAGCATGAAATGGAGAATCTCTCTGCTGCAGCAGCCAGCAGGCAGCATGAAGCAGCAAAACTGAAAAAGCTCGTCACGACTGTCTGCTGATGAAACAAAATTCCGAATTCCGATACTATCATACTATACTGCGCACAAATAAATGTGTTGTCTGTTTTGGTCCGTCCAGCGACGTCGCATTAGAGGCGGGAATAACAGTAACAGCAAAAGTTTCAGATCAACCAGGAGCGAGAGCGCGGTTCCCACTGTTCAACTCGCAGCGAACGATAGAGACATTGAACTCTCCGTGAAAAGGAGCCTTTTACTGAAACCTGCTTCAATAAAGGACGAGACGAACGAAGAAGAGGAGGAAGTTATTACGCATAAGCAAACGTTCTCGGAGAAGGCAAAGGAGAAGATGAAGGGCATGCATGCGACGACGACGACGTCACCAACAGAAAGTGGTAAAACGACGAAGAACGAAGAAGATAAAGATGTCAACGACGCAATAATAAGAAGGAGTTCTTCAAGTTATGGTCATGAAATTTCCTATACCGGGGCGACGATTGACGAGAGCGGTGACTCTGATGATGGTAAAGAGGAAGATAAAGAAGAAGAAAATCAACAGAAAGAGAAGAAGAAGGACGGTAAAAACATGTTAAGATCGGAGATGTTGATAAAAACATTGCGAGAAGAAGGCGTTCTCGATGCGATTGAAAAAAGCGCACAGGCGTGGGAGTCTACGAAAAGACGCGAAGAAGAGAAAGAAAAGAGAGAGAAATAGAGACAAACAGACAGAACTAAAGAGAGAAGAGAGAGAGAGAGAGAGAGATCGTGTGTAGAGTAGATTAGCTTATTTTGTCGTTGTCAATTTAATATTAATTTCCTACTATTATTGATCGTTAAATTTAATACCGCCGGCGTTCAAGACGACCAAAAACGTCCCGACCATTAACCCGATGATCGTAATGAACGAGAACACGATGAATACTTGATTGAAAGAGAATTTTGGAATCTCGAATTTCATCTCTTTCGGTTTATCCACTTTCATCGGTTTCGCACCATAAGTCGCAGCATCTGGTTCATTGAATGGATTTTTAACTTTCGGTTTTGCCGCGAGGACTGATGATGACGATGGTTTCAACAAAGGAGAAGAGGACAAATCAGAGGCGCTACTAATCTTTGTAACCTTTGCGAACGGCGACACGGCAGAAGATGCTGATGACGATGATCCATTACTATTACTACTACTTTGAGCGAAGGGGCTCGATGGTTTTGTAGGCGGAGTAACGTTATCAAACGGACTTCTCGCGGCGGCTTGAGCCGCGAACGAAGCCGACGACTCCTCCTTCTTTTTCTTCTTCTCATCATTATTTGTTTCTTCTTCTTCTCGTTGTTGTTCACTCCCTTCGCGATTGGTCGTTTGATTAAACGGTAAGTTCTGTTTAGCTCCTTGCGCTTTAACCCCATCGACTCCGAACTTCGATGGTAACGGTTGTATTCTCTTCCTCGAAAACGGTGATTCGGTAGCACTTTTAGTGAATTTCATTTCGTCCTCTCCCGGCGCTCTCTTGAATTTACCATCGGACGTTTTCTCCGCTTTCGTTTCGTTAGTATCGCTGTTATTGTTGTCGTTCTCTAAACCCGCTCTCGCTCTCGCGTTCTTCTTGTTCCTAAAGTTGTTCGTCTTCATCATCATCATCGTCGTCGTCGTCGTCGTCGTCGTCGTCGCCTCAGTACTGGTTCTTTTGTTCCTATTATCATTATCATTTCTTCTCCGTTGCCGCTGCTGCTGCTGCTGCTGCGCAGTTCTATTAGTATTAACAAACATTCGTGACGATGATGATGATGATGATAGTAAACTCATACTCATCATTTATCGTGTTATAATGTTATATAATGTTATATATATGTATACACTCGTTGTATATCTGTGGAGTACTATATCTGTGAAGTACTCTGTTGTCCGATGATGTCTATATAGCAGCGGCGAGCAGTATGCATACAAAAGTACACTACTGATACTCTGACGGAAGCAGGAGGATCTATTCAGTGCAGCAATCGGCAGCCAGCATTCAGTACTTGGTTCTACTACTAACAAAGCAGGTTTCGAGTCTCTGCTGCTGCTGCTGTGCTGCCTATTATTAAATTATTTCCCAATCAGCAGCACCTGCTGACAGCCTGATGCCACACACTTTATTCTCATTTGCACCACAAGCGGATACATATCAAGCGCAAAAAAACGATATAATCAATCATGTCAGCAGTACGTTTAATCTCTATACTTAATCCATGAACGACGGCCTCTCGTAATCTCGCGAATCTGTCGATTTCTTTCAGTTATCGAGCGCGCGCGTATCCGATATCTTTTTTTCTTCATCATCATCATCATCATCATCATCATTTGTTTGTTTGTGGCTCTTATCCACAAAGACACAAAAGACGGATTGATTCGATGTTCGTTGAAGTTTCTTATTCTCTCTCTTCGCGTAATGATTATAACAATAATAACAATAACAATAATAATAATAATAATAGTATGAAACTGACCGATCCAATTCTTTCAATCGCGCGACTACTACTACTAATAAATAACACACTTTGTTTTCATACACAGATTGCTCAATCAACATCACGTTCAGCTCTATCGTACAAACAAAACGTACAACGGAAGTTCTCTCAAAAGAAGAACGCTCAACGACAACAAAAGAGACAACTGATGAGCACTACTACGACGACGAGAGCGGAATATGGCGCCTCTGGGACGTCCTATTACACGACGACTGAGAAACAAGACTCTTACCCATCGTTAGAGAATATCTTGGAGAAACATTGCAAGAACGATACTTTGAAGGCGTGCATTAGAGAACTCTTAGATGGGTGCGCCGATATCACGGAAGCGTTACGATCTGCTTTGGTCACGGTCGAAGGTACTGATAACTCATTTGGAGATAAGCAACTATCCGTCGATGTCATCGCTGATAACATCATGTGGGACTTAGTCAAGTCTTCGCCAACGATTGCGTACGGTGCTTCCGAAGAAGAACCGGTTATGGTCAAATGCTCTGGCTCTGACTATACAGTGTGCTGGGATCCCCTTGACGGATCGTCAATCGTCGATAACAACTGGGCAGTTGGCACTATCGTCGGTGTATGGCCGAAGCACACTGGTACTGGCGAAGACGGTATGTTGGGTGCGACTGGAAGAGACCAAGTATGCTCTTTGGTCGCTTTGTATGGACCGAGAACGACCGTTATCATAACCTTGGACGACGGCGTTTACGAATTCTCGTACGGTTGCACGCCCGAAGGCTGTCAATTACCGGATGGTTCGTTCGAACCATGGATTTGCTCTAAGATTAAAGTCCAAATCAAAGAAGATTCGAAGATTTTCTCACCGGCGAACATGAGAGCTGCTCAAGATACTCCTGGCTATAAGAAATTGTTGGATTATTACATGGATAACAGATATACTTTACGTTACACTGGTGGTTTAGTGCCGGACGTGTACCAACAGTTCACGAAGCACATGGGTGTTTTTACGAACCCGACTTCGAAGACTTCACCGGCAAAGTTACGTTTGGCCTTTGAAGCTGCGCCGTTTGGTGCCTTGGTCGAAGCCGCCGGTGGCAAAACTTCCGACGGCGTCACTGGCGGTAGTATCTTGGATGTTACAATTAAAGAAGTCGATCAAAGATGCGCGCTCGCGATTGGTTCCGCGAACGAAGTCAAGCGATTCAACGAAATGATCATGGCAAAGTAATTCTTCTCCTTCTTGTTGTTGGTGGTGGTTCAATATTTAAATATGACTCCCTAAAAAAATGAAATTAATAAATGTGTGTGTGTGTGTGTGTGTGTGTCTGTGTGCGTGCGCTTAAAAATATATAAAAAGTACTACAAAATTAAAACGCGCTAAACAAATATAATAATCTATCTATTACAACTCGTGCACTCTGCGATTCATCGCCGCTGGATCGTTTGCACTTTTCAATTGATTAACAAACTCTTCATATCGGCGGCTTTCTGCATCAGTCGGTTCACTAAAATCGTGTTCATTTCTTCCATTCGTGAGAACGTATTTTAAAACGCCAGTGAGCTGCACTAAATCGTCCTCGTCTTCGATGAATTTTGTGTTTGCGTTATTTCTGCGGATTTTTTCTAATAGAATCGTTTCACTCTTCAACTCTCTATAATAGCCCATTTTGCTCCTATTTTCTGGCACGTATCTGCGCCACCATGGTCTCTTAGCTTCGCGTTGCATTTTTTGTCTCAAAAGCAAAAGATTACACGCGTATTCTCTCTCTCTGATGCGAAAAAATGGATTCGCGTTGCGTTCGACTTTCATCGATGATGGCTGCGTCGCGAACGATTTATTCCTCGTCATTAATATCGTATTCATGAGTAAGCGCGTGAACTCATCTTTTGAATCTAAAAACGCAGCAAATCTAATATTCATGGACATATATTCGTGCCCAGAAAAAATCAAGCACGAATCCGGGACGTTTTGCAAAGTCTTATGTAAATTATGCGCGCACTCTCTTTCTTTACCTTCAAAAAAAGCACCCACGCCGCCGTTTAAGATGACATCACCAACAAACATCGCTTCCACGGTTTGTTCATCCGAGGATTCGATATTTTTAGCTCCCTTCTTATGCAACGCGAATGCAATATGCCCTTTCGTATGACACGGCAAATGTAAAACGCTAAAAACTGTATCTTCTCCTAAACGAATAACGTCACCGTGCTCGACGAAATGAGTCGTACCATGACAGCGATCGATCTTATGCGCATAGACGGGCAACTGATCATCATTCATTAACTCTTTCAATCGCACGTTCCCACCAGCGTGATCGTGATGTTTATGCGTGCACAAAATCATCCTCAATTCGACTCCGACTCGTTTACATACTCCAAAAGCCGCTATTGGATCACTTGGATCAACTATAGCGCACGTCTTCGTCGCCCTATCGACGATCATGTACGCGTAGTTATTTTCCAAAAACGGGATCGGGATCACTGCAGCTGAAGTGAACATTTGTGTCTGTGAAAATGAATGTATCGTCTTCAAACAATCCCCTCGATCGTTCTCGTGCTTCTTCTCGATCGATTTCATGTGCATCCATCTCAGAACGTTCGAATTCGCGAAGATTGCATATATTACTTGAAACCCTTTCTCGCTCATTATTGTAATAACTCTTTGTGGTAATAATTGATATATTGGGAACATAACTAATTGTACGAACAAGAACAGTAAAGCGAATGCGCTCAATGAGAACTGTTTCAACATCTGTGTCCATTTCCAAATTGGGTTCTTCTCGTACTTAATTGAGTGCATTTGAGTCAACGTATCCGATCTCATTAATCTCGATTTCGTGCGATGATCTGCGCCTCGTGGTTTCTCTGGTTTCTTCACCTCTTCTTCTTCTTTTTCTTCTTCTTCTTCTTCTTCTTCTTCTTCCTCTTCTTCCGTTCTCGCTCGTTCAATATCGGTCTCTTTCTGCTGGACGGACGAGGAACGATCAGTTTTAGCGCGTTCGCTCTTATTCGTCTTTGTTATCTCTGCCGCAGTTGTTGAAGCGTGTACGAACGATAACATTTAATAGGTAAGCACACGGTGGTTGAAGAAAGCGAGAGTAAGAACTGATGAGTTCTCTCTGATTAAGAGAGTATGCTTTGAAGCGCACTCGTCTTGTTCAGGACTCCGTTCTTTTGACACCTTTGATAAATCTGTAAATTTTTGTTTTCGATGGAAGCAGAAAATTGGCAATTGGGCGTGTTGGGGAAAATTGTGTTTTCTGTTTTGTCCATCAGCAGTCAGGCATCAGGCAGTGCACGCTGGCTTTAGCCCTTCCTTGATAGTTTAATAATAACAATAATAATAATAATAAATTAATAATAAATCAATAATAACAATAAGTAAAACGATGATTTCAAGATCGATTAATAAGAGAATTCTTGCATTAAATAGAAGCGCTAATATTTTTCACGGTAGAGAAAGTCCTCCTTCGCTGGAAACGATAACACCTTCGACTGCGACTGCGACGATGAACAAAAGTTGTCTGTTTATGACGAGAACGAAGTCTTCTTCGTTAGCGCAGACGCAGACGAAAACAAGGGCAATGAGCACTGCTTGTGCCGCTAGCGCTGCTGCCAGCTTATTCACACGAAGATCGATCGATCGCAATAATAATAATTGTAATAATAATAATCATAATAATAATAGTAATACTAAAATCAATAGCATGAACGGAATAAGTAGAAGTAGTGAGAAAATTTGGAGAAGAAGAAGAACGTTCGTCAGCGCGTCGAAACCTTTTATGTTCGCAAAGGCAAAAGGTAAGGCGGCCGCCGCTGCAGGAAAAGGAGAAGGGAAAGCAGGGAGCTCGAAATCGGATAACGATCAAGGCATGTCAACGACGCACGTCACTGGAGCGAATTACTTCAAAGAAGGAGAAGACCCAAAAATTCTACCGGACGATCAGTATCCGAGTTGGTTATTCGATCTCGCTAAAGCGCCTTTGAAGATTTCGGATTACGAGAAACGAAAGGAGGAGTTTTGTGCAATCAATGGCGAAGAGTCAGAATGGGGAGATGCGTTTACTTGGGAAGAGATGAGAAAATGGAGGAAATTAGTCAGACGGGCGACGATCAAAGCGAATAACGAAAGTCGAGCGAGGAAATAGGTGTTGGTATTTTTATCTATATGTACCTGGTATATATCTTTGGTATAATAATAATCAAAACTCGTATTATTCATCATTTATATAACAGTATGCATGCAAATTATTGCTTCAACGCTCTCGCCGCGACTCGGTCTTGCTCGTTCGTTTTGACCATTTTCTCCCAGCGGATTTTATCAAACTCTTCCGGCGTTAAGAAATCTGGATCGCAATACGATCTCCAGCTCCACATGTGACAATCCATGCAAATGCCTTCGGACTCGAACTTCTTCTTACCTCTGCACCACGTTTGCGTGAAGTGATGCTCTTTCGTACTCGTGGATCCGCACGCGAGGCAGTCTGGAAACCTATCGTTTTGCTTCCAACGAGACGTCCATTCCGCGACGGTCATGATCTTCATGCCGCTCCCTAATGAAGGATTAATCTCAACTGGGTCACCATTAAGAATCTTCCTCCATTCAGTCGCGTGCACTTTTGCTTTAGGGTTCGCGTTCGTTTCCGTATACACGTCCCCGTTTAAATCATCCGCGTATAAATGCGTGGTATCGACCTTATCGCCCTCTTCCTCGATATCGTCCCCAAAAGTATCTTTCGCCTTTTCTTGAGGTGTTTTATCATCTTTCGCGGAGGATTTCTTTTTCGATTTCTTCTTCGCGTTATCGATTTCAGTAAGTTTCGCCATGATCTATATCTTAAATATTGTTATTGTTATTATCTTATATGTATACATGCAATGGAGAGAGCGAGAGAGACGTAGAAAAGGTCAGTAAACGCGAATATACTAATGAACGAGATCTCGCACGAAAGTCAAAATGAGACGACATGTGATGGACAAACACAAACACGACGAAGAAAACTTCCATGATAGAAACATACTAAATAACGCTCTAAACGAAAATATGTACGCAATCATGTTCACGCATACCTATTATTATTTTATTAATGTATACGTATTTTTGGAGTCGGTGATTTTAAATTAAACTCACAAACAAAATTATATGTTTTATTTTGAAGCGTTTTTTCTTCCTCTTCTGCTGAAAAAACAAGCATCAGCATTCAGCAACGGGCCGTCAAAACAAAAGAACAATTCCCGAATATGAATAATAATAATAAGAAGAAGAAGAAAACAACGACGAGTAAACAATCTATCAATAAACAATGGCCGAAATGGTCCAAGAAACTAAACTCAATCTTCGTCACTAGTACAAATAGTAATAATAATGATAATAACGAGCACTTATTGTTAGAAAAAGAGAAGGAGAAGAAATTATATCACGGAAGGAAAGTTTTAAGGAAACAATTGAAGAAAGCTCTATCGTTTGAGATTGGGAAATTGAAGAGAAGGATTAGTAATAATAATAATAATAAGGATGATAATAATAAAGATAATGATAATGTTCTAATGATGTTGAAATATGCGAAAGATGAGATTGATTTAGATTCCTTAGCGAAGAAATTAGTCGATGACTTGTTCTCTACAACTACCACAGATTTAATAGGAACAAAAGTTATAGAAAATAATAATAATAATAATAATAATAATAATAACGATAACGATGATTCAAAGACGAACAACATAAAAGAGATTGTAGATAGAAGAGTAACGAACGCGAATTGCGTGAAAGAAGAATTAGAGAGTTTGAAGCAAAGAGTTTCATTAGTCGACGAAAGAAAGACGAAAATAGATGAACGCGAGAAACGCGAACGAGAGAAATTGAAGAAGAAAGAGAAGAGGAAAGAAGAAGTCGCTTTGAGACTTGAGAGGGAAAAGAAAGATAGGAAAAATGGAGTGTTAATTAGTAATGATGGGAAGAAAAGAGCTTCTGAAGTTATTCAATTATTAGTAGTTAAACCTGAAGATGAAGATGATGTAGAAGATGAAGAATCGGACTCAGAATCAGACAAAGACGATTCGGAAGAAGCAGATGGAAACGAAAGCGATAGCGGAAACAGTCTTTCACTTTCGGAAGAAACAAAACTAGCTATGAAAGAGGCTAGAGAAGAAGCTAAACAGGAGAAGAAGAAAAGGAAGAAAAATAATACTAGAAGCGATAATCACTTCGAGGAAGACGACAAAGCAGCTTTATTATTAAAGCAGCCGCCAAAGAAGAAGCAAAAAGCTCGCATGGGACAACGTCAACGTAGATTACTCGCCGAACAAGAACATGGTAGAAACGCAAAACATATTCTCGCTGAACAGCAAAAAGCCGAAGAAGAGAGACGAATGAAAATAGAAGAGGAAGAATCAATGCATCCGTCTTGGAAAGCGAAACGCGCGACAAAGCCGATGATTATTCCTGCTCAAGGCAAAAAAGTTATGTTCGATTCAACTTTGATGATAAAGAACTCGACGAAATCTTCGGAATACAAAGTTAAAGTTACCGATGATGATGACGATAAACCAATTCATCCGTCTTGGACCGCGAAATTAACGCAAGATAAAGAAGCGTGGGGCGGAGGAGGCGTAACATTTGAGGGCACAAAGAAAACGTTTGATTAAATACTACTGAATAATGCTACCTTATATATTCTAAATTGCACGTTGTTTCTTCTGAAACTAGTGAAGAACGCACGACGCCGCTAAAAAGAGTTCTTATTTGGAAAGGAACAGGAATAGATTTCATTATGCTAATAAATAGCTAAATGCGAACTAGATCTGCGTATTCGGGACAAACTCTCCGACATTGTTTTAAAAGACTAATCGCGCTCGTAAGATTTCCATCACTTTCTTCGTTTTGCGCTCGTTTATGGAGCTCGTACGCTCTTTTCCCGTTTTCATCCGCGCATTTCTTCTCAACGCGTTCGTACATAACGTCCGTTCTGATTATAATTTTCTCACAATTTTCACCCACTGGCACGCCTTCGTGTGCTAAATCTTGCCTAAAAATTAAGCAAGTTCCACTTTCGCACTTTGCTTGATCGCATATCCATTCCTTAGGCCATCTATATCGCTCGTTCTCGTCTATTGCGAAATACTGAAGCGAAGCGGTTTCGGGCTCTGTGAACAACGAAGTCTCGCCACCGTATTTGCAATCGTTTAAATATATCAAAACTGAATAAAACGATCGTCGATTAAAATCTTTTACAGTCGCCCCATCCGTATGCGGCGAAAAATGACACCCTTCAGCGTATTTATTGAACAACAAATGCTCGTTTATTCCGTAACATTCCCATATACCATCTAATCCGCTCTCGTGCAACGCGTCGCCTTCTTTGATCTCAATGTCCTTCTGAACGAACTCTTTCACTCTTCCCCAAATCTCTAAAGCGATCGATTCCGAGGTCACTTCGACTGTTAAACTATTCCGAAACTCCGTCCGTCTTCTTCTCATCTTTTCTTCTTTTTCTTCTTCTTCTTCTGCGTTCCAGAACGTGTACTCGTTCAATCTCTCAATACCTAAGATTAACTGTTCACACTCTTCTTTCAAGAGAACGTTCGATAAAATGAACGCTTTTTCATTTATTGGTTCATTCAATCTCCTCATCGTAATATTACTATTATTACTACTATTATCAACATCATCATCATCATCATCATCCGCTCTTGTTAAACATTTATGAAATATCTCATCGCAGTATGATTGCTTTTTCTGCACTGGCTTAATAGCCCCGGTGTCGACCAAGACAAAATTAGCAGTGGGATCATTTACTGTTAAATCAGTCGCAGTCGCAGTAGTCGCAGTCGTCGTCGTTTGAGTAGTAGTAGTAGTAGTAGTAGTAGTAGTAGTAGTCATTTTTAATTCATCACATTTTCATTTTAGTTATATTATTAGTATACGAGATACGGAGATAGAGTAGGGGATTCTGTGAAAGCACATTTCCTCAACTGCTGTGACAGTATTATTATTACTGCGTTAGGGGTTATAATAATAAAATGGTCGCTATTGATGATGAGAAGAACGAAACGAATAAGAAACAGAAACAGAAACGAAGAACGCGTGAGAGAGAGTTGAAGAATATCTTAGTCTGCGGTACGCCAGGGTCAGGGAAGAGCACTTTATGTGAAGCACTGTTACTGAAACTGAACGACCATGGCGGACGAAAAGGAGCCGCAATTGAAAATAGGAAGAAGAGGACAAAGAAGGCTAAGAAGACCGAGAAGGATGATGATGATGACGATGATGATGATAGAAAATATCAATTAATTGACATATCAGACATCGTGAAACAAAATAAGTTCTACGAAGAATTCGATGAACAATTGGATACTTACGTAATAAACGAAGACGAAGTGCTCGATTTTTTAGAACCCTTAGTCGTCCCTAAAGGTGGTTTAATAGTCGATTATCACTCTTCGGAGTTCTTCCCGGAGAGATTCTTCGATTTAGTGATCGTTTTGACATGCGATAATACTATACTATACGAACGATTAGCGAAAAGGGAGTATACTCAAATGAAGATCATGAAGAACATCGAGTGCGAGATATTCGGCGAATGCGTCGAGGAGGCGAAAGAATCGTATAGGGAAGAAATAGTTTTCGTGCGAAAGAACGAAACAGTTGAGCAAATGGAAGATACTATTAGTTTTATTTGCAAAGAGCTTCTTCTCGGAGGTAGCAAATAAATTAAATTAATTTACTATTTTTATTTTTTATAATCGTATCAATATATCAGTTTGTGAATCTCTCGCGTACGCGCATCGTTCCTAATGTTTCCTCGATTTCGTCTGATGCGGTGAAAATTCCAACCGAACGCCATTCTTTTCGTATTGCGAATCTCGTTTTTCTAACTAATAAGTTACCTCGTCTACCTAATTTATTTCCCCACGCGTTCGTTTTACAAAAAATAACCTCGCCTGCGTCGAATGTCAAATCGCCTCTTTCTAACTTCTCTCCGCTATTTCTGTTACCTAGCACGATTGAAAATCTTAAAGTATCGCCGTCTAAATTCCAAGAACCTGGCGTTATATCGATTGGACAAAACGCTCCAACTGAATCTATTTTAATTTCGTTATTCTCGAGGAATATAATGCGAATAGGCAAAATAACTCGCTTCCCCGAATTCGCCCAAGACGGCGGCATCCAAGTTCCTCTTTCTCTCCCAAAATCCATTTCTACCGTCCATTTCGTGTTTATTAACTCCGTTTGTGCCTTGCCTTGAACTCCAAGTTTCCTCGAAATTTCAATTCCTTTCGTTCTCCCATCGTTTGCTAGTTTAAATACGTATAAAATAAACGCCCATTGAAAAATTGCCGAAATCGTACGTCCGTCTTTAAAAACAGACGCAGTAGTAGTTCTTATCGATTTCGACGCGGACGGCGAAGACGGAACGCCAGTATCGTATCTCTCATCATCATCAACTATTCCTACTGTGTCATCGATATCATCATCATTCGCGCTTAAATTCAACGGTAACGGTTTATATACCTTTTTCTTCTCGAATATGTTTGATGGTATTTTATCAACTCGTTTAAGTTCGCTAAATTTTTCCACTCTCTCTAATTGTTGTTGTTGTTGTTGTTGTTGTTGTCTAGCATAACTATTCGTCGTCGTATCTGTTTGCGTCGTCGTTGATAAGAACGCACTGGTCATGATCGATAGAATAATGCGCTTAATTAACCTCTCTTCCTTGTCAATACGTTGTTCATATCTATAATCATAATACTCATCCGTACTTTTATTACTATTATTACTACTACTATCGTGGTAAACTCGCGGCAGCAGCAGAACTCTCATCATCACTTTCTTCTGTCTTTGTCGTCGTCGATGAAGATGAGGATGAAGACGAGAGAACTCTCTATTCCTCGACGTGATCATAATCTTACAAAGTCCTCTGCGCGAGAGAGTAGGTGGGGAAAACAACTTTTTCCGTCTCTTGTGAGGAAACGTCTTCTGACCATCAAATTTACATATTTATCACTTCATCGGCAGCAGGGGCCATCAGCAGCAGCAGCAGCAGTAGCAGCAGCAGTAGGGGCTTTTTTACACGTTTTTTTTTTTGGCAGCAAAAGTCGTGCAGTGCTGTGCGGTTTCTTTTTCCAATAAAAACAAACGCTCATAAACTCGTTAAATAATAGTACTACTATACAGTAGTACATAATAATCTATACATTAAGTAATAAGAGTTGCAGTAAGTCTTGTTGTTTGAGAGCGTGTCGTTGATAGCGTAATTATTGATTAGAACACACACACACAAAAAAAAAACGAAGAGCACTGATTAGAGAAAGAGAGCGACAAACGATCCGGACGAATAAAAAGAAGAAGAAGAAGAAATGGCAAAAGAGGATAAAGATTTGAAAGATAACAATACCAATACCAATAATAAGGAGAAAGAGGATGTCGTGAAATACATACAGTTAGGCGACGAGACCTATAACGTAGGCGACGTAGTATCGATGAAAGCACCGCCTGGGGAGAAACCGTATATTGCGAAAATTCTCTCATTCGCGATTGCGCACTCGAACTCGGATAGAAAACATAACGAAGACAAAAATAAAACGACGAACGATAATAACAAGAATAATAATCAACAACAACAAATTATTGAACATAACGAACCGGATAAGATTAAAGTGTTCTGCTCGTGGTATTATAGGCCAGAAGAGGCGGCGTCGGGGAGGAAAGCGTTCCATGGCGAACACGAAGTCTTTGCAAGCGATCACGTGGATTGGGTGAAAGCGTCAACGATCGAGAGGAAGATCCATGTATATACATTAGCGGAATATCAAGAGTTATCGGCAGTAACTGAGAGGAGTTTCTTCTCAAGGTTTTCCTATAAAGCTGCGACGAGTGAATTCAAACCGGATCACGTACAAGTCTTTTGTAAGTGCTCGATGCCGTATAACCCGGATTTGTTCATGGTCGAATGCGACGAGTGTAAGGAATGGTATCACCCCGAATGTATTGGACGTGAGAGAGAGGATTTAGATACCGATGATAACGAGGACTGGTTTTGCGATGATTGCCAACAGAAGAAACATAAGAAAGCGAGAATTAGTTAAACCATCATCCATTGAAAATAAGACTCTCTCTCTCTCTCTCTCTCTCTAATGATTTCGTTGTATTCGTAATTCTTTCTTAATCAAACATGCAAAGTACTGGTATCGTATATCCGTCTACCCGATAAACACTTTTTTTGTATCGATCAATCGTTCGCGCCGCCACTCGCATAATTATAAGAAAAGAATAGCTCTAACGTCTAAACAAAATTAGCCCTGCTTGTCACACTTACCTCATCATACTTTAACGCGCTTATTTACATCTAAAAGAACTTAAGTAATATAAAAATGAGCGACGATAAAACAGAAGAAGACGAGGAAGAACAGAAATCAACAACGACAACGACAACAACGAATAACAATAATAGTAATTGTAGTAATAGTAATAAAGCAAAAAAAGTTTTAGAAGAATTCATTGGCCTTAATAGAGCAGAACTCTCAAGACTAGAACAACGACTGTTACTTCTCGTTGATGACGATGATGATGATGATGAGTTAATACGAATAGCCAAGGAAGTCATGCAAGAGATCGAACGCTCTGTTGAACGAACTAATGAACGACTGATGAGTACAAATAGTACTCAAACGAAGAAAGTGTTCAGGCCTCCAATAGGGGCGTTCATAATGCCAGGCATGGATGGCCAATTAGGGAAAGAGTTCTTAAAAGCAGTCAAAATCAAAAAGGGAGAAAAAGAAGAAGAAGAAGAGGAAGTAGAGAAAAGTTCGTTGACTAATACGACGACGACAGCTAAACCTCAATGGATGATTGATTTAGCAGCAAAGAAAGCAGCCGCTCGAGCAAAAGAAGAAGAAGAAGAAGAACAGAATTAATCTGTACATATATACCGGTATATATATATAAATATCTAAATGTACCAACATCTACTAGGTCACTATTTAATATGTATTTCTTCTCGTTCTACGTTCTACGAAAAAAAGAGTTCAATACGTTTAATGGCAATTCAATTGACGTTCCGAGAATACGAGAGAATCCAGATACTGCTCCAAACACACTTCCTTCGAGAAATCCAATTACACCTTTGAACTCAAGTCCAGTTAATGGGTTTTGAATCATACCCATTATTGCTTTACAGACAGATTCGACAAAGCGCTCGGAATAAAAGCCAACTTCGACGGCATCATCATCATCATCATCATTTTGCCTAATCGAAACGAACTCATTATTATTATAATTATTATCATTGTTGTTATTATTGATGACTGATATAGTTGTAAATTCACTATCATTATCATCGTCATCGTCATCGTCTTCTGATACACGGCGACGATATCGCAACGCCAAGCGGCGCTCGTTTTCAATAGAATCAAATTCTTCGACCCAACCATCCGCGATTGATTTTATGCGATTTAAAGTAGTTAAACCAGATTTTCCAAACGCGGCAGAAACGCGAGCGATAGCGGTGAAACCTTTTCCTTTGCTCAGTTCGGACACGGCAGACCTTGTAGATTCAACTAAACGTGCAGGGTCGCCGAAAAGAGCGTTATGCTTCACCAAATCACCAAGACGGTCAGCAGCTTGATTCATCGCGTGTTTCTCTAAATTCTTCATCACTTCGTTTGGAAAAGTAAGCGCTCGTTGATTCTTAAACCCGTTCAAAGTAATCTTAGCCTTTTCAACCGCGGCAAGCTTTGAGAACAGAAACGGGACAAACGGTATATCTGTAAATGATAATACAATTTGAATGTCAGAAATCGTCAATGTTTGAAATAACAAAATATCTTTTTGCTTTTTTAACGACGACTGCTGCCGCTGCCGACGCTCGCGTTTTATTTTGTTTCTTTCCATCTTCAGACGCGTCTCTAGTTTTGGTTTTTCGAGCACGTCACAAGATTGAACGAATTCGGATAGAAAACCAGGAAGTTTCTTAACTAGATCTTCATCTAAATCAATGCAAATTGGGGCAATTTCAACACTCGCGTGTACCCCGATTCTCGCGCGCGAAAAAATACACCCGACAAGTTTAAGCTCGATTGCATTTTTGACATCTGAGGAGGTGGATAAAAAAGAAGCCTCCTCTGCTCCGCTTGGCACTTTGAATAGAACATGTGATAATTCGCTCGATCGTTTTCTTACGGCGGCAATGCTCGTTTTATTGACTTCAATATTTCCAATTGTAAAACTCCCTTCAACGACGGGATCGATCGCGTCTTCCTCTTCAGACAAAACGAAAGAAACGGATTGAATTTTCCCATACGCAAGTTCAGCATTTCGGTAACCAAGAGAAAGGCCAATCGATGGAATGGAAATTGTAAATTTCTTTAAAAATAAAGGTTTCGTTAACAAAACCATCGGAGAATGAAAAGTACTAGAAGAAGGAACGAGTTCATCCTCCTCTCGTTGAGAAGTGGGGGAAGGTTTTCTCAAAACCAATAATTTAGGGGATGGAAATGTTTGATGAAAAATATCTCCAAACCCTCCTGATGCAAAGGCTTCTTTTTCTTCTTCCTGATGATCAGCAGCATCATCACGAACGACGTGTTTTTTGGAAATGATATCATAATTGAAGCAACCATCATCTTTTGATTTCGTAAACTGAACTGAAAATTGCACGCCGCCGTCTTTTATTTTTTCTAAACTAAGCGCTCGCGAGCACATACAAGATGAACTTACATCCGTAACCTCATTCGACCAGTTCCACCTTTCGTGAGCTGATGTCGCTGGTCGTATGTGTATATACGGTATCTTTTTTATCTCTTCCTCATTGTCATCTTCACAGTTATTGAAATGCGGCTTACTACGTACGTGCGCAGTCTGTCCTGGCAAAACGATGATTCCATCGGATTCTTCAAATCCCGGCTCCCTAAAGGCAATCGTCTCGTCAGTAGAATTTGTAACAGTTCCATTCGGACGGACAAAAATATGCGCACAATCTTCGTCTGATTCGTCATAAATAGCTGTGAGAACGTAGCAAAAATGTGGTCGCACGTATATAACTTGAGACTTTCCAGATGTGGCAAGTTCAAATGGATCTGATACGTATTCTTCGAAACCTAAAGTGAATATACCATAGCCATCATTTCTCCGATGCCTTCTCGAATCGCCCAGTATTCTTGGATATTGTGTCGCGCTATTCGATATTTGAGCATTACTTCCAGAAGAAAAAGTATATGGCGAGGGAGAAGAAAATCGAGTATTATTTGAAAAATTCGACGATAGCCCTCCAGCCGAAGAAGCATATGTGTTCGGAGATGGCGATTGAAATCTCGAACTCAAATTCGCACGAACAGGCGTTGATTTAAATGAAGATTCCATGTCCGAAGAGGAGAAGGAAATCGAATTCAATCGATTCAAAAGCATCGCTTTCGGGGACACAGCCGTTGCTGAGAAGTGTTCAAATGAAAGATCTCCCCCACGAATACTCGAGCCAAATTTATTTGCCGAAGGTGGTGTAGGTGGACATACGACTGATTGCGTCGTAAACTCATCCAATGAGCTAAACTTATCACCGTTTCCAGTAGTTTTCTTCTCGTCGGCATACTTGAGAATGAGTGATTGTGCTGTCAAATTTGTCATCGTCATTGCACAACTGATCGACACTACTCTCGAGATCGTTTTCTTGTCTAAAAATACAGAGCATTCCAGTGTTGTCGCATCTTCGTCATGCCTTTCACTAATAATCTTTCGGTCGGACATGCGATTAGAAAACGATGAATGACGGTATACCCTAAGCGGCTTTTCACGTTTAGCCAAACTTGAAAACGTTGGCACAAAAATAGAACTTCTCGTGCAAACGTAGCCCAGCGGAACGAAAGATAGTGTAGCTGCATCCAAGACATCTTCAGACTCCTCAACAATGACAGTAGAGCGCGGGGCAACAACAAAAGACGAAAATTTGCGAGTCCCAGATACAAAGCTTGCCTTGATTGGAACTGGTAAGTGATTTCTTAACTCCAAAGGTGCTACAAAAGCAATCGTCCGAGTGATTAATTCTGCGTCAGAAGTAATCGCTATCGCACATCGTTTGGCATTCACTGGTAAGAATGTATCGATGGAATGAAGAGAGATCTTATCACCGGGTAAAGCAGAAAAAACGCCTTCATCCGCGAATTTCCAAAGGAAAGAATCTAAGCTTGCAAATGACAATGGAAGGAATTTACGATCACCCGCCTCGATTGGACCAAACGTTTTCCCAAGGAATGACAAAACTATTGGTTTCAACGTTGAATTTTGAATTACGACATTTGATCGCAACATCACTTCTCTTTGTTCACATGCACTCTCGCGGAAACCAATGTCAGCAACTAAAGAACACGAGTCTCCCTCGGTGCCACCCCAGACTGATTTTGGCAGAGCGACGCACTTTCGAGCCCTTGATTCAAAATTCTCCAAAGACAAAAACTGACGCGATTCAGGTGCTTTGACCAGGCGAAACTTCAAACCAATAACTGTAGGTTGATCAGTTAGAGCCAATTGAAGATTAGACGACTTTTTATTATTGTTCGAGACGATCATTTTCGAAGGAGATGAGCCGTGAGAGGATGATGACGTACATCCTTTTTCCAGATATTCAGTAGCATCATCCTTCCAAGAATCTCCGTAACGCACAGCAACTTCTCCATATGATATGCACGTACCCCCTAAGGAAGTATCCATGTTCGTTATCATTTCATATTTAATATCAACACCGGACGAATTTTTCAACCAAAAACATTGAAAAGGCTGAATCTTTCTCGAATCACCTTCTTCTGCGAGCGATGATCTTAGATTCAAGCGAGTTATAATTGCAGCCGAAACCGCTAACGACTCACTTAAAGATTTTTTTAACATCAATTCAATCGGAGTGGAAGTCAACACAAAAGATCTGATAGCGGTATCGATATGAGTTTCGAATTTGACTGGTTTCAGAAGAGGTACCCATGTGCGATTCGATAGAGCATAAGCGTCCGCACAAATACCGAAAGAACACGATATTAGAACTGCTAGCTCATGTGGTAAAAGCGGCGAGCTGGCCGCTTTGTGCCGGTTTACGCACGCTAGATCCATATTAAAAAAAGAAATGGATGATATCGGAACTGGATATTCCAAGCTGTATCGATCGTTATCTATTCTCAAACTGATCCGATGAACTATGCCTCTTATCGCACTCGGAAGTATATGCGCAAGCTCATCTGAACCACTTAGGACACTTTCAGTATTACTACAAAGGTTTTGTCCATTCTCATTTGCTAACGACGAAGAAGATGAGGACGATGATAAACTCTCTACTTGTTTATGTTCATTGAGTACTCTCTTGCAAACCTTATCAATCTCGTTTATCACTTGAGTAGTAAACGAATCCATAATAGTGAGATATTCCGATGTCAAATGAACGTCGATAGATTCAATATCAATTTGAAACTCGTCAATATGTCCTATATGTGCAGCTTTTGCAGCTTTTGCATCAAGCAACTTACTCGATGTACTCGAAACTTTCAAAGCCTCGCGTGTACTAAATTTGCTCCTTCCTGCGCTTACACTCGCGTTATTTAACAAAACTTTGAATCCATCTTCAATATTCGCGCACGAAATATCCAAGTGAACAACTAAAACGTTTTCTACTAATGATGATGACGATTTTGCAGCACGCCACGGCACTACAAGGTCAAATTTGCCAGCGCATGCTTTGAAATCTAAAGACACAATTACATCCGCGGTGGAAGCAGTCGCCATTAGCCTAAATCCATCCAGAAAACAAGCCAAATTCATGTCATCAATGTTGACGCACAATTCATTCAAAGAAGAAACGGAATTAGTAAACTGGATTCCTTTTGAAATTTCTAAAGAAATGTAATCAACAGTGTTGCCGCAATGCTCGATAAGAGTGCAAGATACTAAAAATCGATCCAGTGTACCGGCGACAATTGCAGTTGATTCTCCAACGTTAACCACTGCCCTTGAAACAAATTGAACGCATGGTTGAACATCCTCGAACGCAAAATGACACCGATTCGGGAGGAGATTCCAGTCTGTCAAGGTTATTTTTGATGATAACGACGAAGGAACATATTTAGTTTGAAACGAGATATGTTTGCTCTTTGTTTTTGAACGTATAGCGCACTGCGACAGCTCTTTCGCTATATCAATACACTCACTGAGAGATGCCTTGAGATCAACTTCTCGAACAGCTACATGCGTGTACACACCTTTATCTCTTCTTTCTGCTCGTGAAATAGTAAAATCTGAGATTGACACCGATGTACTATTTTTCTCACAACATCGCACCCAAGCTGAAGAAATTTTTATGACGGTCCATGCAATTAACTTATTGTTTAAAGATGTAGACGCCGCGTCAACTGTAATCTTTGTTAACTTTGCTTCTATCCTTGACCTAACAACACTTTGATCATCTTTTGTATCTGAAAAAACAATTTCAACATCAGGTAGTGATACTTTTGCATCGAGCATGATCGGTGGCGCAATCGTCGCAGACGCCTTGAACAATTTGTCGTCCGAATGCCAATTCGATGCATCCATTTTCTTAATATACTTGTTGGTAAAAACGTTCGCGAGCCTGGAGAGCGCGTTAATATCCGTCGCTTTGATTGTGATAGAAATTGGATCAAAATGTGGAACTGCAACTCGCTGAGTACGATTTATTGTATTTTCCTCGGAAATGATCGCCGCGTTCCACTCTTTTAATATTAAGTTCTCCCAGTCTGTTCCAATGAACACATTCTCGACTGAGAATGAACTTCGCATCGTCCCTACCAAGCCTTCTAATTCACTCAGCGAAGCGTTATCACCTGCTTGTTTGGCGGATTTGAACAAGCCACGCATGTATGTTTCCCTTCCTACCAATAAATCCACATTGTCGCTTGTTGTAGAGGCGGCGCCCTCCATAGTCGAAATCAATCTATCAAAGCCTGCGCAAACCAAAGGTTCTCTACTCTCGTCATCTACTAAACATACTTTCAATCCTTCCAGCCTGATATAGATTTCTTTTTCGTACTCTTTAGCCTCTAAAAGTGCTTCAACTGTTTGCAAACGCGAGATTACATTCAATTTTAAAGCTTCACAAATGGGGGATAGTGTAGCCCTCAATCTCTTCGCAAAAAGCGAATTTCCCGGAACTTCATTCACTGCAAACTGTAGGATTATATCCAATGATACCGAGTCTAATGCAACTTGTATTGGTGCGATGACTATTGAGGTTCTTTTTTGAAATTCGCTGACCTCAACAGTAATTGACTCTTTTGTTGGACCACTATTTTCTCCTCGCAAAATTTTTCGTTCTTCGTCGCTTGAAACTACAGAGGCATTGAAAGTATGCAAAACAACTCTAAGATCGATGGATTTACATTCATCATCTTCTCTAGCTCGCTCGTCGCCATTTTTTGAATTTTCATTGATGCATACGTATACTTTTTCGTAAACTAACTCGACGTATTTATTTTCACCAAAATTTTCTTTCAGTCGAACGCAGATTTTCGGCAAAGTGATTTGAAAATCAAAACATCCTCCATTATTGTTCTCTAATTTGATCTGCTCGTTTGCTAGCCTATTGCGTGCATGTTTATATATGTTATTTGATCTAACGACGTTCTTCCTTCTACGCCGTCTTTGATGCATTTTTTCGTATGATTTGAGTGAGAGTGATGTTGCAATAGAAGCTGTAGCTATCAAACCTTTCTTTAAGCGTTTCCTGAGATGGAGGCCCGTTACTGAGCTAGATGTGAAATAGTCGTCATCATCAGAACTTTCATCATCATCGTCATCCTCTTCGTCATAATATTCCTTTTCATCGTCGCTGTCTGTTACATAGCGCGAAGCAGTAGCAGATGCACTAAGAGCATCTTGTAGAATTTCTGAAACTCTTTGAGATGTATCTTCTTCTGAATCTGGTCTCGGTACAACTGGGTGCAAATTCTTAGGTGTTTTCAAATTCTTCTTAAAAGTGCTCGCTTTCAGTACCGCACGTTTCGCATAACGCCACCATTGTTTCCAATTCGTTCCGTCTTTTATTAATGGTCTTCTCGCAAAAGCGTACTCCATTCGCCTGTTCCAAACCTTCATTGCAGATTCGAAATGAGCAATCGATATCAATTGAGAAGGCGTCAAAGCTAGGTGAATCACAGATTTGTCAGAGAGGACTATAGCATTAGCAAAACCTCTGCTTTGTTTACGTCGAGATACTCTGAGTAAAAAATTCCCACTATTTAATCTAATTAAATCATTATCTGCGTGAGAATTTTTTGAGTTTGAATGTTTCGCATTATCACAAAAAGGATGCTCAGGAAACCAACCGCGCGCGGTGTGCGAATCGCAATGTAGAGATACCTTTAATCCGAATATTTCGATTGATTTGACTCTTGTTTCCATGTAATCACTACTTTTAAGCGCTTGATTATATAACTCACTTACAATATCTGCTGCATCACTATTGGTATCATCATCATCATCATTCGGGTTTGAAATACGTAAGAAGTCGAGATGCGCTGAAAATTCCGATAGATTTAATTGCGCGTTTTCTTCAACATCTGCATCTGCATCCACATCCGTCGTTGTCGTTTGCGTCGCGATAATGTCTTTGAATATAACAGTCACGTTTTCAATCTCTACATGTATGCTTTCAAAGAGAGGCGCCCAAATAGCCATCAACGCAGGATCTTCCTTGATATTATTCTCAACGATTTCTCTAAAAACGTCTTCGTAATTATTGTTTCCCGATTGAGGAGCAAATGCTCGGAACCATGCACATTCTTTCCTCGGTGAACACTCGATATATACACCACTGATTCTAATTTTTATAGGCAATTTCCTAATCAAGAAGGTTTTCCAATCCACAGAAATCGAGAGCTGCTCAATCTTTCCCATCTCGATCGAAAAAGGTAATTTCATCGTCAAGTTCAACCGTTCCGTGTTCAGAGCGAATCCTGTCAAGTTTACTTTCCCTGACCATATAGAAGCAGAGACTTTCTTGCGATTTATACCGACGATGTGGTCGCTTAGTATATTGTCCAGAATTGGGGCTACGATATAGTTCATTATTGATTGATTGATTGATTATTATTATTATATTAGTGCTTTATCTCAAATTCACACTGTGTATCAATCCTCTCTCATACACGCATGTTTTATATGTACTATGTCTCTCTATCTTATATATATATATATATATATGGTGTGTGTGTGTGTGTGATTAATGAGAGAGTGAGAAAATGATGATACAATTGGTGAGAATCATCATCATCATCATTATTGTTATTGATGAACACTCAACAAAAACTTGATTTATTTTATTATGCAAAAAGTGTTGCGCGGAGGCAAAATGAAGGCACTGCTGCAATATCTCTTCAAAAATACAACAACTACTACCGCATTTTCGACGACGTTTGTCGATTATTATTTCTATCGATCGTAACAATACCTTCTTTCGTCCTCAAAGTCGGAACAGAAAAGCCGATTCCCTTTGCTAAACTAATCTCTCTCTTCAAATAATCCTCCTGCATTTGTTTTCGTTGCTTTTCAGAGTTTTCAAAGCTTTCGGTTATTTTTGATAAAGCTGTTTCGAGCATACGGATTTTTCGAATATCTGAATCTCTGGATTCTCTCGCGTTATATTTTAACTTCCATTTTTCGAACGAAGCAATAGCCGATTTCGTACTCAATCGCTCTTCTTCGATTGTTTCTTTATGAATGACTTTCATGTTATCTACGTATGATCTGTGTTCACGCTTCAGATTTTGAACGAAATCTCTGTTCGTTTCAATCAGTTTCTCTCTGTCTTTCATCGTTTTTTCTTTCTCTATGTTCATTCGATCATTAATTGCATTGATTTCACTTAAAAGAGTACTTTCACGAGTGAGATAATCTTGTACGTCTGTTTCGTACGCCAATTTAAGTTCCTCTAAAGATTTCGCCCACGCGTCGTTTCCACTATTCCGAATATTTTCGAGTCGACTCTCGAGCGAACGCAACGAAAGTTCGAGTTTTTCCTCATTTTCCTTGATCATTTGAGTCTTCTGACTCTCGAAATAGGTTTCCATGCCTGAAATTTTCAGCTCGTTTGCTTTTACTATATTTGCGATTTCTTTCTTCAGTTCCGAAACGAGTTCGTCGCGCGCAGCTGTTAAACTAGCGATATTTTCATCTCTTTCAGATGCAACTTCACGAATGCTACGTTCGTTGTTTTCTTTTAACTCGAATTCTCTTTTTTCGTTCATATTGACCAATTCATTAATCTCTATTGCATGAATTCCTTTTATTGTTTCTATCGCGTCGTCTATTTCTTGAGATAACTTCCTTTCAAAATCTTCGTTTATCTTTCGTATTTTTTGATCGTGCGCTTGAGCAATTTTTCTTTTTTCCGATTCAAAAACGTTCTCTGCATCGACGAGAGAGCTTCTGAGCGATCGATCGAAAGCAGCAAAGATTGTTCTCTTTTCTTCATTGAATATTTCATGAGCCTCGCGCGATTTCGTTTTCATTTCGTCCTTTAGTTTTAATACCGTATCTGTCAGCGCGTTGTTCTCCTTGTGCATATTTAAAATATCTTCGCGGAACTGCACTTCGCGCGATTTAGATGCTTCAGCTTCGAGCGACATTGCTCTTCGTTCAGCATCGTGTCTATTTCGTTCTAAATCTTGAGCATCTTGACATTCTTTAATAACGTGTTCAAATTTGGAAGCTTGTAATTCGTGCTCTTCGAGGGCTTTCTTGAGCGTTTTGTTCTCTTGATCTGCTTTGCGTAATTTTTCTTCCATTTCTTCTCGTGCTAGAGCAGTTTCGCGCTCAAAAATTTTCTGTTGCTGAAGCACGTGTTTTTGCCGAGAGCTTAGAGTATCTTGAAGTGCGCGCGTCTGGTGCTGTTTCAGAAGCTCAATTTCTTCTTTATGCTCTTCGCGAAGTTTCATATCGAGTTGAAAAAGTTCCTCCTTTTGCTGTTTCGAAATAGCCATTGAATTTTCGAGCGTTTGGACGTGTCGTAACTCAAAACTTTTAATTGCGCTTTCTAACTCTTGAGTGCGCGCTCTTTCATCTTCCAGTTCGAGTTTTCTTTTTTGTACACTGTACTCGAGATTTTGTAGTTTTTCATCGAGTTCTGTTTCTTTGAGCGAAGCGTTTTTGATACGTTTTTCGAGCGTTTTGATAATATTCAACTGTTCAGAAACTTGCTTACTGTTTTCTGAACGAGATAATGTCGCGATATTTAATTCTTCTCGGAGCTCAATAACCATGTTTTGCAAATTCGTATTCACATCTGTTTCGTTTTGAAGTTTTTCGTGGAGTTCTTTGCTTTGAAGACGCTCTTTTTGCACGGTCTCTTTCAAAGCGTCTGCGTCTCGACGCAAAACATCGCACGCTTCGACTTGACGACGTAAACGCATTTCCAAAGCTTCTCGAACGGATACTACTTCATCTCTATACTGCGTTTGGTTCTTCAAACTTTCGTTTTGAAAACTACCTTCTAATTCTTCGCATTTACGTTTAAACTTTTCAGCGAGCTGTGTTATTTGAACTTCGTGTTCCTCGGCTTGCGCTCGCGCCGCTTCTTTTTGCTTCGTCTCGAGAATTTTATAATCTTTTATAGCTTCATTATATTTGCGTTCACTCGTTTGCATTTGTTCATTTCGTTCGTGTTCTAAATCATTCTTATTCATTTCGAGCTCTGTTAGTTTTCGTTCGTAGTCGTTTATTTTATGCGCCATATCTTTCATTTTCTTTTCCAACGCAATTTTTTCTTGTTCAATTTTAATCTTTTCTTCTTGCGATGTTTGACGCCGCTCAATCTCTTGATATAGTTTTGATTTTGTTTCACTCAACGTATTCGTTTGAACTTCCTCCGCTTTGGCAAAAATCTCTTCTAATTCTTTCATTTTCCTCGTCAAAGCTGTTTGTTTCTCATCCGCTTTTGTTATGATTGCGGATAACTTATCGTCGATCGTGCTTTGCATGTTCGTCTGTTTATCCTCCAACTCTTTCGCCATTTCAGCGAAGCGTTCTTTCTCTGTTAATTCCATTCGCCATTTTGCGTGTGTTTCTAATATTTTACTCGCCGCGTTTGCTCTACAAAGTTCAATCTCTTCATAATGTTCCTCCTCTAACTCTCTTTCGCGTTCGCGGAAATCTTCAGTTTCTGAGTGTAAATTCGAGACCACTTGCGTGAGCTGCGCGATCTTCTCACACATTTTCTTCTATTGATTATTATTATTATTATTAGTTACGTTCATATCACATTAATCATATGGTCAGTATATATACACATATATATTATTCACTGTCTCTCTTTAGAAAAGAGCGCTTACGTGCGTGTGAACGAACGAGCGAAGAAAAAATCAACAACTTAAAAAGTCAAACACAAAACAGGACGGATCACGTTTTAAAATCATCACATGTGGATGATGATCAAGATATACATAATAAAAATATTAGAAGCGCGTAGAACTACTATATAATAATATTCAATAAACGACGAAGATATATATATGTTTATAATAAACGTACGGTGACATTTTGTTCATCCTTATCGCGACGATGATGATGGTGATGATGATTACTCATTATAATTTCGTATCGATATAAATAAAATAAAGAATTATATAATAAACTTTTCTGCTGCTGACGCTGATGCTGCTGCTCAAAAAATCACCGTATCACCAATCACCTACTGATGAGAGAGAGTCAAAAAGCTCTCTACTGATGATGTTCGCGCTCATAAATTCGAACGCGCTCTCTGCTCGGGGTAACCGTTACTATTTCTTTCTTATTTAAAGTGAGAGTAGTGCGACGTGCGCGCGGATATCCTGAAAAAGGAACATGCGCGTCGTTGGTTTAACCACAGACACACAAACATCTTTTAGATTTGTTGATAATAATAGTAAGAAGAAGAAGAAGAATAAGAACGTAATAATAATAAGACGAGCGAAAAGAAAGAAGACGATGGCATCATTAAATTCTTCAAAAGTTAGTGATAGACGAGATGATAAAATCGTAATCTTAGGAGCTGGTTTACAAGGCTTAGCGTCTGCATATTTCTTAATCAAAAGGGGATGTACTGATGTAACGATAATAGAGAGGTCGGATAAAATCGCACCGGCTGCCTCTGGAAAGGCTGGAGGGTTCTTAGCCGGCGAATGGGGAGACTCGAATACGAAAGAGCTTCATGAGAAGTCGTTCAAGTTACACGAAGAATTGGCTAAAGAGTTGCACATTGAATCTTTTAGGAAAATACGTACACTATCAGTTCAAGCAGGGGCAAACGGGTTAGCCGATCCTCTCGTTACATGGCTCGATGGCGATATACAACAGAATTCTATACTCGATACTGATACGGCGCAAGTAACGCCTGCGGAGCTTGCTCAGAAATTACACGATTTTGCTACGAAGAACGGTTTGAAGACGTTATATAACACGGAATGTACTGGAATTAGATTTAAAAACGATCATAATGATGATACTACTCCAGTAGTAGTAGATGGTGTGCATATAAAAACGAGCAATAGCGAAAAAACGATGACTATTGATGCTAAATGCTGTGTGATTGCTCTAGGCCCTTGGACAACGAGAGCGAGCGATTGGTTTCCAAATGCTCACTTCCCGATGACTGGAATTAAATCGACTTCGATCGTATTTGAAGCATCTGAGCAAGTTTTGAAAGAACCGGCTGCTTTGTTCTGCGCAGAAGATTCGCGCTTCGGTACGCATTTAGAAGTATACCCTAGATCGGATGGGAGTGTGTACCTCTGCGGAATAGGTGGTTCTGATTATGTCGAAGCAGAGAGGCTTGCTCCGGGCGGTGATTGCGAAAGCGCAGACTTAATATTAGCAGATCCTAGTAGAGTACAAGCGGCTTGGGATGCGTTTAAAAGCATGTCACCAACTATCGGTAGTTCTGCTCCGATCTTATCGCAAGCTTGCATGCGTCCTTGCGCGCCAGATGCATTACCGATGATTGGGTATGTACCAAACGTTGATGGCGCAATTATTGCTAGCGCACATAACTGTTGGGGAATTTTATGGTCTCCCATTACTGGTCAAATCGTCTCGGAATTGATTTTAGAGGGAGAATCGTCTTGCTGTGATATTCGAAATTTTACTCCAAGTCGATTTGCCAAAAAGGCAACGGCAGGTAGAGGACGACAGAAAGTGAATCAACCAATTGGCGAGCAATGGTAGTTGTACCACGGGGTACCAGTATGTGCGTGTAAAATATTTTTATTAAATAACTTAATTATTATCTAAGCATTTGAAAACATTAAATATTCGTGAATTTCCTTAACCTTACCGTTTGTCAAGGATTTAAACTCTAGCGCAATCTCCGAGCTCGCATTCGCGCACTTTCCAACTTCCTCGTAGTGCTTCAACAGAGCGTGCGTTTCGGAAACGTTGAACTTTGGAATTTCAAAATCGAATTCGTCTTCACTAAAGTTTGGTTTCGCTCCAACCTCTGTACTATCGCACGCGATATATTTACCTCCATTAGCCAATGGAACACACGAACGCAATTTACTCGCTAAACGTAATCTATCGGAATGAATATTTCTCCTCGATCTCGGTCCTCTGACTTCATGCATATCGGAAGGACCGAACAAAGCGTTATGTTCATCGATCGCGAATACGACTTTGAAATCTTTTTGTTTCACCAACTCATCAATGACGTCTAAAGCATTTTGTGTAACGGTTTGATCATTCGCTTTTTCTAAACCCACTTTTACCAAATCGAGCAAAGTGTTATTATTATTATTATTATTATTATTTTGTTTCCCATCCCGGGCCGTTTGAATTTTTCCTAATTTATCTTCGTTTGATGTCAAAACTGCGTTGAGTAATAACCGAGCGGCATCTGGTGTGTCCCACATACCATTTTCCTCTTCGCCATGCTTTTGATACGACGTTCTTGTAACTATGTGCGACGCTCTTGGAATGTATACGACTAAAGATCCTAAAGCTCGTTCGCGAAGGACTAGCATTGCGAGCGAGACTGATTTCCCAGCCCCTCTATATCCTCTGAGATGTATTTTATCACTTTTCTCTTCTCCTATGAGTGAATGAACGACGTTCATTAAATCTTCGTCGCACTTGCGATAGAGCAATCCGTTCGATTTAGTGAACTTGAACTCTCTCTCGATCGCGTTACATAAGATTTCCGTATTCTTATCGAGGTTAACGTACTCGTTAACTTTAATTGTCTCATTAAATGATTTCCCGAAATCTGTTTTAGGTTTCATAAAAGTCTTTTTCAATACGTTTTTATCATCTTCCTCTTTTGATTTCGAACTCGTTCTTCTCATACTGCTTCTATTACTCTCTTCCTCAACGTCTTCATCAACATCATCATCGTTTTTATCTTCCTCTGCAGTTGTAATTGTAGTTGCTATATTATTACTATTACCTTTCTTATTCTTATTAGTATTAGTATCAGTTTTATTAGATTTCCCTTTATTATTGGTAGTCGCAGTCGTCGCTTTTGCTGCAAACCCTCTCGTTAAATGTTGTTGTTTCGTTAATAACTGTGTCGTTGTCGTCGTTCGCTTAGCCAAAGCTGCCGTTGATGATGAGAAATCATTCAACGACGAAGAAGAAGTAGTAGAGGAAGAGGAAGAAGAAGTATTATTATGATAATAATTATTATTAACAGATGATAATAATAAAGATGACGATGATAGATGGTGAATATATCTTCTTCTACTCATACTCACGCTACTGTTGATTATTAATATCCTCATTTTATTATTATTATTATTATTTCTAATAAACATATGATGGAGTACGCACTGGATAGTATTATTTATTGATGGGCAGTGTGGGAGTTTTCATCAGTCATCAGTCAGTGAATTTGGCCAGTTCTCTCCCTTTCCTTTACTCTGTCGCTGAAAAACAATCTGATGCTGAAAAACAACTTTCTCTTTCCAACAAAAAGCACAACTTTTGCGAGTATCGATTACGCCGCACGCGACCATACCTATACATAAACATTCGTTGGAACTCTCTCTCTCTACTGCTCTGACTTTCTTCATCTCTCTATTAACTGAAGAGGAAGAAAAATTGGGGGAGAGCGTTGTTACTCTTCGTGTGTGGGCGCGATCGAATATAAAAGTACGCATCATCGTACTTTTCAAAACTATACGAAGTGCGCGCTCTTGAAAGACATACAGAGTATTAATTAAAGAAGAGAGAAATAGAGAGAGAAAGAGAGATCACGGAGAATACAGGTTGCTTAAAATTAAAACAATGACTCAAGACGTAATAGAGTGCCCCTTACCGTTCCCTGAAAGGTTCTACGCAGCAGTACAGTTCGCGACCGATCCACCACAAAGTTCAAGACAAGTCACTGATGAGACTAGGTTGTTATTATACGCCTTATATCAACAAGTGATGGTTGGACCAAACTATGAACCAAAACCATATCAATCATTTTGGTCGTCATCATCATCATCTACTGGTACGAGCCAACAATTAGAGCAACAGAAATGGCAAGCCTGGTCATCTTTACAAGACATGGATGCGAAGGAAGCGATGGGTTTATACGTGCATACGATGGAGGAGGAGAACGAAAATTGGTGGTTACTGCTAACGAATGATTTAGATCCAGAAGATACACAGATTTCTATAGAAAATGCGAGAAGATGGGCGATGGAGATGGGATGGGGCGCCGATCGTTCTTTGTTATCTCCATCCTCGATTACGAGTCAAAGAGGAGGAGGAGGAGGAGGAGGAGGAGGAGGACAACCATCACAACAACAACATCAACAACAGGATATAATTACGCCACCGATGTCGCCACCAATGCCTGGAAGAATAGGAAGGAATGGGACTTCGTCGAACTACCATGCGAGCATGAATAATAATAACAATAATAATAATAATAACGATAATAACGCATCGACTTCGCAAATATTTTCACAACAGCAGCAGCAGCAGCAGCAACAGCAACATCGGGACAGTAGTAGAAACCTTAACGCAGCAGGTAGTAGTCAAAATAAGGAGCATAAACAGTTGCAAATGTATGGCGGCGGAAGTGGAGCATTAGTAGTGGGAGGAGATGATGAAAATAGTCGCCCTTGGTTTTTGCAAACGAAAGAGGCTCACGAGAGCATAGCAACCGCTAGAGAAGATGGGAATTGGACATCTTTGGGAACTTCGACTTTGGGTTCAGCTTTGACCCCGAGATCGTCGAGATCACATGCAAGACATGGCCACGCAGCGTATGCAGTTGGTAACAAGATGATAGTTATCGGCGGGAACACGGCGGGAACAGTAAGATCGGATGTCATAGCTTTAGATTGCCGAAGTTTACAATGGGAACAGGTGGAGTGTACATGCGTGCAACCGGGTGCAAATTTTACGCCTCGGCACGGCCATGCCGTATGTGCTGTTGATGAACATAGTAACCATCAAACAGAGCTACTTGTTTGTGGAGGCTTCACAAAAGATCCAAACGCAAAAAATTCTAGGAGGAATGGCCTCGTTAAAGCTCAAGAGTTTGAAATGTGGATATTAGACTTATCGAACTCTTTTCAAACGGGGATTTCCCATCATCATCATCATCATCAGAGCGTTATGCAAAATTCAAACTTAGGAAGATGGACAAAAATGACTACGAATGGTAAAGGACCTTGCGCGAGAGGCGGACACACCGCATCGCGGTGTGGAGAGAATATTGTAATCTTTGGCGGCGAAACTCCGAGCGGGCAGTGTTTAGCAGACTGTTGGCTCTATCACGTCACCTCGAGGACTTGGACAGAACTTAGATGTAAAGGATGGACATATCCATCTCCTCGCCGAGGACATTGCGCGACATCATATATAAATACTGCTGGAGCACATTTTGTATATGTTTTTGGAGGTAGCACGTCCTCTGGTTGTGTGAATTCGGAAGTGTACGCGTTGGACGTCAAAGCGTGTCGATGGCGAAAAGCAAATCCCGAGGGTGGTTTCATGCCACAACCTCGATCTGGTGCAGCTTCTGCGCGATTAGGTGATACATGGTACGTTGTCGGAGGTGGTAATAGCGAAGGTGGGTGTGTAGATACGGTTGCGTTAACTTTGAGAGATCCTCTTTCGGCGGAGCCAGCTTGGGCGGAGACTTGCAGAGCAGCGCCAGCTTCGGCGGTTGCGTCTGAGAGCGGCACTTGCATAGCTATTCCTGAAATTGCAGCCTTAGTTTCGTTTGGAGGATACGATGGTGTGCGAGATCGTGGGGATTGTAGCATCTCTAGACATCCTCAGTTTTTGATGGAACAAAGCGCTTCTGCTGCAAAGGATCACTTGTTGATTGCCGGCAAAGCGCCGATCACGTCAACAAGAGCAACGAACAACAACAACACGAACAACATCACCGGGAACAATATTAACACAAACAACAACAATATTAGTTCTTTGAATCACGCATCATCTTCTGTGCAGCGCTTTAATGATTCGAGTCAAATGCAAACGAGAGAAAACAGTAGCAATTCAGTAATGAGCGAGGAACTGACGGCGTTGAGGAGACAACTGCAAAGGGCAAAGCGGGTAGAAGAACAGTTGAGAATCGAGCTTGAAGACGAGCGATCGATGCGAATGCAATTAGAGGATGAGCTGGAAAGGCAAAGTAATCGCGGTAGTCGAGGAATGGGCAGACGTGGAAGCTCAATGGGGTTACAACGCCAAGGATCTTCACATGGTTCTATTTGGAATTTTATAGCTCCCGACCCAGCTGGCGATAGATACGATTGGCGATGAAGACGAAGTAGTGCACGATTCCGAATTATTATTATTATTGAAAATTAATTACATTTACTATGCCTTGCCTAGCTCTTTCATCATCTCATGCATAGCCCATCCTAACCTAGCTGGGGAACGTTCGACTCTTACCGACGCATCTTCCAAAGCTTGAATTTTACCAATCGCGGTTCCAGCTTTACCTTGTGTAATTGCCCCAGCGTGACCCATTCGTCGGCCGGGCGGTGCCGTTAACCCGGCTATGAATCCAACGATTGGTTTCTTTGTTCCAGAAGCTTTAATGAAATCGGCGGCTTCTTCCTCAGCCGTTCCACCAATTTCTCCAATCATTATAATGCCTTCCGTTTCATCGTCTTTAATAAACTTATCCAAACAATCAACAAAGTTCGTACCGTTGAACGGATCGCCGCCAATGCCGACGACGGTTGATTGCCCTAATCCATATTCCGTGGTTTGAAAAACGGCTTCGTAGGTCAACGTCCCAGATCTTGAGACGATGCCGATCTTCCCCGGTTTGTGTATATAGCCAGGCATAATACCAATTTTACACTCCCCTGGTTTAATAATCCCTGGGCAATTCGGACCGATCAATCGCGATTTTGTTTGTTGCATTAAAGCATCTTTCACTCTGATCATATCGTGTTGAGGCACGCCTTCGGTGATGCATACAATTAAATCGAGCTCGGCCTCTAAAGCTTCCAATATTGCATTCGCTGCGAATGGGGGTGGTACATATATCGCAGTCGCATGAACGTCCTTTAATTGTTCTTTCGCCTCTCTCACTGTGTTAAACACTGGCAATTGCAAATGTTTCGACCCACCCTTTTTGGGCGTAATACCACCGACTAATTGAGTTCCATATAACAAAGCTTGTTCACTGTGAAACGTGCCATTTTTACCAGTGAAGCCTTGACAAATCACTCTCGTGTGTTTATTCACGAAAACAGCTGGCTTTTTATTATTATCATCATTATTATCATCAGTCGATGACGTTGAATAGTAATTTAATTGTTTGTTATGACGTTGTTTTTGAGATTCTGACGATATTTTCGTTTCATTAGTTGTTGCCGCTGCTGATGAAGATGATGATGATGATGATGAGGCTATTGACGATAATGAACGAATTCTGTTACTAATAGACTGAGTATAAGTATAAGTCGATGATAACAATGTCAATAGTGTTGATCTAGTTGCATGTTTGTGTTGTTGACGGATCATATTATGTTATAACGTAGTAGTATAGTCTACTATTTTAATAAAGTCTTCTTCACGGTTCACAGAAACTGCTGCTCTATTTCTGCTGCTGTTAGACAACAGTCAAAGTATTATTGGTTTCGATTACCATCATGCAGTATTTCGATTATTATTTTCTCTACTCCCCTACAAACAGACAAACTGACAAACGACCCTATACAAACTGACAAACGACAAAAGTCTTAAAAAATAGAGTCACAAAAAAACGCGATCTCTTAAAGCACGTCGCGACCATTATTATTGATTGATATTTATTATTATTGATATTTATTATTACGCATACATATCACAAAAACGACAAGAAATAAAACATGGCATCTGTTACATGGTCACAAAGATGGCTCAGACCAGAGGTTAGTTCGTTACGTAGATTATTTATCTCTATACACATATCGCTCTCTGTCTTTTTCTAAAAAAGAACTCGTAATGTTTACATTACCCCAATCCAATATCAAAACAGAGACGAACAATTCTTCTTTGAACTAATATTACCACCACTATCATCGTAATAAATAACCGAAAACTAACACGTTACATTCTAATTTCTTAACAAACATAAAATATATTAATCAAACAACAGGTGTATCCAATATTCGCCGCACTCGGTTCCGCCGTCGGCTTATGCGCATTCTTCTGCACTAGACAACTCACCACATCACCTGGGTTCACTGCGTCGAAACAGAAAAGGGCGACTGCGATTAAAGAACAGGCAGAAGATTATAAAGAAGGGGAAAAGTTTAGAAATCATTTCGTGAGAAGATTTGTACACGGTATGTCACCGCAAATCATGCCCGGGTTGAATCAAAGCATGAGCGAGAAGTAGTTAGAATTGAGAGAGAGGATTATTTGCGCGCGCAGAGAGAGAGTGGCAAAATACTTATAATGAATATATTCGATTTATGAGTACGTAATTCTGTTGATTGTAACGAAAAGCAAAAGAACAAACCTTTGTATAAAAATCGACTCAAATAATATATTGATGAGTTTTGCGCCCGTAACGAATTAGTTAAACTCTTTTTTTTTGTTCGCGCTTTTATTTGGTGTATTTTTAATATCATCATCACGTTCCTCAAACTGCAAATAAAATACAAAATCGTATCGAACATCGAAAAGATAGTACACAGAATAAATAATAAATAAATGACCGATCGACGAATTGGAGGCGAGCTCGAAGCAATAGAGGATGAAACATTAAACGAAGGATTGTTAAGTAGTTTTCGTGAAGATTCGAAAAACGTGACCGCTGCGACGATGGACGAGGAGTTACAGACGCGCGCGAGTTTTGAGGGAGGTACGACTAAGACTTCGTTCAGACGTCTCGTTCCTAGAAAAGCGTCTCTATTCGTTGGAAATATCTTACCAAGAGAACAAGTCACTAATAATAATATCAATAACGATCGAGACGAGGACGAGGACGAGGACGAAAGGCGTTCATCAGTGCCTAGATGGGAATCTTTAGATTACGAGAAGAACGATTCTTTATGGAGCCGAGCTTCGTTTTTGAAGCCCAATAGAGGAGTGATTACGCTCGAACGATGGACGAACTCGGTTTGCATTGGAGTAATAGTTGGATTTACTGCGTTTGCGCTCATGCAATTGATTGCAATTTTGTCTAACTGGAGACTCGAAATAATTGATCAATACACAACTATGCGCGCAGTCGCGTTTTGTTTTACTGGCGCTCTTTTCTCTTTTCTCGCGGCGTTGTTGACGCTTACTGCACCTACAGCGGAAGGCGCCGGTATGTCACTCGTCATAGCAGAGCTGAATGGTGTCTCGAACCCTCACGCTACGAGTATTTGGACGGCTTTCGTTAAGTTTTTCGGAACTATTGCTTCTTGCAGCTCGGGTTTAGGGGTAGGCCCAGAAGGCCCGCTCGTCCAGATTGGCGCTATTATTGGTTCTTGGTTTTCTCGTCCCCGTCAATGGCGAGTGATGGGGGATACAGATTTTCGTAATATCGTGTCAGCCGGTGCAGCGGCAGGTCTCTCTGCCGCTTTTGGAGCTCCAATTGGTGGCGTCTTGTTTGCGAGCGAAGAAGCTTCGACGTTTTGGTCGCATACAACAACGAAAAGAGCTTTGTTATGTTCAACCATGGCAGTTTTCGTGCTCTCGTTCTGTCACGATTCAGTCGGACGTCCGTTCGGGTTGCTCCTATTAAAAATTCCCGAAGAAGAGAAAAAATGGGAATTGTTTGAGATACCTGGTTTCCTTTTATTGGCGACGTTGTGCGGCGTCTTTGCCTCGCTCGTAACTAAAGCCGTTGGTTTCATTTCTCACTTTCGACGCAAAACGAAATCTGGGCGAGTAATCGAAGCGACGATAATAACACTCGTCATTGCATTGTCACAATTACTTTTATCGAACTTTGTTGGTAAATGCGTTGACGGTGTTAGTAGCACTGAAACTAATACTACTACTATGACGAGTGTTTATCCTTCAAACGTTGCAGTTCCGCTAAGGTGTAGTAAGGAAGGACAATTTAATAACTTGGCGAGTTTAATGATTGGCCCGCGCGAATTTGTTTTGAAGTTTCTCTTGTCTGGTAAACCGAAAGATTCGACTTCACTTTTAGCCTTGATTACTTGTTTTGGTTTTCAAGTGCTTTCGGTGATATTTAGCGCAGAGTGTGCTTTACCTGCCGGGTTGTTCCTTCCAACGTTAAACTGGGGCGCTTTACTTGGAAATATCTGTTGTAAAGTCTTGGAGAAAGCATACGGAAGAAAGCTTGGACCTGCTCCTTATGCGATGATTGGGGCAACGTCTGCTTTAGGTGGCTTCTTTAGAGGCTCGATTTCCTTGGTAGTTATCGTCCTCGAAGGAACGTCTCAGCTTACGTTTCTTCTTCCTCTTCTATTGTGCATATTTTTTGCGAATAAAATTGGAGGCTTTATTGCGCCATCATTTTATGCGGATCAAATCGTACGTCGAAACATTCCATATCTGTACCCTTCGGCGCCAGAACACGCGTGCTACGATGAAACAACTAAAGAAACAAAAACGGCCAAAGATGTTTGTTCGAAAGAAGTCATAACGTTTCGTGAGATTGAGCACGTGCATAGAGTCGAAGAAGTTTTGAAAAACACGTTACATAACGGGTTCCCAGTTATTAAAGAAATTAAGGATGATAGCGGAAACATCGTCGAGAAAAGACTCATTGGTTTAGTCTTACGTTCGCAATTGTTGACTTTGCTCGCGAGAAGAGCATTTGTCGAAAACGCTGTAATTTACAACGGCGACGAAGTGAATAAATGCATGGAGCATCCGTTAATGGATCCACGAGACCACTCCTTCTCGACGTGCTCAAATTCAACCGAGCAAAGATTTAAGTCAATGCAACAAAAGGAAGAGTATGAAACGTTGGAGCGTGCAATGAGGACTTTTCATCAAAGAAAAATGTTCACTGATCGATCAGCCGACGTTGGGAGTAAATACATTGACAGAATGGGACTAACCAATACGGAAAGAGAGTGTCATTTGGTCTTAAGCGATTTCATGCAGTTGTCACCGAGCGCAGTTCAAGAAAACTGTTCCGTTGAACGCTTATGGCGAACGTTCCGAGGTATCCGCCATTTATGCGTCGTAGGGACCAGAAATCAATTACTTGGCATAATCACTCGAGCAGATCTCTTAAAAATCCAAAACAAACAACAGTAATACTACTAAGTCGCAAGAGAGATGAGAAAGATAGAGAGAAAGAGAGAGAAAAAGACTTGATGCATACTCGCGAAAAAAATAAACAACCATGCACATACATTTAGCTAAATTGCCTTTTCATTTTCATCGTCGCCAAAGTCTTTGATCAACTTATCCAAATCGTTCCGAATCGTTCCTATAACTACACTTGACATTCTATCGTGAAACAAAACGCCATCTAAATGATCGTATTCGTGCTGAAAAACTCGAGCTTCAAATCCTTCCAAAGTCATTTTAAACTTTTTCCCTTCGATGTCTTGCGCCTCGATTTTGACGCCCATCGGTCTCTGCAAAAAGTTAGTGTTATGTATTCAGAGAAAGTCATCAGTCAGTTATTTTTTTTTCTCTCTCTCTACGATGCGCGCAACGAAGATGAAAAAAAATAAATAGCCTCGCGTGTTTGCTCACGTTTCTCCGCATAGCTTCAAAAGAAACTCGGATTAGCGTATATTTATGTTTTAATCGCTCATTGGCAAAAAAATGTAAAGATATATATTGGTATAATATCGCGCAATCAAAAATAATTAAACGTACCTCGACTTCTGCGTTAATTTCAGGAAAAGACAAGCATCCTTCTTCGAAGAAATCTTTTTGATTACTATATTTGCTAATCTTTGGGTTCACTAAAACGACTTCTTTTCCCTCGTCCGGACGTCCGCTTTCGTTATAAACCATCAGACGATAATTCACTCCGACTTGAGGTGCAGCGAGTCCACATCCATCAGTTTCGTACATTATTTTAAACATCTGTTGAGCGAGATCTTTTAGTTTATCATCGAACACGGTCACTTGTTCGTTCTTCATCCTTAAGCATTTCGCTGGATAGAGTTGAATCTTCAAAGGTGTTTGAAACTCTACTGAACTTGGTTTATTTCTCACTTCGTCCATTTCTTGATTAAATAACATCCCTTTCCTCGCTTTTATGCGAGTACTATTCGTATTATTCGTATTCGTTCTTTGTGTCGTTGTCGTCGTCGATGTATGTCGTTCTCTAAAAGTTCTCCTTCCACCAATAGGTTGCAAAACAGAAGAAGAGGAAGAAGATGATGATGATGGTGATGATGATGATGTTCTTGTTTTTGTTGTTG
>Ga0302126_10000229_pt1 | contig 38914 bp, 13 predicted proteins | sample CB4_20m_MG_FD_203108 | JGI IMG/M metagenome (GOLD analysis project Ga0302126, IMG submission 203108) | Marine microbial communities from Western Arctic Ocean, Canada - CB4_20m | ecosystem: Environmental > Aquatic > Marine > Oceanic | place: Canada: Western Arctic Ocean | collected 2017-09-24 | reverse complement strand
TAACACTCTCGCATTCGGTGCGCACGAAACAAACAATCCAATCAAATTCACATTTTTTATGATTATTTCCCAAACATTCTTTCATTTCCAGAAACATGACGCTACGACCATCTAATTTATGTTAAAAAAACTCATATTAAAGCACGTATAACAATCTTTGCGGAGTCATTAAAGCGTATTTTGGTGTTTTTCTGTTGATTTGCGTCTTGCTCTCTCTCTCGAAGGATCAAGGGAAAATCGCTTAATTATCACACTAAATCTCTTCGTGTTTTCGTAATACTTTATGAAAACTAATAAAATTTCCTGAGCATATTGATAATATTCGTATTCGTCACCTCACGAATTTTCATTGAATATAAGACACATTAAGATAGATAAATGGTAGACAAATGGTGTTGCGTAGGGTTGAATGTTCTAACAGAAATCACACATTACGTATTCAAAAGATCCTCTAAAGTGATTATTACTTGAATATTAATAAATGAAATGAAAGAGGACGAACGGGGCTACTCGGAATTGTAATTAAAATCAATTAGTTTAAAACGATCGATGAATGAGCGCGCGTGAAGTGGTGTAAAAGTTGGTATGAAAAAAGTGTTGTAATTTTCTGAATTTTAATTGTCCGAATCCTCTAATTAGAGGATTTCCTATGACTGTCATCTTTGTCATCACCCGATCACGCACCTTCTTCTTCACAATTTATCAAAATCATTTTATTGATATACATTATTTATTTAATTAATTCGAATCTTTACTACGCATAAATAAGTGAACAATATATTAACAAGAGTGATTTAATTGTTTTTGAGTGAATTTGTGCTTCGCGCAGGTATGTTCTCTTTTGTATACACAATTCAATATCTCGCCAGAGCAGTAGTAGACAAGCGCAACAGACAAGAAATTGATAATATATCTTATCTGTGTGTTTGTGTGTGATCGATCTTCTTATTCTTTCGCATCTTTTATAAGATAATTAATATTATATGATAAAAGTTTATGTATATTTATATCTCGAACGTTCATCGTACATGATAATTCGCGAGATAACGAGTAACTTAAGCGCGATTTTTTTTTTTGTGATTGGGCGTGCGTGTGATCTTGTCTACCACACCTCACACAGACTGAGGAAACGCGCTGCGCAAGTATAATATATATACTTAGTACCATACTGGTACTGGCACTAGTACGTATATATATATATATATATATATATATATACCGTACAGTATATATATACACGTATATTATTATTACAGTTGAGTATTCTCCATTTTCATGACTCACATATTTTGTCCTATTCGCAGATATCTCTCAACTAAAACAACAACAGGAACAACTACTTACTGATTTACCTTCTTTTCTTTCACTTGTTTGAGGAAAAAGAAGACGATGATTTCTCCCGAGAGGAAAGAAATGCACCTCGGCTTACATAAAATTCTCGCGGGATTTTTGTGTTTCATAACTTTTTTTGCTGCTGCTGTTAGAGCGGCACCGTATAAACATTTGCTTCATGCGTCGGAGCAACATGCGCCGGTGCAAAATGTGCACTATTCTACGAGACGTCGACAGCTTTCTGCTCTCGATGACTTGGAGAATTACTTTTGGCACGGCTCGCGAACAGCAATTGGAGCTCCTTTGGGAAGGCGGATTGAATTTATGTCAAGATGCGTTCGCGAATGTGATTCAATGGGCTATGCGTGCGCTGGTTTTTCAATTGAAACGCAAACGGATTTTTGTACACTAGTTGGGCGCGGATCCGGGTTGAAACAAGCCGCTGAATCAGATTTTTATCGAAAAAAGGAAGTTCCATCCGCGACGACTTGGGAAATTCACGATCAAAGAATGGTGAATAATCCATCCTTGCACGCATGGCGCCCAGTTAACGGTACTGTACGATACATCCAAAATCTTTGCGCCGCAGATTCGATGTGTCAAGGGTTTTATACTTGCTCAAATACGGTAAATAATACCGAACTTGCAATCGCAATCGATCCGACTCTCGGCCAGTCCGTTGAGGATTTAACGATTTTGTTTAACGACGCCGCAGGATCTGCAAACGCGACTTGTATGACGACTATGGCACAGCTTCACGCAGAGTTCAGTCTCGGGAGCGGTGATGGAGATTACTCGGATCTAGACGCGTCTTTGAAACCAATATTTGGCGTCCCGAGCAACGCAATGTTACTGACTGGAGTTCCGCTTCGAGGAACATTGCTTCCAAATACGAACATGATTGTTTACTCGCGATCAATAAAAACGTGTGAAGGCACCGCGAACGGTGCGCCGTGTAAATTTCCATTCACGACGGATACATCTCGTTTGCTCCGAGACGTTTCTATCGAATTTTTCGAGCCAACGATTGAAGGAGATTCACGACCTTGGTGCTATTCAACTTCCCCCGGGAAATGGGGTTATGTTGATTGTTATGGAAATGACCCTATGGGCGCGAGATGGGAAGTCTCCCCTTGGGGTGATTGTCCAGTAAAATGTGGCGGCGCTTTACGGACGCGCAGCGCTTTGTGCTTAAATAGCACGACTGGTGCAGAACTTCCCCGCTACCGTTGTGGTAAAATGCCCGAAATCTCTGAGGCGTGCAACTCACAATCGTGCGATGAAAATTGTGGCATGCCTCTAGAAGAGCGTGTCCAATGCGCTCCTTATTATGAAGATCCTCGATCTGCCTATTTTTCTGAAAGTATCCGAAAAGACACTTGTACCGAATTCGGCTGCTGTTGGGCGAACGATGATAAAATGAGAGGTTACCAATGCTATAAAAATCGCAAGGATATTCTGGACGGTGCTGGTCTAGGATGTTTAGTCGATCAACCGCCAACTTGTGCGACTTTTGAAGAATACAATCGAACAACGAGCGATGTGATTTCAAAGTGCGGTGACTCGTGTTGCCGAGGAAACATAATTTCTTCAAATACTATTCCATGCGGCTGGTTTGTCGGATATGCTCAACCTGGAAAACCGAGACCTTGCGGAAAGTACGAGGACGCAATTCGCTCGGCAAATAATCCAACCATTCCTTCGGAAGATATGACGAAATGGATTAATGTTGGAATTGATAAGGCAATAAGTGATTCAAAGAATTGTTATCCACTCGTTGCCGGGGAGGCCGGTTCACTTCGCGAATGTCAAGGAAAGTGTTCAGCTAGAGAATATTGTAACACCGTTAATTGGCACGCGAGAAACGAAATCTGCAAACAATTTATGTGTCTTAAGCAAATTGGCATGGAAACGCAACAAATTCTTGGCTATGACATTTTTACATGGATTACTACAAAAGCGGGGGAAGTTTGCAAAAATTCGAATTCTCTTACATTTCAGTGGCACGTCGGAGCATGGGGCTCTTGTTTAAACGTGCCAAATTATACTTCAGGTTGGAGGTTTACTCCGCCGGTAAAATGGTCCGATTGTGAACTTGTCAAGAATCGCACGGTTGCTTGCATCGGCACTGACGGGAAAACTTATCCTGGAAGTTTCTGCTCCTCAGGAGGGCGTGGAAAGCCGCAAGTAACTTCGATATGTTTTGGTCCTTGCGGTTTCAATAGAACATGCGACGAACTTGGTTGGCATTCTCGCAAAAGAGCGTCACAATGTATTGATCCAAAAAAATGTGGCTACGTAGGTTCTTATACATCCTGTGGATCTACTTCACTTCTTGGACAATATGCAAGTCACAGAGATCCAAATTGCAATTTTCTGGGATGTCACGGTCCAACTACCAGTACTGGAAGACTGCTGGGCTCAACTTATTGTCCCAGCCCTAAACCAGGTTACGGAACATCAAGACACGGTGGCGGATTCGATTCTACAGCTTACTATACAAAACGCACACACGAAGACATTGCTCAGCAGTGTTTTGATATAGGGGCGCGACTATGCACTTTAGACGAACTCATCTCTGGGCAACCTTACTACTTTGATAAGGATAAATTATACAAGCGACAATGTGGGTACGGAAGCACGTTCTGGTCATCAACGCCCTGCGGTCCAAGTAACGCTGGATTTTTCACAGCAGCAATTTACGAGTCTTATTATGCGAGCGGGTCGAAACACGTAAGTCTTGGTAAACAATGCGCTCTTCCATCAGAGATCCACAACTTGGCGTGTTGCTCAAATTGGAATTTGACTTTGACAAACTTCACGCGTGAAGTTGAAAATAATCGAAAATCAAGAAACGTTACGCTTGGCAATTACCACTACTGTAAAAATGATATTGGCTATACGACAACAAACCCTTCTACGCCGTGCGAAGCTTACGAGGGTCACTGTCGTAGCGATATCGATTGTCAGTTTGGCACGAAGTGTGCAATTCTCACTGCCTCGAAGTATGGTATGATCGATGGGGGAAGCGCTTGTATTCCGACATATAATCAGCAACAGATTGAATTCTGGCCAAAACAATTCTTCTTAAATATCCCGACCGACCTGTTATTTTTAGAGCGAGGATCGGTCGAATTACCGGACAAATCTAACGTCCGAATCGTTTCAGGAATGAATCCTGGATGTATGGGTGTTTGGGATCGTTCCGCGATGATTATCGCCGAAACTCAAGTCCCTCTTCGCAAGCTAGACGAACACACGTTTTATCAACCGGGTGAAAACGAGGCGACGAGGAACACGCAACCTTATTTGGAGTGGAAAAACATAGTCATTGACAAACGCTTAACCCTCGAAACTGGATTTGAAGAAGTATTCGCTCAGGTATGTCTTTGTTCAGACGATTTGGATTGTTTTATACCAGAAAATTGGCACGATTTGGGAAGTTTCACGATAGAACCTGTGCACACGTCTGGATTTTTTGCCCCGCTCGGCACTGGAAACGTCGTAGGTTTTGGATTCGATTTGTATAGAACTTATGAAGCAGCAACGATAGAACTATATTATCCAGATATGGTACGTTTAAAACGCTTCGATTTGCGAAATTTTCTTCACAAGGAATTCTGCGCGCAGCAGTGTCAGAAAGATTCTCTTTGTGTTGGATTTGATTGGGTGAAAGATGATCCGTTAAATGGTCTTACTTACTCGTGTAGATTTCGCGCCGATGGTTTCAAGATTCACAAAATAACTGATGGGGGCGCTTCATATCAGTTCTATTTGAAAACAGAGCCGAAACGCGAGATGTGGAATTGGTTTCCATCATTAACGAATGTAGGCTTTAAGACTACGGATATTCCTGAATATTTAACTGGGCACGCTAATTGGGGTAGTTCGTACGTACCTCAATACTTTAAAAATATGTGGAAATATCCAAAGGAATTTTCATTCGATGCCCTTGAAAATATAACTTTTGATCGATTACGCGTACTCATGTCTCCGGGAGTCTTTGGAGGGAGCGGATCGGAATATCTGGATGGTAGCTTTGGCTATCGTGTGCACGGAGACTTACATACGGGGGATGGTAAAGTTTTTCGTAAATCGTTGCGTTCAAGTATGACGCAAATTTTAGAGAAGCCACCGACTGCAAAAAACCAAAGTTCATGCTACAAGCAATATTTAACATCTGGTCTTTCATTGGAAGCCCACTCGCTTGGTTCTTGCTCAAAACTATCAGACGTCGTCATAAATGGTGTCAAATTCACAGGCACATCGATGCACTCCTATCAATTGGATGGTTCAAAAATTGAGCAGAATATCGTGAAAGCTTCTTCAACATTATTTACTTCAGCCGTTGTTAGAGATTCGTCACAGGATGGGAAGATATGCGGTGATACCGTTAATAAGTGGGATTCGAAACTTGATAATACAAATCAAATATTTAAGTTTCGATATAGTGATGCTACTTTCGAAAAATGTAACGCAGCTTGTGAGGCAAGTAATTCATGCGTTGCGTTCTCTGTAGATGAATATAATTGGTGTATTGGTTGTCGCATCGACCTCTATGGAGAAGTAAATGCTGTGGATAATGTCAAGTATTACTCAAATATCGAAGATGTCTTTGCGTATAAGAAGGCCTATAATATTGATATGCAAGAAGTCAAGTCGGAAACGATGGACTTTATTGTCGCTCACCAGTCATCTACGAGCTGGTGTTATTTACTACGATTTAACATTACAATGTCGTCGAATGGGGAATGTATGTTTCAACCAATTGCAGCTAAACAAGCGTATTCAAATTCGGATGCATCGACGTGCAGAACTCAATCTGACATATTAAATCATTGGGATACAACGAACAGAGAATTGACTCTCGCCACGAACTCGTCATCTATTGGATTCACTCATTATTCTAAAAAATGCGTGATTGCCAACAATATGACTTTATACGCAGATAAAACTGTAGCTCAATGCGCAGCTTTATGCACGGAACTCTCTGATTGTCTCACATTTGAATTCAAGGCTTATGCGCGTGATCTAGAATTTTTGGAAGCGATGGATAATCTAACCTCAGCTAACTTGACAGTTAACCCAGATTATGAATCTAGACTTGGAAGCTGTCAATTAAAAAATTCCTCCGATTTTGTAGATTGTGATACTACTTCAAACTTCGAAAGCGATGGATTGTACGTGAAATCAATATCTACTGCGAAGTCTGAAGGTATTGGAATCGATACACTACATTATGGGATATGCCCCGTAGAGGCTACTTTAGCATTTGACGGAGGGCTATACACTCCCACCCAAAAGCCAACATGTGGAGGTAATGCGGCTGGTGCACCATGCTATTTATCTTACACAGATGATCCATTGAGTGCAGACTTACTGAATACTCAGTGCTTCGTACCAATTCATGAAGATAAAAGAATTTGCTACACGGCAGCTGATCGAAGTCGATGGGGATATTGTGATTGCAGCAGCGCTAATCAATGGTCGAGACCATTTGGAAAATGGGAGCTTTTGCATAATACAAAGTTCAGAGAAAGCGACGTTATTATGATAACAGACGATCTTCATGCTCCAATTGACAGTGTTTCGTGCACGAATGGCCGTAATAATGAGAAAGGAGACCCGGGTTTCCAATGTAAATTTCGAACGAATGCTACATTGTGCTTATTATCTGAGAAATATGGAGAATGGCATCCGTGGGAAGGGTTCGATTCGGTTGAAAATTTTTACGACTTTGATGTAGACGCTGAGCGCCTTATTGCTATGCACCCCGAGTCAATGATTGAAATCACATGTAATCCCGGAGAAGTACTTACCGGAGTAGCCGTGACTGAAAGGCCGAAACCTGGTATACTTCCACGATGTGGTATACCAACTTCGAACTGGCAAGTTGACACTGACTGTGTGTTCGATACTATGGATATGAGCAATATGAACATCACACAAAATATAAGTCGCTGCTATTACACGAGCGTTACGCATTATAAATCCGAGAGTGACGCCGACTATACACCCTGTCCAGACGGTGAAGTAGCTATTGGCTTCTTTTGGAACGCAAAAGACTTGACGTATGATCAGTGGAGGAGCGCGACATCAGCAAATGATGTTTACGATAACATAGAAAAAAACAACGAGCATATTGACCGTTCGAGGGCAGAATATGCAGGTACTTCGAATCTCGACTATCAAGGCGCTAGCGAAATCATGCTCATTTGCGCTAAAGTTAAAACTAGTTCAGAGCTAGTTGCCGTTCGCGAACGCTTTGACGCAGTTTGTTCTTCTACTACTTCGCTCGAATGTAGTGGCGAAGTAGAAACTGTTATTGATATCATCAGTTTGTCTGCATGTGTGTATCGTTGCGATATGACTCCAGTTTGTCACGCTGCTGAATTTACGACTGCAGGAATATGTAATCTTCACATAGGCGACTGCTTAATTACAAAAACTGGTAAAATCGGGAGAAATGTGACGAAAGGACCTTCGGAATGGTACTCAGTCGATAGTGATTTTGGAAAAACCGCACCTTACACATCGGTTGAATATGATCATCCTGTCGAATTAAAAACTTTACAAAACTTTCAAGTTAGTAACAGTGCCTCTGAATTATTTATAAAGAAAAATTATTTTAATTGGAGAGGTACGCCTTGGACGACATGTACGAAACCGTGTGGAAATGGTGTTCAAAGTAGATATGTGTATTGCGGTGCTCCGCAAGGTGTTGAAACGGCAGCAGCGGATGAACCGATTTATATTTATACAAAAATTTTGGCTGGTTGTGTGCCCGCAAATCGAAATATTGAAAACGCTAGATTTTCGGAAATGACAAAGTATTCGTGCGAGTTGCTTTGCAACGAAAATGTAGACTGTTTATCGTTTGAATATGGAGTCAATTATGGTGGGAAAGGGAATTCAATTAAAGAAAATGATTGCATCTTGAAGAATGACATACCACCAGAAGTCGATACTCTTAGCTGCGACGAGACCTTAAGTGGATTGAACGAAAATGGATATAGAGGGTGTCAAACTAAGACAGTAGATGGAATTACATGCCAAAATTGGGAAAGTCAAGCACCTCATTGGCACGCCTCAACTCCTGTGAATTTGCCCAATCATGGTTTGGGTAATCATAATTATTGTAGAAACCCGGATAACGATTCAGGCGGAATATGGTGCTTTACTCTCGATCCTGAGCAACGCTGGGCTTACTGTAGTCCGCAGCTAGAAAGTCAAGTATGCAACGGTGCTGAGCAAAATACTGACCTTTACATTAAAACCGAAATTACAGGGCTCAATAAATCAGCGCTTGCAAACAGAGTGGATGAGTCATTTTGTGCTGACATTCCAAAGATTCAAGAAATTCAGCATTGCAATTCGTTTCACTGCGATTTGCAATGCCGCATAGACGTCGGTCGCACGGCATGCCCACTTTATGAAAACGATCCGAGAAAAGTTTCTTCAATGATTGGCGTGCGTCGAATGACTTGCGAAATGCACGGTTGCTGCTTTCTTGATAATCCCGTCGTCGCAGAGGAAGTTACGGGCGCTGGTTTATATACAAAAGAGTTAGAATGCTACCATCAACCGTTAACAGATTATGCGGAGTGGTTTTCTCTTCCATTCGACACGTGTTCTCGCGACTGCCACGATGCAGATGCCGAAATAAATAAAGATAATGTAGAATACAATGTGTATCCTACGCGATTTCGAGAAAATTTTTGCATTTACACGAACGGCAGCACGGCTAACGAAGTTTTGTGCGGAGAATCGCCGGTAAATTCTGCAACATGTAACATGTATGAATATTGCACGCAAACTGGATGTGGTACGAATGGATGCGGTGAAAACGGCAGCTGTGAACGAGTGTACTACTCGCAACTTGACCCAAGATTGTTTCGCGAAACGTGCGTGTGCGATGTAGGCTGGGATGGTGTGTCCTGCGATGTCCGTGATCCTGCGTGCTCATCGACAGTCTCAGAAGGTTTAGGGACGTGGGTTCCAAGCGCATGGGGCATTTGCGGCCCCGCTGTTCCGCGATCGAGTGATATTACTTGCAACGAGCAGGGGTTATGTTCGGAGTCTGGGATGAGAGTTCGTAATGTCAAATGTGATTGCGTAGGAACGTGCGGAAACGTCATTAAGCCAGCAACTTCTGACACTTGCACATATTCGTATCGAGTTAATAAGATAAGTGAGTTTGGTAATTTACTCCCGTATAAACTTTGGATACCCAAGGAATTTCCCGACGTTGATATAATGAGCCACTTTGTGATGCTAGAAAATCGCGAAGGAATAGCTTCATTCGGTGGCTATCAGGCTATGGGCGTTGAAGATTGCCTCGCAGGTTGCATTGGAACGCCAACTTGCCCCGGGGCCATTTTCATAGGAGACGCTTTCCTTGGTAATTGCAACTTTCTTGAAAAGAGGCATTTTGAGATGGGTCAATTGACTAGAGGTGGGACACAGCAGGCTGGCTGTTGTTCCGCTGGTCGCAAAGTTGGCAAATCACATGTATTTATGCGCCGCGGATTCCTCCACAATTACGATCGCCCTGAGCTTCTCGAGAAAGTTCTTTTAGCAACAGCTGATATGAACCTGGATGGCACGAATGCCACGTGGACGAATGAGTTATCGGAAGCCGTTGTTTTTGCGAACGAACAAGTAAGCAAACGATTAACGGCTATTCCAATCGATGATGATATTTATGAGTGGATTAATAACGTCACCGGTCAAAATTCTGGCACATTCACTTCCACGGCACAAAATATACCGCTAAGAACGTCTCTTTATAGTTTGGCTTTCCCTGTACACCCGTTCGTTTTAAGACATATTCGAGTTTTAAAAAATTACCTTTCATCGGAACACGATGTGGATAATTTGGCCGAACTCATTCTCGCTATGGCGTTTAGATACAGAAACTTCCCATCGATACGCAATGGTACTTCTGATATTTTGACTGATCAAATTCAGAATGATGATGAATTGTACTTGCAATGTAAATTAGCTTCTTACTTAAGACAAGGATCAACGGGATCGGCGAAGTTTCCATTGGCACATGATCCTAAACCAAGTCCTCTCGCGGCAATAGATAATCTCTTGCAGGGTGCACGACAATCGCCGCTGGCATTTTCTCTCGCAACCGCGCCATGGCCATTACTTACGGTTTTGCAAACCGCCCATTTTAGCGCTCGCGAGTGCGACTGGGTTCGGAGACATCCAACGGGAATAACTACTTGGTACAATAAAGCCCGAGATAGAAAAGAAACGCGTTGCAGAGAATCGAATTGGCGTCCAGATTCTCTTCCGCGTATTAGTCAAGATGGTGGTCAATGCGTGCAGCAAGCTCACCTATGGGTGGGGTACAAATCATGTATGGGTGAACCAGCGGACACAGTAAACCAGCCTAAACACAAAGCTGCGTATAGTTTCGCCGAGAGTGGTGGAAAGTGGAAACCCACGCGCTTTAACTGGCTTACGTCTAAGGGTATCTACGGCTATGAGACCACAACTCAATTTGGTTTACAAACTGATGACGTTGCCAGCGTGATTAACAATGCCGTTCTTCCGTTTGAAAGTATTGAGTCAATAACGAATGCGGTGAACTTGGGGTTATCGTCATACATTGATGTGCGTCTCGCCATGCATCTTTTTCGTAATGTTTATACACATGCTGGAACACAAGTATTGACAAGAGTTGCAGCTTTGCTTCTAGCTGCATTGAAGAAAAATCCTCATAACGATGAAGGCTGGAAAATGTTGCAATATCACGTTTCACTCGGGAATCTGCAAAACGATAAAAAAGATTATGACTTTTTCGCGGAAATGTATACAATTATGCGCCCTCATGCGAAAGCTTATCCTCACCTATTTAAGAGAAATCTCGAAATCATCGTCGAAGGCGAACGTTTTGATTGCTATGTTAATGCTGAAAATATTACAACAGATAGTGACGGAATGGTCAAATTTACACCAAACGCAACTAATCCATGGCTATTTCTAATCTCTGAAATGAATGACATTACAGGGGGTCTTGAAGATGTTACAAGGGATACACCAGTCCCAAAGAATTTTCAATATGATAATGGCGATCCTTATCAAATGGTAGCAGCGATTTGTTATTTTGTCGCCATTTATCCTTGCAATCCGCAAAATCCTAAAATTCTTGCAAGAAGTGGTGTGGAATTGCAAGTAAGAACAATCGAGTTTGCGTATAAATATATGAATAAGCTTGTCGCATATGGCTGGAATCAAGATGAAGATTTATATTACCGTAATTTCTGGGAAGGAAAGTTCGAGGCCGGCAATGAAAAAATTGCGAGTACGATTGTGACTACAAATCGAACTTCCTTTGCATGCTCTAATTCATGCGGCGATGCGAAAAAGTTTAAGCAATTGTTTAATCTTTTGTTCACCGGGCAAGGATTCAAATGTGACGGTCAAAAAATTAGTCTTCCTCCTCTTGCTGGTGATGACATCAATGCAAATTTGAATTTCATCATTCTAGAGCTCATGCCACAATTACCGTTTGGGCATGCACCTGATCCTTTCAGCGCTGACTGTGATGTCGTTGATCCAAACAGCGGTGGTGCAGAAAGTGGTATTGTCGGAGACTCGTGGTTATCGTACAAGGTTAGTAATGAAATTGGTTTTAGGAAGTCTCAAGAATTGATCAATGAATACGTCCTGACCGAATTTAATATGCTGGGAGAAGTTGATAAGATGGCCGCTTGGTTCACCGCCATGCCCGCGCGCCTACGCGATCCACTCAAACTTCTCAAACAGAAAGCTCTCGCTTATGACACAGAGGAGGGATTTCAAAATTTCTGTGTCTGTGCTTTTGGATCAAGGTGTGATAGCTTAGCACAGAAGAAAAGAAAAAGTTCTCTTCGACGCAGAGGTTTATTAGGTCGGTTCTTCATCCACATAGACGAAGAAGACCTGACTTTTATTAATAATGACTTTATTGCGAGTAGTTTTGATAATGACGTCACGCATCAACATGGCCGTTCATTACTCTTCAATATCGCCGATGCCGATGGTGTTGATTTTTCTTCCAGCAGTGGCGATGCATTTGACCTAAATCTACTCGCCATGGCGGAAGATACTTGGGATTTCAATCCCATCGAACGCTCTGGATTTTACAAATCTGCAGCGTTAGATTCACAATTAAGTATGGCAAATCAGGATTCTGGCGATAACTTCGTTCATTCGAGCATTGTGCTGAATCCAGCCGGGCTTCTTTCAAATGATTGCGTACCCGGCTGCGAATCCTGTCCTTTTATTATTAGCATCGATGCTACTTTAAATAAATTTAAAATTGGTACTCTAATAGCTCCAACTATTAAGGTCGTGCGGGGGAAATTTTATGCGTTCAACTACAGCGCAGATATGTCCAGTAGCGCACATCAGTTTCGCATTTCGAGAACATCCGATGGGACTCACGAAGTAAATTCGGACACTGGAACAGTTGGATTTCAATATATGGAAGGTTATGATTTTGACTCAGAGACAGGTTTAGTCACTTTTACGGTAGGAGATAATACCCCTGATGCTCTATATTATTATTCTGGAGGATTGGCGAACATGGGTGGTCCGATTCAAGTGATTTCAGAAGAAGATGCGGCGCTCTCTAGTAGTGAACTAGAAAATGAAATTGTTGCACAATCTTATTGTGTAAAGTGTTTGAATGGGTTTCAGCTTAACGCCAGAACGAACACTTGCAGTGCACGCGGTTCATCTTCTGACTTGATGGAAACTGTAAGTTTTGATATTGGATTCTTTCCATCACCTCCACCTTTGCCACCATCTCCGCCGCCAAGTCCACCGCCAAGTCCCCCACCGCCTTCACCGCCGCCACCTCTAACACCTTCTCCGCCCCCATCCCCCCCACCTACACCACCACCTTCACCACCACCGTTGCCACCTCCGACACCACCTCCATCTCCTCCACCTTCTCCGCCACCGCCACCGTCGCCACCACCTGCACCATGTGTTAGCACTGGTAATTGCCCAAGTCCTCCGCCGAGTCCTCCGCCGAGTCCTCCTCCTCTTCTAAGCCCACCGCCTCCAAGCCCACCGCCACCATCACCCCCGCCGCCGAGTCCTCCACCGCCGTCTCCACCTCCTCCACCGCCGCCATCCCCTCCGCCAAATCCACCCTCAAACCCACCACTGATGCCACCGTCATATCCACCACCAGCGTCACCGCCTCCTTCTCCTCTCAACGTGGATCTCTTGACGGAGCGCAGATCGCTGTTTGGTATACCGCGCGTTGATCCACGCACTGGCAAAAAGTATAACGGACAATTTGCTCTGAATGAGGATTATCTAGCCATGCTCGTTGGTCAGGCTCTACCAGGGATTATAATTGCATCAATAGCGTTTTTGCTTTTGCTTGTGATGGTCTTGTTGATCGTTATGCTCGTTATGACAAAAATTGCTGGGATTTGCTTTGAGCGTTGTAATAATTTCTTGAAGCCAAAACCCTTCACTTCAAAACAATTAAGAACTGCTCAATTCATCATGATAGGATTTGGAGTTTCTGGATTAATTGGCTGCATTATTGTTTTCTCACAAGGTTTTTCAATATCCCATGGAATGGAAACTCTTACGAACACCTTCATGGATTCTACTTCAAAATTAAAAAATCAAACGGATGCTATTTTATCAGCTCTTAATGTATCGAAGAGTAAAGATGACCTCGCGGTTATTACAGAGTTCGTCAAAGATCTGAACGAAGATGTTGCAAAAATTGTTGATAAAGTTGGTTCTAAACGAACAGAACTTGACGCTTACATGCAGCAAGCACAAGGATTTGTAGAAAGCGTTTCTATTCTTTTGTTCATTTTCGCTTTTTGTGTTGTAGCTGTATCTTTGATTCAGAACGTCAAGTTGACTTTAATTTTCGGAGCACTTCTATCTCTTTCCATGATTCTATCCTGGCTGGTGTGGGGGTGTATTTCTCTCGTCGGTGTCGTTTTAGATGATATGTGTTGGAGTATGGATAATTGGAATGTGAATAAAACGCACGCTAGTATTACGAACGACGTGATTCCTTGCCTGGATCCTAAGGATGCCATCTACTCCATGAACGTGATGCGATATGAAATTTATGATACTATTACTACTATGAATCATGAAAAGTTAGTATCTAGAGATCGCGATTTCTGCGCAGAATTCTACCCTGTATCAGAAAAAGAAGTTTGTGATGAAGAAGATGATAAATATCGCGTTAATAACCCATTCGGAACAACGGTATGTAATGCGAGAGAAGGAGGATATCTTGGACCAGGGAAATCATTTAGAAAACCGTATGAACGTCGTGCATCTGTCAAATGTGAAACAGATACATCACCTTCCCGGTCGGTGCGAGGAAGACGACGACGAAGTTTGTTGCAAAGACAAGATATGTTTGAGCCTTTAGAGTCTAACTACGATTTCCAGTTGGCAATACAAAATTGTCCTAGATATGGCGCAACGTGTGTTTCAAGTGTTTATGGTAGCATAGAAAACTGGGACGTTAGCGCGATCACAGATATGGAGTACGCATTTAGATATAAATATTATTTTGCGGCTGATATATCAAATTGGGATGTTTCAAGTGTGACAACTATGAAAGGAATGTTTACTAGTTGCAGATCTTTTAATGCTGACTTGAGTGTATGGGATATTTCGAGCGTGACAGATACTTCTTCCATGTTTAACGGTGCGTCAAAATTCAATAGAGATTTGAGTACCTGGGACGTCTCATCTATAACGGATATGAGCTATATGTTTTATAATGCATATGACTTCAACGGCGATGTGTCTAAGTGGGATACAAGTTCTTTAAAAAACATGAATTACATGTTTAATGCTGCGCGATTGTTTAATCGCGATATTGGCACCTGGAACACGAAAAAGGTTTCAAGTATGCAACGAACGTTTTTTGGAGCTTATATTTTTAATCAAGATATCAGTGAGTGGGATACTTCGCAAGTAACGACCATGGATTATATGTTTTATATAGCTGTTGCGTTTAATCAACCAATTGGCAAGTGGGACGTATCTAAAGTCACGAATTTTCAAAACCAGTTCAATCGCGCAACGTCGTTCAATCAAGATGTATCAGGTTGGGATACTTCTTCAAAATATAGTTCCTCCTCCTACAACGGAATGTTCTCCGGATCTACCGCTTTCCTTGCTCGATTTGATTGCGATCCGAACAAAACTGATTTTGAACTATCCGACTGTTCGACGTCGAAAGCGACATGGGTTGCGCCCACGCCGCCCCCGCCTTCTCCATTATTACCGCCTCCTTCTCCTCCACCTGGATTACCTGCACCTCCTCCCCCTTCGCCTCCCCCCATTGTTCCGATTACTGTCAGCGGTTATGCTTTTAAAACACTCGTGGCAACTTGCTTAGTTGAAGATCCTTCTAGAGGTATGTGTTATTCGTCGATTCATGGCCCAATGAATTTATGGGATGTTTCTGCTGTACTTGATATGCAAAGCGCTTTTTACTATAAAGGGGCATTTAATGGCGACATTTCAAAGTGGAATACCTCTTCTGTCACGAATATGTATCGAATGTTTTATGGCGCATATGAATTTGATCAGGATATTAGCAATTGGGACGTGAGTAAAGTTGCTAACATGGATTATATGTTCCGTTATGCAAAGAAATTTACAAATGATATCACGCACTGGAATACAGAATCGCTTCCTTACGGGAAAGCAATTAATATGTTTGAAAATGCCGAGCTTTGGTTCAAAATTTTCGAGTTGCAGCATGGGTATAGGAATACTTATGATTATAATTATTATTATCGTTCGAATGATGTAGCAACAAGGGTTGCTTTAATTAATGCTTTTGACGGGCCGCCGAGTATTTGGGCATATCGTTATGAACCCCCACCCCCACCTCCTCCAGCGTTACACATCACGGATGTTAACTTTATCTCATCGATTGACGATTGTTTGAGTGTGAGACCAGAAGACGGAACATGCGAAGGTACGCAATTCGGTGATATGCGATATTGGGATGTCTCGCGAGTTACAAATATGGCCCGAGCGTTTTCTGGATTTTCTCTTTTTAATTCGGACATTTCTCGCTGGAATACTTCGAGCGTCACCAATATGGAACGCATGTTCTCTGGTGCAAAGATTTTCAATCAAGACATTTCGAGTTGGGATGTTTCGAATTGTGGAAGCATGGTTTCGATGTTTTACGGGGCTGTTAATTTCAACAAGGATATTACGAGATGGAATACGTTGTCGTACGTCTCAACAATGAGCATGTTTCGAAAAGCAGAAAATTGGCAAGCGAGCTGCATACGCGGCAAAGGGGGTACTTCAACTATTGGAAATCGTCTCGCGTACGGTCCTCCAAAAATGTGGTCATGCACATTCCCGCCCGCTCCTCCACCATCTCCTCCTTCTCCGCCGCCTTTGCCTTCCCCTCCACCAGCTCCACTCAGTCCTCCACCATATATTGCTCCAATTACGGATAAAAATTTATTTAGACTCGTCGAAGCTTGTTTGTTAATTGATCCAGTTGAAGGTGTGTGTTCCTCGAGCGAACATGGCGTAATGGCATCGTGGGACGTTTCAAAAGTGACATTCATGGGTAAATTATTTAAGAATCGTTACAACTTCAACGCGAAAATCCAAGATTGGGATACGTCGCAGGTGACGAGCATGGACAGAATGTTCCTGAACGCGTATAATTTCAACCAGTACATTGGAAATTGGGAAGTTGGGAACGTTCGCGATATGAACCAAATGTTTAAACACGCCGTTCAATTCGATCAAAATTTAGATGGCTGGGATGTTTCAAAAGTTTACAACGCGCAGATGATGTTTCAATATGCAGAAAAGTTTACTAATAATGGTACGGGTCCCCTGAATTCTTGGAATACGAATAACATGAAATATCAAAGTCATATTCTCGTTGGAGCGAAAAGATGGCACGAAATGTTTAATTCTTTAATTCCAAGAGAAGGAGGGGATAAAATACTCGTACCATGGGGAAATTTGTGGTACGACTCAAGTCGATCTTTGACTGGTTATGATAAAATTACAAGTTCGTCTGTTTTCATGAGTGCTATTGCAAACTGCGCGAGGTATGATTCAAAAGATGGAGCGTGCTGGGATTCTTCTTATGGTCCAGCTCCCTTATGGAATACTAGTTTGGTCACAGATTTTTCAAGCGCTTTCTTGTCCAAATCCGTGATGAATTGGTATATAAGTGATTGGGATACTTCTCAAGTGACGAAAATGACTCAAATGTTTCAAGGAGCATCAAATTTTAACGTAGACGTAAGTCGATGGGACACGTCAAAAGTAAATGATATGACGAGCATGTTTCATGGTTGTTACAAATTTGATCAATCTATCGGGAGTTGGAATGTTTCAAGCGTGACAAACATGAAATATATGTTTTATGCTGCAACCAATTTTAATCGGCAAATTTCGAATTGGGACACATCAAAAGTGATTAATATGGAGTATATGTTTAGTGCCACTCAATTGACTGGTACTTCTTATCAGACCATTAATGGAAATAAATTTAATCAACGAATCGATAGTTGGGATGTTTCAAGCGTGACAAATATGCAGAAAATGTTCTACGGTTGCACTTATTTCAATCAAATTCTTGGCAACTGGAATATTTCTGCAGTCACTGATATGAATAACATGTTCTTTCGTGCTTCTCAATTTAATCGCGACATTGAGGGGTGGGATACTTCTTCGGCCACAGACATTTCATTTATGTTTTCTGGAGCTGATATGTTTAATCAACCCATTATGAGTTGGGACGTATCGAACGTAAAAGATATGTCTTCAATGTTTTATGGATTACGAAGATTCAATCAACCAATTGGAAACTGGGAAACATCTTCGGTTACTAATATGGATTCTCTTTTTTATTCTGCTGAAATGTTCAATCAAGATATTGGGAGATGGGATACATCGAGAGTTACAGATATGTCTGAAATGTTTTATCAAGCTCGTGTATTTAATCAAGCGATTGGCATCTGGGATACATCAAAAGTCACAACTATGGAAGGTATGTTTAACATGGCATCGAATTTTGATCAACCGATTGAGCGTTGGAATACTTCTTCAGTCACAAATATGCGCTCGATGTTTCAATCGGCCCAGAAATTTAACCAACCCATTGATATGTGGGATGTATCGAAAGCACGAAATATGGATTACATGTTCTATGTCGCATCGAATTTCAATCAACCTCTTGATAATTGGTCGACGGCTAGTGTGACGAGTTCTCAAAGAATGTTTTACCGAGCAAGAAAATTCAATTCTGCCGTCGGGAATTGGGATACCAGTTCGATAAAGAATACGCAGTATATGTTTAACGATGCAGAAGTATTTAATCAACCCTTAACGAAGTGGGATACTTCGAGCGTAACTCAGGCATCTTACATGTTTTCTGGCGCATTTGCGTTTAATCAAGATATTTCTACATGGAGTTTTCCGGGAATCACATATTCTGGTTACAAAAGGTACATATTCCGTTCTGCAACTGCTTTCAGGGCAAAGTACGGTTGCACGGGCTCTTACGATGTTCCGAGTTCGTGCAAAGATATCTTAGATAGTTGGCCAGCACCTTCTCCTCCGCCTCCTCTTCCGCCTTCTCCCCCTCCGTCTCCTTCCCCTCCACCTTCCCCTCCCCCGCCCCCTTCTCCACCCCCTTCTCCGCCGTCGCCTCCTCCGCCTCCGAGCCCGCCACCATTTCCCCCGAGCGCTCCATTTTCATCAAAAAGCAGTTTAATAATTGCAATAGACGAATGTTTGGAGACTAATCCCGTGGACGGCTTGTGTACAAATTTGAAAGTTTATGGTGCGATGCCAAATTGGGACACGAGTGCGATCACGGACATGTCTGGTTTGTTTAAAAATAAAGTGATATTTAATGCCGATATATCAAAATGGAACACAAAGAGCGTGACGACAATTTATAATTTATTTTCTGGAGCGACCAATTTTAACCAGGATATTGGAGATTGGGATATGAGTAATAACAGGAAACTTTGGAACACTTTTTGGAAGGCTTCCTCGTTTAATCAAAATATTTCAAAATGGGACACGCAAAATGTTGATGATTTTGATACAGTATTTTACGGTGCCTCGGCATTTTCACAAAACGTAGGTAGTTGGGGTTGGAGTTGCGCAAAAATGCGTTATAGTACTAACATGTACGTAAATTCGGGAGCGGCTTGTTTTGAATGCATTGATAAAAAGATGGTATCATGCGCTGAGAAAAGACGCAAATTGCTTCAGCAGGAGAATGTTTTAGACTTGCAAATTAGCGACGATTCATTTGCTGATATGATCGCCAAGTGTCTCTTGATTGCGCCAAACGATGGGCGATGTGGAGAGAATGGCGGTGGGGATATGTCTACTTGGAACGTATCGGCGGTAACAAATATGTCCGCTGCTTTTAAGAATAAATCATATTTCAGCGCAGATTTATCGCTCTGGGATGTTTCTGTGGTGACAAATATGATTGAGATGTTCTCCGGGGCGACTGCCTTCAATTCAGATATCTCATCATGGGAAACAAGTAAAGTTGCTACAATGGATAGAATGTTTGAAAATGCCGAATCATTCAAAGCAGATATCTCTGAATGGAACACGACTTCTCTTCTTACGAGTACAGATATGTTTTTGGGAGCGAATGAATTCACCTTAGCTTGCGCCAATACAATAACGACGAGTGCAACATTCCACGGCCCTCCGTCATCATGGGATTGCTATGTCGTCTCCCCCCTAAGAAATATTGTAATCGAAGACGCGATAGAATACTGTCTAGAAATTTCACCTATTTTAGGCGATTGCCCGTGGAGTGTTGAAAATCCGTACGGACCGATTCGCGATTGGAATGTTTCATTAGTTAGTGATTTTTCTGGTTTATTTAGCGGTGTCTTTAATGGTAACATTTCCTCCTGGGACACGAGTTCGGCGATAACGATGGAAGAGATGTTTGCCGATGCTACCGAATTCGACCAAGATATCTCTAAATGGAACGTATCGTCAGTTCAAAACATGCGTCGAACATTTCATGGTGCGTTGTCGTTTAATCAGGATTTGTCGCTATGGGATGTTTCACAAGTAACCGCAATGGATTACATGTTTAAAAATGCAATTCAGTTCGATGCGGATGTGACGAAGCTTTGGTGTATTACTAATTCAACTGATGCCTCTTTTTTACCGCCGTGTGCGACGATGACTGCAACGGAAATGTTTCGTGGAGCGACGGCGTTTCAAGAAAAGTTTGTTTGGATTGGTGATGTCGCGTTTGCCGCACGCGATGATGGGCCTGCCAATAATTGGGCCAATAAAGACGAACCGCCACCATCGCCGCCTCCAAGTCAACCGTTGCCTCCACCTTCTCCTTCTCCTCCACCTTCACCGCCTCCACCTCCTTCACCGCCTCCCTCTCCACCTTTTCCTCCACCTCCTCCGCCATCACCGCCATTACCACCACCGCCACCAGATGCCCCGCCTGAGACAATGGATGTTGTTGAAATTTTTTTAATGCAAGCAAAATGCGCTGGCGGTAGAGCTGGACCTTGCCCTGGTGACGGCGGCAAGCTTGTTACTCCTCTTTCCTCAGGCCTTGAAAACTCCTTCGAGAATGTTACGGCAAGATGTAATTACGATGAAGAGAGTTGCGATAGATATGAGGAAGGTATGGTTGAAATGCTACCCTCGGAATTGTATGACGAAATATTTGAATACATTACGATCGCCAGGCTGCAAATAAGTGTTCTCGATGATACGTACGATATTGCAACTTGTAAGTTTGTTCAAAACGCATTCGCGGTTGCAAAACCTGGTTGCAAAGAAACGATAAAGTCGATCAAAATTTTATTCATTGGAACTATGTTGATATCTTTGTCGTTCTTCGCAATGTGGGTTACTTTGATCGTTGTAATTTCTCGTTTGCTTAATCGAGATAGAATGATCGATGCTGGAACAGAAGAAGTAAGTCCTTTGAGAGTTGATATCAACTTTTTAATGCCGATCTTTAATATTTTTAACTTTTTCAAAAAAAAAAAAAAGGAAGAAAATAAATATTAATTTTATTTCAAAAAGAAATGAATAATATGTGAATAAATAATATTAATATTAAAGAAGTACGGTAGTACATGTAGAATCTACATAGAACTTTTGCAATGCATAATTACGAGAAACGAACGTTCTTAAAATCAGAAAAGATTATTTAAAAGCGGCACAAATTTCCAAGTCTTTCAAAGTTTTTGCCAGTCTTCGAATGTGTCTACTGAATATTTCTGCATCTTTGATAGATGCGGCGGCGATAGTAGTCGAGTCTTGATTAAAATGATCGAGCACTCTGACAGTTTTCCCATCTTCTTCCAAAACAATCTCCATCGCGTCAAAGTTATTATTCCAATGCGCGGAGCCACTCTGCGCGTTCAACTTTGAAACCTCGACGCCGTCTAGAAGTGATTTGCAATACTCTTTTTGAAATTCGACAACATTTTTGCTCTTTTCTTGCAGTACTTCGAGATTCTTCTTCAGTTCTTCCTCTGTGATTTCCATCAACTGCGCGAGTTTTTGTACCGAAATTGAAGCGTATAATTTCAAATAACTTCGCAACAGTGGCAGTGGCGCGCGTTGGTGAACCTCTTCCATGAAGACCGCCAGTTGTTTCTTATACGCTTCCTGATTATAGCTCAAAGAAAGGTCGGCGGCATAAGACCCAGATCCTATGGACTGAATGATTTCATTCGTGGCAATAAATTTCGGGCACGAATAAGCAAACAAATCCGCAAAAGCGTCGACTTCTCCGTTGTTCATTTTTGACATCTTATCGCCGTACTTCTCTCTTAGAAGTGTACGGGTGTGATCGTCCAAGGAATTCATGACGCCTCTGCTTGACGTAGATCCCGACCCACAGCTCATTGTGATTGCGATTGATAACAAAGAAAGCATTTGTTCAGACTTTTTTCGCAAAAGTTCAATTCTTCCTCCCGGAGAATGCGATCCCGTACTACTTTTATTTTCGCCGTTTTCTCTTCGTCTCAAATTCGAATGCAATCTTTCAACGTAAGATATACCACGACTAAAATAGGTTGACGCGTCCTTATATCTATTCAACATGAAATATGCGAAACCGACGTGGTAATTCACGGAGACGTGACAACCGGGGATTTTTGAGTTTAAGCTTGCGCGCACCATTAAATCTGGCAACGCGTCAAATGTTCTCAATGACAATTCGTACTCTCCCGAAAGACACTGTACTCTGGCCAAACCAACGACTGAAAAATACCCTAAAGTATCTAGCAAAACGCTGCTCTTATTCTTTGCGCCTTTCTTCTCAACGCCTCCCTCGTCGTCGTCGCCGTTGTTATTTTGACCATCATTACCATCGCTGCCGACGACGATTATACCGCTCTTCTTCTGAAGCGCCGTCAAATACTCGGTGACCTTATCTCTTTGCCAAACTTCATCGTTTTCCTTCAACTCTTTCAACGTTACAATCTCTTTTTCAGTCTTTGGATGTAACTTCCCTCTGTATTGACAAAACGACTGAAACTGATAAATGAACTCATCGACCATGTCCCATAACCAAACGTTTGGCAAAACAACGCTCGATAATAATAACGCATCATCTCCGCCGTCGTTATTGCTATCTTTGTCATCATCATCATCATCGTTTTTCACACTCCCCAAAACTAAATCGAATAACTTGCAATACGCAAACCAGCTCTCGACTCGTTCATCCAAAGACGGCGGCGCCGTGCGCGCGTACGCGTGTCTGAACCAAAGCTCTTCATATAACGAAAGGAAAAACGTGTCCTTCTTTTTCATAGCATCATCATCACCATCGTCGTCGTCATAATCCTTCAAGAACTTTTCAACGATCGCTCTCTGAGGCCAATTCTTGTTCTTATAATATTGTTCCGATAACTGAGTAAACGTTTTCTCATACGCGTTTCCAATCTCTTGCACGAGCGCGTTCTTTTGATGTCGATTACTAAAATCGATTTGTCTCCCGTCGCGCGTGTTACCACTACTGCAACTGCTTTTGATTAACTCGCGTAAGTATATTATGAACTCCTTCGTCGTCTCGTTCATCGTTTGATTAGTCGTAGCAGTAGCAGTAGCAGTGTTGTTGTTATTATGAGTTATAGTAGGCTTCTTCTGATCATCGATAACAGCGCTTACGTTAACGAGTTCTTCTTCTTCTTCTTTTCGTTCGTTCATTTTTAAAACCTATTCTTCGTTCGTTCGTTCGTCTTCCTTCTTCTTCCTTCCTAAATCCTTTCGTTTTGTATATCCAAAAGAGCTTTGAAGGAATTCTTTTTTATTGATTTAAGGGGGAAAAGGGCCCGAGATTTTGGGGAGATCTTCGAGGAAAAAACCCTAATAATAATAGTTCTTTCTCGTCATCAGTGTTTTTAAAAAGGTACTTTTTAGACATATCATCAAATTTACACTATTTATCACGAAAGTGATTTATCATCAAAATAATAAGATATCCCCTGGACGACAGGAGGGAGGAAAGAAATATATTTTTTTTATTTTTTTTCCCCCGGATTTCTACTGGGCCGATAAAGGGTCCAGGGGATACGTGGTGTGATAAAAAACGTACAAAATAATAAATAATAAATAATAAATAGTAATAAAACATGAGCGCAATATTCCAATGGCAAAAGTATGAAAACTACCACGTGTATAATAACGACGACGATGACTCAACAGTAGTAGAAGATCTGAAGACGATTCGTTCAAGAAAACGGAGAGTTGTAGTGAAACGGATTAATAATAATATGAAAGATGATAATAAAATAAATCCTGCTCTAGAAACGTGGGGCCGTGGATTAAATGGCAATATATTGAACAAGGCGTTGAGCTATCAATCGCATTATTGGGATAGCGCCAATGAAGCACTTTTGACTTCGAGTTATAATCATCAACATGAACATAATCATGATGATGTGAATTATGGTGGGGAAGATCGAGAGAGTGGCGCCGCGATTGAGGAGAAAAAAAAGAACGCTAGAGATGAATTTATTTATTCGTGGCCGAACACGTCGGCCGTGGCGTACGTCGCGGTCGTCGGCGAGAATATTTATTTAAGACTTTTCGATGAAAACAACGAGAACGAATGCGAGCGTCATCAAGAACAGAAGTTTATCGATGAAAAGAGAGCGAAGGAAAGGAAGAAGAGGAATTATGATAAAGCGCTGGGAAAAAAAGTTGACGACGACGAGGGTAAATATTTCAACATCGTAGATAGGATGATCATAAAATCAGTGCGCATGTACGGACAATTTGGCCTTGCGATTGTTAAAAGCGAGGATTTCTTGCAAAACGGATCAATTTGTAAGTTTTCAAAAGAAGTTTTGGAAAATCAGATTGATTCTTTTGCGTTATCAAACTTATTCTTTCAGCTTGAGTACGACTCAGTCGCAAAAAATATGACGATATACTCTGCGCCACGACCGTGTTTGTTATGTTTCGAGAGGAATCATGCGCAGCAGTTTCACAGTTTTCTCCTGGAACAGACGCTGTTCGGTAAGACTTTTAAAAATAGAATAGACCGAATGTGTTCGAGATGTGGTTTGGTAAAAGATGTTGGGACAATATTTACTTTACATCATACCGGGATGCTTTATGGCGAGCTCGGTGGGCACTCGTTGTCTGAATTTGTACAAAAATTGTCCAATGATGAGACATTTTCGAGCTTATGTGCGAATATTTTATCCGAGATCCACGCTATTCAATACGATGTTATTTCCTGGTCTCAGGAAGTTCGAAAAGAAGATAATCTCACTCTAAAGCAATGGTTTTCTAGTTTGAATAATCAAAATGATCCGAAAAATATGACTGAATTTCAGCGAATTGTCCTTTACATTTTAAAAAGTAAAGGAGCGAAGCTGTTTTGTTTTATTTTCAGACCAATTGTGAGTGTTTTTCTATTTCCTATTTTATGGGCTCTTCCGCTATCACCCTTAACGAAAGGAACTGATAAAAGCGCGGCACGTGAAATAAGCGATGGACTGCTCGATGAATTAGAAGCATTTAATCACTATCGCGGATATATTAGTTCGTTGGTCTTGGATAAATCTCGAAGCCGAGGTTTAAGTGTTTGGTGCGTGATGCATGTATTATTTACAATTAAGTACGTCACGTTACATCCTCGCGAAATTGTTTCGAGATTTGGAATATTAAAGAGGATTATACCAAGTTTTGCGTATGTTTTCTCGACATGGTCTGTTCACATGATAAGACTTTATTACCAGAGGGATTTTAGTATATTTGCAATGCTTAGTGGACGCAAGCAAAATTCGTTCGATAGATATAAGAGACTTTGGTTTATCGGTTCGTTAACGATTTTGTTAGCTTCTTTTTTTCACGGATTGGCGATGCGGTACATGCGATATTCGATTCAAACAGCGTGTTCTCAACAATCTTCATCGAAAGTATATAGAAAAATATCGACTTCTGAGGTTTGTAACGATATGCTGACTAATCAATTTCGTCTCGAGTGCGTACTTTTATTGTGTTTATTGTCGGGCACCGCTACGCATTTTTCGGTTCCGATGATTGGATGGAAATACCCCGTGATTGGACCCATAGCCGTATTCGTTTGCCGATATTCACCGGATTACTACTATTCGATTTTTCCGAACATCGCTTACGAGAGCCGGCTACAAAATGATTTCGAGTTTTACGTTCAGAACTTATTCGGATACTTAATCGCCCTTTGTTGTGGATTGAGCATAGTAACGACTTTGAACATGCAAGCGCATTTTAAAAGACAAAGTCTCGATTGGTTCCTGAAAAGTTATCTTTTTCAAAGAAAAGGACGTAAGGCTTTGTCATCATCATTAAAGGCGCGTTAATAGTGTACCCATATTAACCAAAACACGCGTTGTAATCATTTAAATTAATTTACGGTCACAGTATTTGTCATCCCCACTAAAAAACACGCCGGAAAACGGTTGTAAAATTAAAAAAAAAAGAATATGATCGCTACGAAGGTTCGTCTCGGATCTTTATCGCGTAGCTCAACGAATTCAAATCCAAAGAAGAAGAAGAGTAGATTAGTATCATGTTTTCGCTCTGTTATTAATAATAAAGATAACAATTATTGTGATTTTGTACAAAAAGATGATGTTGTTGCTGTTGCTGTTGCTGTTGAAGATGTTGTTGTTGTTGTTGATGATGTTGTTGATGATGATATTCCATCGAGAGTAATCAAAAGTATATCAATCGGAGAAAGAATTCAAGAAGCAAAAACTGTTGAAGAGATTTTGAATTCAGCTTCAGAACATGGAGAGTTAGTACTCGATGGAGAGGAATTATATCATTGGCAAACGCAAGATGTACATAAACTGAAGAACAAGAAAGCTTCTGTCAATGGATTGAAACGAATAGCGAAAATGATATCTGGTCATGATAATATAAAGAACTATCATAGGAATAGTAATTTTGAAAAGAATCTCGCGCGATTAATAAAAGGCGCTTCGTTGATAAAAGGAAAAACTGCGAGCGATAATGTAGACGCGATTAGAGCCGTAGCGTCGATTGTTCAACTTATGACGAAAGAAGAGCGGGATGATTCGAGTATAGGAGAGGCGTTCGATGCGCTCGCGGAAATTATAGACGAAGATTTTGAAACGTTGACGATAGGAGAAAGAATAGTTTACGATTGGTCTTTAAGAGCTGTGAAGAAAAAGATCGTTAGCAATAATAGAAAGAACAACAATAACAACAACAACGACGATGTGAACAAAATGCCTTTTCGATATTTAACGCCAAACATCTCCGATGTACTCGATGGAATTTCTTTAGAAGATTTGCGTCGCGAAGTGCCGTTTAAAGCAGAAAAACTAGTTACGCGAGATGGAAAAAGAGTCGACGAACGACGTCAAACTTGTTTCGTTGCCGAAGATGGTATAGGAGGATTAGCGTATTCAGGGAAAATAATGGCGCCGACGAATATAAATTCGTTACCTTTAGTGAAATCGATTAGAGACGCTTTAGTAAACGCAATCGCTGAATGTGATACTATTGAAAAAGGCGCTTATTTTGATTGCGCTCTGTTAAATCTCTATCCAGACGGAGCTTCTGCGTGTGCTTGGCATTGTGATCCGGAGATGGGCTCTGTATGGGCCCGCGAATCGATAATTGTTTCAATCGGTGAGACGAGAAGATTCGCTTTTCGCGAAATGAATGTTAAAGATGCAGAACAAATTTGGGTTCGTGTTCATCACGGTGACTGTATTTGGATGGAAAACGATTGCAACGACGCTTGGGAACATTGCGTATTTGGTCAAGAAAACGAAACGAATAACAAGCCGCGCATAAGTTTAGTATTCAAAAGAGCTTTGTATCGTGGAAACAAAAAAGGTCACGGTTTGTTAAAACGATGAAGTCATAAAAATACGATATTATTTATACTACGACTACATACCACTACTGCTGTAAAGCCTATTTCCATTTAGATGACGAGATATGCTCTTCCGCTCGCGCTCGTAAGTCTCGCATGCGCAAAACGAGCGCTTCTAACTTTTGTCTCTCACCTCTCGTCTTTGAATATTTCTTTTCTTCTACTTCTTCTTTACTGCTTACGCTTATTTCTTTCCTTTCTTTATTATTATCATCATCATCATCATTACTATTATTATTATTATTATTTTGTTGTTGTTGTTGTTGTCGATGACGTTGACTATTAGTCGATCGACGCAAAATTCTCAACCCTTCGCAATCATCATTCTGCTGCTTCGTACTGCTAACAGTATTCGCAGAAACAACAGAATTATTATTATTATCATCGTCATCAACAGTACTACTGTCTTCGTTTCTCCACCAATATCTCCCTTCCTCGTTTCCTACCGTCCAGCTACTACTACTGCTGCTCCTACTGCGATCATCATCATCGTCGTCGTCGTCGTCATCGAGTTCTGTTTTAACATCGCGTGAACTCCAATGTCCCCTAAACTCCTTCTTCAGCTCGTTTATTTCCCGCATCAACATTCTCGCACTACTACTACTGCTACTGCTACTGCTACTGCTATCATCATCTTCTTCTTCTTCATGTTTCTCATTATTACGATCGTTTTCTCCCTTCTCTCTCTCTCTGTATTCTATCATAGTAATACTATTCACACATATTCGTGTAATAATAGTATTATTAATTAGAAAATTATTAGGGGAAAACTTTATTATTAGGAAGGAATAACAAAAATAAGTCATAAAGTCAGCAGCACGCGGTTTATATTCATTTCAGTACTTACTTACTACTGTACTACTTACTACTACTACTACTACTGCTGCTGCTACTGCTGCTACGTAGTCTTTGTGTGACCGCGCGTATGAGATTTGATTTTGATTTTGATTGAAGATGATGATGAACGGCAGCATGGGAATGAAACTAACGCAGACGAGGCAGCACGGGCAAAAGATGATCATAAATAAGAGTAAAATCGCAAAGAGGAGTTTAAAAGGCATGGCAGGAACGAGGCGTTGTTCCGTGTGTCGTAATAGTAACAGTGATAATGATTGGAGAAGAAGAGGAAGAATTTTGAGAGCGTATGAAAAAGAAGATTATGATGATGATGATAACAAAATAGAAATCGAAGCTATTGAGAACTTACGGACGGCTACTCGGTCGATGATGATGAACGAAAACGAATTAATAATGAATACGGATGAGAATACGAATAAGAATACGAATATGATCAAAGCGAACAAGACGCGGGCGTTATATACGCAAATCGATAACTGGAGCGCGCGAGATTCGAGTAACGAAGTTCCGGTGATGTTCAGAGAGGGAAGGATTTATGAATCTTCCATAGCGTCTAAGTTGAAGTACTTGTTCTTGGGAACGGTGTGCGTTGGAATAGGGATTGCGATTATGCGCATATATTTTGGACTATTTTTTGACGCCATGAGTACGAGTAGTTCTCTTTTGTCTTCTTCTTCTTCTTCGTCGTCGTCGGTGTATTTTTATTTAGTAGGAGGGGGAGTATCGAAAACGAAAGTTTTCATGCTATTTCTAGACGCGTTTGCGGATGCGATTGTGTACGCGATTTGTATTGCGCCAACTGTACCGGCGCTCGTGCTCGCATATATCGGTTTCAATGAGAATAAGCGATTGATCGCAATGTCTGGATTTCTACCGTACTCTTTAGCGCCTTTCGCTGCGAAAGATAAAGAAGAACAAAAAAATCGAAGAAGATCTATAGACGTCGTTGCAAACGTGAACAGACATCGCGATTTTGCAAAACTGAAGCTTTTTTTGAGAGATTGCGCAGAGCTTAGATTTTCTTTTGCGCTTTCAGTATTAGAGGCTAACAGGATTTTAGCCTTCATAGCGCTTGCGCTGAAAACTTTGGCTTTAGGATTCGGACCGTCGCGTCACGCGTCGCCATATTTGTTCGTTTTAGATATCACTTTAAGTGCAACGGCGTTTTTGTCAGCAATTGTATGTAACGCGTTAACGAGAGATGAGGATAAAATTCGCAAAAAGATGGAAAAAGAAACGAAAGATTTAGAACAAGAATATTTGCTCGCGCAACATAAAGGCACGTTTTTGTGTCGATGGGAATCTGACCCATACGAAGCTCCAGGCGAAAGAAATCTAATTGGCGTGGACAAAGCAATTACGAACTCGGCAGTTGGTGAAGCCGCTCAGCTCTCGGTTCTCGAATTAGGCGTTTCGCAAGAAAGATGTTTAACACTCACGCTAGATGCAAAAGATGGTTTGACTTCTTCAGAGCTTTCGCGAAGAGGATTTAGAGTCGCATCTACATTTATACCTAATCCGTTCACATCCGTCGTGCACGCGTTACGTAACGATACGGAATCTTCTGGTTCTAAGAAGGTCAACGCCTTTTCTTCAACGATTGAGGCATTTTTAGCTAGCAGAGACCCAACGTCTGAATCTTTTCAAGTTATCTATCTCGATCACTGTGGCGCCGTCATGCAAAGAACGCAACAAATATATGACGTTTTCTCAAGGCACGCAATCAACGATAATGGAATTTTCGCCGTTACATTCTCAACTCGCGGAAAACGTGCTGGGTGGAGTAAAGATGAAGCCGTACGCTTCGCCGCAGAAACTATTCATGATGCGGCTACGAAACATGGATACGTCTTGGAAGGAAACGCTGCGCCTTCTTTACCCGGTTTAGTCGATTACTCGGTTTCTTTGAAGACAGAGTATGATTTAAAGTTAGTTGGAACTAATAATAATAATAAAAGCACGAGTGGCGTATCTAATCTCCGCGGAGCTAATTTGGAAGAGGCTGCGTTTTTGTTGAAAGCAATGGCTTCGAATTTAAGTAAACAAGACGACGTCGCGTTAGCGTTGAGTTGCTTACGGTGGGCTAATTTGGAGCAAACTCCATCTCAAATTGCTTTAGAAACTTGGAAAAGTCGAAGACGGAAACAAATGCTTTTTGACGTCGCTCGAAAGATTTCAAAAGCCGCGTCCAAACTACAGCAATCATCCACTACGATGAGGGTGACGATGAGTGATTCGAGCAATAATGATTTGACAGCGTCGGAACTGAGAAAATTGCGTTCGCTCGCGCGTGAAGTAATTGAAGTTGAGTCAAAATCAAGCGCTTTAGGATCTTTCGCTGTAGGATCATTTCAAACTTTCAAAGACGATAAAGGGAATGATTCAATGATTACGTATCCAAAATCGCTTTATTTATACGGAACGTTGATGTTTTTTGTATTCAAAGTTCGCACGGCTTGTTAGATACTAACACTGTATATGTATTATGTAATGGTACTAGGGTACCATACTATATATTGTATATTATATTTCGTCCTCATCCGAAGAAGCGAATTCATCAATTTCTGGAAAGTCGCCGCACGTAACTCGATCTGGCCTTAAAAAAGAACCAAACATGGGCGGACAATTAGGAATTAATGTCATCCCACAGGGCGTTTTCCCGTCATTTTTCCCAACCGGTTCGTCAAATTTCACGCCGACCCAATATCCCCGCGGCAGCGATTTGGTCGGGATATCGATTATATCCTTCTCTCGAATTCTAACTTCTTCTAATTCTAATTCTAATTTCTTCATCATCTCATCACTATTCTCTACATTCTCATTAGTATTATTCTTATCATCTTTGTCGTCGTTATGGTCGTTTTGAACTTTACCAATGAAACAAACTACTCCTCTTTTCGCCCCCGGATTGACTTCGCACCTCGAATCTAACGAGATCTTACTCACGCTAAAGATGGATTCGTATTCGGCCATTTTTTCCTCTTTTTGCAAATTTAAATCATCATCATCGTCATCATATTTTCCTTCTCCATTTTGTTGTCGTTGCGCTAATTTGCTGTTTTGCCTCATTTTTATTTGTTCCTTCTGTAAAGTCCAACTCGGATCTTCCTCGCGTTTCTTATTCGCCCATCGTCTATACGTCCCTTCGCGTTTACCGTACGCCTCGTCGCTCATGACATACTTCTCGACCTTCGAGACATCCTCCAACCATCCGTTCGCGGACATTGAATTCGGGTCTACATCGACGACGTGTAATCGCATGCCGTTTCTCGGCGAGTAATACCCGAGCATTTTCGTATCATCGCTTAAACTGATTCTGTTTTGATTCGAATTATTATTTAACGATGCGCGTTGACCATTATTACTACTAAACCGTCCTAGATCTAAATCATCCTCACAAATCAAAAACAGTCGCATTGCACTGCAATTCGTCCCACAATGCGTCATCAATTTCTCTTTCATTTCATATATAGTCTGCGTTAAATGGAACCTGATCTCTAGGAACTTCGTCGTCTTCAAGTTCTCATGCGTGACGTATAAACTGACTATTGTGTTCGATTTGTTCTGTATGCCAGTGTCTTTGAGGACGTATTCTCGCAGTTCGTTCAGTGCGTGACTCATTTATTTACTCACTTCTTTATTATTTAATGATTTCGATGTATTGTGTTGAATTTTTATTCGCTTTATTCGCTTTATTATATTTATTTTGTATACAATTGGTATATTTCACTATTGCGTTGACCACTTTTTTTGATTAAAAAACAACTTTGACCGACTATACCAACCGTCGACTCATGAAATACGCACTCTCGTTCGAGGCGAAATCGAATCCTCTCCACTACGAACGATCTCGATTTGAGTTCTAACGCACACACGCACACACTGTTCGGTTAACTTTTGTTGTTCTCGCGCGTTTTTAAAAATATATTTTATGTAATTTCTTTTTTGCTGATGAAAAACAAAAAAACGAAATCGCATAAATTCTCTCTCTCTCTGCAAAAGTTCCTTCGGTTTCCAAAAATCAACACAAACTAATATTCTTCTTCTTCCTCTTCTTCGCTTTAAGTACTGCATAAACTTGGTTGAAAATCCGATATATATATATATATATATATATACACTGCGCGAATTGAGTGAGTTGAGTAAGTTTGTGTGTGTGTGTGTGAATATATAGTTAAATTATTACTATACATACAAAACCTTTTTTTAAGGTTTCCAAACATGACGGCTAAGAAGAAGAAGAAGAAGGAGGAGGAGAAGAAGAAGGAGACTAGTAGTAATCCTGCCGATGATGACGATGACGATGATGATAATCTTACTACTGCTGCCGCCGCCGCTGCTGCTAATGACGACGATGAGAATGAAAAGAAGACGAAAAACGAAAAGAAGAAGAAGAAGAAGAAGAAGAAGAAGAAGAACGAGAGAGCGATGAAGGAGCAGTTCATCGCAAGAATAAGGCAGCGATTAATAAAAGGAGCCGAGTTCAGGAAAGAGTTTCAGAGGAGTTTAGATTATAAGCAAGTACAAAGCGCGATTAGGCGAGCGTTTTTAAAGAGTAATAGTACGGATGATAGAGATGATAATAGTAACAACGGTGATAATAATAAGTTAATGTTGAACCTACTCGATTCGAAAGGACATTTCATGAACGTCGTGGATAGAGCTTTGTTGTTCGAACGGAGCGTCGATACGAACGATGACGGGAACGAAGAAGATTGCGGTGAAGATATACACGTGAACTTAATAGAGGCGAGAGAGACTTGGGAAAAAGTTAAGCAAATTCAGAGAAGGAAGTTCGAGAAATCTGGAGGCGCTTTAGCTATCAAGGAAAAGAAAATAGCGAAGAGAGAAGCAAAAGAAAGGGTGAACTCATCGCGAGAGGAAAAGAGAGAAAAAGAACAAAAAGAAAGAGAAGAAAAAGAGTTGAAGAGGAAATATAACATAGATTTAGAATATCATCGATATAAGGGTGATTGTTTAGATTGGGTAAATAGCGGGAATTGTCGTTTTGGGAGCGAGTGTACGTATAAACACGAAGACGATGCGAAAGGGAAACTCATCGCGTTGGCTGAGAAAGTTGATGCGAAAACTGGACGCGATCGCGGATTACGCGGCGAGTTTATTTCTATTAAAAAACGTTCTTCTAACGATAATAATAATAATACTAATAATAACGATGATCTTGATCTTGATGATGACGACGATGAAAAAAAGAGTGATAAAAAGAAACGAAAACGAGGTGATGTTGTTGAGAAAATATTGACTAATATACTTGGCGATGAAGACGAAGAGGATGACGATGAAGATACGATCGTTCCAGGATTTCTGAAAAAAGCGAAGATGTTAAAAGATAGTAGGAAGCTGAATAATAATAATAATAATAATAATAGTAATGGTAATAATGAAGACAGTGATGACGACAACGATGACGACAACCGAAAGTTATTATCAATCAGAGATAAAAAACTACTCAAACGTAAAACCGAGGAAGCCAAAAAAAAGAGCATCAACAACAAAAGCTTACGAAAGACTACCACTGCATTTAGTATGAGCAGTAAAAAGAAGTTCGATAAAACGAAACGAAAATCTACTACAACGGCGGGTAAGAGTTCATTAAATATGCCTCAAAAGAAGAAAAAAAAGGCAAGGCATGTTGATGGTCGCCACGCTAAAAGATCGAAGGCGCGTTTGGCAAAAATAGAATGATTTGAATTCTTGTATTATTATAATTTGTTCGATAATATACAAAATTAAAACTATAAAACGCTCCCATATTTATTCATAGCCTTGGGAACGGAACGAAAAGTTCAGCGTCGTCGTCTAAAGTTTATTAATTACTACACTTCATCCATCTCTCTAAGAGCGGCTTTGACCCAGCTCTTTTTCTTCTTGTTCGATTTTTTCTTTACGATTGGTTCTTCTTCTTCTTCTTCTTCTTCTTCTTCATCTTCTTCATCAATTTCATCCTCTGCCGCAGCTTTCCTTTGAGCCGCCGCGTTATTGTTGTTTAGGGTAATACTTGGAATAATAACCGACGACGACGACGATGTCGTTCGATTACTTAATTTCTGCAACTTGCACACGAAAAAACCATCCATGTTATGTACGTGTGGGTAAAACCTTCGGCATTCAGAAACGCTCGGATGGAATTGTTTACCTCTATAACTCGTGAAACCTTTTCGACCGAATTCTAAACCAGTAGAAACGATTTTTACGTCTCGCTTTTTCAGTATATAATCAACAACTTGCTCGTTCTCTTCAACGGTCACAGAACACGTTGAATAGACGATGTATCCACCTGATTTTGAATTCGCGTCGCAGCAATCAACCGCGGCTACTAATAACTCTTTTTGTAAATGCGCGCATTTCATAATATCTTCGTGAGATTTTGAAATCTTAACCGAGGAGTCTTTTGCAATAACACCGGTACCAGAACATGGAGCGTCTAATAAAACTCTATCGACGTAACCGATAACTTTTGGAAGTTGTCTTCCGTCGTAATTACAAACGACCGAGTTCGTGCATCCCATTCTTTGTAAGTTTGCAACTAGACTATTCAAGCGCTTCTTTTGAAACTCGTTCGCGAAAATCATCCCAGTATTTCGCATTAGTGCTGCTAAATACGTCGTTTTACCTCCTGGTGCAGCGGCAACATCTAAAACCCTTTCACCCTCTTCCGGTGCTAATGCCATGCATGGTAAGAACGAAGACGCTGATTGAAGCATGTACATTCCAGCCATATATTCTGGCGTCGCTCCAATAGGTACTCTAGATTCGTAAACTAACAAACCGACTTTTGACCATTTCCCGATTGGATCTAAATTCACTCCACGGTTGATTAATTGCGCGGCTAAATCTCTCCGGCGGATTTTCAACGTATTCGTCCTTAAAGTCACCGGCCTTTGCGTTTCATTCGCTTCTAATAGCTCCATCGTTTCTGGAACTGAAAAAGTATCGATGAAATATCTAACTAAGAAATGATTATACCCGTAATAAGTCGCTAAATCCGAAGTTAAGCGCTCTAGATAATCATTTCTCGAGCGATCTTTCGCTCGTCTGTTTTTGAAATCCGCTAAAACTCGCACAACTTCTTGAATTCTTTGCTGTATCGAAGTCAAATCTGGAATATTATTTTTATTAGTAGTAGTAGATTTCTTCTTTCGCGGTTCTCCATCGTCATCGTCGTCGTCGTCGTCGTCTGAGCCAGAATCATCATCTGTAAACTCCTCCGAAGACGATGACTCTGAGTTCTCTGGAAGATCATACACTTCCTCTTCTCTCACGTTAACTTGCAATTGTTCTAACCTAGATTCTTTCTTCTGCTTTGCTTTTTCAATATCAATTTTGCGCGATTTCTTCTCGATAGGAAGTTCATCTTCATCATCATCTTCATCATCATCATCGGAAGACTCTGATTCTTCCTCTGACTCTTCTTCTGATTCTTCTTCTTCGTCGTCATTCTCAGAATCATCGTCTTCAGATTCTTCTTCTCCTCCAAATTCATCATCCAAATCGATCTCATCTTCAGAAAAGTCATCTTCGGACTCGCTGTCTTCTTCTTCTTCTTCGAAGAGTTTTTTTGTTTTGTTTTCTTCTTCTTCTTCTTCTTCGGAATCAAAATCGTCTTCGTCTTCGTCATCATCATCCTCGTCTGATGATGATCTCGATTGAACGACAGGAACTTGAGCCGAAGCTTTTTCGTTCTTCTTCTTCTTCTTCTTCTTCTCTTCATCGTCTTTAATAACTGGCTTTAACCAATTCTTGTTCTTGTCTGAGAATGATTTATTATTATTATTATTATTATTATTATTATTATTATTATTATTATTAGTCTTCTTCTCCTTCTTCTTCTCTTTAACTGCTTCATCATTCGTCCTCTTCTTCGTCGATAATAAATCATCATCGATTTCGATTTCTTTCCTCAAGCGCTTCAACGAAGTCGGCGGCAAATCGAAATCATCTTTGGAGTTCTTCTTCGTCTTCGTTTTGATTCGCTTCTCACCGGATCTCATTTTATTAATTAATTAATTAATTAATATAGATATATACCTAAGTTCGTTCGTTCGTGTGTTTTTAATTTAATTTAAACCAAAGCGTGCGATTACGTATCGTTAAAGCGCGTTTAAAGGTTGAAATTTGTGTGGCGGCTACGATTTTTACGCTCGTTTTTGTTTTCGTTCATGCAGGGAAGAAATATTTCCATGTTTTTAATAAGTGTGTGTGTTTATTACAAACGAACATATATATACTACTGAATAACTGATCCGATTCTACAATCTATTGAGAGCTTTTCCTTCTTCTTCTTCTTCTTCTTCTTCTATTTTCTTCAACTTTCAACGACGACGACGACGCGCGAATGGTGTGCGTAACGACGAGATAAATTTTCACTTCTTCTCTCAAAATTCAAATCATATTCTTCTCTTGTTTCTTTTTCTACTATTTTTATTAATTGTGCGAATATATTATTCCGATCTAGCGGCATAGCTCGTAAAGTGCATTTCCTTGCAATCGATGCCGACCATGGCTTCACCTAACCCGCACGAAACTTCGGCGATGATTTTCGGATCGTTATAATGCGTCACGGCTTGCACGATCGCTCTCGCTCTTTTAGCCGGATCGCCGGACTTGAAGATCCCAGAACCGACGAAAACACCATCCATACCGAGTTGCATCATCAAAGCTGCATCGGCAGGTGTTGCTATGCCACCGGCGGCGAAGTTTACCGTTGGTAATCTGCCCAATTTTTTCGTTTGCGCGACGAGCTCATAAGGCGCCCTGATTTCCTTTGCGTATACAAAGACTTCGTCTTCGTCCATGGCTTGTAGTCTTCTGATATCACCCATAACGGCGCGGCAGTGTCTCACTGCCTCAACTACGTTTCCAGTCCCGGCTTCACCTTTTGTTCTGATCATCGAGCATCCTTCCGCGATTCTTCTCAACGCTTCGCCGAGATCTCTGCATCCGCATAAAACTGGCACCTTGAACTTGTGCTTATTGATGTGGTTAATCTCATCCGCCGGCGTCAAGACCTCGGACTCGTCGATGTAATCGATCCCAATCGCTTCCAAAATTTGCGCTTCAACGAAATGCCCAATGCGTGCTTTCGCCATCACTGGAATCGTAACCGCTTCTTTAATCATTCTGATCATCGTCGGATCCGACATCCTCGCCACTCCGCCATCTTTTCTGATATCCGCCGGTACGCGCTCCAACGCCATCACGGCTACCGCGCCAGCCTCTTCGGCAATCCTAGCCTGTTCGACGTTCACGACGTCCATGATTACCCCTCCCTTTAACATCTGTTTTTTTTTTTTCAGTAAATAAAACGAAAAGAAAGCGCGCGAGAGAATATCAGTACTAAATCATTTTCTCTATGAAACCGTTTAGAGATTTCGTGAACTTGCTTTGTTGGCCTCTTCTGATTCTTTCTTTTGTTTTCTCTGAACTTTCTGAGAAAATGGAAAAAAAGAAAAAGGTGACGACTACTGGCTCAAAAAGGCCTTTGCGTGAACTGATGACTCACGAACAGAACACGATAGAATAGAAAACCATACAATCAAACTCGAGCTCGCGGATTCAGATGGCTATTGATGCGAGCGCGCGATGATGATGATAACGAGAATGACTGCATAGGAAATCATAGAATTGATTCGATTCCGGTGGGGAAAAAAGGGACGTCATTTCCTAAAAGTGGGTAACACTTTTTGCGCGCTTAATCTTCTCAGTCAAAAAGGGGAACAGGCGCGAATTACTTACCTGCGCTAAACCGGCTTTAACGGCAAAATTGCCTTTTTCGATGTCTGAATTTCCACTCATTGCGTTCGTTTCGTACTATCGCGTCCGTGTATTATAGATATATTCTATATTCAATGGAGTACTATTTATGAGCTTTTAGGCGGCAGAGGAAAATTGAAGCCAAAAAAGAGGCTACTGCTGATGAGAATTTTATGGGCACACAATGCACAGAGGAAATGTTCAAGGAACAGAAAAACGCGGTAGATGAACGTGGCAAACCTGGTGTTTCGCTCGTTTGATTTAGCGGCCTTTTTTGGGCACATAATGCACATAGCAGACTATCCAACGAAGAAATGTTCAAGGAACGGAATAGCGGTAGATGAAGTCTTCACGGGGGAGTCAGTGATCTCCAGCGTACTACTGATTTCTATTTTCATATTTATGTAACTAATCTCTATCGTCTATGAACTACTCGCTACTCTGCGCGCTGTTATCATTCTGCTTCGCGCTCGTGATTGTTGTCTTCTTCTTTTTCTTACGATCGTCGACGACGGC
>Ga0302126_10000203_pt1 | contig 42123 bp, 42 predicted proteins | sample CB4_20m_MG_FD_203108 | JGI IMG/M metagenome (GOLD analysis project Ga0302126, IMG submission 203108) | Marine microbial communities from Western Arctic Ocean, Canada - CB4_20m | ecosystem: Environmental > Aquatic > Marine > Oceanic | place: Canada: Western Arctic Ocean | collected 2017-09-24 | reverse complement strand
ATTTTAACCCCATTCATAAAGGACATCTTGAGTATTTTCAAAATGCCAAAAAGTTGGCAGATTTTCTTTTTGTTATTGTTAATAGTGACCATCAAAGAGCATTAAAACAAAGTAAAGAGTTTCAGCTAGAGCAGGAGCGCATGCTGATTGTCTCTAGTTTAAAACCCGTAGACAAGGCCGTTTTATCTATAGATAAAGACAGAACAGTTTGCGAGACTATAGCCAGTATTGCCAAGGACTATGGCCACGTATATTATCTAGCTTTTGCAAATGGGGGAGACCAAAACAATAATACCATACCAGAGCGTTCCATTTGTGAGAAGATGGGTATTGCGCTACTAGACGGTTTGGGAGATAAAATACAATCAAGCAGCTGGCTTTTAAAAAAATAGTTATGCCTGTATTTACTGCCATAGAAAAAGAGCTTACTAAGCACAACTTAAAGATAGACTCCTATGATCATAGCCGTCCTTGGGGAGGTTTTTTTGTAATTAAAGAAGAAGATGCTCAGCGTTTCTCAAACATATATTTTGATGGCTTTGATGTAGATACCCTTCGTAAGGCAGGAAAGCTAAGTCCAAAAATACTAGCGGTAAAACCTCAGGCAAGATTATCTTGGCAATACCATCACAGAAGAGCAGAGACCTGGCGTGTTGTTAAGGGGCCGGTTGGCGTAATTAGAAGTTTTGATGATACCCAGAAAAGCATGATAACGCACCATGAAGGTGCTATTATCACCCTAAAAAAAGGAGAGCGTCACCGTTTAATAGGTCTTGATAATTGGGGTGTTGTTGCAGAGTTTTGGCAGCATACAGATGCTAAGTCACCATCCAATGAACAGGATATTGTGAGATTGCAGGATGATTATGCCAGAGAATAATAATTTATGATTTCAAAAAACACAAAAATTTACATAGCTGGCCATAGAGGTATGGTAGGGTCTGCCATTTGGAGACTCCTAGAGCAAAAAGGGTATGATAACTTAATTGGCTGTATCAGTAAAGAACTTGATTTAAAAAATCAAGATAAAGTCCAAGACTTTTTTAAAACTCAGAAGCCTGATGTGGTTATTAATGCAGCAGCAAAGGTGGGAGGGATATTAGCCAATAATGATTATCCATACCAGTTTTTAATGGAGAACATGCAAATTCAAAACAATTTGATTGATGCCTCCTTACAGCAAGGGGTAGAAAAATTTATATTTTTAGGGAGTTCTTGTATTTACCCAAAGTTTGCAAAACAACCCTTAAAAGAAGAATACTTACTTACTGATTCTTTGGAGCCAACCAACCAGTGGTATGCCTTAGCCAAAATATCTGGAGTGATGGCCTGCAAGGCAATTAGAGAACAGTTTAACAAAGATTATGTTAGTTTAATGCCTACAAACTTGTACGGTACTCATGATAATTTTGATTTTCAAACTTCTCATGTATTGCCGGCAATGTTGCGTAAATTTCATGAGGCTAAAGAAAATAATAATTCTCTTGTTACATTATGGGGTAGTGGGTCGCCAATGAGAGAGTTTTTATTTGTTGATGATATGGCAAAAGCTGTAATGTTCGCCCTAGAAAATAAATTACCAGAATATTTATACAACGTAGGTTCTGGCAAAGACGTTACTATTAAAGAATTGGCACAGACCATACAAAAAGTAACAGGGCATCAAGGAGAGATTATCTGGGACTCCTCAAAACCAGATGGTACTCCAAGAAAGTTACTATATGTTTCTAAACTAAAAGAAATGGGTTGGGAATACACCACTGAGTTAGAAGAAGGTATTGAAAAAACCTATACTTGGTTTTTGGAAAATATTAAAAATCTTAAAGAAGTTAAACTATGAAAGTTGCATTAATTACAGGTATTACAGGCCAAGATGGCTCTTATTTGGCAGAGCTTTTGTTAGAAAAAGGATATATGGTACATGGTATAAAAAGAAGATCCTCTCTTTTTAACACCGCGCGTATAGATCATTTATACCAAGACCCTCATGATCCAAATTTAAGATTAAAACTTCACTACGGAGATCTTTCCGATGCAATGAACCTAACACGCATTATTCAACAGTGCCAACCAGATGAGATTTATAATCTTGGAGCAATGTCTCACGTTGCAGTTTCTTTTGACACACCAGAGTATGTAGGTAATATAGATGGTTTGGGAACTTTAAGAATCTTAGAGGCAGTACGCATTTTAGGACTAGAGAAAAAAACAAAGATATACCAAGCATCCACCTCTGAGTTATACGGAGGTATACCAGAGAACAAAAATGACAAAGGCTTCTATGATGAGTCTTCACCTTTTTATCCTCGCTCTCCATATGGTGTGGCAAAAATTTATGGTTTTTGGATTACAAAAAACTATCGTGAGGCTTATGACATGTTTGCGTGCAATGGTATTTTGTTTAATCATGAATCTCCAAGAAGAGGAGAAACTTTTGTAACAAGAAAAATTACGCGCGCCGTTTCAAAAATAGCACTTGGTCTGCAGGATAAATTTTACTTAGGTAATCTAGAGGCTAAGCGTGATTGGGGCCATGCTAAGGATTATGTGCGCATGATGTGGATGATCTTGCAGGCAGACCAGCCAGAAGATTGGGTAATTGCTACTGGAGTTAGCACAACAGTTAGAGATTTTGTGAGCATGGCTTTTAAACAAGTAGGAATATCTCTTGAGTTTAGAGGTCAACGAGAAGAAGAAAAGGCATTTGTAAAGGCTTGTAGCAATCAAGAATTTCAATTAGAAATTGGCAAAGAAGTACTCTCTGTAGATCCCACTTATTTTAGACCCACAGAGGTAGATTTATTAATTGGAGACCCTTCTAAGGCTAAAAATAAACTGGGCTGGATACCAGAGCATGATTTGGCATCCTTGGTAAAAGATATGATGGAAAGTGATGTAAAACTCATGAAAAAAGATGTTACGTTACTAAACGCTGGTCATGAGGTTTTAAAACAAGCCGAGTAATAAAACTTATATTTTAATGAAAATAAATATAAATAATAAAAAAATTCTAGTTACTGGTGGTGCTGGTTTTATTGGGTCTAATCTCTGTGAGGCGCTACTGGAAAAACAAAACACAGTAGTGTGTCTTGATAATTTCGCCACGGGTAAAAGAGAGAATATTGCTGATTTTTTAAACAATAGTAACTTTACCTTTATAGCGGGAGACATCAGGAATATTGAAGACTGCCAGAAAGCGAGCCAGGGTGTAGATTATATTTTACATCAAGCGGCGCTTGGGTCTGTACCAAGATCTATAAAAGATCCAATCACATCAAATGATGTAAATGTATCTGGATTTTTAAACATACTTGTAGCGGCTAGAGATAATAAGGTAAAAAGAGTTGTTTATGCCGCGAGCTCATCTACCTATGGAGATTCTGAGTCTATGCCAAAGGTAGAAGATATAATAGGCAAGCCTTTATCTCCTTATGCGATTACAAAATACGTAAACGAGTTATATGCAGATATTTTTTCGAAAACCTACAGTTTAGAAACCATAGGGCTTCGCTATTTTAATGTATTTGGCAGAAAGCAAGACCCAAATGGGGCCTACGCAGCAGTAATTCCAAAATTTGTAAGCCAATTAATGGCTGGACAATCTCCCGTGATTAATGGAGATGGAAATTACTCTAGAGATTTCACCTACATAGATAATGTAATACAGGCTAATTTACTAAGCCTTGTTACCACAAATCCAAAAGCAATTAATACGGTATACAATGTTGCCTTTGGAGATAGAAACACCCTAAATGATTTGATGAGGTATTTAAAAGAGTATTTATCAAGCTTTGATCCAAAAATTGCAAGTGTAGCCGTAATTAATGGCCCAAATAGGGCAGGAGATATACCACACTCTCACGCAAGTGTTCAAAAAGCAAAAGTTTTACTAAATTACAATCCCCAATTTTCTCTGCAACAGGGTCTAAAAGAGGCCGTACAATGGTACTGGGAAAATTTATAGATGTTATAAAATTATGAACAAAAATAAAATTGCTATAATAGGTCTAGGTTATGTTGGATTGCCACTTGCAAGACTTTTTGCAACCAAATACTCGGTGGTAGGTTTTGATATAAACACTGACAGAACTTCTGAACTTACAGCTGGTGTAGACTCCACCCTAGAGATAGATAATAAAACTTTGCAATCTGTACTTGTACATGAAAGCTCTGATGCAAATGGGTTATTTTGCACCAATGAACTAGATAAAATTAAAGATTGTAATTATTACATAATTACAGTGCCAACCCCTGTTGATAAAAATAATAGGCCTATTTTAACCCCATTAATTAAAGCAAGCGAAACTGTTGGTGCTTTGCTTAAACCAGGAGATATTGTAGTGTATGAGTCTACGGTGTATCCTGGTGCTACAGAAGAAGATTGTGTTCCTGTTTTAGAGCGTGTTTCTGGTCTTACATTTAATAAAGATTTTTATGCCGGCTACTCTCCAGAGCGTATAAACCCGGGAGACAAAGAGCACACCGTAGAGAAAATTTTAAAAGTTACCTCAGGATCAACCCTTGAAATTGGGATAAAAGTAGATGCCTTGTATAAATCTGTTATTACAGCAGGCACCCATTTAGCGCCAACAATTAAAGTAGCAGAGGCCTCTAAAGTAATCGAGAATTCTCAAAGAGATATTAATATTGCCTTTGTCAATGAACTGGCTAAGATTTTTAATTTGCTCGATATTAACACCCATGATGTATTAGAGGCCGCCGGCACTAAATGGAATTTCTTACCCTTTAAACCAGGACTCGTTGGCGGGCATTGTATTGGGGTAGACCCGTATTATCTGGCTCAAAAAGCTCAAGAGAAAGGCTATCACCCAGAAATAATATTGGCTGGGCGCAGATTAAACGACGGTATGGGAGATTATGTATCCTCACAGATAGTAAAGTGTATGATTAAAAAAGACATACCCGTTAATGGGGCTAACATACTTATATTAGGGATCACTTTTAAAGAGAACTGTCCAGATGTTAGAAATACCAAAGCCGTTGATCTTATTAGTTCTTTAAAAGACTACGGAGCCAACATAACTATTCATGATCCCTGGGCAAACGAGCAGGAAGTACTTCATGAATACGGTCTAACATCTTTAAAAACGATACCAAATCAAAAGTTTGATGCGGTAGTGTTAACAGTCTCACACAGTAAATTTAAAGGGCTTGATTATCAGTCTTTAAAAAATGAAAATGCGGTTTTGTATGATGTTAAGAATTTTATTGATGATACATATGTTGATGGTAGGCTTTAACTATTTCTCAAGTTTTTCACTAAATTTAAAACAACTTAATTGATTCTCTATGAAAATTAAAAATATTTGCTGTATTGGCGCTGGCTATGTTGGAGGCCCTACCATGGCAGTCATTGCCCAAAAAAACCCAGATATTACCATTACTGTTGTAGATGTAAACGCCCAGCGTATACAAGACTGGAATGATCCAGACCTCACTAAACTACCAATCTATGAGCCAGGCCTTGATACAGTAGTGGCAGAGGCCCGAGGCCGTAATTTGTTTTTCTCGACAAATGTAGATGATGCTATAGATACCGCAGAGATGATTTTTATCTCTGTAAATACACCTACCAAAACCTATGGTGCTGGTAAGGGCATGGCCGCAGATTTAAAATATGTAGAGCTTTGTGCTCGCCAAATTGCAAGGGTTGCCACCTCTGATAAAATTGTGGTTGAAAAATCTACCCTTCCTGTAAAAACTGCGGAGGCTATCCAAAGCATACTAGATAATACTGGTAATGGAGTAAACTTCCAGATACTCTCCAACCCAGAGTTTTTGGCAGAAGGTACCGCCATGAGAGATTTGGCTATGCCAGATAGAGTGCTTATTGGTGGCAACCAAACCAAAGAGGGAAAAGAGGCTATTGCCGCTCTTGTAGCTATTTACAGCTCTTGGGTGCCAAAAGAACATATTTTAACCACCAATTTATGGTCATCAGAGCTGTCTAAGCTAACTGCAAATGCCTTTTTAGCACAGCGTATATCTTCTATCAACTCATTGTCTGCCCTTTGTGAGGCAACAGGGGCAAACGTATCAGAGGTTGCAAAGGCCATTGGTATGGATTCTAGAATTGGCCCTAAATTTCTGCAGGCCTCTGTAGGTTTTGGAGGTTCTTGTTTCCAAAAAGACATTTTAAATTTAGTATACATATCAAAATCATTAGGCCTTACAGAGGTCGCAGACTACTGGCATCAAGTTATCTTGATGAATAACTACCAAAGAGAGCGTTTTGTTAAAAACATGATAAAGACCATGTATAATACGGTATCTGGTAAAACTATTGCTTTTTTGGGCTGGGCTTTTAAAAAAGACACCAATGACACTAGAGAATCTGCAGCTATTTATGTGGCAGATATGCTTATAGAAGAGCAGGCTACCATAAAAGTGTATGATCCTAAGGTTACTGGCACCCAAATGCTCAATGATCTTGATTATTTAAACACGCGTCCAGAGAAAGAGAACGCATCGTATCTGCAAATAAATGAGGACCCATACAAAGCCCTAGAAGGCGTACACGCAGTGGCTGTTCTTACAGAGTGGGATGAGTTTAAAAGTTACAATTGGGAAGCTATTTATGATGCTATGCAAAAACCTGCCTTTGTTTTTGATGGCCGTAACATACTAGACAAAAAAGAGCTAGAAACTATTGGGTTTGTATATACAGCAATAGGGAGTTAATGATGGAATCAAAAAAAATACTTGTTACTGGAGCAGCTGGTTTTATTGGCTATCATTTATGTGAAGCCCTCATAAAACAAGGGCATTATGTAATTGGCCTAGATAATATTAATGACTACTATGATGTAAACCTTAAATATGCTCGCCTTAATGAGTTGGGTATACAAAAAGAAGCTGCAACTGTGTTTGGCGAAATATCAGAGAGTATAATGCATGGCCCTAAAATGCAATTTATCCGGCTCAATCTTGAAGATAGAGACGGATTGCCAAAGTTATTTAAGACATTTAATTTTGAGATGGTATGCAACCTTGCCGCCCAAGGAGGGGTTAGGTACTCCATAGAAAATCCAGAAGTATATATTGATAGCAATGTTACAGGCTTTTTAAATATTTTAGAATGTTGCCGCCGTCATAATGTTAAACGCCTAGTATATGCCTCCAGCTCCAGTGTATATGGCAATAGTGATAAGACTCCTTTTAAAGAAACTGCAAATGTAGACGCCCCCATTAGTTTGTATGCAGCTACAAAAAAAAGCAATGAGCTGATGGCTCATACCTACAGTCATTTATATAATATTGAAACAATAGGCTTGCGTTTTTTCACCGTCTATGGCCCCTGGGGTAGGCCAGATATGGCCATGTTTTTATTTACAGATGCTATTATAAACAATAACCCTATAAAGGTTTTTAATAACGGCAATCTCTCTAGAGACTTTACCTATATCCAAGACATTACCACTGGCCTTATTAATACACTTGTAAAAGATTCTAAAAATGATAGCTTGTACAAACTCTATAATATCGGTAACGGGAAGCCAGTACAGTTGCTAAATTTTATTGAATCCTTAGAGAATGTTCTAGGTATTTCGGCTATAAGAAAGATGTTACCCATGCAAGCGGGTGATGTGCATCAAACTTTTGCCAATACCACGAGTCTAGAGCGGGATTATAATTACAAACCACAAATTACTGTAAATCAAGGAATCCAGGAGTTTGTATCGTGGTATAAGAGTTTTTACATAAACAAGGATAAATAATGTTTGCTACATTAAAAATATCAAAAAGGCATGTTGCCAAATCGCTCTCTTGGAGATTTATTGGTAGCCTTGACACCCTACTATTTGCTTGGCTTATTACAGGAAGTTTTAGTGAGGGCCTTAACGTGTCACTTGTAACTACTTTTACAAAATTAATCTGGTATTACTTGCATGAGCAGGTATGGTTTAAATCTAATATGTCAGATTCAAACAAAAGGCATATAATTAAAACTTTTTCATGGCGTTTGGTGGGCAGTCTAGATACCATTATTTTTGGCTGGATTATAACAGGTAATCCATTTGTGGGTATTAAAATTGGTCTTTTTGAAACTGTTTCAAAAATGCTTCTCTATTTTGGGCATGAAAAATTATGGTATAAAATTAATTTTGGTTTGGATCAAAGAATTAAAACTAAAAGGTTAGCTAAACAAGAATCAACAAAACAATAAGGCATTAATGAGTTTGCATACGGTAAAACAAGACTATAAAACTACCAAATTACAGCGAGAACAGCTGCACGGCCATAAAGCCTATTTGCTTTGGTTTACAGGTCTTTCTGGATCTGGTAAATCTACCCTGGCCAATTTGGTAGAAATTGCCTTGCACCAGCAAGGAATCTCTACCTATATCTTAGATGGAGATAACGTGCGCCAAGGGATTAATAAAGACTTAAGCTTCGCGCCCCAAGACCGCTCAGAAAACATACGCCGTATTGCAGAGATTTCTAATTTAATGCTAGATGCGGGGGTTGTTACACTGGCGGCTTTTGTATCACCCTATATAAAAGATAGAGAAGCTGTAAAACAAATTGTTGGCCCAGATAATTTTATTGAAATTTATGTCAATACATCTCTTGCAGAATGTGAAAGAAGAGATGTAAAGGGGCTTTATAAAAAAGCAAGAACTGGAGAAATTAAAAACATGACGGGTATATCTGCTCCTTATCAGGCTCCTTTAAACCCAGATATAGATCTTATCACAGACGGACAACCTATTGAAGATGGGGTAAAAAAAATATTAGAGTTAATAAACAAAAAGTTAAAACCAAGCACATGAGTAATTATGTAATTAATCATTTAAGAGAGTTAGAATCTGAGGCTATTTTTGTAATACGAGAAATAGCAGCTCAGTTTGAGAACCCAGTACTATTATTTTCTGGTGGTAAGGATTCTATACTTTTAACTCATTTGGCAAAAAAAGCCTTTCATCCTGCCAAAATACCATTCCCTCTTATACATGTAGATACGGGGCATAATTTCCCGGAGACCATTGCATTTCGAGATGCGTTAGTAGAAAAATTGGGGGTACAACTCATTATAGGATCTGTACAACAGGCTATAGATAATGGCCGCGTTAAAGAAGAAACGGGCGCAGATGCCTCTAGAAACGCATTACAAATTGTCTCTCTGCTAGATACCTTGGAGGCTCATAAAGTTGATGCTGCTATGGGAGGTGCTAGAAGAGATGAAGAAAAGGCAAGGGCCAAAGAGCGTTTTTTCTCCCACCGTGATGAGTTTGGACAGTGGGATCCTAAAAACCAACGTCCAGAACTCTGGAATTTATTTAATGGGCGTAAAAACTACGGCGAGCACTTTAGAGTGTTTCCTATTTCAAACTGGACAGAGCTAGACGTTTGGGAGTATATAAAACTAGAAAACATAGATTTGCCTATCCTTTACTTTTCTCACCAGCGTGATTGCGTGGTTCGAGATGGGGTTATACTGGCAAATTCAGAGTATATAAAACTAAAATCAGGTGAGAAGGTGGTAAACATGACTATCCGTTATCGTACCTGTGGAGATATGCCTATTACAGGGGCTGTAGAATCTGAGGCAGATGATCTCACAAAAATTATTGAAGAAATTGCCACCACTCGAACCACAGAGCGTGGGGGCAGGGCAGATGATAAACGGGCAGAAACTGCTATGGAGGACCGTAAAAAACAAGGATATTTTTAGAATGCTGTAGGCAATAGCATTAAGCAAATAAAGAAATTATGGAACATCAAAATATAGAATTATTACGCTTCACTACTGCCGGTAGTGTGGATGACGGTAAAAGTACACTCATTGGTAGGCTATTGTATGATAGCAAATCAATCTTTCAAGACCAACTAGACGCTGTTGAGGCCTCTAGCAAAAACAAAGGCTTTGATTATGTAGATTTATCTTTACTTACAGACGGGCTGAAATCTGAGCGGGAGCAGGGCATTACCATAGATGTAGCCTACCGTTATTTTGCAACACCCAAACGTAAATTTATTGTAGCAGATACACCAGGACACATTCAGTACACCCGTAATATGGTAACAGGCGCCTCTACTGCCAATCTTGCAATTATACTCATTGACGCTCGTAAGGGCATGCTAGAGCAAACACACCGACATTCTTTTATTGCTTCCTTACTGCGTATCCCTCACGCCATAGTATGTGTCAACAAGATGGATTTGGTAGCGTATAGTGAAGAGGTGTACAATAAAATTGTAGCAGACTTTAAAGCTTTTGCCTCAAAATTAGATATTAGTGACATACAATTTATCCCAATTTCCGCGTTAGTAGGAGATAACGTAGTAAACAAATCTGTAAATATGGATTGGTATAAAGGAAGCACTATGTTGTATCATTTAGAGAACGTACATATCTCTAGTGATTACAACCACATAGATTGCCGTTTTCCTATACAATCTGTAATACGGCCTCACACGTTAGATAATCAAGATTTTAGAGGTTTTGCAGGACGTATAGATGGGGGAGTATTTAAACCCGGAGATAGAATTAAAACCCTGCCATCTGGTTTTGTGTCTACCATCAAAACCATCGAGCTTGGTGGAGATCAAATTGCAGAGGCTTTTGCACCTATGTCTGTAACCATGACCCTTCAAGATGAGATTGACACTAGCCGCGGAGACATGATTGTACGTGAAAATAACGTACCAGAAGTTGGCCAAGATTTAGAGGTACTTGTTACCTGGATGAGCAGTGCTTCTTTACAGGCTCGCTCCAAGGTGATGGTTAAACACACCACCAATGAGTGTATGGGGATGGTAAAAGAGTTAAAATACAAAGTAGATATCAACACCTTGCACCGAATACAAGATATAGATACCCTAGAGATGAATGATATTGGGCGCATCTCCTTGCGCACCTCAAAACCTCTTTTTTATGACGTTTATAAAAAAAATCGCCAAACAGGGAGCCTAATTATTATAGATGAACAAACCAACGAAACCATTGGAGCTGGGATGATTATATAAATGATCAAACAGTTGTTAAATACAGCCATTATTGCCGCTTTACAGGCCGGTAATGCTATACTAGAGATATACCACTCTGGTGAGTTTGATATAGAAATTAAAGGAGATAACTCCCCTTTAACTAAGGCAGATACTGCCTCTCATAACGTCATTATGTCTTATTTAACAAAAACGGATATTCCTGTTCTCTCTGAAGAAGGGAGAGACATCTCATACCAGGAGCGAAAAGGTTGGAAGCAGCTTTGGATTGTGGACCCTATTGATGGCACAAAAGAGTTTATAAAACGCAATGGAGAATTTACCGTAAACATTGCTTTAATTAAAGATCAATGCCCGCTTATTGGCGTTATTTTTGTGCCTGTAACTGGTGTTTTGTATTTTTCTAGTAAAGAAATAGGCGCTTTTAAAATTTCTGTAAACCTTGATGATTATGATATTAAAGCTTTACTATCAAAGGGCAAAAAATTACCATTACAAAGAGAAGATAATACCTTTACCATTGTTGCCAGTAGATCACACATGTCTGCAGAGACAGAAGACTATGTGCAGCAAATGCGAGACATCCACGGTGAGGTACATTTAATATCTAAAGGAAGTTCTTTAAAATTGTGTATGGTGGCTGAAGGCACTGCCGATTGTTACCCCCGTTTTGCGCCCACCATGGAGTGGGACACTGCTGCAGGACAAGCCATTTGTGAGCATGCAGGCTTTGAGGTGATAGATTGGGGCACCAAGAAAAACATGTTGTATAATAGAGAAGAATTGTTAAATAATTGGTTTTTTGTTAAATAACTATTAAGAAGATACTAATTGTATTAGGAACACGCACCGATGAACTCCATTTTAAAAAAACTTAGACTAAATAGCAATACTACAGAAGTATCCAAAAAGGCTATACCAACGGCATTTGTTAAGCTTGCTGGTATGGTTTTGTCAATTATCGTAAGCGTTTTTATTGGCAGAACACTTGGTGCAGAAGGGTTGGGTGTCATAAATCTTGCCAATAGGATCGTTGCAGTTTTATTGGTTGTATGCATGTTTGGTATGCGGCAAGTATTAATAAAAGAAATTGCAATTGGACGTAACAGAGGTGATTTAAAAAGGATAGGAGATTCCTTAAAAACGGCTTATTTCCTAAATGTAGTAATATCTATAGTAGTTTCTATATCATTGATCATCTTAAGTCCTTGGTTGGCAAATAGTTTTTTTAAAGTACCCGAATTAGAGTGGGTTTTAGTATTAAGTTTTATTGTAATTCCTTTTCAAATACTTTCGCGAATATTTTCCTCTGGATTAACAGGATACAAAAAAATATGGCAAGCGAGTTTGGTTGACCAAACCTTAAGTGTTTTTATAGTATTCTTAATCTTATTTATATATTATATTTTAAGTATTGAAATAACGACTTTCAATGTAGTAATAGCTTATGTAATTGGTCGTTTAACGACTACACTAGCTTTAGGTGTTTATTGGCATACTATATTCTCTTCTATTCTAAAAAAAGAGCGGAAAACGAAAGAACTTATTAAGACGGCATTTCCCATATTTTTAGTGTCATTAACTGAAACAATTTATAAAAATATCGATATTATTATGATTGGATGGCTATGTTCAGCAAAAGAAGTAGGTATTTATACCGTTGCTTCTCGGATAGCCATCTTATCTGGATTTTTACTTAATGTTGCCAATTCAACGGTTTCACCAAAATTTGCAACAATATATGATGAGAATAAAAAGCCGGAGTTAGAGAAATTAGTACAATTTGTCACAATTGCCTTATTTTTAATTTCATTAGCCATATTAATAATGTCAATTGGGTTTGGTAATTTTATTCTTTCTATTTGGGGATTAGAATTTAAAAGCGGGCATTCTGTTCTTGTCATATTGGCAATAGGGCAATTTTTTAATGTAGCAACAGGAACAGTAGGCACACTATTAACAATGACTGGTTTTGAGAAAAAATTGTTATCAGTTAATACATCATTTATGGTGCTAAATATAATTCTTAACTTTGTGTTTATTAAAATATGGGGTGTTGAAGGAGCAGCATGTGCATATGCAATATCAATTTTTGGCATGAATTCAACAAGAGTCTTTTACGTTTATAAGTTTGTAGGCATAAGTATCTTGCCGTGGGATAAAATACTAAACAAATTTAAAATCTAATTTTTAAATTATAACTGGAAATAATTAATATGATTAGATCTAATAAGGAGTTAAAACACTATCTAGAACAGGATAAAATAGCTCTAAAAATAAATAGAAGTAGACCTAAGCTTTTTTCAGATGAAATTTGGAAATATCAAATTTTATTAAGAAAGAGTGAATATTATTTTAATAAAAAAAAGAATATTTTAGAATGTCTAATTTATAAATATTATAGGCTTAATTTTCATAGAAAAGAAGTTCAATTAGGGTTCTCGATACCATTAAATTGTTTTGGTCCAGGATTACGAATTGTTCATAGAGGAACAATAGTCATAAATGGAAACACCAAAATTGGAGAAAATTGTACAATTCATATAGGTGTTAATATTGGCAGTAAACCTAATGAGCTAAAATCACCAATCCTTGGTAATAATGTTTATTTAGGTCCAGGGGTAAAAATTTATGGAAATATAATAATAGGAGATAATGTTTTTGTTGGTGCAAATGCGGTAGTTAATAAAAATTTTAAAGAAGGTAATTGTACGCTCATTGGCATACCTGCTATGCCTAAGATAAATAAAAAAATAAATGAGTAAAATAAACTATATTTTTATTACAGGTTTTGGTAGATCTGGTACAACATTTTTATCTCACCTTCTATCTCAATGCAGCGATTTTAGAGCTTTTCATGAGTATGTAGGGAATAGAGAATTTGAATTATTAAGTTGGTATCTAGGTACATCATATTCAAAACCTTATTTAGAAAATCAAAAAGTTAGAATTGAACAAGATCCTCAAATCGGGAACAAATTTATTGATGTAAATGGTGCCTATCGTAATTGTGTTGATGAAGTAGAAGAAGTGTTTAAGCCATTTAAAATTTTTCATTTGGTAAGAGATCCAAGAAATGTTGTAAGATCCTTATATACAAGAAGAGATGATAAAAAGATTCATTTTATACCGAAAAATGAAACCGATATTAAATGGTGGCTTACAGCAAATAAGTTTAGTCAAATATGCTGGAATTGGAAAACAGAAACAGAACTATTATTAGAGAAAAAATTGGACATAATCCATTTTGAAAAAATCACAGGAGATTATAATTATTTTAAAAGCAATCTACTAGATAAAATTGATTTAAAAATGGACTTGGAAACATGGCAAAAAGAGGTAGCTGTGAAAAGAAACAAAACTAAACCTAAACTTTACAGGTATTTATATGCTAAAATTAAAGGAAAACAATTTATAGAAACGAGGTTGCCTAAATTTAATGATTGGCCAGAAGATTACAAAGCAATATTCAAGGATATTTGTGGAGATACGATGTTAAAATTAGGTTATGAATAGCATTAGTTTAAGTAATGAACACATATTAATTTCTACGTATAATTATGATAATTCTTGTGTAAAAAAAATTAAGTCATTAATTGAAGAAAAATATGCTTTTCTTTTCAAGGCAGTTATTATTCATGGCAGTTTAGGTACTAATGAAGATATAAAATTCAGTGATTTTGATGGATTATTAATTGTAAAAGATGATTGGTTAAATTCTAAAGAACTATCTAGTTTTAAAAAAGAATCTTTTAGGCATATTTTAGAATATGATCCTATACAACATCATGGTTGGTTTCAATTAAAAGAATCAGATTTAAATAATTATCCTAATAATTATTTACCAATATCAGTTTTGCAAAATTCTAAATTAATTTTCCCTGACATAAACGAAATTCAATTGAATATAAAACTTAATGATTTTATAGATTATAAGGAGGCCTTATTTAATGTTTTAAATCCATTAGAAGAAAGGTTAGCTTTAAACTGGAAACCAATAAACATGTTTCAACTAAAAAGTTTTTTGAGTCAAATAATGCTACTTCCATGTTTGTTTTATTCCGCTCTAAATAATAAAGGAATATTTAAAAGAGAAAGTTTTGAAACGGTTAAGCCTTATTTCTCAGATGAAGAATGGAGCCCAATTAAATTATGCTCAAAAGCTAGATTAAATTGGGAATATGATTTAAATTTCATTCAAAAAGTCTTAATGCATAGACCTGAAAGAATATTTAGAAAACTAACAAAAAAAGTAATTAGCCCACCAATTGATTATAATAAGTTCGATTATGTGACAAATGACAACTTTATGAATGTACTAAGTTTATTTATTAAAAAAATAAAATACCACAAAGGCTTATAATGAGCAAATTAAAATTTATAGATTATCCGACGCCAATAGAAAGATCTGCTTACGATGATTTGAAAGAAAAAATTGTATCAGAGCTTAAATCTTTGTCACAGGTAAAATCTATTTACCAAATGGGTTCTGTAAAAGAACCTGGAATATCCGATTTAGATATTATTTGCATTTTTGAAGAAAACTCTATTTGTAATATTAATTTAAGACAAGAACTTTCTGGCGATGAGAAAAAAATATTGACACATTCATTATTCGGAATAGAAAGTAATTATTTCGAGCAAGCTCTTAACTATAATTTAATTTCAAATTTAAATTTGTTGTATGGTGATAATCTTAATCTAGATTCATCTTCAATACCTACAAATAATAAAGTAGAAAGACAAATTGCGTTAGAGTATATGTTAAGAATGTACTTCTCTTTATCAGAACAAGTCAAATACGGTATTATAAAATTAAGATCCTTTCTGCTATTAGGAAAGGCTATAGCATTTGATTTAGAATTATTAAGCATTAAAAGTGGCAAACTATATGAATTAGTGAACAAAATTTTAGATTATCGTTCTACTTGGTTTACTAATATTCCCTCACCAAAAGAGTTAGAAGATTTGATAATTTCTTTTTTAAATGAATTAGAAATTCTTTTGAAGGAAGAATTAAATAAAAATTATTTTCACTTACCTATAGATAGATTAACATTTCCAGAAGGCTATAGTATACAAAAATCTGATGAACTTAAATATGTGAGAGAAGGTTATATATTACCTTCATTTTTTTCTGTTTTAGGAAAAAAATATATAAACCTACAAAGAAGGTTTAATACGGTTAAGTACTACATACCCTTCGAAATTCCGTTACATGAATCTGAAATGGATAAAAGATTTGTTTTTGGTAAAAAAGTATATGAAATTAATAAAGAACGGTATAAGAATTTTCTGCCATTAAATTCTAGCTTGTCAATATTTTAATACATACTTATGAAATTATTACATTGTTTGAACTCTCCCAAAATTGGTGGTATAGAGAGACTAGTAATTAATTTAGCAGTCGAGCAAAAATCCGTAGGAATTGATGTGACAATTATGTTAGATATTGTAGATGGCGAGTATTATCAAACCATAATTGAAAATGAAATAGATATAATAGTGTCTGGAGTTCAAAGTGGTTTTGAAATTAGTCTTTTAAAGTTTAATGATTTAAAGAGTCAATTTAAAATTTTTGATGTTATTCATTTTCATCACTTTTCATTTATTAAATCTTTGGCTGCAATGTCATCAAATACAGTTTACACCATTCATGGTTTATCGAAGGGCGTTCGAAAAGAAAATAAGATTAAATATTATTTTAGAGAAACTGTTAAGTCATTTTGTTTGAATAAAGTTGATGTTTTTATTGCAAATTCTCAATACACATTGAACTTAGCTAAAAAACATTATGGATTACAAAAGGTTAAATCTATTGTTATTTTAAATGGCATAAATGTTAAAAATAGTGAAAATGTAAATCCTTTACTGAATAATAAATATTTTACAATAGGCCTCGTCACAAGATTTATATATAGAAAGAGAATTGATAGATTAATAATGGCATTCAAATATTTTATTGAAATGGGAGGAGTAGGAAAGCTTATTTTAGTTGGAGATGGAAAAACATTTAATGATACAAAAGCATTAGTTGATAATGAGAAATTAAATAAGGATGTAATTCTTACCGGCTATAAAACAGACGTTTCAGAATACTATAGAGGTTTTGATATATGTGTTTTCCCCTCAGAGAATGAACCATTTGGGTTAGTTGGTGTTGAAGCATATCTATATGGTAAACCAGTAATTGCTTTTAAAGATTCTGGTGGATTAATGGAAATAGTTGAGCCATTAGAACCTAACAATATTGTAGAAGATGAAAAGCATCTTGCAAAGCGACTATTTTTTTATTTTCAAAATAGAGGTTTAACTTCAAGCCAAGCAAAAGAAAGAATAACCTATGCTATGGATAATTTTAGCATTCAGCGAATGGAGCGAGAGTATTTTGATGTATATAAAACAATCTTAGGGTAATGAAAAAAGTTCTCTGGTTAGCTCCTAATTTCAATCATTACAAGGCTAGATTTCTAAATCACCTTGCCACAGATACCGATATTAGTCTTCATATATTAAGTGGTACCGGTCGAGTTGGGTATGGAGATAAAGAACTATCGAATCGTTGGGATTTTCAATATCAACAAATTCCTGTAAGTAAAAAGAATTTTGGATTTTCTTTAAAAGTTATAAACGCATTAAAGTTACAGTTTAATAATTTTGAATGGATAATGGTTCCAGTTGAAAAGAAGAACCTAGTTATCCTCTTGTATACGCTTTTTTTAAGATTTAAAGCTAGGCGTAAAGGAAAACAAATTAAGTTATTTTCTTATAATCATCCTCTTTTAAAATCTGGAAATGGTAGAGTAACTTGGTTAGATATAAAAATAACAAAATTTTATTTTAAGAATTTAGATCGTGTGATTTTTTACACCGAGCGCAGTTATGATTGGGCTATTTCGGAAAAACTAGTAAAGCCAGAAATAGCCTACTGGGCAAATAATACCATTGATACCTCAGAGGTTAGTAAAAACTATGATTTTTCATACCCTAAAAAAAGTCCTAAGCATATTGTTTTTATTGGTCGGCTTATACCTTCAAAAAAAGTTGATGTGACAATAAAATATTTTGAATTATTACAGGAGCGTTTGGGCAAAAATCAATTAATTTTAGATATTATAGGTGATGGGCCTGATGCTAAAATTGTTAAAGAAGCCTCCTTTAAAAATAAACAGATTATATGGCATGGCACTTTAATCGAAGAGTCCGTTATTGCTCCCATAATGAAAAATTGTAGTTTAGTCTTTTTACCTGGTGATTCAGGCCTTTCAGTTAATCATGCATTTGCTTATGGTAGACCATATATTACCTTAGAGTCTAATAATCATGGTCCTGAAATTAGCTATATTACCAATAATAAAAATGGAATGATTCTGAGTTCAAATAATATATTAAGCAATATAAATAGTATAGAAGAATTAATAATAAATGAAGAGAATCTCCATAAATTTTGCGATAATGCAAAATTAAAAAGTTCAGAAATTTCAATTGAAAATTGGTTAAATAACATAAAAAAGGCATTCTTAGATGAAGAAATTTTCAAAAATAAATAAAATACGATCCTTTGCTATATTATTTTTGATTTTAGTGTTTGTATTTAGAATAACATTCTTGATAAGAATGAGGGATTCTAATTCTTATACAAGTTTAGACGCTTTTAATTTAATACAGATAGGCAGTATTTTGCTCTTAGCTTTTCAACTGCTTAGGTATAAGAGGTTATTTGTGAAAATAAAAAGCCAATCAATAAATTCTTTTTTGTTACTTTTCTTGTTTGGTATTTTGTCTGGTGCCTGGTCTACAAATTTTTTTTATTCTTCATACAGGGCCTTTGAGGCAATAGTACTTCTTTTGGCATGTATTACACTTTTTGAGTATGTAAGTTTTGATTTCGAATTTGCAGAAAAATTTTTTATGAGAATTCTTTTTATGATTGGTTTTTTAAGCTTTTTTGGTTGGTTGTCAAGAAGAAGTTCATTTTCTTTTGCGTCTATGCACAGTAATGGGTATCCAATAGTTGGTGCCATAATTGCTTCATACGCATTTGGCGCACTTTCTGAAAAAGAGTTTTACGCCAAACGCAAAAAAATAATGAAACGTTACTTACTTTTTGGGTTGTTATTAATTATTGCAGGCACAAGTCTTGGTTCAGTTCTAGCTTTTTTAGTCGCAGTGTGTATTGTTTTAGCCTTCTCCCCAAAAATGAATAAGAATTATCTTTTTCTATTAATTATAATTGCTATAACTATTGGATTGGCAATTATTAATGCAGCATTTATAGAAAGTCTTATACTAGTTAATAAGGATATTTCTGAGCTAGAAGGTCTTAATGGGCGAACTTATCTTTGGCAAATATATCTTGAAATGATATATGAAAAACCGCTTATAGGGTGGGGCTTTGATGTTATTTCTAGGCAAGCCACTGAGGTCTATGCAACAAACACTCATTTTTTCTTAATTTCGATTTTAGGTGGTTTGGGTTTGTTAGGATTATCTATTTTCTTTTTTGGCTTTATTAAATTAATTAAAGAGCTTTTTCGTTACAAACGCTATAGTTTCCCAGGTCATATAGCTTTTATGGCTGCACTAGGAGCTGCCTTTGTAAATGGCGGGTCTAAAGGATATATTGGTGAACATGTTTATGCTGAGACTATTGCCTTTTTTTTAGTTTTAGCTTTTTTTTCAATATGCTACAAATATTATATGATTTATGCCAGAGGAATCAAATAAAACTAAAATATTGTTTTGGGCGCAATTACCTCCGCCATTGCATGGAGCTTCATTGCGGAATAAAGCTATTTTTGAAAGCAAAATCATAAGAGATCAATTTGAATTAGTGTATGTTCCTTTTAATTATTCTAATTCAATTGAGGAATTGGGAAAGTTTGCATTTAAGAAAGTATATATATTTCTTAAACTTATTATAAAATTAATATGGAAGTCAATAAGAAAAGATTTTGACGTAGTTTATTTCACGTATTCGTTTAGAAGAAATGGTGTTCTTCGAGACACCCTTTTTGTTATATTGTTTAGAATTTTTAGAATTCCTATTATATTTCATTTTAGAAATAAAGGCGCTAAAGTTTTAAGTTTAAATTTCTTTTTGGACAAACTAATATCATTTTCTCTAAAAAGAGGATTCTTTATCTGTCTAAGTGAAATTGCAGTAAAAGATATTGAGGATTTTATTGATAAGGAGAATCTCTATATTGTTAATAATGGAATACAGCCTGCTAGTTTAAGTTATAAGAAAAAAGAAAATTTGAATGATGATATAAAATTATTTTTCATTTCTAACTTGAGACACGAAAAAGGAGTGTTTACTTTACTTGAAGTTTATAAGGAATTACAAACTAAAGTTCCAAGAAGTTTGTCCTTAAGTATTGTTGGTGAGGAAGGAGATATAAGTTATGCAGAACTAGAAACTTACATAACTCAACACAAGTTACACAATATTAAACTATTAGGTCCTCTTTATGGATCTAGTAAATATGAAATTTTTAATAATAGCGATATTTTTATTTTCCCCTCACGAAATGAAGTGTTTCCCGGTGTTGTTTTAGAGGCTATGCAATTTGCTTTGCCTATAGTAGCAACTAATGTTGGGGCAATTCCAGATATAATTAAATCGCAAGAAAATGGAATTATCTGTGATGTTGATAATGTAGATGAAATAGTTTCTGGAATTTTAAAACTTATTGATGACCAGGAGTTCTCCAAAAAGATTGGGGATAAAGCACAATCAGATTTTTACGAAAATTATACCTTAAAATCTTTTGAAAAAAACATGCTAAGTACTTTTGTAAAAATAAAGAATAAAATATGAGTTTTAGGTATTCTAATAAAGGTATTTTGTTGCGGCGTTGGATAGCTAGATGGTTTTTTTTTCCTGTTTATATTTCCCAGTATTGCAATATTTTCATAAAGTTGTTTTTTTATAATAAAAATCAACCTCTAGTAATTATTTTAACTCCAGGGAAAGTTGGTTCTTCATCTGTGTATTTTAATTTAAAAAAGCAGGTGACATCTAGAATTTTTCATATTCATTATTTTTCAGAAAATGGAATTAAAACGTCACGTCAAGAACATAAAAACTCAAGTAGAAAATCTCTTCCATTTCATTTAATAACTAGCATAATACTAAGCAGACTGATTAAAAAGTATAAAAATAAATTTTATGTTATAACTATCTTTAGAGAACCAATTCAAAGAAAAATATCTTCATTTTTTCAAAATTTAGACAAATATAAACAAGAAATTAATCTAAATGGATTGAGCTTTAATTCAAATAAAATTAATTTAATTTTAAACGATAAATATTTTCTAACAAACTCGAATGAAGAAGATTTATGGATTAAAAATGAATTGATTAATACTTTTGGGTTTTTGGTTTACAAAAAAAATGAAATCAAAAACAACAATTATATTTTAGAAAAAACCCCGAATGTTGATCTTTTAATTCTTAAAATGGAAAATCTAAATAAAAATTTTAGCTTTGCCGTTTCAAATTTTTTGAATTTAGAGAAGCCTATTAATTTTAAGAAATATAACAGCGGAGAAGAAAAATATTATAAAAATGAGTATAAAAAGTTTAATGATAACTTTAAACTTAAAACTCAAACTCTAAAAATTTTAACTGAAACAAAGTATTTTAATACTTTCTATTGTGATGTAAAATTAAAAATATTTGAATCTTGGAAAAATTAGATAAAAATAAAATTAAAATATTTGATTTCATCTTAGATACTTCTTTTGAGAATGTTAGATTTGAAAATAACAGTTTAATAATTAACACCATAAACCCACATTCCTATTGTTTAACTAGGTATGATAAAATATTTAATGAAGCTTTAAAATCCTCAGATATACTCGTGCCAGATGGTATTGGTATTGTTTTGGCAGCAAAAATATTAAACAAGCAAACTATCAACAAAATTGCAGGTGCAGACATTCATCAATATTTACTGCAGCAAGCTCATTTAAAAAGCCAAAAAGTATTCTATTTAGGTGCTTCTCAAAGCACACTTAAGCTAATAGAAAATAAAGTTAAAAAAGAGTATCCAAATATTACTGTTTCTAGTTTTTCTCCTCCATACAAGCCTCAGTTTTCCAAAACGGAAACAGCTCAAATGTTAGAAAAAGTAAATCATTTTAAGCCTGATGTTCTTTTTGTTGGTATGACAGCACCAAAACAGGAAAAGTGGGTACATGCAAATAAAGATATTTTAGATGTTCAAGTAATCACATCTATAGGTGCTGTTTTCGATTTTTATGCAGGTACTGTAAAACGTTCGAGACAATTTTGGATTTCTTTAGGATTGGAATGGCTTCCAAGATTTTTAAGAGAACCTAAGCGTCTTGCAAAACGTAATTTAATCTCTACACCAAAATTTTTATTAGAGGTTGTATGGTATAAAATATTTGGAAGAGGAATTCTATAAATACTCATTAAAGGCTCTATCTAAATTTAACATAAGTTCTAAATAGTATTATATTTGTAGCATAATTATAATAATACAATTTTACCAAAAAAACTAAAATCTCATATATGAGCTCTAGATATTTAATAAAATTTATTTTTTTATCATTTTCAACACTCACGCTACTGCAGTCTTGCATCTCAAAAAAACAAATATTGTATTTACAAGATGTTGAGTCTTTTAAAAACACTGAGGTTCCCTATAAGAATCACACAATACAAGTAGATGATATTTTAAAAATAACCATAGGTGCATTAACGCCAGAAGCTGTTATCCCCTTTAACAATATTTCAGGTTCTAGTTCAGTTGCCAACAACATTGACATCATGAAACTTGATGGTTATTTAGTGTCTCAAAATTTGACGATAAATTTTCCGGTTCTTGGAGAGTTATCTGTAAAAGATAAAACAACTCAAGATTTAGAAAACGATATAAAAAAAATATTAGTAGATGGCGGCTATCTAATTGATCCTAATGTGACAGTACGTTTATTAAACGCTAAGGTTACAATTTTAGGGGAGGTAAAGACGCCTGGAACGTTTTTTTTTACAGAAAATAATATAAGTCTACTGCAGGCTCTGGGTCTTGCCGGAGATCTAACCATTAATGGTAATAGAGATGAAGTTTTAGTACTTAGGCGCATAGATGGCCTGCTAACCACTTCACGTATTAATCTTACTTCTGCAGGCTTTTTAAACGGGCCTTATCAAATGGTAAAACCCAATGATGTTATTATCGTAAACCCAAATACAGCAAAATTAAAAACTGCTGGTTATGTGGGTGATGTAACTGCAATATTGGGTATTAGCTCTGTTATATTAACAATTATACTTTTATTTACAAGATAATTATGCAAGATAATTTTACAAACCAGTTTTCTCTACAAGAAGAGGAGTCTTTAGATATTAAAAAAGAGGTAAGGTATTACCTGTTTTTTTGGCCTTATTTTATTGTTGCTCTTACAATAGCGATGTTTAGCGCTTTTATGTATTTAAAAACGGCAGATCGTATATATACATCTAGCGCTCAATTACAAATAAAAAAAGGCTCAGAAGACGCGGCCTCTTTTTTAACCGGTGGGATGGAGTTTTTTGGATTTGATCAAGTAAATGTAGAGAATGAAATTGCCGTACTCACCTCACAGCACATTTTAAGCCAAGTGGTAACCCGTCTAGATTTACAAACTAAAATATTTACGGTAGGTAGGGTAAATGCATCTTTACATTTTAATAACGAGTATACTAGATTTATTACAATTAAAGCCCCAAATACATATCAATATTGGGATATTGAAATAACTGATAAAAAAGCAACATTTACCCAAGACACTTTAACTTTTACTGTTAATAAAGGTGATGTCTTTGCTTATAGAGGTACAGAGATTAAACTAAATGATTCTTTGTTTATAAGAGACCAAATTATTGCTATACAACGATACCCTTTTAACCAAGCCGTCGCATCAATAAGAGGTAGTTTATCTGCAACCGCAGCCTCTGATAGAGGAGAGATTATAAATTTAGCTTTTAGCGGTGTAAATAAACAACGTAATGAGGCAATCTTAAATACTACCATGGAGGTAATGAAAGATGACCAGGTAGAAGACAAACGTGTAATATCTAAGGTAAGTTTGGCTTTTATTAATGATCGTCTAAGTGGTCTTAAAAAAAGCATAGACACTTTATCCCAAAAGACGATAGCTTACCAAATGGAAAATGGTGTTTATGATCCAGTTGTGCAAACAGGTAATGCACTTAGTAATATTATAAAAGGCCAAGAAGAGGCCTTTGGTATTGGCATACAGCTAGAGATTGCCAAGGCACTGTTAGAAAAATTAAAGAAGCAGGCTAGCTATCAAATATTGCCTGCAAATATTGGTATAGAAAATGAAAGTGTGAGTACCCTAGTTAATTCTTACAACGAAGCAGTAACAAGACGTAATAATCTACTTGTTAGCACAACTACCAAAAGCCCAATGGTAATGCAACTATCTAGTCAGCTAGACAATGCAAAAGCAGCCATTATAATTGGAGTTAATAGATACATAGAGGGTCTGCAAACATCACTCTCTCGCTACCAGCAGATGGAATTTAAAACAGAGGGAATTGTTGCAGGCCTCCCTAGCAAAGAAAATACCCTTAGAGCCTATGCCCGAGATTTTAAAATTGGAGAAGAGTTATATGTATATCTGCTACAACGAAAAGAAGAGGCATCAATTAGTTACATTTCTGCACTGCCAAATATTAAAATATTAAGTATTGGTGTATCTAATAGTAACCCCATATCACCAAAAGTTCAGATTACATATATGGCGGCTCTTCTGCTCGGTCTTCTGTTGCCTTTTGGTGTTCTGCTTGTATTTAAAATGCTAGATACTAAAATTAACACTAGAGATGACCTAGAAAAAGGTTTAAAAGGCATCACTGTGCTGGGAGAATTGCCCTTTACAGATACTCCTAACATACAAGATGAAAGTGGTAGAGGGCTTATAGCAGAGTCTACGAGGGTGCTGCGCGCTGGTTTGAGCTTTCAATTAAAATCAGATATCACTAATGTTATATGTGTTACCTCTACCATTAAAGGAGAGGGGAAGTCTTTTGTGTCTTATAATTTGGCACAAAGTTACAGCGCACTAGGTAAAAAGGTGATACTAGTTGGTGCAGATTTAAGAAACCCTCAATTACACAAGTTTTTAGGTTTAAAAAGAGAAAATATTGGGCTCACTACCTATTTAAGTAACGAGAATTTTAATGATGTAGATTCTTTAATTATAAAGGCCAACACTGATGGAGGTTTAGACTACTTGCTTACAGGTGCCATACCACCAAACCCATCAGAGTTATTAATGCGCCCTCGTATGAAAGAACTTTTAGAGGTTTTAAAACAATCTTATGATTTTATAATTATAGATTCTGCCCCCTTGCTTTTAGTGAGTGACACGACTGCTCTATTACCGATTTGTGATTCTGTGGTCTATGTAACTCGTTCACAATTCTCAGAGAAAAAGTTGTTCTCGTTTATACTAGACATGCAACAAAGAGAAAACGTCCCACCTTTTGCTATGGTTCTTAATGGCATGAGAGCAGGTGCAAATAATGGTTATAACTACGGCTATAAATATCGCTACAGCTATGGTTACACCTATAATTATGGTTATGGCTACGGCTATGGTAGAGATTCAAAAACAGAAAGTTAGAAAATTATTTTTTGTATGAGAGGACCACCCTAATTGGGTGGTTTTTTTATACCATTTTTAAGAAAACTCTGTGAGTTGAAACTCTCTAATAGCCTCCCATTGTATTCCTTGTTTTTTTGACAGTGTTAAATTTTGTAAAATTTTTAAATGTTGAGGATGGTGCGCATCTGTGGCTACAAAGTCATACAATCCTTCTTGTAAGATTTTTTTTGCCTTTTGTTTTACTTCAGGACCATAATGCCCAAGAAGTGAGAGCGCGTTTAATTGCAAATAAAACCCCTTGTTTTTTAACTCTTTGTACTCTTTTATTGTTTTAATTGAGTGGTAGCGTTCTGGATGTGCCAAAATAGGAGTAATGTTATCTTGCAAGAGGGTAAAACCAGCTTGTACTAGCATTGTAGTTTCTGAGTAAAAACTGATTTCTACAAGTAAGTAGTTGTTATTTAAAAGCAAAGAAGGCATACTAATTTGCAAGTTTTTCATAAAAACTTCATCTATCATGTATTCTGCCCCATATGAGTTTACCTTTGGACAATCTATCTTTGATATTTCAGCAGATAATACATCAAAGGCATTTTTAATAGTAGTAGGGGTATTTGGATATAGATCCTGATATACATGTGGTGTTGGTATCACACTCGTAATGCCAAGAGAAATAAAGCCTTCTAACATATCTAACGACATCGCAACATTTTTACTGCCATCGTCTATAGCGGGCAATAAATGGTTGTGTATATCACAAAGCCCCTCAAATAATGGTTTTTTATGTTTTGTAAAAAAATCAAACATGTTATAAAATGTATTTGTTTTATTAATCAAAAATACAATTTATTATAACAATGGTATTTTTGCAGCTAGGCTATTTCACTCTATATTTGCTTTTCAGGATTTTGCTTCATTAAAGCATAAAAAAAACAGTGCAATTATGAAAAAGTGTATATTTCTTTTTTTACTATTTTTTATAAGTATATATTCTTTACAAAGCCAAACCAATGATGTTAGTTACACAATACATTCAAGTGCTGGACTCTCTAGTGATACCACTTTGCCCTTTTGGCTATCTGCAAACCAGTATGGTAATGTGCCTAATAGTGATTACGGGCTTTTAAACACCGCTATTTTTAAAGCCTATGATACCCCAGATGCCTTGTTTGATATATCTTATAAAGCGAGCGCCACTGGTTTTATAGCCCAAGAAAACAAACTTTTATTAAATGAGCTGTACCTTGGTGTAAGGTTTAAAAATATTAAACTAGATATTGGCGCTAAAAATGATGCCGTTTTATGGAATAATCTATCTTCCTCTAACGGGAGCATCATAAAATCTATCAATGCAAGAGCCATGCCTGGTGTAAATATTAAAACCAATAATTTTATAACACTTCCTTTTGCAAAGTCTTGGCTTGAGGTTAAAGCAAATTTCGCTCATTATTTTATGGATGACACCAGGTTTGTAGACAACACCAACTTACACCACAAAAGCCTCCATTTTAAAACTACACTTAGCCCAACTTTTGAGATAATAGCTGGTTTAGACCATTACGCCCAGTGGGGAGGGACCTCACCACAGTATGGCGCGCAACCTAGCTCACTCTCAGATTATATTAAAATTATTTTTGGCGCAGAAGGTGGAGATAGCGCCACCGCCAATGACCAATTTAACGCCCTTGGAAATCATGTTGGGGCTTACTTATTACAATTTAATTACAACAAAGAAAATATAGGTCTTAATTTTTATTACTCGCACCCTTTTGAGGATACCTCTGGTAGAGAAATGACCAATTGGCAAGACGGTTTGTATGGTTTGTTTGTAGACTTTAAAAAAGAAAAATCGATTGTTTCCAGCCTATTGGCAGAATTCACCTACACCAGAGATATGAGCGCCTCGGGTTATCTTTCAGGGGGTGATTCACCAAACACCATAAGCGCTCGAGATAATTACTTTAACAACGGTATTTACAAATCTGGCTGGACCTACCACGGCAACACAATAGGGTCTCCCTATTTTACTCCAAAACCTGTTGATGAAAACGGTATTACTAACGGGGTAATAGTTGGAGATAACAGGTTTGCTGCCTTTAATATTGGCGCCAATGGATTTGTAAAAGCAATTAGCTATAAAGCAATGCTGAGCCACACCACCTATTATGGGTGGTTTAACCAAGAGTATGAGGAGTATCCAGTACAAATTTCTGGAATCTTAGATATATTGATTCCACAAGAGAAGTTCAACCTACCTTTTGATGTTGCTGCAAGTTTTGCTTTTGATACTGGCACTTATAGACCCCAAAATTTTGGCGCTTTTTTAAGTATTAAAAAAACGGGTAGTTTTTAAAATCCTGTGCTATTTTAATAGCCTGGGTTTTTAAATTTCTAAGGCTCTTTTCTACTATCTTTGCTAGCTTATGAGTACACTAGTGCAAATTTCTGTTTTACCCCGCCAACAAGAAGATACCTCTTTTATTTTGGAGCTTGCTTTGCAAAAAGCCAAACTCCATGGTATAGACATTAAAGATTGGCGTATACGTAAAAGATCTATAGATGCTAGACGGGTACCTATTAAAATAAATTTACAAGTAGAGTTTTGGCTTCAAAATGAGCAAAAAGAAGCTATCCCTGCATTTATAGCGCAAGATGTTTCTGCTAAAAAAGAAATAGCCATTATTGGCGCTGGCCCAGCCGGGCTGTATGCAGCCCTTCGCGCCATTGAGGCGGGTCTTAAACCCATTGTTTTTGAGAGGGGTAAAGATGTAAGAGCGCGTCGTAGAGATTTGGCTATTATTAATAAAGAGCAAACAGTAAACCCGGAGTCTAACTACTGTTTTGGGGAAGGCGGCGCAGGTACCTATAGTGATGGTAAATTGTATACAAGAAGTAAAAAAAGAGGCAATGTATTAAAAGCCATAGAGTGGTTTGTGCACTTTGGCGCAGATCCAGATATTTTGGTAGACGCCCACCCACATATAGGCACCAACAAGCTCCCCAAAATTATTACTGCCATGCGTGAAGCCATTCTAGCCGCAGGAGGACAGGTCCATTTTAATGCTAAAATGACTGACATTACTATAAAAAAAAATACCATTACAGGGCTTCAAATTAATGATACAAATACCTACTCATTCTCTAATGTGATTCTTGCCACAGGGCACTCTGCGAGAGATATATTTTATCTATTGCATAAAAAAAATATAGCTATAGAAGCCAAACCCTTCGCCATTGGAGTGAGGGTAGAGCATCAGCAAGAATTAATAGATACCATACAATATCACGGAGATGGAGAGAATCCTTATTTACCGCCAGCCTCTTATGCCTTGGTGGAGCAGGTGGACGGCTTGGGAGTGTACTCCTTTTGTATGTGTCCTGGAGGTATTATTGCGCCTTGTGCTACTAGCCAGCAGGAGGTTGTTACCAACGGCTGGAGCCCCAGCAAACGAAACAACCCCTATGCCAACTCTGGCATAGTAGTGAGCGTGAGCCCTCAAGACTTACCAAATTATAGCCCAAATGATCCTTTTGTATGTTTAGACTTTCAAAAACAAGTAGAGCACGCTTGCTGGGTGGCAGCTGGTAAAACGCAGCGTGTTCCTGCCCAAAGAATGGTAGATTTTGTAGAAGGGAATATTTCAAAAGATTTCCCAAAAACCTCCTACCAACCAGGTATTGTCTCTGTAGATTTAAACTCAGTACTACCAAAACTAATAACTAGGCGCTTGCAAAAAGCCTTTGTAGCTTTTGGCAAAAAAATGAAGGGCTATTACACAAATCAAGCAGTGTTGCATGCCCCAGAGAGTAGAACATCATCTCCGGTGTTAATTCCTCGCAGTAAAGACACCCTAGAGCATATAGATGTAAAAGGTTTGTATCCTTGCGGAGAGGGCGCGGGCTATGCCGGTGGTATTATATCTGCGGCTATAGATGGCATTAACTGTGTAGATGCCATTATAGAAAAGCTAAAAGTTTCATAAATCTTTTATTACCTTGTTACTAAGGCTATGGTTATGCTATCTTTACTTTAAAAAAACAATCCACTTGATTAAAGATTCTATCATTACCTTTTTATGGAGTATATCACCCTTTGGGGAAGCCAAAGTTGGTATTCCTTATGGTATCTTTCATGATTTAAATGTCTTTTGGGTATTATTTATCTCTATTTTGGGAAATATATTTGTGTTTCCTATTATGATGTTTTTCTTAGAGCATATTAACCGCAATCTTTTACGATGGCACGCTTATAAAAAAATGGCAATTTGGATCGCCAGAAGAGCTAAAGTTGGCTCTGGAGATAAAATTAAAAAATATGGATTTTGGGGTTTAATATTCTTTGTGATGATTCCATTGCCTGGAACCGGTGTTTATGCTGGTAGTATTGCAGGTTATATTTTTAAAGTAGAGACCAAAACTGCTTTTAAAGCAAATACAATTGGTATTATTATCTCATCTCTTATTGTTTGGGGAACTACACTATTTGCCAAAGGATTGGCATAAGTACACTTCGGCTTATATATGCTCTAGCCCTTGTTTATTTTTTCTTGTAAAGCTTTTAGTTTTGCTTTTCTAGCTGTTTTTTCATTGGTTATTTTATTCTTTTTTTGAGCCATAAGACTAGCGTGCTTTGCTTTGTTTTTGGTGTTTTTGGCACTACCTTTTTTTGACATACTAATTTATTGTGTTTTAAAACTTATTTTCATCTTTTTCAAAACTCAACTTAAAAAGACTTAAGCAAATATATCAAAACAATTAATTATAATTTTTAACGTTTAAATTAAGTTAATTAGATATTTTTGTTTCCCCTCAAATTAAAATACATGAAAAACTTTTTCTTAGTTACATTTATTTTATTTACCTCTTTTGTCTTTGCACAAAATGATAATTTCAATAAATTTTCATTAGAAACCTCTTTTGGTTTAAGTTACCCAATAGCTCCTACCAGCTTTGCTCAACCCATTTTTGAAGGTGTAGGCGCAGCTGATTTTGCAGGCCCAAAACACTTTGATATTGGCGCTAGGTATATGATTAGTAAGCTCTATGGTTTTAAACTAAGCTATGCCTATGACAGGTTTCAATATGACGGCTCTAGCTTAGCTTCTAGTTTTTACCGTTTAGGTCTAGAGGCAGTTTTTAACGTCTCTGAGCTTTTTGATATTAGATTTAATAGAAGAGGAACTTTCCAAATACAGCTCCATGGGGGCCTTGGTGGCACCTTTGCTACTTCAAAAACTAAAACAGCGGTAGACCGCATAGGAAATATAATGCTTGGTGTGAGACCTATGTTTAAATTAGCAAGAGGGCTTGCCCTTACCACAGATCTAAGTTATATGGTTAATTTTAAACAACATTATGATTACGCGGGTAGAAGTTTTTACGCTACTGAGCCAGAAGGTCTAGTGGGAGGCTTTTTAAATTTCTCTGTAGGATTAAATTTCAATCTAGGAGATAGACGTGTACACGCAGATTTTTACTAATCTATAAAATCACGTAACAGCTGTCTTTACTTACCAATACAAAAATTGGCAAAGATGTTACCTAGTAAATCATCGTTGGTTATCTCACCGGTAATTTCTCCAAAATAATACAAGGCTTGTCTTATATCTATGGCCATAAGGTCTCCGCTTAGCCCCGCGTCAATACCTTCTTGTACTCTAGTAATTTCTTCTAATGCTTTTAATAGCGCATCATAATGCCTAGTGTTTGTTACAATGGTTTGATTGTTTTTAAGCGCCCCAGTGTTTACAAATTCTAGCAGAGATGTTTTTAAATCTTCAACACCCTCTCCCGTTTTTGCAGCAATTAATTGCAGAGAATCTATGCTGTCTTTTAAGTGTGTTTTTTCTTTACCGGTTATAATATCTGCCTTGTTACCAACAACTATAAGTGCTTTTTGAGGGTATTTGTTTTTAATTTTCCCTATTTCTATTTGCAAATTTGCTACCGTTACCTCACCAGATAATAACCTGGAGCTGTTTATTAAAAAAACAACTACCTGAGCCTGGTCTATCTTTTCAAATGTTTTTTTAATACCAAGGCCTTCTATGGTATCTGTAGTTTCTCTAATCCCTGCGGTATCAATAAACCTAAAGCTAATACCGCCAATACTTATTTCATCTTCTATGGTATCTCTAGTGGTTCCTGCTATGTCACTCACTATGGCGCGCTGCTCATTTAAAAGGGCATTTAAAAGGGTAGATTTACCTACGTTAGGCTCTCCAACAATGGCAACAGGTATACCATTTTTTAAGACATTTCCTGTTGCAAATGAATCAATGAGGCGTTTTAGTACAAAGGATATTTTAGTGATTAATTTTTGAAAATCATCTCTGTTGGCAAAAGCAACGTCTTCTTCAGCAAAATCTAGTTCTAGCTCAATGAGAGAGGCAAAGTTTAACAATTCTTCTCTAAGGGCTGCTATCTCTGATGAAAACCCACCACGCATTTGCTGTATGGCCAACTGGTGGCTTGCCTCGCTATCACTAGAGATAAGATCTGCAACAGCCTCTGCTTGGCTTAAATCCATCTTGCCGTTTAAAAAACTGCGTAGGGTGAACTCTCCTGGGGTTGCCATTCTAGCATTTTTACGCAAACACAACTGTATGATTTCTTGCTGTATAAACGAGCTTCCATGGCAAGAAAACTCTATGGTGTCTTCACCGGTATAGCTATTTGGGTTTTTAAACACCGTTGCTAGTACTTCGTCCAATATTCTATTGCCATCTTTAATGTGGCCCAAATGTACCGTATGGGTTTTTTGCTTTGCAAGGTTTTTTCCAGATATGGAATGAAATATTTTTGAGGCAATATTAATAGCATCCTCTCCAGATAGTCTTATCACTGCTATAGCTCCCGCGCCAGAGGGTGTTGCCAATGCTACTATAGTGTCATGATGTGTCATAGGTATCTGTGGTATATCTGTAATTAGTTTGCAAAAATAAACATTTATGCTAGAGTATAAGCATCTTAACTCGCCGGTGTAACATTTATAATAAAACAGCTACTAATACTATAAATTTTATACCATGACCCAGCAAAAACCAAATACCAACCCACTAGTTAAAAGTATCCTTATTTTTTTAGGCGTCTCGATTGCCGCCTATGGTATCACCACGCTTTTAATTAAATATGTATTTTAATTTTTATGGAGCAGTATAACCAAGATTTTAAAAGGGTAGATAATAACCTACTTTTGGCAACTCACTTATGCCAACTCCTTACCTATGTTTCTGGTTTTGGAGGTCTTGTGGCGCCTCTTGTTTTGTGGCTTACCCAAAAAGATAAAGTAGCTAGTATGGACATCCAAGGAAAACAGATTGTAAACTTTCAATTAAACCTTATTGTGTATAGTCTACTTTCCATACCCTTGATATTTGTTTTTGGCCTTGGAATACTCACCCTTATTGCCATTTGTATTATTAGTGTAGTGATTGCTATTGTAAATGCAATTAAAGTCAATAATCAGGAGCCTCCAGTGTATTTTATGAACATTGATTTTATTAAATAGATTGATTTCAATTGATAAAAAAAGTCTCGCAAATTGCGAGACTTTTTTTATTGGTAAATTTTAGACTAGCTATTTAACATCACTGGCATTACCAGCATGGTAACAAGCTCTCCCTGGTCTAGGCCGTCTACAGGAGTTAATATTCCTGCGCGGTTTGGCAGGCTCATTTCTAGAGAAACATCTTGGCTAGTTAGGTTGTTTAACATTTCTGTTAAAAAACGAGAGTTAAAGCCAATTTGCATGTCATCACCTTGGTAATCACAAGTGAGGCGCTCTTCTGCTTTGTTGCTGTAATCTATATCTTCCGCAGAGATGTTTAACTCTGCCCCAGCTATCTTTAAACGTATTTGATGTGTGGTTTTATTAGAAAAAATAGAAACACGACGTACACTGTTTAAAAACAAATTACGGTCTATGCTTAATTTGTTTGGATTTTCTTTTGGGATCACAGCCTCATAGTTAGGATACTTACCGTCTATAAGACGGCATATAAGGACTGTTTGATCAAAGGTGAATTTTGCATTACTATCATTGTACTCTATAGTAACTTCTTGCTCACTACCTGCCAAAATGCTCTTTAATAAATTTAAAGGCTTTTTAGGCATGATAAATTCTGCGCTTTGAGAGGCAGCAACGTCTGTACGAGTATACTTTACTAATTTATGTGCATCTGTAGCTACAAAGGTTAACCCTTCTGTAGAGAACTGGAAAAACACACCACTCATCACAGGGCGAAGGTCATCATTTCCACTAGCAAAAATTGTTTTGCTTATAGCAGTTGCCAAAATATCACCTTGCAAAATCGTTGAAGATGGATCTTTTAACTCAATGGTGCTAGGAAACTCATCTCCTGGTGCATAGGCTAGTGCATATTTACCATGATTAGAGCTAATCTCTACGGTGTTGTTATCTTCTATAGTAAAGGTTAGTGGCTGCTCCGGAAATGTTTTTAAAGTGTCTAGTAAAAGTCGTGCAGGAATACATACAATTCCTTTTTCACTACTTTCAACCTCTAGGTTTGAGGCTATAGTTGTTTCCAAATCTGAAGCAGAAACCGTTAGCGCATTACCGTCTAGATCAAACAAAAAGTTGTCTAAAATAGGTAAGGTGTTGTTATTATTTATAATGCCTCCAAGCACTTGTAGTTGCTTTAAAAGGTAGGAACTAGATACAATAAATTTCATGTAATTTGTTTTCTAGAAGTTATATATTATATTAAAAATTTCAAAGGTTGAGACATATATGTCTACTTACAAATATATCTCAAATGTAGCATACTACAACACGAACTTATTAACACTTCGAGTTGCTATTTCTTTTTTCTTAAAAACCCAAACTATAAAACAAAAAGTAGTAGAGCCACTAGTGGTAGCCCTATATGCAATAGTTGCCAAAGGCTGGGGGTTTACGGCTGTTTTTACGGGTCCAAAAATAGACTGTAATTTTCTTGCTAGGTATGTTTATAAGTCTCGTGTCATCTAGCAAGTAGTTGACATTATTTCTTTTTTTTTAAGGGCAATCATGCTATCGTAATTTATTGTATTACAGCGCTACATGGCAATGTGTATCTACACTCCACGCACCTGCTTTACTGGCAAACATAGGCTTAGTTGTTGCCCAAACACCCTTAAATAATTCGCTGTTTCTATAGGTTTCTAAATCACTTTCTTTTTCCCATTTACTGTAGGTAAAAAAAATAGTTGGCTGGTTTTTATCTCGCCATAGCTCTAAATGCATACAGCCCTTAAAGCTTCTTATATTGTGTTTTACTGTTTCAAAATTAGCCAGAAATTTGGCTACTTTATCTTCTTGAAACTCCATTTTTACAATGCGTGTAAACATATTTATGTAAGGTTACTGTATTATTAAGAGCTAGCACTAAAATTTATGGTAACGGTATCTCTATACTGTAATCCAAACAATGACTTGGCACTTCCTACCGTTGCAGGGTTACTCTTATAGATAGAGAGTTCTAGATAGTTTGAGGAATTCCAGAGCGCTATTTTTTTACCATCCTCATCTCTTTTTTGGGCAGGAATATCAAAATTAATAGCATCACTGTAATGGCTGTGTATGGTATCAAAGTTTGCAGTTCTTGCGGTTATTTTAAAAGACCTCCCTTTTGCAATCTCTTCAAATTTAGATTTGGTAATGTTGGTAATCACATTTCCATAGTTATCTATATAAATCACGCTGCCCATAATTTGAGTGGCTTCTTGATTTATAGTAGGGCGTATGCCTCTTAATTCTTTGATAGAATCTATTTGTTTTCCAATAACCTCTAGGGTTCCTCCACGAGCAATGTGGCATGCTACCTTTACAAACACATCTAGTACAGGAAAATTGGTGATAATCCTATCATGGATATTAATCTCAACAATTTTCTGAGGGTTTATTTCATTGGCTAACATAGAGATAATACCATTATTGGCACACACAAAATAATGACCATCTAGCAGTACCGCAATATGTTTGTTTTCTGGGTTTAGCTCGCTGTCTATTCCTATAATATGTATGGTCCCTGGAGGAAAACTACTATAAGCATTTTGTATAATGTAGGCAGCCTCCATGATATGAAAAGGAGACACGCAATGTGAGATATCAACAATTTTAACATCCTCTAGCTCACTGTAGATAGCTCCTTTCACCGCACCAGCAAAGTGATCCTTTTCACCAAAGTCTGTAGTAAGGGTAATTATAGCCATAGTGTATTGTTGATATATTGTTGACAGTACTCTTACAAAACTAAACTACTTTATGAATTCAAAAAACTATATTTACTATAAGAATTAAGACTTATAAACAACTTTTATTAATTTCTATTAAACCCCAACGCTTTTGAACGAACTAAGTATTGAACTCACAGAGATTAACCCAAGAGATTTTTTTGGGAATCAAAATGCCAATATAGACCTATTAAAAAAATACTTTCCCAAATTAAAGCTGGTTGCTAGGGGCAGCAAATTAAAAGCCTTTGGTGATGACCAGGTCTTGCAAGAGTTTGATAAACGCATTGCTATGCTACTAGAGCATTTCGCCAAATACAACAGAATTGACGAAAACATTATTGAGCGTGTACTTTCCAGTACCAGTAAGGCAGACTATGAAACCTCATCCAAGAGCGGAGATGTGCTAGTTCATGGTGTAAACGGTAAGCTGGTTAAGGCAAGAACTGCCAACCAACGCAAAATTGTAGATTTTTCAAAAACCAAAGATCTAGTATTTGCTGTGGGTCCAGCCGGTACCGGTAAAACCTATACTGCTGTTGCCTTGGCAGTAAAAGCATTAAAAGAAAAACAGGTAAAGCGTATTATCATGACCCGTCCTGCTGTAGAGGCAGGAGAGAACCTTGGTTTTTTGCCTGGAGATTTAAAAGAAAAGCTAGACCCCTATATGCAACCTTTGTATGACGGTCTTAGAGACATGATTCCTGCAGAAAAATTAGAAACACTCATTGAAAATGGAACCATACAAATAGCACCTTTGGCCTTTATGCGTGGTAGAACCCTAGACAACGCTTTTGTTATTCTAGACGAGGCTCAAAACACAACCCATGCACAAATGAAAATGTTTCTTACCCGTATGGGAAAAAGCGCTAAGTTTTTAATTACTGGAGACCCTGGACAAATAGATTTACCTCGCCGTGTAACCTCTGGATTAAAGGAAGCACTTTTGGTTTTAAAAGATGTGGATGGAGTAGGGATGGTATATCTTGATGATAAAGATGTGATACGTCATAAACTCGTGAAAAAGATAATTTCTGCCTACAAAGGAATTGAGAATTTAGATGTTTAATTTTTTATCTGAAATGCTATAATAACAAACCTATTGATTTATTTTTGCGGTACAATTCTGCAATCAAACTAGCTACATGAGTAATACAATTATTAAAACAGATTTTAATTTTCCAGGTCAAAAAAGTGTCTACCACGGTAAGGTTCGTTCTGTGTATACCCTTGCCAATAATCAATTATTAATGGTGGCCACAGATAGGTTGAGCGCCTTTGATGTTGTAATGCCTAAAGGAATCCCTTTTAAAGGTCAAATCTTAAATCAGATTGCCACTAAAATGATGCAAGACACCAAAGATTTGGTGCCAAACTGGCTTACTGCAACTCCAGATCCTAATGTTGCAATAGGGGAGGCTTGTGACCCTTTTAAAGTAGAAATGGTAATTAGAGGCTATATGGCAGGGCATGCTGCAAGAGAGTACAAGGCAGGAAAACGTATGTTGTGTGGGGTGGCAATGCCAGAAGGTATGAAAGAGAACGACCCGTTTCCCGGTCCAATTATAACACCCGCTACAAAAGCTGAAATGGGAGCCCATGACCAGGATATCTCTAGAGAAGACATCTTAGCCTCCGGTATTGTTAGCAAAGAAGATTATTTAGTTTTAGAAGACTATACACGTAAGTTATTTAAGCGAGGTAGTGAGATAGCATCTCAAAGAGGTCTTATTTTGGTAGATACCAAGTATGAGTTTGGTAAAACCAAAGAGGGTAAGATTGTACTTATTGATGAAATACACACCCCAGACTCTTCTCGTTACTTTTATGCAGATGGCTACCAGCAAAGACAAGACAGTGGCCAGGCTCAAAAACAACTATCTAAGGAGTTTGTACGCCAGTGGCTTATAGAAAACAACTTTCAAGGCCTAGAGGGGCAAACAGTACCTTTTATGAGTGATGCCTATATAGAAACTGTCAGTGAGCGTTATATTGAGCTGTATGAAAACATAACGGGAGAACCTTTTATAAAGGCGGAGGTTTCCTCTATAGAAACTAGAATACAACATAATGTAGCTGCATACTTTAGTAAGTAGACAATGTAATTTTAGCGCATAAAAAAAGCGGCTGGTATAGCCTTTACCAGCCGCTTTTTTTATAAATAATTTTATTAGTCTAAAAGAGAAGCTACTTTTGCATCAAGGGCATTACCTCTTAAGTTTTTAGCTATAATAATACCGTTTTTATCAAGCAAGAATGTAGCTGGTATAGACCTAACCCCATACTGCCTTGCAATTGGGTCTTGCCAAAATTGTAGGTTAGATACATGAAACCAGTCCATCTTATCTTTTTTAATAGCTTTAATCCAACGATCTTTTTGTCCTGCTTTGTCTAGAGAAACACTAATGATATTTAATCCTTTATCATGGTAGTTATTGTATACGCGAACAACGTTTGGATTTTCTTTTCTACAAGGCCCACACCAAGATGCCCAGAAATCTATAATAGTATATTCTCCCATTGCATCTTGTAAAGATAGTTTACCACCCTCTGGGGTTTGCGCAGTAAAGGCAGGGGCCTGACCTCCAACATCACTATTTTTTAGGTTTTGTGCAGTTGCGGTTATTTCTTTTGCAATGTCTGTGCTGCCAATTTTTGGGCTAAAGTTTGCTACTAGATTAGAGGCCTCTCTAGCGTTTAGTTGTTTTTGATTTAACATTTCAGAAACCAGCAATAGTGCAAAAATAGAATTTGGATTTTCTTTAGCGAAATTTTTCTTGAAAGCAACCTCATTGTTGGTTATCATAACATTTTGTTGTTGCAGTTTTTTAATCAAATCACCATCATTTGCTCTTTTTGCGGCCCTGTAGCTGTCTGATATTTCTGTTCTTAGTTTTGTTACTTTTCTTGAATTTATTGCAAATTCTCTGTAAGAATCATTTTGAAGGTTACCAGTAACAAACGAGGCTTGAATACTATCCTTATAGATAGTAGCCTTTAAATCTTCACTTTCAGGAAAATATGGAATACTACTATTACTAACAACCATAAAATACATAGACGGCTCTGTTATTTTTGGAAATTTTCCAGAAAAGCTACCGTTTTTAATAAACAAGGTATCTATTACATTAGTGCGGTTATCTTTTAAAGAGTATATAATGACTTTCGAGCCATCTTCCAATCCGTCTGCGCTACCACTTAGTGTATAAGAGTTAGTGTCTGTTGTACAGGCAAGTTGACTAAAAAGTAAAAGGGCTACTATTGCGTATTTCATAATGGGTTTATTAGTTTGTAAAAATAGTTGATTTTTTATTAAAAGGGAAACACTTCAAAGTTTTGTTAGTTGTCTTTCAGTCAGTTGTTTAGCAATTATATTTCATTGCTAGATTTTTTTTGACCTGTCATCATTAAATATGCTTTTAGAAAACCATCTAGTTGGCCATTTAAAACAGCTTCAGGGTTGGTGCTTTCATAAGCTGTACGTACATCTTTTACAAGTTTGTAGGGTTGTAGCACATAATTTCTAATCTGGCTTCCCCATTCAATGGCCATTTTGCCATCTTCAATTTCTGCTCTTTGTGCTTGTTGCTTGCGGAGTTCAATTTCATACAATTGAGATTTTAGCATCTGCATTGCTTTTTGTCTGTTTTCTAGCTGTGATCTTGTTTCGCTGTTGTGTATTATAATACCACTTGGCTTGTGTGTTAAAATAGCTTTGGTCTCTACTTTATTAACGTTTTGTCCTCCTGCGCCGCTACTGCGTGCGAAATCCCAAGATATTTCTGAGGGGTTAATGTCTATCTCTATTGTGTCATCCGCAAGCGGGTATACATATACACTAGCAAAACTAGTATGGCGTTTTGCATTGCTATCAAAAGGAGAGATGCGCACTAAGCGGTGCACCCCATTTTCACTCTTTAACCACCCAAAGGCAAATTCACCATCAATTTCAAGGGTAACAGTTTTTACCCCAGTTACATCTCCAGCCTGAAAATTAAGCTCTTTTACCTTAAAATCATTTTTTTCTGCCCACATTAAATACATGCGCATTAACATGTTGGCCCAGTCGCAACTCTCTGTGCCACCAGCGCCGGCTGTAATTTGCAGTACAGCGCTCATTGCATCTCCATCTTGGCCTAGCATATTTCTAAACTCAAGAGACTCTGTGAGCTCATGGGCCTTTATAAAACGATCCTCAACCTGCTGCTGTGTTCCTTCTCCTTCTCTAAAAAACTCAAACAATACTTCAGTGTCTTCCAGTAAAGAGAGCGCCATTTTGTAATCTGTAACCCATTTTTTTTTGGTACGCAGCACCTTTACAAAGGCTTCTGCCTCTTTGGGCTTGTTCCAAAAATTTGGGTCAAAGGTTTTTTCTTCCTCATTGCTTATTTCTATTTCTTTGCCAGCAATGTCAAAGATATTGCCTTAACACCTCTATTCTAGAGCGAAGGTCTTGGAGTTGGTCTGTTGTAATCATATAGATACCTTGTGTATATAGATTATATTCGAAATCTTATTATATCATCTCTTTGATAAAAGAATTGTAAAAATACGGGTATTGATTTTTAGAAAAAAGAAAAGCATTACAAACAAAAGTAAAATGAGTTATTACTATATTTATATTTTTAAAATTTAAACGCTCAAATCATCTTTGTTTTGTTAGTTGTGGTCTTGCCGCAACTTTATATTTAAACAAAATATGAGGACACATAATATAAAAACATACTATGATTATAGATTTAAGAAGCGATACTGTTACAAGGCCAACTCCAGGAATGTTAGATGCTATTATGCAGGCTCAAACTGGAGATGATGTCTACAAAGAAGATCCAACTGTAAATGCACTTGAACATAAAATGGCCTCACTCTTTGGTATGGATACTGCGCTGTATTTTCCAACGGGAAGTATGGCCAACCAGGCTGCTATAAAATTGCAAACACAACCCTCACAGCAGCTTATTTGTGATAAATGGGCCCATGTGTATAATTATGAAGGGGGAGGCGTTTCTTTCAATAGTGGTGTGTCTTGTAAGTTGGTAGATGGCCATAGAGGTATGATTACTGCCAAGCAGGTATTGGAGAGTATCAATCCTCCAGATTTTTATCACAGCCCATTAACTTCCTTGGTATGTTTAGAAAACACAACCAATAAAGGGGGTGGCGCCTGTTATGAAATGGATGAAATAATAAAAATCAAAAAAGTGTGTCAAGAACATAATCTAGGGCTGCATCTTGATGGTGCGCGTTTAATGAATGCTATTGTAGCAAAAAAAGAAGACCCTAAACACTACGGAAATGTATTTGACACAATTTCTGTGTGCCTAAGTAAAGGCCTTGGCGCCCCCATGGGAACTTTACTGGTGGGGAGTTCTTCACTGATGAAAAACGCTATTAGAGTTAGAAAAGTATTAGGAGGAGGTATGAGGCAGGTTGGTTTTATGGCAGCTGCTGGGCTTTATGCCATGGAGCATCAAGTAGACCGCCTGGAAGAGGACCACCAAAAGGCAAAGCAAATAGCTTTGCATCTAGAAAGTTTACCATATATTAAAAAAGTAGAGCCCACACAAACCAATATTGTAATTTTCTATATGCAAGAGGGTCTTAATCAAGAAGATTTTATAAACGCTTTGGCTGTAAAAAATATTCGCATCAGTGATATGGGGCAAGGAAAATTACGTGTTGTTACCCACCATGATTATACCTCCAAGATGCACAGCGTGTTTTTGGATACCCTTACCGCCTATAAACATTAATTTTTTATACGTTACACATCAAAGTTTTTGCTGTATTTTTGTATAATCTAATGGTACGAATTAGTTTTTAATGTCTTGCAAAAGCTGTAATTTTACCCCCAGACAATCCATACTTTATTCTATGAAAAAAATAGCCATACTAAGCCTTATATCATTGTTTTTGATGTTGGCTTGTAAAGACATTAACACCACACACACCCCTATGAATCACACCCCACCAACAGTAGATAAAATTGCCAAAAATATTGAAAAACATGGTGATGCCAGAGAAGATGGCTATTATTGGTTAAATGAAAAAGAAAACCCAGAGGTCATAGATTACCTGGAGCGTGAGAATGATTATTACCAAAAAATGACAGCTCATACCGAAGATTTTCAAAAAGGTTTGTTTGAGGAAATGAAGTCTAGAATCAAAGAAGATGACGCTTCTCTGCCCTATAAGTTAAATGGATATTTTTATATCACACGTTTTGAAAAAGGGAAAGACTACCCTATATACACGCGTAAAAAA
>Ga0302126_10000198_pt1 | contig 43218 bp, 37 predicted proteins | sample CB4_20m_MG_FD_203108 | JGI IMG/M metagenome (GOLD analysis project Ga0302126, IMG submission 203108) | Marine microbial communities from Western Arctic Ocean, Canada - CB4_20m | ecosystem: Environmental > Aquatic > Marine > Oceanic | place: Canada: Western Arctic Ocean | collected 2017-09-24 | reverse complement strand
TTCGAAACTTTCTCCTTCCTCCCCCCCCTGTCGGACCAGGAGATCGCCCGCCAGGTCCAGTACCTCCTCAACAACGGCTGGACTCCCTGCATCGAGTTCGAGTCCGCGGACAAGGCGTACGCTGACGGCCACGGCTGGTCCAACCTGGACTCCAGCATCAACGCGTGCTACTACGACAACCGCTACTGGGTGATGTGGAAGCTCCCCATGTACGGCTGCACCAACCCCGAAGAGGTTCTGCAAGAGATCCGCGCGTGCACCTCGTCTTTCCCCGAGTGCTTCATCCGCGTCGCCGGCTTCGACAACATCAAGCAGGTGCAATGCTCCTCCTTCCTTGCCCACCGCCCGTCCAACGATCGCTCCTTCGCGCCCGTCAACGGTCGCCAGGTCGGCACCGGCGGCGGTGGCGGTGGCGGCGGCGGCGGCGGCGGCGGCGGCGGCGGCTGGTAATTTGCTCAGCACCGCGTATCGCATGCTGACCAATAATTCGTTGCGTTGCACATCCACGAGGTCTGAGCTAGCCGCCGACGGCACGCTGGTTTGAGTTCCTCGGGACATAAACTATTTTTGCGACGGTTGATGTAATACCACACCGATCTTTGCAAAAGAACAAGAACGTTTTGACTCGTTCATCACACTACACTAGTATACTACACTACACAACACTAAACATAACTACTGAAACACTACTCTCCAGAAAAAATGAACTACTCGTGCTCCGACTTACCGCACAACAACGGGTCGGCGAGCTCGTCTCCGCGCGATTCCTCGCCCGCCGCCGCCAATCGCGCGCGCCGCGAAACACAAACGCGCCGCGCTGCAAACACGACGCCGGTGAAAACCAACAGCCCACCCGCTCTGAGTTGGAAGCGCTTTTGAATTGTTAAATGCGCGAAGTCCGTGACCGCTTGAGTCATCCACTCGACGCAATACCCAGCCGCGGACAAAAGCGCGAAGAGCAAGGCGAGGCGCGTCGCGCTTGATTCCGAAAACGGGGTTCGAGTTTCGCGCGCGCGGCAGAGTCCATCGCCATCATCCGCGTTGGGGTCCAAAACGAGTTCCGAGTCGACCTGTGTTTCGTCCACATCGGAAGCAGCATCCGGAATACTCGACGCACCAGCAACCTGTCTCGCCTCGGTTCCCAAACAAGCGGCGCAGACACTGCTCGTGCTTTCGAAAACGCACACGAAGAGCACCACCGCGCATCGCGAAATCGCGTCGGCGCATGTCGAGCGCCAACCGAAACCCGCTAAGAAGATGGCGAGCGCCATTACGGCCATGGACCAAACCAGCGAGATAACGCTTGGAAGAGTAGTGCTTCTTTCTCGTCCCACCTGGTCAGTACCCTTCCGATACGCCAAACCCCCGACCGCGAGAGTCGCCGCGAACGCCGCGATCTGCGTCGCGGCGAGGAAGAAACCGTCGTTTTTGAATCCCTTGTCATTACTCCTGACTCCAGGTGACGAGTCTTTACCAAACGCTTCATCGAGCCCCCCAACAAAAAGCAGCTGCCAGTTCCCCGCCACGAACGCGTGCGTCGGCGCGCAGGATACGCTCCACAAACACCAAAGAAACACGCGGGGGTTTTTCAAAGCGCGGGACACGGCGCGAGTCGCAGACCAACGCTGGGCCGGGTTGTTCTTGTGTCCGTGACCCGACTTTTCAAACCCCCAAGGTTGCTGTACGTCGGAGGGTAGTGACAACGATTCTGCGTTGCAATCATTTTCTCCGTTTGAAGCAGCAGCGCCTTCGCCTTCGCCTTCGTGTTCGGTGAACAAAGTCGCGACGAACCCCGAAACGAGCTGCGCCGCGAGGGTCGTGACGAACACACTTTTTTGGTACCCGGCTCCCCACAGAACCTGTCCACACAACGACGAACCCGCGTTCCCGAGCAACGCAACCGCCTTCACGCCGTGCGCCGCGGCAGGGTGGATCCGTCGCGGGAGCGTCGCGAAGGTTAGCCCGAGAAACGCTTGGTGCGACGCGTTGGAAAACGCGGCGGATGCTTGGCTGGCTATGAGCAAACAGTCAGACAAGGACGTCCCGTGTTGCACGAGCAGGGTCACAAGCACCGTGAAGCACGCCGCGGCTGTTCCTGACAGCACGGTGGCTTTACACCCGAAGCGTTTCGCGGAACACGCCATCAAAACGAGGCTCGGCACCCGCGCGTAGGCCCAGGCTGGGAATATTTGTGAAGTGACGTGCGACGCCGCGAACCCGTGGTTCACGTACGTTGCCACCAGGAACGGCTCGCTCGGTTTGAACTCGCGTAGCAGCGTGAACAGTAGGGCTTTCCGGAGCGTGGGGCCGTGCGTCGCGTCCGAAAGCGCGCGCGCAACGCCGAACACGCCGCCGCCGCTTGGTTGGGAGACGGACGTGGTCGTGACAACTCCATCGTCTTCGGCATCGTCGTTCCTGCCGTCGTCCATCCAACGCACGCGGTCCTCGGTGCGTTGTTCCAAAACCCGCGTCGCATCACGGTCGCGTCGGTCCGTCCCAATGACAACGCCACCGCGCATGACGACGCGACGGCGGTCCACCCGCCGCCTCCGACACGCGCGCCGCGCGGTGGCGAATGGTCGAGGCCTTTGAAGACTTTCACTGAAACGCATCTGATTGTTTTCGGCACTTCCCAGACCTCCGCCCGCGACCCCGACGGCGCGCGCGGGGGCGACTCTGCACACCCACGCCACGTCTCGTATCGCGGTACGTGACACACCCAAACGCCTCGCCAAATCGGCCGGCCCCCCGAACCGCCCCCCCGCTTCGGAAACACGCGGGCGCGGAGGACACGACGATGGGTGAAAAGAACAATCATTGTTTGTTGTCAACTCGCTACCTTTCTTTTCTTCACCGACTTTTCTTCGCGCAAAACGCCTCCGGTTCCTTTCAACGCGAACGACCCTCCTTCCGCCGTCGTATCGTGACCTTCCGAGTAGAACCGGGAAGGCAAATCCAGGGTCATGACAATTTTCTTGTCCGCGTGTTTGAAAGCGGTCGTCAACTCCGTGGACGCGATTGCGGCGACGTCGATTGTCGCGACGGCGTCGGAGGTATTTACGGAGTTGGAGTTGTCGCTCTTTCCGCCGCAAGCAGTGCCATCCCTCGCCTTTTCCGAAGAATTACTCGTGGTCTCCTTCGCAAACGCCCCATGGAACGCCCCCACCGGCGCCAAAACACTGGCCACCGAATCGGGCAACCTACAAGCCGTGGAAGGCGCGTGATTGAGCCAGACGTTGACCAGAAAGGTAACTCTTTTCGTTTTTGTTTTTTTTGTCGAGCTTTTCACTTTTGGTGACGAGGTATTACTCGACGGTTCGTTTCCACCAGGTTGCGCAAGCGCGGGAAGCGCGCCGTGCAGCCATGAGCCGTCGAAGGAGACGTGCTTGCCTACTTGTGGGTAGCTTAGGAAGGTATCGCAATCCATGTGTTGTGGTAGTTTTCGATTGTTTCCAGAGTAATTGCCAGCGCAACTTTCCGAAAAGTCGTCCAACGTTCCGGAAACGCTTTCGTTGTGGTAAAGCGGGGTTCTTTTTTCGGGAAAGAAAAGTAAAGTGTCAGTCGCGTGTATCGCGATGTATTGGACGATGTATGGACAACAGTCACCGTAATCGGTCTGAGCAGTCAGGGCAGAGGTTGTCCGTCCCTTCTGGTACGAGTATATCGCGATGTATGGACAACAGTCACCAGCGTTAGAGGTAAAACAGTGTGCCACCTGATTTGGTGAAAGGCGCGATTAAAAAGAAACGCAATGGACCACGAACCTTTTCCGCACAAACAGCGTTGGCGCGCCGTCGGAACACAAATACGTCACGGTCGCGATCTGCGGGTGGACGTTCAAGTCGCTATCCTCCAGGGCGTAGTCCTTGTCCCAGTGCATGCCGATTTCGTCCTCGACGTTCACGACCTGCGTCCACCACTCCGCGCCGGAGTTTTCGGGGTCGAACGGGAGTTCCTCTGACTGGTTTTCTTCTTTTTTGGAAGCACCGCAGCACCTCGCGGCGTCATTTGTTTTTAGTTTCGCCTGTGCGAACGCCTCCACCGCGCGTTGCGTGTGCAGTTCGAACACGGTTTTCGCAATCTCCTCCAGGCCGCACTTCGGGGTGTCAGTCGCACCCAGCCAGTACGTCCGGCCGGAAGAGTACGGCCCGGTCTTTTTGGAAGTCGCGCGCGCGGTGAAGGCGCGCGCGCAGTCCGACAGTAACTTTTCGTGCAATTTGCTGCTCGGGACCATTTCGTGCTTCCCATCGCCATCCTTCCGGATGTCGTCCCCTTCGTGTCCCAGGTGCACGTTCAATAACTTCTGCACTGAGTTGAACCCGTCCAGGTAAAGAAACGGCAGTAACGGACACGCCACGCGGCCGTCCTCGGCTAAGGCCAGGTTCAGGGTGGACTCGCTTGCCGAGGCGGAGGCGTCGTCGTCGTCTGTTTCCTCGGAGTCGTCGTCTGCAGATCCTTCGGCATCCTCGTCTTCTGCAGACGCATCCTCGTCATCGTCAGACTCGTCATCGGCACCGTCGTCGTGGTCGTCGGAAACATCAACATCGTCCGGTCCTGGATCGTCGATCGGTTGGTCCAATTTCTTCCCTTCGGGTTCGTCCAACGAACGCATCGAGGGGGCACCGCCGCCGACCCGGGCGCGTGAGAAATGAAGGCATCGTGACACTCGGGATTTTCCGAGGCCAAAATATCGGCGCTGAATGCACTTTATTGCGCCTCAGTTCAAAATGTTTGGTGCGTCTCTCCGTCCGAGCCTCGATGCACTCCGCCCCGCGTAGCGCGAACGTCACAGCGTCGGACGTCCTCCACGGACGCCGCGCGAATACCGGAACACGAGTTCGCGTAATCGCGTTCGTCTCACACCACACGCGGACGGGTCCACTACGAGTTACGTCGTGTTGACAAACCCTTTTTGAAACACGCAAAGGGCGTGTCTTCGATTTAAAAAAGATGACCACCGTGGCGGCGTCGTGCCCTGCGCTCGCGCCCACGCGTGTGGGGTCACGATTTGTTACACGCGGTCGTCATGGATCCACCAAGGTCAATCGCATGACGCGAGCTTTGGCGGCGAACCCGAACGGGCACAACCACCGGCCTTCATCCCCGACGCGTCAAAAGCCACCGCCTGGGGCACCGACGCCGGGGTCGCCCGTGCGCACCGCGAGGGCGGTGGAGACCCCCGCGATGGTGAGCTCAGCGCCAGGTCGCACCACCTCCGGGGCGAGCTCTACGTGGCCGAGACAAAACCAACAACTGGCCACGGTTGATTCCATGGACAAAGCGGTTGGCCCGCCCACGACTACCGCCGGCCCGGCCCGGTCGGTGCGCGCCGCGTCAGGCACCACCGCCGGGTTCCAAAGAACGTCCTGGTACGGCGCGGTTTCCGATGTGGTTCCGGTTGGTGGAGGGAACAAAACATCCAGCACCAGACTCGCCGCGAGTTCAGGCCGGACACAAGGCCCCGGCCCTGATGGCAACGGCGTGATCGTAAACCCCGCGGTGGTCAAGCAAGGCCGGGGGAGCAATCCCACGAAAGGCTCCATGGACGACGGCGACGGCTTTGCAGATGGTTTAAAAACAAAAGCGTCCGAAAAGATTTCGGCGGCCGCGTCGAAGCCGTTCGCGGAGGCTTCGTCTTGTAAAACCGAGCTCTCGTTACCGCGACAAAGCGAAACGCAAAGCAGCGACGAGAACAAGACGCAAACAGACAACGCAACAGGATCCACAAAAAAGAAAGGCGCGCTTACCCGTTTGTTACGCACGCCGCTTTCGGGCGGCGTTTTGAACAGCATGAAGGATGCGGATCTGCCGAGCGTCGCCGTCGCGGCGCGGAACTTGATGGAACTGGCGGATTACGCGGATTTGTCCACCATAATGTCCAACATGAACCACCGCCGGACCGGGTACCCGTTCGCAAGCACGGTTGATTTCGCAACGGACGCGGACGGGTACCCTGTTTTCTGTCTGACACCGCTCGCGATGCACACGAGGTAGTATTTCCCAATCACCACATTCCACTGACTGATTGCCCATACACGACTGACATTTATTTTATTTCAATCAGGAACCTGGCGTACAACTCGCGCGCGTCGCTCACCGTAAAGATGAACGGCTGGGGAGGGTTGGCGAACGCGAGGGTGACTATTTTCGGCGACGTCCACCGCCTGCCTCCGGAGTACCAAACAAGCGCGAACGAGATCTTCAAGGCGAAGTACGCGGCGAGGAAGGAGGCGTCGGATTTGGACGACCGCTGGGGCGACTACACGTTTTACCGCATGAACCGCGTGATTGACGTGTACGTGTTTTTCGGCTTTCCCAAATCCGTCAACACCTACGTTTACTGCAACTCTTTGCGTGCACCACCCGTAACACACACTGGCGCACTGGCAACGTTACGTTACGAACCCACACTCGCCTTCCGGAAAAGACGTTAACCCCTTTCCGCGTACTAACGACAGGTACTTCGTGGGCGGTTTTGGAACCTTGAACTGGGTGGACATGAACGATTACAGGAACGCGACGCCGGATAAAATCGTCACCCCGGGGGTAGGGCACAGCGTGCTGGATACCCTCTCCGAGCTGAACACGAAATACGGCACCCTCCTCGCCAAGAGCGGCGCGGTTTTGGGGAACTCAATCGCGCCCAACGAAGCGGACCGGGAAGCGCCCGTGCTCGTGGACGATCTGTGGTACGTGCAGGGGCTTTCCCAAATCATACACGACGGTTTACGCGCCCCTGTTTGACTGTTTGAACGCACTACGGCCGTAATACTTACGGCGTTCTGGCAACTGTTACGTACATCACAAGGAGACAGTTTTATCTCTCATCTCGTGACTGTTCAGACCGATTACCCCTCCCTGTTGTCCATACATCGTCCAATACATCGCGATATTCAGTACACCCGTACTCGAGACTGACCTTTTTCTTGTACAAAAACAGGATCATCTCTATCGACCGCATGGGCATCGACGTGCGCGTGCGGCTGGACGGGATCTCGCAGGTCCGGCGAATCAACTTCATGGGGTGCGTCGAGACGCGGGAAGACGCTTGTGCCGCGCTGGATGCGATCGTCAAAGGCGAGGTTTGGGAAGGGGGGGACTGCGACTGATGGATGGGACGGGTTGGGGGAACTGATGAATTGGATGGATGAATGCTTTCGAGAAACGTTCACACGCACTTCGAGTTTGGCGGTGGTGACGAGCGTGGAGACGAGACAGTCCTGTATATCGTGATGTATGGACAACAGTCACCAGCTTCGGTAAAACAGGGAGGCGGGATTTTGGAAACGCGCAACGTGCGAGTCTCACAAGACTTTAGATGTAAAACACAGCGCCTGGAGAGGTATTTCACGTGGACGGAGAGTTGTTGGACGAGTTGTTATTGAACCAAACCGGTCATACAAAACATCGTGACTAAATACAGTGCCAGGTACTCGCTTTCTGTTTGGTTTTCTCTTCGTGCGAATGCCAAAAATTCGACCCCGACCTCAAAAAGTTCATCGGACCGCCCGATGAACCGTTCCGAGTTCCCTCCATTCGAAGTTTTGTTTCACGGTCAGGGTGGGTCACGCGCGTGCCAAACACACGCGAGACGGCCACGTGACAGTCTCGTTTCTCCGTTCGCCACGTCGACACACGGCTCCGGACGAAACCACGTCTCTCGATTTGCGACTTGGCGCGTCAAAACGCTTCCATTTCGCTTTATTTGCTTCCATCCTCAGCAGCGCTCGCCATTCCGCTCACGCACACACACGAACCCACTCCCGTGTTCGACCCAAACCTCAAGCCTTCCACCACGATGTGCATCGCTGATACCCGCACCGAGTGCGTCGCACCCAAGGCGCGCCGCGTTGGCGTTGAAACCAACCCCACGCCCGCGTTCGCCGTCGTCGCGCCCGCGAAACGCTTCGACGCCACCGAGGCGGATGCGAGGTGCGTGTGTTCCCGGCGTCCCTTTCCGCGCTTCATGGCCTGGTCCGTCGTGTCAAACACGCCACCACCGCGCGTGGCGTGTCACTCGCCTTGACAGTAGTCAAAGGGCGCCTCGACGCGCGCCAGTTCCAACGAAAGGCACCGCCCCGCGCGGTTTCCGGACCCAGGAGGTCCGACGTTTCGACACCGCTTTTTTTGCACAAATCGCGTCGCAAAGACGGTTCGACGCGTCCGTCGTGTCGTACCGAACGCGCTTGCGCCCTTTTGCGACGTTCCGTTTAGTCCTCGCGCACGCTTTGGTGTTGCGTTTGTCTACACGCAAACACGTGGAACGAACCAACGGTGCATCCGAAGAGACCTCCAAACGACCGGACACTGACCTTGCCGCCGCTCTGTTCCATCCAAACACAGATATGCGATCAACTCCCTGACCGCCAGGGCGGGCGCCGAGCCCACCAGGATTTGCGCCACGCGGGGCGGCGCCCTTTCCGTGCTGGGTCGCGAGTGCGACACCGGCATATGTGTCATCGAGCAACCCGGCCTAATCGCGGTGCTCGTGTCAGGCACGGTCACTGGTGAGATGTTCAAACGCGCGTACGCCGCGACGCTTCCCGAGCTTGCGGATACCGGAGTTGATGCGCCGGAGGGCGAAAGCCGACGCCGGGTCGCGGCGTTGAAGAAAACCCTGGGCGATTTACACGCCTCCGGCGGCGCTTTTTCGGTGGTCGCCTTCGACGCGATCGCGGGCCGAGTCCTCGCCGCGCGCACCGCGAACAGCGCGCGCGTTGACTACGGGTTCACCCAGGACGGGTCCCTCGTGGCGTGCTCCGGGTTCACCTCTGCGACGCTCTTTCCAAACGCGGGCGACGCGGCTTTACAGTTGACGCCGCTGCCGAGCGGCCGGTTCATTTTCGGACACAGGTTCGTCAAACCCATCGAGTTCACCAACTTCTGGGCCAGCGCGTCCGCGAACAGGGCCGCGGCGCCTGCAAGAGGGGTGGGTGAAGTGAACGACGAGTCCCTTGATTGCGGCGCCGCGGAGTGCCAGCGCCGACGGTGGGGCAAAACGGGAAGCGCGGGGGACGCGAGCGAACGGTGGGGCACTTTACAAAAAGTGGCGACTGACATCGCGGCCACCACGTCAACCGGAAGGACCACGGCTCAGAAGTTTCCCCTTCACGCCGCGGGCGCTAATGCGTACGTGCCTCCTTCCGTGCGGAAAGCGCGGGCTGAGGCGGAGGCGGCGGCGGCGGCCACCGCGGTCGCGACGCAGAAACCCAAAGAAGTCGCGACTCAGAAACCCGAAGAAGAAGTGACTGAAACCCAAGAATCGAGTGAACCCGCCCCCGAGTCACCAAGAACGGCGCTCCGCAAAGTCGAATCGGACGCGCAAATCGCCAAAGCGTTCCTCGCAACGGATTTCGTCTCCTCCCTGGGTGAGGCGCTCATCAGCGCCGTGGCGAAAGCGCCCCCCGCGCTGCGCCGAGCGAGTCTTGATTTGCACCGAACCTCGCTACGACGCGCGTCGCTGGACATCATGCGAACCACGAGCCTTCGGTCGAACACGTTCACCGTGTCCAGAGTTCCCGGTATGGAAACCAACAACGAGCACCCAACCTCGTGCGCGGAGGCGCACGTCGGGTTCGCGTCCTTCAAAGCGAACTTTGCACGCATGAGCAGCGCCGTGCACCATTAAAAAAACCGGCGCGCTTTTAACCGGGGTCGCGGGAACCGGGGGGGTATAATAATGTAGGCCGAGTCCATTCGTTGGACCGCTGTAAGCTAGTAGTAATAGGTAGTAGACACTCTATGTAAAAACACACTAAAAGTATAGAAAGAACACTTGAAACTTTTCCACGACTAAAACGCCCCTCGCTACCTTTACTTTACAACAATCAAAATATTCACCACTACCTTCAAGGTAATCGCTCGCACCTGGTCTACCGCCTCGCGCCTAGATGCACCCGGGGCGCGCGTTCCTTCGTTTCCCCTTCGTCTTCCGGGGTTAGAGTGTCATTAGCTACTCGGAACCCTTGCGTGTGTTCCCTTAGTTGGCTTAAAAACTCAGCACTGGCGGCCGGGTCGGGAACGCCCGTGGTTTTGTTCACCGGTTTCGGCACAAGCGCCAAGTCGCTCGCCCAAACCTCGCCGACGTAAAACGTCTTTAAGTAAAGAAACGACTTTGATTGTGAACGAAAAGTGTCAGTGTTGTGGGGCAAACAGTGTGCCTGGATTTGGGAAACGCGCAATACGTACCTCCTTGGACGCGTGGTAAAGCTTGCGATGCGTAAAACAAAGTGTCAGTGTTGAGTCTACAGGTGTACTATGCGCAAACAGTGCACTTGTGATGTATGTGTTGTTGCCAGTACTGGTAAATGTTACGGCCGTAGTGCACTCAAAGAGGAGCGGTAAACAGTTGGCGGGATTTGGGAAAGCCCCGACGCGCACCTCAAAGTGCCGCGTCGCGTCCACGCCCAAGGATTGGCCGGGAATGATCCGGTCGCCCCCGGGGTGTTCCGGTAACCACCGCTTGACGTCCAGGACCATGCCGTCGATGACGATGCGCACGCCGCCGGATGCGTTGTGCTTTTTTACCGACTCCCACGAGTGCGTTTTTATTCTGTTTTCGTGTGCGCCGACCTGCGACCTGCATTGGTCCGCGAGCGCGACCAAACCAAGCTTTTCACTAGCCCCGATCAAACCCTCAGCCGCGCGCACGTCCCACTCCGGCGTCGTCGCACCCACAAAATCGCACTCCAGCCACAGCAACACGCGGTCCAAGGTTTCGCAATCCAGGTCGATTTGGATGGACAAAGGGTTTGCGTTTGTATTTTTCACGTAAGAATTTCCAGTTTTTTCAACTTTTTCATTTATTTCACCCCGCGTCGTTTCGTCGTCACCGCCGAGTCCCAAATTTTCCAATTCCCACGCCTCCCTTTTCCCGGAACTTCGCGCCCCGCCAGTTAACGCAGCGCGTACAAACTTGGTCAGCGCCAAACACGGCCGTAACAGCGCCGCGTGCACGGGAAAAACCTCGCCGTCGCTGGTGGTGATCGCAATCGTCTCGGCTTTTTCGTTTTCGCGTCGCGCGTTTGCGTCGTCCCTCGACGTCGAGTTATAAACCGTCAATGGGCCACAAACAGTGGTATTACTCGTGGCACATTCATCACCTTCGGCGTGACAATACACAACAGTTTCAGGAGTCACCACGCCCCGGAAACAGTGGTACCCGGGTCGCAAAACGTCGGCCGATTTTGGATCCGCGGTGTTGACCGAAACGACACGCGCGCGAACCGTGTTTTTGCTTGTACTTTTTGACGCCGCGTCCCCTGTGGGATTTGAACCAACGACACTACTTTCCCCACCACCACCACCACCCACCCCCTCAATAACCTCCACGGAAAGCAGCTCGCCCGCGCACACCCACCGGTTACGCAAACGTTCCGTGAGTTTGTGGGTTAACCACGCGCCGTCGATTTCGATTGCGGACGAGTCGCCCGCCGGTTGCGAAAAAGGGGTGTCAACGGTTTCGTCCGTCTCGGGTTCGTCGTCGTCGCAACTCGACGTCTCCGTTTCGTCGTCGGAACACGTTTCCACGCCCGGCACGTCCGTCACCGCCCGTCGCAACAGCCGCACCTCAATCTCGATGTCAAACAAACCATTCCGCGTTGTCTCACCAGGCGGGTCCCACACCTTGAACGAACACGTCTGGTCCTCCGCGACGTGTACGTTTATTCTCTGTTCTTCGTTCAGGGCGAGTCCGCCTTTTGGGCATTCCTCGGCACGACTCGCCGCCACCACGGGTATCACGCAGTCGCTTCCCGCCTCCAGCTGGAGAAGCACCACCCCGGTCGCATCCGCGTGTCGTAACAGTGGGCACGTCTTGTGCACGAACGCGGGGCCGTACGGGGTAGCACTGGCCATGACACGCAGGGACAGTGCGCCCGCTTCCGCGCGTAGCACCCGCTTTGAAACGTACTCCCCATCTCGCTCTTCGGGTCGCGGGGCGTTTCCCATTAACGAGTTCGGACCTCTGGGCTGTTTGAAGTTGACCATTGGGCGTGTTTGTTGACCGCGCGCGCGTCCACCGCGGAAACTCACGACCGTACCGACGCGCCGCAGCCGCGGCGTGCGTCACTCGCAGAGAGGAATAAGAAGTGTTGTTTACGACAAGACATGTTTTGTCTAAGGTCGGCACCAACACATACATGTATCGATACGATATGAACCACGACACCCTATCCTGAAACCTAATACCCACACCTCACTCCCGTCCCCACATCTCCCCACCCACGCCTCGCACGCCTATCAGCCCCGCTAGCAGGCCGTAGTGCGCGGTGAGCAACCGCGTTTCCGCCTCCCCAGTCCCCGATGTGCTCCGCAGTTTTCCCTTTTGCGGTTTCAGCCGTTCCGCGCGTGCGCGTCTCAACACCGAGTCCCGAACCCCCATTAACGTGTAAAGCAGCTCACCTTCCGTTGAGAGAGGATTTTCTGAAGCTTTCCTTAGCCAGGTAAGCGCCAGCACCGCTCTTGTCATGGCTTGTGTGTTACTCACGACATCACAGGAAGAAGGTGGTTTTTCAAACTCCACCCTCGTCTCTTCGAACAACGCCAGTCGCACCCGGTGTCTCTGATGGGCCTTTATCGTCCGGTAAAACCGGCGGTACAAACCCGCGGCGACCGCGGAGAAGCTCCCGGCGACCCTAGTGGACATCGGGAAAAGGCCACGTTTTTTCTCGGTGGGCCCCACACCGGGGGGACGCCACGCGGTGTGAGACACGGGGCGTCGTGTTGATGAAACGCGAAGCGAGTTGCCGGAAAAGTTTTTGGAGACTTTGCAGTACCAGGTACGAGTGATTCACGTTGCGTTCCAACACCCACCCACCCGTCGGCCACACGCCACGCGCGGCGCCGCGAAGGTATTTCGCGGCGTGTCACCGTGGAAACACCGCGGGCGGTGCGATGTCGCGCGGACACGAAACTGGCGACGACCGGTTCGGCGAGGACGACGCACCACAGCTGACGACGGTGAGCGACGACGAACAAGACGTACTCCACAACGATGAAAAAGAGGCACCACAACGCACTCGTAAGGTCGTCGTGGTGAACAAGTTCTTCGCGGAGTCGCACCTCGGTCCACGGGCAAAACACCCCGATGGCACGGCTGACACGAAAGCGCAACTCACGTCGCTGTGGGTGCTTGGTGACCCTTCCCGGCCGAAACGCGAACCGCGAGATTTGGACCCGCCGGGGTTGCATTCTTTGGGAATGCAACCGAAAGCGGACGACGGTTGGTGCGCGTGTTTGCCCGCGAAGTGCGGGCCGTGCCACCCTGACGGCAACTGTAGCATGCACGAGCGTCTGGGAAGCCGAGGAGGCACGGCGGACACGTGGGGCGATGACAGCGATTATTACGGCAACGGCAATTTGTGCGCACCTGCGATGGATGAATGCGCACCATTCGGTAAAATCCGAAAACAAAAAAAACACGCGTGGAGCGACGACGACTCGGTGGACCCGGTTTCCGCGCAGATTTTAAAGGAACAGCGTGTCACGCGCAGACCCGCCCCCGAACCCGGCGCGCCAAACGAACCCCCGCCGAGTGGGTGTTTCAGTGGGTGTTTGGGGGACGAAACGTGGTCTTTGGATGCGAAAGGACGGCGAGTTTTGGTAAAAAAAAAGGGGTGTCTTTTCGGCGCGCTCGGCGCGGAGGACCCGAGGACGGGCAAACGACATGGCAACGGAACCTGTTTAGGTGGTTTGTTAGTCCCAGTCACAGACTGCATCGACGGCGCACTAACCGAGGAAACCGGCACGCGAGTGGGCGGGTGTTACGGTACATGTTTGGGCGACGAAAAACCTTCCGGGAGCGGAAAACGCAGAGGCGGTTTGTGCGGCGAGGGTTGTCTTTTTGGATTTCTCGATTACGACTCGGATGGCGAGTTCCGACGACAAGGCGGGTGTTTAACGGGATGCCTGTACGGCGCCGAGGACTTACGTGACAAAAACACACCCAAGCGACGCACGGGAGGGTGTTTGGGTTTGATGATGGGCGACGTCGACGAGAAAACAAACGCGCGGCGCGGCGGGTGCTTGGGGTGCGTTCTGGGCGACGAGGACCCCGCGTCGCCGGGCACACGAAAAGGAGGTACGTATTGCGCGTTTCCCAAATCAGGCGGCACACTGTTTGCCCATACAAGACGTTAACCACTTTTCTTTGTCAATCGCAGGAGTTTGTGTATCCATGGGGTGTATGTTAGGAAACCTTTCCCAAGACGAGGACGGCACCACGCGACGCCGCACGGGCGGCTGCGTTTCGTGTTGTCTCGGCGAGGAAAGCGAAAACAGCAACGCGCGACGCGGAGGGTGTTTGCGTCCGTGTGTCGGTAAGTATTTCCCCATTTCCACATTCCGCCTCCCTGATTGCCCATACAAGACTGACATTTCTTTTTTTACAATCAGGGGACGAGGACCCCGAGACCGGCCGGCGAAGCGGCGGGTGTTTAGCGGAGTGTCTTTTCGGGGACCACCTTTCTCCGTACGAAATAGACGCAGATGGACGGCGACACCGAAGGCGCCCTGTTCCGAAAAAAGGGTGTCTCCAGGGGTGCGACGAGGACAGCGACGCGGCCGGCGGGTCGAGCGACGACGACGGCGAGGATGATTACACCAACAAAAATAAATCGAAGGAAAAAAATCAAAGGGGGTGTTTAGCGGAGTTGCTACGCGCGCTGTGCGGGTCGTCGGATTTGAGTCGGCGCCGGCGGCGGCGGCGGCAACGACGAAGACGTGAGGAAAGGAGGGTACGAGAGGAAAAACTCGCTGCTGCTGGTGACCAAGATGACACCGACCCCGAAGACTTTGACGATGACTCGTCCGAGTTGCGTTTAGGGGACGAAACGGACTGGGCGGTTGGGGCTTGGGCGAGAAAGCCAACCGGGTACCTCGACGTCCGCGAAAAAGTGTTCGCGAACCACCACTCGATACCCCGGATCGTGGTGGACTTTGACCGGCCTTCCATCACCCTGTTCTCCCTGCTCGGCGCGTTCTTCTCGCCCGCGGTGTGGAAGGTAATGAACCGAGTTTCGATGCCTGTTCCGAAAGTGGGCTCCAAAGCACGGTGGTCAAAGGACAAGGCGAAGGAGGACAACGCGGTGCAACAGCTCACGAAACAGACGTTGCCTTACCTGCCCCCGGTTCAGCACGAAATTTTAGGCGCCGTGCTCGGGGTGCTTTTCCTGACCCACGCGTCGCGGCTTGGGACGACGCGTCACAATGAGTCACACGAAAAACGAAACGGCGCGTCCCAAAAAGGCGCGGAGGTGTTTTTCTCGCGCGGGTTGTTTCCGCAGTTCCTGTTGGCGGCGAAACAAGAACGACTCAGGATTAACTCTCGAAAAAGGGCCGTCGTACGCATGAGATGGAACGCCGAGCTGGTGCGACGAAACGAGGAGTCAAAAGAAACGTGGCACGACGTGGTGCCGATGAAAGAAGAAACGGTCGCCGTTGCGGAAGAAAAGGAGGAGAAGGCTGGCGAAAAACGGGAGGACAAAAAAACGTCATGGAAATGGCCCTCCCTCGCTCTTCCAACGCTTCCTGATTTAAACCTCTCGGACGTCTCACTGGAGTGGCGCCAACAGACGAACCCGCCCAACAATAGCGACGTGGCGTTCGACGTCTCGATCGAAAAAGCGTTGCGCGCGAACATGAAGCGGCACCGGAAAAAAAACAAAGGACAGAAACTGTTCTGGGCGGGGACGGAACGAACGGCCGGCGGCGGCGATTCGGATTCTTTCGGCGTCGCGAAGCCGGTTGATGACGTTTCATTGAACGACGACACGGACCGGGCCATCGGGCTGGGGCTTTCGAAAATGAAAAGGTGACGACAGGCGGGGGCAGGGTTTGCGTCAGGGTTTGACTTCAGGGTTGGTAGGGTATTATTTGCGCGTGGGGAAGTGGGGTATGAGGGATTAGTTAGATGTTGTATGCGTAACAAGATATGAGTAACAAGGGTTGAGTAAGCAACTCATCACCTCGCCTCCAATAATCTTAATCATCACCTCGCTTCCACTTTTTCTTTTTCCGATAAATCGAGCGTCTTGCCCGTGATCCGCGTGTACATCTCGAGCACGTCCTCCACGGTGGTTTGGAAGTGCGTCGTGGCGTCGTACCCTTTCGAGATGAAACACTTGTCTGGAGATTGTAAAAGAAAAGTGTCAGTATTGTATGGGCAAAGATTCTGAGGATCTGGGAAATACAATACGTACCTTGGGCGCCGTCGTTCGTGGGGACCAAAATATCGCTGACGTGAATGAACTTCTCGTCGATTGCGCCTAACAGGTCCAACCCGGGCTGGATCTCCAGATGCGGGTTCGCGGTTTCCACGGTCGTGCTGACGAAGGCGAGGTACTTTGATTTCGAAAGAAAAGTGTCAGTCTTTCGTAATGTGTATGAGTAATTACAGGCGGACAATCGGCAAACAGTGTGCCTGGATTTGGGAAAGGCCCAATACGTACCTTGCCTTTCGCGCACACGTTGTGCTGCGACGAACACGCGAAGACGTACATGTCCGTTCGTCTGTTGAGTTGCTTTTGGGGAATGATGATCTGCACGGACGCTGCGTCCCCGCAGTTGGGCACGGGGTGCGACAAAATGCACAGCGCGCGGACGACTTGCCCCACCCGCTTGGTTTTCCCCGGGAAGTACGAAGGGTCGCCGATCACGAACTGGCACGATAAAACCCGAAAGGGTCAGACGGTCGTGACGTGCATGAGGGATTGGAAAGGGTATACTGTACTCCATAGTATGCGTAAACAGTCGTGGTAATCGGACCGATCAGGCAGGCGGAACGCGGTGATTGGGAAAGCCCCGCACCTTCGCCTTGGCGGTTTCGCCTTCCGAAGTGACCCCGACAGCGACGCCGGTTTCGTCAAACGCCACAACCGCGTCGGGCTTGGCGAGCATGTACGTGCCTCCGTATACGGCCGACAAGCGCGCGAACCCTTGCGGGAGCTCGCCTAGGCCGTACAGGGGGTAGATGTAAGGGCTCCCCGTGTTGAATCGCGCGAGGGACTCGCTGTAAAGTTTCACCGCGCCGACCATGGAGCGCGCCGGTTTGTCCAAGTAACTCTCATCCGTGTACAGCGCAAGCGCGTGGCCGATGAAATCCACCGTTCCGGGTTCCAGCCCGAATTTCTCGAACAAGTCCCTTGAGGTTAATTGATCGAGGTCGTAATACGTGAAGTTCCCGAAAAGATCCTTCGCGCCGTGGGTTTTCGGATCCGCGTCGTCGTAGTCCTGTACGAAGATGAAAAAACCTGGAAGCCGCCGGTTTGCGCGTACGGGGAGGTAAAAGGAAGACGGGGCGAGCAGTCAGCGACGTACGCGGTGGACGGTGGTTAGACGTGGTTTCGTGGTACATGCGGGCGTCGGTTCGAAGTCAGACGGGAGGGATAGGTCGTCGGACGTCTGGTCCTATGGGCAAACAGTCGGGACCGCTCCTGAAAAAAAAAAAAACGTACCTCGCGCGCGGCGTTTTTCAAACATCCCCATCAGCGAACTTTTCAGCGCGTCCATGTCATTCGCGGGGACTTTGTACGTCTTGCCTTGTTTCATGACGTAGCTCCCATCCACGGCTTTGAACTCCAAGTACTTGTGCACGCCGGTGTGCACCAGCGCACGTACTAACAAACCGTTTCCCATCATGAACTTTGGGACCATGTCGAAACTGGCACGATAAAAAAGAAAGTGTCAGTCGTGTCATGGCAATCAGGAGGCGGTGTGTGGTGAGTGGGAAATACGTACCTCCAATCTTGCCACCGGCCGTATTTCGTCGGTTCGGGCTCCCCAGGCCGGAACCGTTCCCACAGCTGTTTCAGGTTGAGACTGGCGGCCTCGCCGCCGTAGTACGAGTTGCGGTCCATGTGAAGGACCTTCATGCCGTCCACGGAGAGTAACCCGGCGAGAAGGCACTCCTTCAAACCAGTCCCTAAGATCACGGCATCGTACTCCTGGTCCATCTTGGCGAAAACTTTAACTTTTGCTTCTTCGCGGATCAGGGGTTGGAGTGGTAGGAAACACGACGCTTGACCGTGTGACTGCCGGGTTTACGAAACACACGAACGAGCTATGCGTAAATACACCGCGCTGTCTTGGAACGCGAGGTGCGCCGCGCGTCCGCACGTGTGCGCAGATCTATATGCGACCGCAGAGTTGGGCTTGAGCGGAAGCCGCGTCCAGTTATTCGACTTTTGGACTTCACTTGCGATTTCGTGTCGACTCCTCGGAAACGTCCCCAAAAAAACAACGACTCCGGTTTTCGCACCTTGTGGCGCGCGGAGCGCAGACGCACGTGCGCGCGGAGGTGAATAATGGGAGGACTTAGGCGGTGCTCGCACAGAAGGCAGAAACACCAGTGCAAGGACTGTAACCCGTGTCCCCACGGCAGCGTGAAGCATAACTGCGCGGCGTGCAACCCCTGCCCGCACGGGAAACTGAAAAGCAGTTGCACGCACTGCACCCCCTGCCCGCACGGCAGGGTGAAACGTTCCTGCGCGGACTGCAACCCCTGCCCTCACGGGAAGCGGAAAAGCAGCTGCGCGGTGTGCAAACCTTGCCCTCACGGCAAGCTGAAACACGGTTGCGCGGCATGCAACCCCTGCCCTCACGGCAAGCGGAAGTACGACTGCACGGTATGCAACCCCTGCCCTCACGGCAGGGTGAAACGTTCCTGCGCGGACTGCAAACCCTGCCCTCACGGGAAGGTGAAAAGCAACTGCACGAAGTGTAACCCTTGCCCTCACGGCAAGCTTAAAGGGAACTGCGCGGTATGCAACCCCTGCCCTCACGGCAAGCTGAAAAAGAACTGCGCGGCGTGCAAAACGGCACGCGCGGCTCCGCCGAGGTCGAAGCGAGTTAAGCGCGAGCCGGAGAGTTCGCCCGAGATCAAGCAGGAGCCCGAGATCAAGCTCGAGCCTGAGATCAAGTAAGAGCCGTTCACCATTCGCGGCTACTTCGGGTTTGACGACGGCCGGTGAAACGAGTTAATCCTTTGATGACATAAAAAAAAAAACTCCGCGGTACGCACCTTTGAAGGTTCTTCAAGTTCGTCCGCTTCGTTTCGCCCGCTCCTCCCTACTGTCTCACCACATGCACACCGCAGCTGCGACGTACCTCTGCACCGCTATGGACGCGCTGACGTGTACGTTGAGTGATCGGATCATCCAACCCTGCGGAATCACCACGCACTGATATTCATTTGTAACACGTCCGCGTCCACGCCTTGATGCTCGCGCCCGAGCACTACCTGGTGATTTTTTCGACTTAGACTTTTGGATTCAACATTTTTCTTCACTTTTGCATCGACAACAACCCAAATTGAGACGCGCGCGGAGCGGGGCTTGGGGAACGCGGACCTCGACCAAACCGTTCCCAAAACGATGGCCGGTTCCCTCGGGTACGCCGAGCGCTTGACCTGGAGGGATGACGTCGGGGGAACTCTTGGCACGCCTGAGTTTGACGAATCAAACGACGACGCGACGCTGCAGAAAAAGATCGACAAGCTGACTGCGTTGATTGTTGCATCTAAAGAACACGGCGGGATGGTGGTGCACACCGGCGCTGGGATAAGCACGTCCGTCGGTATTCCCGATTTCCGAGGCCCGAACGGGGTGTGGACCGCGCAACAGAAAAAAATACCACCGCCAAAAGCGAGCTGCGCGTTTGACACCGCGAAGCCTTCGTTGACACACATGGCGTTGGTGGCGTTGCAGAAAAACGGGTTCGTCAAGTACGTGGTTTCGTGTAACGTGGACTGCCTGCACCTGCGTTCCGGCTTGCCGCGAGATAAACTCGCGGAGCTTCACGGGAACTGTTTCGCGGAGCGGTGCAAGCAATGCGGGACGGAGTACATAAGGGATTTCGAAATGCAAACCGCCGGGATTAAGCTGACAGGTCGGCGGTGCATCAAGGAGGGGTGCGTCGAGAAGGGAACTAAAAGAAAACGAGGAGACCCAGCGGGTAGCGCTCTAAATAGCACCCCTCCTCCTCTGGGTTCAAAACTTCGTGACCAAGTGCTGGACTGGGACGACGCGTTGCCTGAAACCGAATTGAATTTAGCGGAAAAGCATTCGGGGGAGACGAGCTTGGCGCTGGTGTTGGGGTCGTCGCTGCAAATCACGCCTTCGTGCGACGTCCCTTTGAAAACAATCTCAAAGGCGAACAAAAAGAAACGCGGAGGCAAGCTTGTGATTGTTAATTTACAAGAAACGAACAAGGACAAGTACGCGCACGTTTTGATACACGCCAAGACCGATTTGGTGATGGCTGGGGTCATGCAACGGCTGGGTTTGCAAGTTCCGGACTATGAACGAATAGATAGCGTGACCGTGGCGCACACGGTGAGGAAATCAAAAGAAGGAAACGACAGTGCCAGATTCGACTACACCTTGCGCATCGGGTCGTCGCACGGGTTCGGACACCCGACGCCGTGGCTCGCGAAAATCGACGTTGACTTTTTAACTCCCCTGAGTAGGCTCGGCCAAAGAACCTCATACGACCCCTCTTCGCACACCAATTTGTTCGAGGCGTTTGATTTCGGGTACGAACGCGAACCGGACGACGGGTTTTGTGTAGTGGAGTTGACGTTTACGTTCGTGGACGGGTGTACCGAGCGCGCCTACCAAATCCCGTCGCACGAACTCCGTCACGAATTCCACGACGACCATACAAAAACGTATCACTCGGAAACGATTAAATACGGCTTCACGACGTCGCGGATCGTGTACGCGCAAGCCGTGAAAACCGAAAACGACGGGCTGGGGAGCGAAACGGAATCTTTGTAGTTTATGGTCAGATCGATCTCAACTCTCGTAAGTATATCTCTCGGGACCGTTTTACTAGGCACACTCGTTTTACCGGCCGTCGTCAAACCCGAAGTAGCCGCGAATGTTGAACGGCTCTTGCATGATATCAGGCTCGAGCTTGATCTCGGGCTCCTGCTTGATTTCGGGCGAGCTCTCCGGCTCGCGCTTAACTCGCTTCGACCTCGGCGGAGCCGCGCGTGCCGCTTTGCACACCGTGCAGTCGTCCTTCCGCTTCCCATGCGGGCAAGCGGTGCATACCAAGCAGCCGTGTTTCAGCTTCCTGTGCAGACATGGGCTGCACTTCACGCAGCTGTCTTTCCGCTTGCCGTGAGGGCAAGGTTTGCATTCCGCGCAGTGGCTTTTCACCTTCCCGTGCGGACAGGGGTTGCACGCCGGGCAGTTGCTTTTCAGTTTCCCGTGCGGGCAGGAGCTGCACTCTGCGCAGTGGTGTTTCACCTTCCCGTGGGGACACGGGCTACAGTCCTTGCACTGGTGTTTCTGCCTTCCGTGCGAGCATCGCTTATGTCCTCCCATTATTTACCTCCGCGCGCGCGTGCGTCTGCGCTCCGCGCGCCACGACGCGCGAAAACCAGAGTCGTTGTTTTGTAGGGGACATTTTCGTTCGTTCCGAGACTTTATTTTCTCAAAAAGGTGACTCCTTCTGCTCGTTACTACCCATCACTCACCTAGTCTGATTCGTCGGCAAACAAACCCGTTTCCGGTTTATTTAGTCGGACGACGCCACGCGCATCCTCGTCGTCATCGAACAACCCCCCCGCGTGCGCGTTCATCGGCGGTTTAGTACTCAACGACGACGCGATCGCTTCCACAGAGAGCGAAACTTCCTTTCCTTTTCCGGCTCTGGTTTCGTCGTCGTCGAATAAACCGCCCCCCGTTTCTTTCGAAGCGTTTCCAAACGCCCCACCCTCAGAAAACAAACCCTTCCCGGAATCGAACCGCGGCCGCACTTCAGGGTCGCGCAACGTCGCTTCCATCATCTTTTTAAAGTCAAACGTCTCGGTTTTTGTGGAGGGTTTCGGGGATAAACACGGGTTTCCGGGGTCCCGTTCGGAGACGCGTCCTTTTTCTTTCTCCAGTCGCCAACGAACGCGCGCGGCTGCGATTGTTAACGAAAAGCGGTCAACGTCTTATACGGGCAAACGTAGGTGTGCCTGGATTTGGGAAACGCGCATACGTACGTGACCTGTGCGTTGCAAATTTCGGCGACCGGTGATGCGAGTGTGTTTTCGACGATCCGCCCGGGTTGATTGACGCCAGCAGGGTATTCGGTGGCACAATTGGCGACGTCGACGCCGCGGAATTCGTATCGCTGAAGAGTCGGCGGTCAAACTCTTTTTCGTCTCCGCGAGCGCCGGGCGCCGCGAACGACGCGGACTCGTCAACCACGGAACTACCGCCGCGCACGTACAGGGTGTCCATGTGCGTGTCCCAAGCGTCATCATCGTACGTCCCGTCCTCGTGCGCGTACGTACTAAACGAATCGTGGGACGCGTTTTCACCCGAAGTGTCGGAAATAACGTCGTCCGAGTCAAAACGGTCGTCGTCGTGCCAGTCTATTTCCTCGTCGCCCTGGCCGTCGACGCGCGCCGGGTCCCACGCGAACGTCCCGAAGTGAGCGCCTTTCTTTTCTTTTTCGTGACCAGTATCACTCACAACGCCCATCACCGCGTTCGCGGTCGCCTGATCCGGTGCGATTTCCGGTGACCAATCAGCCGTCACGTTTTCGTCGTGGTAAAACCGCCGCGTGCCGATGACGTGCGGAAGCGGACGCCAGAATCGGTTGCCGATTAGTTTCGGAGGCGGGACGGTTTGGGTTTGTGTTGGGGTCACATAAATTTGTTCCTCACGGTCAAGGTGGTTTGCCTTGTGTGCTTCTTCAAGCTCTTCATGCTCTTCATGCTCTTCATGCTCTTGTGCTTCTCCTTGTCCATACGTGCCTTCATCGCGGGTATCCACTACGCGCGGCGGCGCTAAGGGAAGAAGCCACTTCCCGCGCGTCGCGGCGATTGTGAGTGCAAGCGCGTTTCGGTACCGAGATTCGACATTGGATGATTCCTGGTGTGTCCCTCCTGAGGTGGACGCATCAACGGACGCTCGCCTTTTGTAATCTGCATCGTCTGTGCTGCCATCACTACTGAACCTCCGTTCCACGTGCGTCAAGTCCGCCAGCTGACGGAAGCGGTTGCACGCGTCGCGCACGCGTACCTCGCAGCGCGCCCCATCCATGACCAACAAATCGACCGCCTCGGATGTCGAATTGACTCTGGCTAAAACGCGCAAACTCAAAGAACGCATTTCGTTCAGAAGCGCGGTGTCGCTCTCCTTAGTCCACTCGGTCTCCGCGGCGCGACGCAGGGAATGCATCGCGCGCACACCGCGCGTGACGCGCGGTGTGGTCCAAGTCGAAAAGATGAACGGCCCTCTTTTTTGGTGAGGCTGTCGAAAATTCTCGGAGCCAACGAAACCAAGCTACGACTCCTATCTTTGCCCGTCGTGGCTCGCGGAACGCATACGCAAGTGCGCGAGGAGGTGAATAATGAGGGAACATAAGCGGTGTCACCACGGTAAGCGGAAAGACCAGTGCAAGGAGTGTAACCCGTGTCCCCACGGCAAGGTGAAACAAGACTGCGTCAAGTGCGTCGGCTGCACTCACGGGAAGCTGAAAAGAAACTGCGTGGAGTGCAACGCCTGCCCCCACGGCAGGGTGAAACGTTTCTGCGCGGACTGCAACCCCTGCCCCCACGGGAAGCTGAAAAGCCACTGCGCAGTGTGCAACCCCTGCCCCCACGGGAAGCTGAAAAGCCACCGCACGGCGTGTACCCCCTACCCGCACGGGAAGCAGAAAAGCAACTGCGCGGCGTGCAACCCCTGCCCTCACGGCAAGCGGAAAGGTAACTGCACGGCGTGCCACCCCTGCCCCCACGGCAGGCTGAAAAACAGCTGCGCAGCGTGCACCCCCTGCCCTCACGGCAAGCGAAAACACAGCTGCGCGGTGTGCAACCCCTGCCCCCACGGCAAACGGAAGAGAATCTGTCTAGTTTGCAACGGGTGCCCTCACGGCAAGCGAAAGGACAGGTGCGAGGCGTGCAAAGCAGCACGCGCGGCTCCGCCGAGTTCAAAGCAGGTCAAGCGCGAGCCGGAGAGTTCGCCGGAGATCAAGGAAGAGCCCGAGATCAAGCAGGAGCCTGAGATCAAACTCGAGCCCGAGATCAAGCAAGAGCCGTTCACCATCCGCGGTTACTTCGGGTTTGACGACGGCCGGTGAAGCGAGTGTGCCGAGTTGATTCTTTGATGACACATCGCCGTTTCCACGATTACAACGTTGCTATCTAAATACAAATCGTCGCGTTCGTGCGACTCTTCGTGGGTTTCCGTTTCTTCGCCTTCTTCTGGCTTTCCTGTTTCGTAAGGCCAGGGTTACTAGTTTCGGGTGGGAAAGAAGTGGGTGCGTCTGCGTCAACGGGCGCAACCGGCGCCGACTCGAGAGGCGCGTCAACGGACGTCGACGAGAACTCCGCTAAACTCGTTTCGCGAACGCTTTCTTCCCGACGACTTCTCCTTTCATCCCCACCCCCAACCGTCTTAACAATCCCGCCAAGCGCACCCGGCGTGTGCGCCTCTTCCGCGGCTTCAGGGCGCCACGCGCTGTCGCGTCCTGGCGTGCGCTTCGGGCGCTCCGCGAAAGGAGGCACGGGCGGAATTATATCCGCAAACAGTCGGAGCGCTCTTTGGTAATAAGTGTCGACTCTTCGCGCGCGGTTCATACACGAAAGCATATCCCCCACGTCGCACGTATCCGGCGCCACGGCGACCATGAAGTCTACGACGTGCCTGATGGAGGCGGCGCTTTTTACCGTATCTCGCGCGCGCAGGGTTTGCGACCAAGAGTCCCGTCGGGACCAGTTCTCCAAATAAGTAACAATCGACGACCCGCCCAGGTCGTGAAACGTACACGGCGTATCCGCGTTGCCCTTGAACTTTTTGGCGAAACACCGCGCCACGCCTGATTCCAACAGGTTGTGCGCCACCCACAGCGCTGGGACTAGGTAAGCATCGGCCGCGTCTGGTGTTTGTCCTCCTAAAAACGGCCCGGGTGGCTTTTCCGCGTGCGTTAATAAGGACTCAATTTCCAAAACGGTTTCGGCGCCAACCTCGACGAGCGCCGTGCGAGTGTGTTGTTCATCGATGTTTTCGTCCACGCCGCACTTCTCTAAACACTCCTGCACGAACTGTTTTCCTTGCTCAAAATTGGTTCCCAACACCCGTCCACAAACCAGCGCCGCTTTCAGGGTTTCTCCCAGCTTCGCAGCGGTGGTTAACGTCATTTGACCTCGAATCACCGCCGTCGTCGCCACGCGGTCGTCCGTCTCGCGCGCCCGCTGCAAAATCCTATTGCTATCCCCAAACCACTCCCCGGAATCGTCTACTCCTCCAGGCGTGCCTTGCACCGCCGGGGTCAGAAATTCCGGGAACGCGTCTCGGAACCAGCTTTGTTTGCAGTTTCGGTCGATTTCCACGAGCTCGAACTTAACCCCGGCCTCCGCGAACAGTAAACACAGACGCACGCAATACACGCAACACGTCAGTAACGGCCCTTGTTTAGAGTCGCCGTCGATGTCGTCGCCCAAGCCCATCGAGGCTCGTGCCGCGAGAACCGCGATCCGGGGGTTTCCAGGTATAGGGTTCCCTTCAGGACCGGGCAACGCGCGTTCCGCGGGGCCGCACGTGGTGGATCGAAATACAAACTCGCCGCCAGTGGCAGTGGAAGTGGAAGTTTCATTCGCGTCGAGATGAAGATCTCGAACCGGGTCCGTAGCGGATGGCGCTTGTGACTGGTACCTTCCCCGTCCATCCCCGCGCGTGCCTTCCACGGTTTGTTCGTCACCTCCAGCGCCCAAAACGAGTTCCTTCGCGCTATCGTCCGAAATCTCTGAGCGCACGGGCGACGGTTGTTTTTCGGGTGCCTTTTCACGCAACGCGACAGTCGTCGTGTCATGTGCCACGACAGTCGTTGTGTCACGTGACACGACAGTCGCGGCGACACTTGACACGACAGTCGATGCCTTAAAATCTTTCGTAACCTTCGGCGCAACCCCAACGTCATCCTCGTCGCCGTCCGTCTCGTCGTCGCTCTCCTCCGCGTCGTGCTCGCACCCGTCGACGTGTTCGTCGAAGGCGTGCCAGTCAATCACCGGCCGACCGTTTTCGTCAACCCCGATGACGTCTTTGAACCGAGCCGGGCCTACCAGGGAGTCGTCCGCGTACGTGGTGTGCGAACACAGCTCGGCGCCGTAAATAGGGTCAAGCGCCGTGAACGTGACGTGAAGCAACCACTGGAAGGCGTTGGAGTCTTCTGAATCGCCGTCTGATGACCCTCCCGGGTCGTCCATGGCAGTATCGCGAGTGTGATTCTCCTTATTCATCACGTCATTCGCATGGTCACCAAGATCCAGCGTCCCGTTCCCCTCGCCGAGCACCGGACACTTCACGAACCGCGAGGTTTTCAAAATCGGAAATAAAGGTGACTTCCGATTCACCGCGCACGCGATCGTGTGCACCCCCGAAATCGTCGCCGGCTGCATAACCTCCACCACTTCTTTCTTCATGAACCCCTCGCCTTCCTTGGTGACGTGCCTCGAAAGCAGGGTGCACCGAATCGTGGGGTTGTACAGGGTGTGGCACCGTAAGTTCCCGACGCGGATTAAAAGAGTGGGAACGTCGTCGCGCTTGGTTATCACGCCCCTGGTGCTCCACACCAGGTCTTTCTGAGGCGACTGGAACTTCGCCACCACCGCGGCGAACACGAACACGTTGACCACCACGCCTACTAACATGGAGAGGTAGGCCACCAAGTACCCGATATCGTCCACGGGAAGAATCGAGGCGGAGGACCCGGTGATGACGTGCGCGGCGGCGAACCGCAAGGCCAGGGCGGGTCGGGAGGACTCGTTCAAATCAATCTCGTCCTGTTCGTTCCACAGGGTTAGGGGTAGGGAGACACACCAGGTCATCATGATCGCCACGAAGTACGCAAGGCACGCCAAGCAAACCGTGAACCACCAGTTTCTTTCAAGCACCAGGAAGTATAGATACCCGCTGCTGAAAATGACGCTGCGGCTGCCCTTCGCGGCGACCGCCTTTTTCGTTCGCGCTCGCGCGCTCCGCAGCAACCGCCGCGCCGCCTGCGCCGAGGATTCCACTTTCAATTTGTGGACGATATCAGCCAGACTTTGTTTCTTTTTGGTAACGCCAGCCGGGTTTCGTGTACTGGTCTGTGTCTCCACGACCCGCCCGATCGCGCTTTTCCAATTCGTTTTCGCCCATTGCGTGGAACCGGAACCCGTGGAACCGGAAACTCCCTGCCCCCGGAAACTGGGCGACGCGTTCAACGCTTTGCTCGTGAAACTTCGTGTCCCCGGGGTGGCATTGGGCATCGGGGGGGGTACCTCACCAGTGGGAGTCACCGCGGCTCGGCGCCATAAACCGGGGAGGGCCATGGCGTCGGTACGCAGCGCGCACCACTAATCCTTCGGAAGTGCCGATTAATCGTTGTTGTCTGACACGACTCTTCGCCAAAGTCGCCCCGTCCGCGCCCGACGCGCGGTGGTGCCCTCTAAACACACGCGCGTTCCGGGAACGAACGCGGGTGTGTTTAGATGCGACCACCACGTGCGCGCGGTGTGTGGAGAGTCTTGTCGTGAGGAGAGTCACACAGACCCGGCGACACAGCACTCACGCTATTTGACGAAAATCTTATTTCCGACCGACTTCAACGTTCGGCCGAAGTTGTCGTAGCCAACAGTCACCCGTATCCGACACTCTCCTTCCACGCGACATGGGGTGCGGGTCATCATCCCCGCCGGGTTTACCGGTAACGCCAACGGCCGCTGCGAAAGTTGCGGACCGGCCGCCCTCGCCGCCCAGCAAATCTGACCTGGAGCTGCCTCCCGCCAAGTCCCCCGGGGCTGGGGATTCTGGGGACGCGCTTGAAAAGAATAATTCCACCGCGAGTTCTGGGGACGCGACCGCATCTCCACCCGCGCCCGCGGCGCACGACGACTCCGCGAAAGAACCCAGTGATAAATCTGAATCCCCAGAGTCCGAGTCCGATGACGACGAGGGCGATGACGACGACGCGCCTCTTGTGGTGTGGCCGGAAGGCAAGGACCCTGTTGTGGACGGCAGGCTTTATGGCAGACAATGCCCACCTCCTGTGTCTGGCCCGAAAGCCGGAATCCCAATCAAAGCGGTTCTTTCGAGCCGGGCGAGCTACGGCAGCGGGGACGTGCTTGACGGGGAAAGCGCGATGGGGCCGATCATGCCGTTCTGTCCGTTCTGCATGCGTCTGGGGCTGATGATGAGGGAATCGGGGTTGGAGTTTGATACGTATTTGATCGATTCGCGGGATAAACCGGAGTGGTTTGTGAGTGGGTGGGAAGCGGGCACCACGCCCGCGTTACTCGGCACACCCGGGGGGGTTTCGCAAACGGAATGGGCGGGCGGTTTTGACGATTCAATCGCGAGGTTGAAAACGCAAAGCGAAAGTTTTGTGGCGTTTCTGGCGAAACCGTCGGTGAACGAAAAACACACCGCGGAGTACGTCGCTGGATTGGGAGCAAAGTTCGGGTTTGTGGGGATGAGCGCGCTCATCGCGGACACCACCGATCAAAACGGTTTCGGGTTGGTGAAAGGCATGTGCGCGAGCGCGGGGGTGGAGTGTTTGGATGACGAGACGCCTGGGGCGCGAAAAAAACGATTAGTGAAAATCGTGCAAGAGACGTTGCTGGAACTGAACGAGGTTTGTGTCTCGCTTGACGGGCAGTTCATCGGCGGCGAATCCCCGTGCCAGGCGGATTGTTTCCTCGTAACCATGCTTTACTTCGCCAACTCTTATGTCAACGTGGGGTTCGGGGCGCTGCCGCAAATGCCGTGTACGCTCGCGGAAGCGGGCGCGCCCGCTTTGCTTCCTTACATGTATGTATTGTATTTCCCCAATCCCATCACTGTTTGCCCATACAAGATTGACCCTTTTCTTTTACAATCACAGCCAGCTTTGGCTCGCGCGCCCGTCGTTTCTGTATTCGTACAAGCAAAACAACGAAGTCTCCGCGGCGTCCGTCATGGCGCTCGCGCCGATGTTTTCGGGGAAAGCCCTGGACGTCACGGACGACGACGAGGTGTTTGCGAAGATCATGCAACGAGCCAGGGATTTGGACCCGGTGTACGACGGCAAAGACCGAGCGAAGTGATCTTTTATTCAACAAAAAGAACGAGTAGTCTGTGTTTTGTCTGTGTTTTGTCTCGTCTCTTTTCCCATCAGCGCACCACGGATCCCCCGCGCATGTCCTCCAGCTTGGTACCGCCGAACTCGGCGTCGCGGTCGTTTCCGTTTCCGCGCGACGAACGTCCGAGCCCGAAGTTCGGAGTTGCGCCGGGGGAACCCTCGTGGTCCTCTAACGGCATGTACGTACGCATAATCTGGCGAACCTCGCCGTCGATGCGCTGTTTCAGGACGAACTTGTACCCTACATACGCGCCAACCGAAACGGCAAGCAAAACAGTGAAGGTGACGAAAAGCGCTTCGCCGGGGCCCATTCCGTTTTGCTTTGACAAAAACGACGAATCCGGTAAACACGAAACGCCCCCCACCAGCCGGTATCCAGAACGACACGCGCATTTATACGACCCGATTTCGTTGACGCAAACGTGTTCGCACAAATCGGTTGTGTCGCCTCGTTTCGCGTCGGCGCACTCGTCGACGTCGTCGCAGGAAACGCCGTCCCTGGTGATTGTAAAAAAAAGGGTCAGTCCCGTGTTGGGCGTGTATTGGACGTGTATTGGACGATGTATGGACTGCATTCACCGTAATCGGTCTGAACAGTCACCAGCGTTAGAGGTAAAACGCTGTGTTCCCCGGATTTGGGAAACGCGCAACGCGTACCCGGTGAATCCGCTCGGGCACTCGCACCGGTACCCGCGGAACGTGTCGATACACGCGGTGAAGTTCTTGCCGAGATTATTATGTGTTTTCGCCGCAGGCACGAACAAGGACCAGCACCCGGCGTTTCCGGGTAACAAACACTCGTTGGTTTCCATTGAGTTTTGCAAACAAACGTCGGGCGGGGAAGTCGTTTCCGCGAATCCGGCGCACAGCGCCGCCAGCACGTCTTTTTCCGTTTTGCCAGAAAAGTGTCAGTCTTGAGTCTTACTGTATGGGCAAACAGTCTACTTGTGATGTATGTAGTAAACAGTAATTACGGGCGGACAATCGTCAAGCAGTCGTGCATGATTTGGGAAAGCCCCAAGGCCGTACCTTTGCCGGTGAGGCGTCCTCGGTACTGGTCGAGGTTGATCACCACCGTGGGTACCAAAACCACCGCGCCTCTCCTTTGATTGTAAAAATAAATGTCAGTCTTGTATGGGCAATCAGTCGGCGGAATGTGGTAAATGGGAACTACTTACCCGCTGTCGTCCGCGTCGCTTTGTAATTGCAACTCCTTCTCCATGAGCTTGTTCGTTTTGTCCGCGGTTAGGTCCCCGACGCAGGTCCGGACGTTACCGATTGCGTCCTGGTCGAAACCCAAACCCGGGTCGGGCGAGAGTAACGGCGAATCGGTCAAAATTTTCTCCGAGCACAGAGCGTTGAACGTCCCGGCGGTCATCTTACACTCGCCCGAGTGCCTCACCGCGTAGTTCCAAAACTCGGATGTCGCGTTCCTCGACACGAGCTCGGCGAAAACACACAGCTGCCGCATGTTCTCCTCCACGGTGTCTTTCCCGGAGTACCCGTTTTTGCGGACTAAATCCACAGTCGCCGCGTCGACGTCGGCGCCTTCCACCGGGTCGGGCGCGCAGTACCGGCCGTGGTTGACGCACAGGTCGGGACACGCCGACTCCGGGTCAACCGAGTCGACGCATGACCAGGAAAGAAAGTGCGGGGTGAATGAGGCGTGGCCTTCGTTTTCCATCTTTTGCGCCGCTTCTTTTATCTCGTGGACGAAGCCAACGCTGCGGTCGCACGCGGCGCCGCACACCGCGTTCGAGGTGGTCCAAAGTTCCCACTCAACGCGCGCATCCGGGTTCGCGATTGACGCACTCCAGTCCAGACTAACGATGACCACGGTATTCGCCTCCAGCGCCTTTTTGATCGTGTCTCCTAGTGACTTTTGGATCAGCGCGGACGGGATGTCGATGCGCTTCGCGAGCTCGGTTATGGAACTCCCGCCTTGCCCCGCCGTCGGGTTCGCCATCGTGAGCAGCTCTTCGTCCACGTCATCCACCACGAGCACCGCGTTCGCACCCGCGAGCTGCGCGTGCCAAGCCTTTTCGATGAAAAAGCAGTCGCCTCGATCCACTAAAAACACCGTGGAGTGACCCGCGCCGTTCGCTTTCGGGGCTGGATCTTTGAACAGCGTACACGCTTTTTCGTTGGTTTTGTCGAACACGACCTCGCCCACGAGCTTGGCGCCGTACTTCGGCACACCGAAGTCGCCGATCGCGGTGTCGTACTTGCCCTGTAACGAAGGGGGGTCCACGATCTGCAGGTTCGCCTTCTCCACCACGAAGCTCGCGCCGTGCGCCGGTGAGCAGGCCAGGCTAAGCAGGTTCACAGTGAAAAATAGGGTTGCGTAAAACGAGACTTTTGCCTCGGGTCCCCGACCGCCACGAGGGAAGGCGAGTGGTGGCGACATCACTGCGCGTCGCGTCGTGTGTGCCATCATCGAGGGTGTGGGGAAGTCTGACGACGAACGCGGCGGGCGTGCGACGTTTGCGTGCGCGAGACGACGCGTTTGACGACCCGAGAGAAAAACCATGACCTTATCAAATCCAGCGATATGATTTTGAAGAGGTGCAGTAAACGCTTTTCTCGGAAGCCTCGACCACAACGACGTGCACACGACACGCACACAAAGCCATCCACTCTTCCAACGCAATGGCCAGTAAGAAAGCTCGCGCCCGAAAGAAAAAGAGCAGGAGTCGCGATACTAACGCGGCTAACGGGGGCGAGGCCATCCCCGGCCTTCCCAACCACCTCGTCGTCGCGGACATTCTCAGATCTGAGTATTTCGACGATCCCGCCGATCTCGCACGGCTCCCAGCGGTGAGCCGCGCGATGCGCGACGCGTTGACAGCGACGGGGCTTGCGTTTGAGGAGCTTGACGAGGTTGACGCCGCGCAGCTCGGATGTTTAAGCGCGGTGAAGCGCTTGCAACGGGGAGGTCGTCTGTCGCGTCGAGAATACCTTTGTCACGCAGCGGCGAGCGGTGGAAAGCTCGAAGAGTTGAAGGTGCTGCGCGCGGACGGCTGGCCGTGGGACTCATACACGTGCGCGTCGGCGGCGGCAGGCGGACATCTCGAGTTGCTGCAGTGGGCGCGCGCGAACGGCTGCATGTGGGACGAGGAATCGTGTTGGAGAGCTGCGGAGGGCGGGCACCTCGAGGTGCTCCAGTGGGCGCGCGCGAACGGCTGCCAGTGGGACAAGAAGACGTGCTTGGGGGCAGCGTATAAGGGTCACCTAGATGTGCTGCAGTGGGCGCGCGCGAATGGCTGCCCGTGTGACACAGATACGTGCTCGTTCGCGGCACAGGGCGGGCATCTCGAGGTGCTGCAGTGGTCGCGCGCGAACGGCTGCCCTTGTGACACCTGGACGTGTGGCTTCGCGGCGAAGTACGGTCGCCTAGATGTGCTGCAGTGGGCGCGCGCGAACGGCTGCCCGTGGAGCGAGGAAACATGCGCGTTGGCAGCATTGAGCGGGCATTTCGAGGTGCTGCAGTGGTTGCGCGCGAACGGCTGCCCGTGGGACGAGACGACGTGCGAGGGGGCGGCGAATGGCGGGCATCTCGAGGTGCTGCAGTGGGCCCGCGCGAACGGATGCCCGTGGAATCGGAATAATTGCATAAGGGTTGCGAGAGTCGGCGGGCACATGGAGTTGATGAAGGAACTCCAGAGCTGGCCGGAACAGAGCGATGACTCCGATGACTCCGAGTAAGATTCCATGAAGGATTCTGACTCTTACGAATCAGATTACGAAACGATGTACAGTATTGAATCTCTGTATTGATGAAAACTCTTTCCGAGCGCAGCGCACTTCTCGCTTCAATTGTGAAACTTCCTTTCTCTTTCCCAAAATCACAAACACAGTCTTCGCTCACTTCTTTTCCCCCAATTTACTTGTCACTCGCCCGTCCAAACGGGTTGATCCCTCCCATCAGCCCACTCGTGGGCGTATCCCCCCCCCCCCCAAGCGCGTTCATCAACAAGTTCAGCTCCGACGACGTGAAGTTCGGGGACACGGGAAGCGAGCTCGGAAGATTCAAACCACCGAGCAGGTTGTTTTGAACAGTCGCGGTTGCGTTGTTTCCACCAGCCCCAGTCGCACCCGTGGCCCGAGTGGCCAACCTTGTTGATGGCGACCCAGCCGGTGACCCGGTGAGCTTTTCGTTTAACAGCTTACGTAACAAAACGCTGTGCTGGCCTTGCGGGGTTTCCGCGGCGTTGGCGGCGTTGGCGCTGGCGCGCGTCGCGCGCGCCGGCCCGGGTTGAGACGCCGGATTCCCCGCGCTCGGCGCGGCCGCCGCGCTCACTCCTCCAACTCCGCCTCCGTTGGATGCGCCACAACCCGCCCCCGCCCGGGGAGTCACGCTCATGATCCAGTTCATAACCTGCTGCAAATCCACCGTTGGTGTGTCAAGCGGCGAGTGCGGGGTGGGGTTTGGGTCTGACTGTTTGCCCATACCGCCCGCCGCGCCGAACCCGAACGTTCCCCTTCCCCCCAACCGGTTCGCGGCGCCGCCCGTCGGTAACGCGAACCCCTCCGCGTGCGGCGAGATGAGCTCCTGGACTTGTTTTAAAAGCTCAATCTCCGCCGCGGTTAACGAGGCTGAGGTGGGCAAACCCTCCAGCGATGGCGGCGCGCTGGTGCCGCCCGTTATCGAGCTAGGCAGGCCGTTGCTTTCGCCCCTCTCCTCCGCGCTGACGCTTCCCGGGATCTTCACCACCAGGTTCGGGCGCCAGCCCGGGACCTGGGATGCTGGCGGGTTGCCGTTTTGACGTTCAGTGGACAAGGTCACCGCGGACCCGGGGAATTCGCTGGCCGTGGTGGTGTTCTTCACGGCTTTACGCGAGCTCCCGCCCGCGCTGCCGTCGGGCTCTTTTCGTTTCCGCTTACCGGTAGATTCGCCGGCGGTGCCATTCGCCCGCTCCTCCTCCTTCTTCACGAGCACCGCGTGTCGGTTCTTCACCGCGTTGTCCGTCCTCCCACCGACCATCTTGGCGATCTCGGTCCACTTGTTGCCGTGCGTCTTGTGTCCGTTCCAAAGGACCAGATCCTCATCCGGAGACCACCCGCCTTGCTTTAAGTCGTTGTTTAAGTAATTCGACCACCGCCGTCGGCACTGCTTCGCCCCCTTTCCCGTGCTCATCTTGGTGCATATGAACGCCCACTTCTTCTGGCCGAACTCCGCGACCAAGGCGCGGAGCTCGTCGTCCTCGGAGTCAGTCCACATCGTGAGTGGTTTCTGTGTCTGCGCTGTTACCAAGGTACCACCGCGCGCGTGCGTTCGGAACACGACCCGGTGGAGGGCGATTCCCCGGACGATTCAACACTCGAATTTGTCCTCTCGCAAAATCGAACACCACTCTCGGGAGGTGAACGGGTACAATCACGCCCCGCGTTGTTACACGCGCGGAGGGCGTAGACGCGCGATGTGCCCGCGAACGAAAGGCGCGAAACACGACGAAACGTGCGCTCGCGTGAAACCACTCCGCGCTTCTCGAGGTGTGCGTCCGAGCAATGTGCGATTTTGAGATAAACCTTCCTCCGTCGTCTCTCGCGTCTGAGACGACACCAAATCGTCGCCTGAGCGATTTCGTCGTCGCATCGGTTTTGTCCAACTTTGAAGCGTCTTCATCAGTTCCTCAAGCCAACTTCCCGCGCCACACCGCGTCGCGCCAGCCCCAAGCTTTGCCTGAGTTTATTCGCGCGATGACGACCACTGACGTGTTGGCGTAAGACTCGCGGAGACGCGCTTTCTGGACGGACATGGCCTCCTCCCCCGAGGCCCGCGACGTGGTCGGCCATGAAATCGCGACAGATCTCATGGCTCGCAGACGCGGGCCCGAGGAAACCTACTCAACTTCGCTTTCCCCGAACGCGTGGTTCGAGGCCGTGTTCACCGAAATTCACCACAACCGGTGCCACGCGTACTGCGCCGCGCCTGGAATGCCCGCGGACGTGCTGTGGGCGGCGTGGCAAACCCTAGGCCCGCCGCCCCCGCCTGAAGTCGACGTTTCTGTGTCCAACCGCGGTGCCTACTCGGAACGCGAAGGCGCAAACGGCGAGTTCGCGAGTTCGCGGTGGCGGGTTTTGCTTGAAGACTCCAGTCTTGGTCATTGCGTTGCGTGCGTCAAGGCGTACCGAACAACCGTGGACCAATGGGACGCGCAGACAGCGGAATTCGCGGCCACCGAGGAGGATGAGGACAAAGGCGTTTTGTCCGCGTTGCTTCGCGAACGCGACGAGACGCGGTTGGAAACGCAGGCGGCGCGATTAGCGAACGAGTTGAGCGACGGCGCCGCGAATGATTCGTCGACTTCACAAACCAAGTTGGAAAGAGCTTTGGAAGCCACGGTACACGAAGCCTTGTCCTACCCAGACGCGTTGCACTGCAGCGCTTCCGAAAATCGCACGAAAAACGCCGTGGCGAACGCGTTACTGGCGCTTTCTTTGGCGCGTTCTTTTTCGGGCGATTCGGACGACGGTTTGCAAAAAGTCGCGAACGTCATGACGAAGCACGTTTCGCTCGGCAAATCCCCCGGGGTGTTCGAGCTGCTATCGGACCCTTCCAACGAAGCCATCCGGGAGTTGATGCGCGCGAGTTTCGGTAAAGTTTGCGTACGTCCTATTGACGATTTGAGCGAGCACACCGTGGGCGTGATTAAAAGTTGGGTCGCGACGATCTGGAGCTCGTTTGAAAACGCTCGCTCAGGGTGTACAACTTCCGAAAATCTGAGTGCAAAGCACGTCGCTTGGCACGCGCTCGCCTGCGCGTTGACGCACATGACATCACAGCCCCGTTACCGACTAATGGAGCTGTTCCCCGAGGTCATAGACGCGGCGCTTGACGAGTTGTCGACGTCGCAAAATTCGCTCGCCTGCTGTGCCGCGAAAATCTTGGCAGAGCTCATTTCCGCTGACCCGGGTACGTGCTGGAGTGACGACAGCAACGGCGCTTCCCTTGGTACGGTACTGGCCGTTGTGGAGTCGTGCGCGCGGAACGCGCCCGACTCACAAACGCACGCCGCGTGCGTCGCCGCGATTGGCGCGTGTTTATACTCCGCCTCGTTCGTCATTGACGACGGACCGCAAGACAGGGGCACGTCCCAATCCAACACGCAAAGCACTCAACGCGCATTTGAATTCTTGAGTATCGTCGTACCGAGCTCACCGCACTTGTTCATGGAAACCGTGTCCTGGGCCGCCCTGCGGTGCGTTTGCGACCTAACCAGGGCAGGGTACGGAACAGGAAAACCTCCAAGCGCCACTTCTGAATTTTGGCTCAAAACTTTAGCTCAAGCCTCGGTTTTGCCGCCCAATCTGGGGTCACTCGCGCCGCACGCCGCGACCGCGCAAATTTCGTCAGCTCGTGACCGCGGAAACGCACGGCTCGCCGCCGCAGCGGTCGTCGCCAGTGCCTTGCGCGCGGACGCTGCGGCGCTCGCGGCGTTGGAACACAAACAAACGCTATGCGCCGGCGACGCTGTTCCCGACGTCGACGCCTTCGGGGTGTGTGACATGACGACCGCGGACGGCGAGTTTGGGACTACGGAAGTCGACGACGAGTCGCACGTGTTTAGCAACGGAACCTACCAGTGGGAAGACCGCGACGCGGTGGCGCTTAACGCCGTTAGCTTGACAAGACGCGTACGCGAATCAAGGGCCGCCGCGTTTGCCGCGAGGGCGCAGGTCTGCGGCAACCAACAAACGCAATGGGAGTGCATCGCGGCGACGCGGGTCACGGAGTTGTGCTCGCCTTTTCTGTTTGGAAATAACTCTACCGGAGTTAATAACTCGAGTACTACCTCAATCGAACTGAGTCACACGAACGGCGTCGTGCTTTCCGCGTTACTCGCGTCGGGGTGCGAGTTGGCGTTGTCGCCCTCGGCTGCGAAAAGAAACAAACGAAAGAGCGGTTTCGGCGAAAGAGCAGGTGCTTCGGGGGTGGATTCCACGTATTCCAAGCTTCGAAACTTAAATTCCACCGCGAGTAGCAACCAAGTAACAACGCAGTGTGTGACATCATGCGTCCCTTTCACCGACGTAGCGTCGCTCATGGCGCGCGACGTCGGTTACTTGTTGACGAAATTCGCGGAAACGGAAACGTACTCGTTGACGAAAGCCGCGCTTCCCGGTTGCGCGATTCGAAACGCGGTGGGTATGTTTCTGGGGCAACGGGAAGACCTGCGCGTTGCGGGGAAGGCGCTTCTACAAGCCCAGGCGTTTGGAGGGAACGGTGATTACTCGGAAGGAAACGGAGACTCGGAAGAAACCTGGGCCGCTTTGTGTCAATTCCCGGAAGCCAGAGCCGCCGCGCTTGAAGGCGCTTTACTTTCTGGGAAAGCCGCGAATGCGTTGGTGGATTCGACCGACCGGCTGGTCGCGGTGGCGCAAGTCGCGACGCAGGCCAGGGAATTACTGAAACAGGCGGAACTCGCGGAGAAACGCGAAGATGTCGAATCCGCGACGTTACCGTCGGCGGCGGGCGACTCGGTGAGCTCAAAACGACTTAAACGCGACTGTTACGTTTTGCGCAAGGACCTGTGCGCCCTTGTTTGGGATTTAGTCACGGGCGTTTTAGCGGAGGCACACGAAACAGCAAACCATGGGTGGGCGCAGGGCAATTTGTGCCGGGTGTTTCGAGCCGCACCGGGGGTGTTTACGCTCTGGGCGACGCGAGTCCGCGTGGACGACGACGACTGCGATTGGTAAGTATTCCATTTGCCACATTCCGCCTCCCTGATTGCCCATACGAGACTGACACTTGTTCTTTACAATCTCAGGTCGGAACAAAGAAAACAGGACCGCGTTTCCGCGATGTGGTGGGTTCCCGAGTCGCTTCAAATGTGCGCCGTGGAAAAGACAACAGCAGTGTCAAGACACTTCGTCGAGTCACTCGATTCGGTTTTCGCCGCGATGACTGCTGGATCTTGTGAAAACGAAAACGACGGGAACCGCGAAGCTTTCTTCGCCTCGAAAACGCCTTGTTTCCCAACCGCGTGCGCCGCCGCCGCGCGTGACGCGTTTGCCTTGTTACTCGCCTCAAAAAGCGACACGAGTTCCTTAACCGCGTTTCTCGCGCGCTGGTTCCCTGGTGATGCGCCTGGCAATTTGGGAGTCGGATCCCTGCAAGGCCTTCCGGGATCAAACGAAAGGACGACGTCGACTCCTCACGGGAAGACAAAGGAAATCGTAAAGACCACGCCGGTCCGATCTCTCAACGCGAAGGCGCTTCGCGAGTACGAGATAGCGAGTTCTCACAAAAAGCATTCGCTTCGCGAGCGGTTGGTCACGGAACACACGCCGGTTTCGGATTTCACCGGCGGTGGCGGTGGGTTCTCCGCCGACCCGTTAGACGAGTGGAACACTCGGAAAGGAGGGTTCTCGGAGTACCCGAACGACGTCGACGAGCCCGACGTCGGCGACGAGTCCGAGGATGACGACTTCGAGATGGTCGTGGATGACCCGCCCGAGCGGTTCCGTGCGGGCCGGGGGCTGGGAGCGGCGGTGCAGGACGTTTCGTCGCCGTACGACCGCGAGCTGGCGAAAGCGCGTGGGAGCGGGGCGTTGGAGCGACGCTTCGCGAAGGGAGGCCGGGGGCCAAGTGTCGCGAACGCGTCGAGCGATTCCGATATTCTAGCCGGCGTCGGCGCGGGTGGACCGACGCACCGGCCCGCGCGGGTTGTTGGTGCCTGGGGTCTGGAAAGTAGGGTCGATTTGGATTTGTTTGCGGGGCGGAGGGATTTCGGGGCGCGTATGTGCGGCGCGGCGCACGATTCCATGTCCAAAATCCGCGACGCGAACGTTGCGAACCAAAGTTTGATTCGCGAGCGCAACGAGTTGGCGAATAAACGCGAGCACGAGCGCGCGGTGGCGAAATCGGCGCGGGAGAAACGCGTCGCGGAAAAAGTCATCACCATCGACGGCGCAGGTGAGGAACCCGGGCGGTCGGTGGGAAGGGTTTCGCTAGGCTCCGTTCCCGTGGCTGGTGGCCACCGGGGCGGGTTTACGTATAACGCACCGAACCGGTTCGGGGGGCTTCGAGGACGATCCACAGGAAACATGCCCCCTCCGCAGCGACAACTGCCGCGCCCGCCGTGGGTGGTCCCCACAATTGACGACCTGCTGGGCGTCGCGTTGCGGTGGTCCGCGCGCGCCGTGTTGCGTTCCACTAATCGGAACGAAACACACGACGACGATATGCTTGGTTCTGGACCCCCCCCAAACTCCTTCCCCACGCACCAAGCCTACGTGGAACACTTCGCGCCGTTGTTGTTCCACGAACTGAAAGCCCAGGTGGGTTCCACGATGGAAGAGGCGGGGGGGGTGGCGCCCGGCGTGCCGGTCGCGGGGGTGGTCGAGTCCATGGCGAACCGCTTTCGGGAGCAAAGCGCGTTTCACGTGGTAAAGGTGGCGCTTTCCCGGAACCAGGAAGCCGCGGGTTTCGCGTTCCAGGAAAACGACCTGGTGTTGCTGGAGAAGAAAAATAGCGGAGGTTCTGGAGGTGTGGTTGATGAATCTGGAAGTGCGTCACTCAATGCGTCTGCTCGGCAGGTTCAAAGGCACCACGCGTTTGGTTTCGTGGAGGGCGTCGAAACGGGCGGGTCGGGCGGTGCGGGGAAGTCGTGGTCGGGGGCTTCCGTTGGGGGGGCTTCGAGCTTGTCAGACACGACATCAGGCGGCGTCCGCCTCCGCGTACGTCTGTGTTTAGTGGAGGACGGTCTGCCTTTGTCGTTAAAGTGGCTCACCGGGAACGGGGGGGGTTCTTTGAACACCCCCGACGAGCGCGAGCGCCGGGACGGCGTGCTTCGGGTTTTGCAAAGGCAAGGCGCGCAAATCACGGCGTCGCGGGTTACGAGCGTCACGCCTTGTTTGCGGGAAATCGCAGCGCTTCTCGCGACGTGCATGCCGGGCGGTTTCGCCAACGCGCCGCACGCGTTTCTGCGGCCGCGTAAAACCGCGGTACCTACGAGTCACACCACGAACCTGAACAACAACGGGAACGGGATCATCGTGGAAATCGAACAAGCGTCGACGCGCGGGTTAAACGAGGCACAGAAAAACGCCGTGCTCGCGGCGACGATTGTTGGTTCCAGAGGTTTAGGAGGGTCTGAGACGCGCGTAGTGTTAGTGCAAGGCCCGCCTGGTACAGGGAAAACCAAGGTCATCGCGGCGACCGTGGATGCGATGCTCGGAGGCGGTTGCGATTCTCGCGAAAATGGAAACGCCGATTCAAACAAACCGAAATCATCGAAAACACTGGGAGTTTCGTCTTCTTCGTCCAAATACGGCCCAGCCGCGGTCGCGGCGCGGCAGCGACAAGATGACCGAAGAAAAAGGCTCAGCCATGATTCGTCGGGTTTGGGGAAAGCGGTATCGGGTTCGATTCCGGGAGGGAACGCCACAGGTGCGCAGACACAAACCCTTCCCAAGCGACGCGTGTTGGTGTGCGCGCAATCGAACAGCGCGGTTGACGAGTTGGTTTCTCGATTCGCGAGTTTGTTCGCCAGTACTGGGAAAAGTTTAGTGCGCCTGGGTCGCGAAGAGGTTTGCCGGGAAGACGCGCTTCCGTTTCTGGTGAACCGGCTGGTGGAACACCGGCGGCACGTGGACGCGCGGGAGGCGAGAGACGGTACCGACGCGAAACGCGCGCCCGGTTCGCGCGAAACGAAAACCGGGTCAAGCGCCGCCGACAAATCAAGTTCGACCTCGGCGACCAGAGCGCGTCTTGAGAAGCTCGGGGAGGAGATTCGCGTCGAGGAATCTAAAATCGGAAAAGACACTCCAAACAAAACCTCCAGGGGCGCAACCTCCGTGCACCTGGAGATGCTCCACGCGCAGCACCGACTTGTACGTTATTGTATTTCCCAAATCCCAACACGGTTTGCGCATACAAGACTGACACTTTTCCTTTACAATACAGTTACTTGCGACGCTGGCGCAAATGAAACAGAGCGAGAAGAAAAACGCCGAAGCGGTCAAGTCTTCCACGACGGGCGGGTCGGCTTGGTCTCGCGTGGTTGGCGAGGCGGACGTGGTGTGCTGTACGCTTTCAGGCGCTGGGTTGCTCGCGACAGACCACCGGGGGAAGGGCGCTATGCGCGGAGGAAGAAATCAAGGAGGCGCACACGGAGCGATTGTGACCGCAAGCGGGGGGATTCAACACCACTGCGCCGTGCCTCTTTTCGACGCCGTGATCATCGACGAAGCGGCGCAAGCCACGGAGCTGGCGACGTTGATCCCGCTTCGCTGGTTGCGACCTGGAGGGACGTGCGTGTTAGTGGGCGACCCCAAACAACTCGCACCTACGGTTCTTTGCAAGCACCCAACGGTGGAGTCGTGTTTGTCTCGTTCCCTTTTCGAGCGCATGCAGCTCGCCGGGCACCACGCGCATTTGCTCACGACGCAGTACCGGATGCACCCGAGCATACGGGCGTTTCCAAGCGCCGCGTTTTACGAATCCAAGCTACGCGACGGGGTGGATGTTAACGCGGTAAAATCGCCCCTAGGCGCGAACTACGTCTGCGTGGACGTTCGCGACGGCCGGGAAACGAGAAAGCGCTCCACGAGTAACCAATCGGAAGTTTCCGTGTGCGTCGCGGTCTACGCGCAGCTGGTGCGCAATTTACGAATCGAACGAAACGCACGGAAACGCGGCGACGGCGACGGCGACGAACTTGCCGACACCATTCGCACCGTCGGCGTGGTCACGCCGTACCGCGACCAGATCGAGTTTCTTAAACGCAAGTTCGCCCCCGTACTGGAAACCCAGGATGCGAAGTTCGCCCCGGTGGAGTTCGCCACGGTGGACGGTGTGCAAGGTACGTTGCGCGTTTCCCAAATCCAGGCACACTGTTTGCCCATAAAAGACGTTAACCACTTTTCCTTTACAATCAAGGCCGGGAGTTTGACGTGGTTTTGTTTTCGTGCGTTCGCGCGTCGGGTGACTTGCCAAACAACCCCCCGGGTACTACTTTCGTGTCCGCGGACAACGACGCTCAGGTTTCGCGACGCGCGATTGGCTTTTTAGGCGATAAGCGCCGTCTCAACGTCGCCCTGACTCGCCCGAAACACCTGCTCGTCGTGGTGGGGCACCGAACCACGTTGCGGAACGCGAACAGCACGGTGCGTGTTGGGCCTTTCTCCAAATCCCTCCTCCCTGTTTTGCCGGTTGTCCGCCCGTAATTACTCACTCACAATACGAGAGACTGACACTTTTCTTTTACACTTGCAAGTGGCGCGCGCTTTGGGATGACGCGTCACGGCGCGGACGTGTTTTGGAAACTGACGGCGTTGGTTCTGTTCGCGACGCTTTGTTTTCGTTCAAGGAACACGCAAACGGGTTTTCTGGGTTTTTCAACGTCACCACCGAACGGTCAGTCCCGGAGGCGGTTGTGGATTTGCTGGAGGACTCGAGCGGGGACGAGTTGGACGACGACGACGAGGAGGAGGGAATGGAAATATCCGAACCGGTTCCGACTGTTAAACTTACTGGGGTTCAAAAAAGCGAAAAGCGACTGGCGGCGGGTGACTCTCCGTTCTTTTTACCGGCCAAGCGTTTGAAAACGAACACGACCACTTCCGTGTCAGTACGAGACGCCACACGGAACACGGGCGGGTCGCGTTTGGTACCTTCCGTCACTCCGAAGCCGGGAGGGGTCACCCGAACGCGCTTGTCCGTTCCCGTCGCGCCCGTCACGAGCGTCACGTCTCGGGAAAAAAAAACAACCACCACGCGCGTCGCCGAAATCACGGCGCGGGAGCGAATTGCGATTGGGGCGGCGAGGGCGAAAGCGGCACTCGCATTGTCTCGCGGCGGCGCGTCTGCGCGAGGGCCGGTGATCGCGAATCGCGTCGTCGCGCCTAAAAGCAAGAGTACCGACTTAGTAGGCGACATTCTGCGCAACATGCGGAAATAGATATCGATATCAACACTAGAGCTAGCAATAGAAATTTACAATAGAATACCGGTAGCCCGGCAGTGGAAGCCGGGAATTTGCGCTAAGAACCCTAAACCCTAAAGAAAAATAGAATACGCGTGCTTTTTAGGGTTTAGGGTTTAGGGTTTAGGGTTTAGGGTTTAGGGTTTAGGGTTTAGGGTTTAGGGTTTAGGGTTTAGGGTTTAGG
>Ga0302126_10000197_pt1 | contig 43264 bp, 25 predicted proteins | sample CB4_20m_MG_FD_203108 | JGI IMG/M metagenome (GOLD analysis project Ga0302126, IMG submission 203108) | Marine microbial communities from Western Arctic Ocean, Canada - CB4_20m | ecosystem: Environmental > Aquatic > Marine > Oceanic | place: Canada: Western Arctic Ocean | collected 2017-09-24 | reverse complement strand
CTCAACGAACCTTAAAGCTAAATCGATGACCAGAAAAAGCGAGACGCGAGTTCTCTCGCGATGCATACACTGCACGGCTCAAGCCTGGAAATTTTGATGATATGACTTATTTAATTCATCGACCGTTACGATTGATAGCATCAAGTCGTAACACAAGCTTACTATTAAACTATACGGAATGGGTACTTCGAAGCAAAGCGCTTTTTTCCTCTTTGATGTTTACTGTAAGCCTCTGCGCGCGCAAAAGTGTGTGGCCAATCAAGAAATGGTCCGTTTTTCCAAAACTTTTTCGCCAAAACTTTTTATAATCCAATGCCGATCGGATATATATGCGCGTCACTTTTTCTTAATATCTAGAATATATATATACACACATATTACTTCGATTAAAGGTAAAGAGAGAGCATTGTGCAGTAATACGCACGCGTTTGCTGTAGCTGTTGATAGATATCTTTGCCGTAGCATCCGTCGGATCTTTTTAGTGCGCGCGATATAAATCTTAAGGTTTCCCATACTAAAGAAACCACCGAATTATATTCAAAACCGAAGAAGAAGATTGAATCGAATCGAATCGAATCGACTTTTTTGTGCCGAAAGAGAGAGAGAAAGAATAATAGTAGTAATACAATTAATACAATCGGTGATGATGGAGACGTCGCAAATAACAGAACATGAAGGAGAACGCGAGGAAGAAACCGAGGAAACCGTCAGATGGTTCGACTGTGCTTTACCAGAGAAAATAGGCACAGAAATGCCAATAGCTTGGTATTCAGAGAACGACGGGTGTTTATATACGTGGGGCGGATGCGGCGAAGACGACGAACAGAGAAGAGTAATGGTCGCGGTAGATTTAACCGCAGGGATGTTCGAACGTGTTAAGTTTGAGGTTATGAATGCGCCGAACCCTGATACGTTTCCGTCGTTCTGCGCGAGACAGAAGAATAGGAGTTTAAATATTGGCGACGATACTGCTACGTCTAATCATCGGACTAATAACACGCCGGCGAAGAAGAATAAGTATAGTAACTACGACGACGTGTTGACGTTTCTTTCTGGAGGCGCAGAGGAGGGAGAAGCGAAAACAGTCGAGGAAAGACTTATGGTTACGAGGACGTACGATTACGCTTTGAAGAAATGGAACATTTTGGACGTCCAAAATAAAAGTAATGGTGCTAATGCATATGTGCCAGAAGATAGGTTTGGAGCGTCGTCTACATTCATAAGCGATACGAAGGTTCTTCAGTTTGGTGGTGTGAAGAAATATTTGGATCCAACGTTAAAAAAGCCAAAGAGTGTTGGAAAAAATGCCGAAAAAGATGAATTGGATAATAAAAAGCTCGCCGCGTTTACAAACGAAACAAACGTTTTCGATTTTGAAGCGAAAACTTGGACCGCGAATACGACGCAAAAATCAACGAAAAAGTTACCTCCTGCTCGAGCCTTTGCAAGTTTGGTTTCGGCCATCGACGACGTCGCTGTTCTTTTTGGTGGCATTAATTCGAGCGATCAATATCTCGGCGATATCTGGATGTACGATGCAAGAGATGAAACCCCGCGATGGAAAGAAATCTTACCCACGGAAACAGAAGGAGAGTGGCCTTCGCCAAGGGCATTCCATAGTGCGACTGCCCTACCAGACGGCGACGGTATGCTCGTTGCCGGTGGAAGAGACGAGCAAGGTACATATCTCAAGGAAGTGTGGGTATTTTCGTTCGAGTTAAAAATTTGGGCGAGATTAATACCTAGTATGTCGCCAAACGTAGGTTTTTATGGCGCCACACTTGTCTGCGCGAGATCTGGCGTCTTTCGCATAGGAGGAGTATTCGAGGATGAAAAGGAAACGGCCAAGGAAATTTGGGTCGAAGAAACAAACAATTCGTTGTCTAAGAAGAAATCGCGAACGAAGAAGGAAAAAGTCTACGTACACTCATTAACAACGTCAAACACCGGTGCGGCGTTTCTCACCGCCGCTGGTAGACGATACGATAACCCTCTCACGAATCCAGTGCTATGGGAGATCCCTGGACACTCCGACGACGAAGATAGGCAAGAGGATTGTTTTAGCGATATACTTCCTTTGAAAGGATTTGCGTATTGGGGAAGGAGAGAAGACGAGGTTAAGAATAAGATCAAAACGACGACGAGCGCAAAGAAAGAGATTAAAATCGGTCAAAAAGAGATAGCGCCTGTGACAAAAACGAATAATAATGAGGATACTGAAACACAAAAAAAGGCTTCAACAAACAAGACAAAAGCAACCTCCAACACTACGACTCAAGATACACCGCGAGCTGGCATTAGATCTGCTTTCGAACCAGTCAAAGGCAGTCATGGATTCAAAATCGACGGTCGGTCTGCTCCTGTACCGGCAGCGCCAGCGGCAACGTGCGAATACTGTAACGAAACGTTTCAAGGAAAGACGAGAAATCAAACTTGCGCTAAGCACGTAGAGAAGTGCTCAAAAAATCCAAGGAATATCAAACTCACGGATGATGTCATTGAGAAGTTTTCTGCGCCGTTCGCTAAGAAAGCAGGTCAGCAGGTGTTGAGTGGTGTTGAGCAGGTGTTGACAGCAAAAGCAGCTGTACTGCCAAAGAAAACACTTCCAGCGTTGAAGCTTCAACAGAGTCATTCCCACGGTGGTGGCGATCTTCCAACTTTGAGTCCGCGCGCGAATAGAGAAGAAGTTCTGGTTCCAGGCGTGCGCATGGCACCTTCCGATGATGAAGAAGAAGATAAAGAAGTGCTCAATGCAGTGAATGATCGAAAGAAAAAGTTGAAAAAGCAACCATCAAAACTTGGCCGATCGAGTTCATCTCAAATGAAAGTCGCTTCAGCTGGAAGTGGTGGCGAAATAGGAGGCAGCGGCGGTGCCGGCGCAACTGCTGGAGGAAAAGAAATTTTACCCGCTCCCGCTAGTGATTACGAAAAGAATATGCCGCCCAAGAAGAGGAAAATTATCGAAGATGGAAAACCAACTGCTGAGCTGGCAAAAGATTCGCCGCAAAGGTCCAGTGACAACGACAAAGATGAAGATGAAGACGAAGAAGCATTTAAGAAAATTCTGGACATGGCGGGTAAGAAAAGAGAGGCGCAGATCACCGCGGGATTGAAATTGACTGAACCTTTGACGGAAGAAAACGCATTGAAGACGTTTGCAAGTTGTCTTAAATTGTCAGAAGACGCGTTAAAAGAATTGAAGCAAGATAGAGCAGTATGGGACAAAGAAAAATCAGATATGTTTGATAGCGTGGCAAAATTTATGGATTTAGGAGATCACGAGAAGATCCAAAAGATCTTGGATGATCGGCAAGCGGCGAATAAGCAGACGACGACGATGGCAATTAAAAAGTTGAAAACTTCTTCTGCGACGAAAGTTCCTCGTGCCGTTGCACTCGTCGGTGGGCGCATTGATGCTTCCAAAAGCACAATCACGGGCAATTTCGATTCGGGATATTTTGCCGAGCTGGTAATCGACGGTAAGAAGTGCACGGGAGTTTTTTTCAGTCCTGTTATGCAAACAACGACGGATTCGAAAGAAAAAGGCAAAATCATACATCGGATCAGCTAGATAATAGGAATTAAAAACAGTATTACTAAATAAATTAGCAAAACAATTGAGAGTATAATCTTTTACTACTAACTTTGGTCAATATTCGCAAATCACTCTCTGCAAAAACCATCGGTAATATAAAAGTAGCAAAACCTATTACGAATAGAAATACGAACGGATAGAACGTCGCAACTGGTAAAGTTCTGTTTTTATCAAAGTCATAGCTTCGACTGATCGTGAAAACGAGTGCAAAGCAGAAAATTTGCGTAATCGTATACGCGTTGATGACACCCAAACGCACGAATCGGAAACGTTCTTCTTGCCTGTGATTTATTTGCTCGCGTTGCGTAAACATAAGAAGAAAACGCTTCCAAATATCGTTCTCTTCCAAAGCCGTATAGCCCATAAAGAGCAAAAAACCGCTGACAACGGGCACTGGAATATCGCCGTATAACGCGTTCCGAAACAGACCTAGTGAGAATAAACGCAAAATACTCGCACATATGTTCGTGAACCGTCCAATCTCAGTCGCACGAACAACGTGCGTCTTTGAAACGTAGTCCTCTTCGTATTCGACGACCTCGGAAGATATCCGTGCGTGCATGGGCGAGTGAGGAAGCGAAGGAAGCGCGATTGGAAGTCCAAACAAACCTTGAAGCGCGTTGATAAACCCGACGACGAAGTAGTCGTAGTGATACGATTTGCCCTTTTTCAATTTGTTCTCCGGACGCGCTGATAACACGGCTGAAATTTGCCCTTCAAGAAATATTTGTATGCTCAACGATACGCCGCAAAATATTGCGATAGCAATACTTTTTCCGCTCATAATTTCGTCCGCGTATTTTAACGGGTTGTAATCAGGCCACATTGTGCCCGACATTTTATACTGTTCGTCATGCACTCGATCGACGGGAACGTCTTTGGCTATATAGCTCACGCCCGTAAACACAATCAAACCAATCGCTGGAGCTAAGTCGCCAATAATTCTGCGTATCCTTGATTTAAGAAAAGGACTATCTTTGAGTGATTTGATTTTTCTGCTGAGAGCAAATGTTCCGATGTGCAAGATGAAATATTTTAAGAACTCTGCGACCGTATCTGCAGTTTTAACTCCTTTATTACGTATTGCAGAAATGGAAGAGAAAACAAAAATGATCGCAACAAACATACGCATAATCTCGGCAAAAAATAAGCCGACGTATTTGATCGTAGAAGCCCCTCCAAATGAAGCGAAAAGCATCGATACCAATCCCGACACGAGTGCAACGATGGAATAGAACGTTTCTAACGGTGCGTTTAAACGAAAAGCCGTTATTCGGATCACCTGCATGAAAGCGAGCGTTGGTCCCGTTACTCTGAACACGAGAGCGCTTTGACCTCCAACGAGCGAAAACGCTAGGTTCGCCAGCGCTTCCGAAGTCAAGAACTTTTCTACTCCAACCCTTTCCTCTGAATCGATCGTAAACACCAATCCAACGGCTAGGCATGGAACTGTCGTATTAAAAAAGAGCCAAATTATCGTGTGACAAGCTCTAACGAATGTTTTTCGATCGACAAAAGCGTCCGTGAAGTCGCTCAAATAGCGTTTTATTACTACGCGATTAAAATCATGCAAAATACCAGCGAAGAAAAGTGAAGACCGGCAACATCGTAGTCTTGCGTCGTTATCTTCGATATCGGTCGTTTCTTCGAGATATGAAAACTTTCTTCTGATATTACCACCTTTACCGTTGCCTTCTTCATTCCTCTGAATAAAACTACGCATAGCTTGCTGAAATTCGTCGACTGATTTCGATGCGAGCGCTTGAATATAGAATTTCGTAGAGATGAAGAGCGTTGCGATGGTTCCCGCAGTCGCATGTGAGTTCTTTGTCTGTTTGTGCAATCTAAAAGCATCGGAAATACACAAGACAACGAACTTATGCATACAGCTCTCTTCTTTAGAAAACGATTGTTTCGGCGAAAAAGACGATAATACAAACGTCTTCGCTCTCGCAATGATGACCAATCTCGCTGACTTTAATACGCAATCTTTCGCGTTAATTGGTATAATAAGAACATTATTATTGGCTTGAACCGAAGACGTGACGACGCAGTCGTTTGAATCTTCTAAAAAGATCGAAGAACTCAGCGCTTTACAAACACGCGACCATTCCTCATCTGTCTCGCAATGAACAAAGTAATCTCTCGATCTTTCAATTGCCGATTCGACTAAATCTCGTAAACTTTTAATAGGTGTCGTCGTACGAGGACTTAGCTGACCCTTAGTTTTTTCCGAAGAAGAAGAAAAAGAAAAAGAAAAAGGAGGAGAGCTTTGGCGAACATCCATGTCTAACAATATAACCGCGTTCAGCAAATTATCACGAACGTTGTTACTAATGATGTTGTTGTTGTTGTTGTTGTTGTAATTCGCGATGGACTTCAAATCGTTCATAGCGCTCCTTTCCTTCCTTAAATTCTTCTTCTCGATTTTCGTCACGGCTCTGTAATAAATTTTCTCTTCTTCTTCTCCTCCCTCTCCTTCACCTTCTTCGTCTCTGTCAGTACTAGTACCGCGATTACTGTTCTCGCAGTCGACCGCGTCAACCTCTGACGACGAACGACTGTTACTGTTCTCTAAATCTAAACTATCCGCAGTAAATTTCCTTTGCAAGACGATGCCTCGTTCGCACTCGTTCGCGTTCCCTCGTTGTTTTTGTTTCCGTTGATCACCTAAACAAACTTTTCGTTCTACTTCTTTATTCATGGAACCCATCATCGACGCGTTCGATCGAATCGACGATCGCTCGTTCTCGATCTTCTCTTCATCGCGATCGCCATCCTGATCGCAGTCGTGATCATCTAAAGCGACGACGTCATCACTGTTCATTATTATTTTTATTCGTATTGAATATATATGTATTTTACTACTATTGTTTATTGTGCAAAAAGAAGTTTGGATATTTAAATTCTGTTGGACTTTGGCGGCCATTTAAAATCTTCTATTGTCCAAGGTTTCAACCTGATCTCGAAACGAAAATCGAGCTTGTGCACGCGGACTACTCAAACATATTCGCACGCTTTTAAGCCATGCGTTACCTTTTGCATCTTCTGCTTCTTCCGTCTTCTTCTGCTTCTTCTTCCTGATGTCTTCTTCGTCGTCGTCGTCGTCTTTTGTTCGTACTTTTCCTGCAGAACAATCGAGGGAGCTCTGATGCTGTTCGAGAATATCTAGTCATCAGCACACACTACGTCGCATAAAAGATACGTATCAAAAACACCACGAATTATTGACTGACTGACGAGACTTTGCGAGAGAGAAATAACTGACGAGACTTCGACAAAGACCTCGTTTGTTCGTTTTGCCCGATGAGAGCGATGGAGCTCTGCTGTTCGAGGATATCTTCAACGACTGCGATGACGAGAACGAAACACCTGATGATGCTCAGAAGAAGAAGAAGAACCGTATTTGTTCGAGCCGGAGTATTCAAAACGAAAGAAGAAGAGATAGTCGAGAACTATTTAAGGTCTAAAGATGGCCACGAAGCGATCGAGCGAGCGAAGAAACTAGGGAAATCGAAGAAGGAGTTATTGAGAATGCATAAGAAAGACATCGTGCGCTTATGCTCGGAAACGAACGAGTTGAAACTTCCGTTTCATGTAATCAGTAAACCGCAAAGAATCGTTTTCGCTTCTTTCCTGAACGCAGTTTTAGATATACCGATACTGAACGAAGCCGCCGAGCAAGTTTTGTTCATGAAAATAGTCGACGTAATCGCGGACGCCATCGAGCGTCAATTCGAGAAGGTTGGACATTCGATATTCTTCGAAGGTGTGAGTGATATGGGCGAAACGCAACTAGATCTTTGGATAAAGAGCACGGCGAAGAAAATGAACGAGAAAATAGATATTCCTTTACTGAACGAGAAGCAAGAGGAAGAAGCTATTGAGTATATCTTACACGGCATGGTCGAACGATTCTTAGCGAGCGACGGGAAGCGCTTACCGCCGAAGGAAAAGAAGAAGATGTTCGGTTTCATTTGATCCTGTGAGCGAGGCCACCAATACCAGAACGTTCTGGTATATTTAGTAGTATTTGTAATCTATTCATTCGCACGCGCGCGCTCTCGCAGACTCGCAGACTATCTATAATTCTATATTATACTCGTAGCTATACGTACAAAATACAGTTAAGAACCGGCGGGGGTCTTTGACGGTCAGACGTTCTTCGCTTCATTTTTTTTTGCATATCAAAAAAAGTTCATTATATTATTACTGTAATAAAAAATGTGTCGACGAGTTCAATGCGATAAATGCGATAAACCTACTTGGTACGTTTCAATTTCTCTCTCTTACTCTCTCTTAATCATCATATTCTTCTTCTTCTTCTTCTTCTTCTTCGATAAAATCAAATCGTACGAATTCTTTTTCCAATTTCATTAAATAATATATACTAAAATTCTCCCTCTCTCGATTGTGAAAAACAGGGCCGGTTGCGGCATGCACATCGAAACCGCGTTAGCTGGTGTGAAAATTGAGGACCGATGCAAATGCGAGAAAGGATCGGTGTTTGGGTCTTTGTTCGGTTCGTCATCGAAAGCTGCGCCGGCGAAGTAAATGTAGTAATAGATTGAAGATTTGTGTCCAAAACACAGAAAAAACATGACGTGAGAATCTCACCACGCTTGACAAAGAAAGAGAGGGAAGAGAGAGATTTCACCGAAGATTTGATTGTAATCTTACACATGAGTAATTACAATCATCTATGCAAACAAACTAGTACTTTCTTCTACTCTCTTTCTTCATTTCTTCGTTATTGTTTATTTGTTATCGTGCGAAAGTACATCGTGAAAGCGCCCGGCTTCGTCGAAAGTGGCGCAGAATTGGTCGTGGACTTGCCGCACTGGTCTTAAGAACCCTTTAGCGATCGTTCCAGATGGAATCAAGTTTTTGCAGCCTTGAGGGTGACACTCAGAACACCATTGTTCGGGTTTTAAACCATCTTTCATGACTTTCTTCTCGAACTCTCTCGTTTTAGAATCGTCAACGAAACCGCCAAAAGCGTCTCGAGTGGTTTCGAGTTTCACGATCGATGGCAGAACGTTTGATAACTTTGCGATTTCCGCTTCAGTCGCATGCGTTGGGATGTTGAACTCGCTCTTTCGTAATTGTTCTTCGGCTCCAACTGTCAAGATTGGAAAGTCGTTCTTCATTGATTTGATTGTCGCTGGAGCCGCGCCGAGAGGGATAATTTTAACACCGAGCGCTTTCGCCTGTTTAACCAACGTCGATGGCGAAATGAAATGGTCTAATGGACAAAACCCAGGAATGTGATTACTATCGCGACTGCCTGGATAATGACAATGAAAAGTGAAAATATTATCGTGACCGCCCCAGACTTTATCACACCAACAGGGCATTGGTGGAATCAAAAGAGTGCGTTTCAGCGACGCGGCGATTGCAATCGCATTACTCAACGCTTTGATATGTCCCGATCCGGCGACGAGATGGTCAGTAATTGAAGGCGTATCGTGCGACGTAATACCACCATGATCGTCAATCGCGTCATCATCCCATAAATGCGCAGAAGCATCAAATGTGACGAACTTCTCTTCCTCGTTATTATTTTTCGCGCTCGAAGACGGCGACGTTTCGGGAACGCGCCAAAGTCCGGCTTCCATGAATCGCCATTTTTTTGCGTCGCCAGTACTACCATCAAACGTATACGTGGCGTGCACTGCGAACGGCATGTCTAATACTTTTTTCTCGTCCTTTTCCTGCTCGTTCTCTATATTTCTATCTTCTACATTATTATTATTATTATTATTATTATTATTATTATTATTATTATTATTATTATTATTATTATTATTATTATTATTATTATTATTATTATTATTATTATTATTATTATTACTCTTCTTCTTATTATTATTGTTCTTTTTCTCGTGGAATCTTTGGACCATATACACATGACCCGGATTGAACTTTGCGACTGGAAAGACTCCTAACAAAGTATCGTTTTCAGCTGCGACTAAAACGCGCTTGTTTTCGTTTGGACCAAAAGTTTTTTTCGATTCCATCTTCATTTGCTCCAACCCAGGCCATGCGTTTTCTTTCCTTGACATTGCATTGAACACCTGCTGATCGCTTGTTAGCCTATGAAACCTACCGTCAGTCGCGCTTAAATGGACGTTCCATTGCTTCGCCCAACGAATACCGCTTTTCGTATGCCTTAAAAATACTATGCCAGTGTTAAAGACGCCGCCTTTGGCGTAGTTTCCACCATCTCTTTCATCCGATGTCGGTGACAAATTATCGCTGGAAACTATAACGTCCGCCGCTTTCAATTCTTCGCATCCAGCGACGTCGTCTTCTATTTCGTCTTTTTCCCCTACATTTTTTTCGCACTTCAAATACGCTTCGGGATTTTTCAGCCACACTACATCCGCGTCTGACATCAATACATCGAATCCAAACTCCAAAAGACTCGTCGTGTGCGAAATCCGCATCTTTGCGAAATCTTTCCACGCCGCCGAGGCGTGCGAACTCCCTTGCGCTTCCAAATGATGGTCAACTCTATACGTAAACGCTGTTCCGTGACCGTCGTGATCATCGTCTCCAACAGTCTTCTTCAAAATCTCGTATGCGTTATCGTCTAACGCCCCAATCAACGTCGTCGCACCGATCTTCTTCGCCCAAACAATAAAATTAACAGCCAATTCAATATGATGCGAGTTCGCGAATGAAATCATTATAACGGCTCCTTTCCTTAACCCCATTCTATTCACGACCGCGAGCAACTCATCCGCCGCATCTGGAAACGACATCTTATCTACTCTCACAACAAAATCACGACTACTTTTCATGACACTTTCCTCCATCTCTTCCGTCACCGGTGGTGGAGACACGTTCGGTGGAGGTGGATGCTCCTCTCGCTCGTCGTCCTCGCTTTCTCGTCCACGATGAGGTAAATCTTCTGTATCTTCGTTAGAAAAATCCATATCCCCACCTCGTTCGTTCGTTCGCATCTCCTTCTCCCTACTACGATGATGAGCATCATCACTATCATCATTCACACCGCTACCATCATCGTAATCCTCATCCCTGTTCTTCGGCGTCCCCGCGACCGGTAAATGATTCCTTTTCCTCAAATTAATCACACCGGGCATGTTCGAAAACTTCGCTGGGTGAAAACGCATCTCGCCCATCCATTTATATTCCGCAGTGCGTTGTAACATCGAGCAGTATAGGAATAAGCAAATACCTAAGAAAGTGACCGATAAAGATCTTCTGACCAGTTTCTTTTTCAGTAAAGGAATCCAGGGTTGCGCGCTGTGCGATTGCATCGATTGCTGGCCTTCGCGCATGTTTCGATATTTCTATTATTTTTATTTTTGCAAGCACTGATGTCCCTCGTTAAATACTATGGAGAATCCTGAACTCTCTCTGCTGTCTACATGAGAATACCTAAGCGCCATCGAGTACGCTTACAATGCGCAAAGCTTCAGCGTTTGCGAAGAACTTGACACGAGCGAGCAAGTCAAGAAACCAGCACTCAAAAGCGCGCTTAATAGTCGAGCGCGATTTCTGAACATTCGCGTCGTACGATTGAGCGATTTGTTTCAGTCGTTTCAGTTCGCCTACGGCGCAGCGGTGTTCGAGTTTCAACGAGCGGATTTTTTCGAGCAACCTTCGTTCATGAACGACTAAATCGGCGAAAGAAGTTTCGGAGGATCTGTTCAAGCGACTGGCTTCTTTCTGGAGACGCGTTGTTTCGATCGTAGTGCGTAGCTCGTTGAAGGAGGATTTGAGGGCAAGGACGCGTTCGCGCACGAGCGAGGAGACGGCGACGGTGGAGGTTTTTTTCTGTTCGTTCTCGTCGACTGTTTTGGAGAGATGTTGGATATCTGCGGAAGATTCTCGGCATAGGAAGACGTTGAACGCGAGCTTTTTGTCACGGACGAGCGAGCGGTAATACTCGAGGTTGAAGTTTTCTGCTTCGTTATCTTCGTTGTCGTTCTTCTTATTTTTGACTTTTCTTTCTTCTTCTTTCATAGTCTCGTTTTCTTCTATGGTGTTTCTGTTATTCTCGTCGTTTTCGTCATCATCGTCGTCGTCGTCGTCGTCGTCGTCGCTTGTACTATCATCTTCGTCATCATCTCCATGTTCACTACTACTACTGCTACTACTACTATTACTATCACTACTACTCTCCGCGGCATCTTCATCATGAATCAAAGGCTGTTGCAAACTATCATTTTTTTTAAGACTTTGAACCACCGAATTGTTTTCATCGCTTGTATTTTCGAGTTCTAGGTGACGAAAAGTTACATCGCCGACGTTATGAGCTTTCCCTAGTAATACTCTCGCTTCTAAGCTTGTAAATGCTTGCTTCAATATTCTCAATTCTTCTAATAAGCGCGCATTTTCTGCCCGTAATCGTTTAATCACCAACTCGGGAACGATTTCTTGGTTTACGTGAAACTCGTTTGTAACGCACGAAACGCGTTGCGCAAATTTACATGTCGCTACGCTTTCATCCAATTGCGTTTCATCGTGCGAACAGGTTGCAATCATTACTGTGTTGCAGTTACCTCCGAGAGAATCGCGGAGCATAGATGTCACGACAGAGTTTCGATAGGGTATATGAAAACTTGCGTTTGGGTCGTTTTTTCTTCGGCGAAGTTGTTGCTGCTCTTGTAAAGCGACGATGACTCTTTCGAGAAAATGCAGCGATAAGTTGATATGTTTCGCTTCGTTGAGTACGGAACCATCAATTTTAGTTTTCGATACGCGTTCGGAACCAGCGAGATCGACAATATTTAATTTCGCTCTTTGAAGAGTATCGTCTCCCGATACGCGCTTTTCAATCGAGATTGTAAATACGCAATGCGAACGACTCGAAGCCAAGTTCATTGGGGTTTCTGCAACAGCACGATTTGCATCGCCGGCAAATAAAAGATTCATAGCATCTTCTTCGCTATAAATTTTATGCGTTGAAATACCTTTGAGATGGAACGTTTTCTTATCGTCTTCTTGGAGAAATACGCGAGGCAAATGAAGTTGTTGCTGATTTTGATTTTGTTGTTTTGACGGCGCGATTATCGTCGATGCGCTTCCATTATTGTTGTTATTTTGAATTCCAATAACGTTGCGTTGATAATCGCTATCGTAATTACCATTGTCAGCATAATCTAAACCTATTCTTTCATCCTTTTCCTCTTCTTCTTCTTCTTCTTCTTCTTCTCGTTCTCTCGAAGAAGCGGCTGCAGTAGTAGCAGACGTCTGGAACAGCATCGATTCGTTCAAATCATCTCTCCCTAACAAATCATACGCTTGTTCGTTATATACTTCGACATACTCACACGTCACTTCATAACTCACACCGTTATTATTCCCACCTTCCCTCTTCTTCTTCTCCATCTCTTGAAACAAAGTCTCTAAACTCCTCGGTATAATCCCTCGCGTCTCAAACTTCCCGTCGTTCCCGCCAGTAATCGTATGCGTCTTCCCACTCCCTGTTTGCCCATACGCAAATATCGTCCCATTCACTCCCTCTAAAGCACTTTGAACGACGTTCCTCGCGCATACATCGTACGTTTCCTCCTGCGTCGCTTTTTCTTCTAAAATCTCATCGAACTCGAAGCCGTATTTTTTATACTTTTTTTTTCGTCCCTCGAAATCCTTGTTTTCCTTCTTCTGCTGCTGCAGCAAAGAACTTAAAGTATTATTCGAACCGTCCTTGTTTTGTTCAGCGTTGATCGGATCCAAAAGATCTGTGCGATCATCGACGACCTGGAACGAAACCTTCGCGCGCTTCTCCTTCCTCTTCTTCTTCTTCCTCTTCTTCTTCTTCTTCTCGTTTACACACGATCGATTATCGTTTTCTTCTTCTTCCTCTTCCTCTTCTTCTTCTTCTTCGCGCGCGATTTCGATGTTCTTTTTTTTTATGCCGCCGGTCGTATTTTCAAAAACAGACGAAGAAGACGTGGATGAACATGGTTTGAACCTTAAATAGACCGCGATTCGCTTCTGCGAAGAAGACGAAGGAGCGAGTAGCAGTTCTTTATCATCACCGACCGAATCATCGCTCGGTTGCTCTGTTACAGTCATTCACTGTTGCGCCTGCTTAGTCTGCTTAGTCTTCTGCGCGGACGTTTTCTGAAGGAGGTCAAAACAGAAAGGAAGAAGAAGTTTGACCGATGGCATCAGTTGAGACGAAAATATTTGCGCGCGTACGCGATTGAAACGTTTATTATAGTTTCCTCTTCTGTTATACAAAATACAAAAGTAGATATTAGAAACCTAAATGTGCGCGTGTGCTACTTCAATGATTTCTCTTTCTCTCTCTCTTTCTTTCTAGCTGGTTTACGTCTTTCTGCGCTCCGGCCGGCGGGCGGCGCTCGAGAACGAAAAAACAACCGAGATCTTTGATGAATATAAACAAACTTTCATTAGTGAATAGTTATTACTCTCGTAATACCGATTTAGTTCTTCGTGATCCCGCGTGGATTCTCCGCTCTCTCTATGACGATCTCGTGTTCGAACTCCCACGGTTTCCACTCCCTCATCTTCGGAATGAGCGTTAACTCGTCCTCGGCTTGTTTCATTAACTCCTCGATTTGCCCGGCCTCGATCGCGCACTCGATCTCGCTCACGCTCTTCCCACTCAAACAAACCTCTCGTCTGTGCCTATACGTCTCTTCCACGATCGTCCTATACGCCGCGTGTTCCGGTACGAACTGGATCTTCTCCAGCACTTTCTTACATATCTTCGCGTATTCGTTGATCGGATCGTTCAGCACGGCGAGACCGACTAGACCGGTCGTCGTCTTCATCTTTTCTTTTCTTCGCTCTTCCTGCTCGTAGTCAGTCTGAGCAGTCGTTGAATACGACGCAGACGCAGACGATGCAGACGCAGATCCCGACCACGTCTTTGCAATTCCAATCAAATCTCCTTCTTCGTTCATCTTCATCAGTCGTTTCTTAATCATCAAAGTCGTCGCACTTTTTGTGCTCTTCATGACACGATTCATTTTATTTATTACCACACACACACACACGCACGCACACACGAGGAGGAGTAGCAGTTGCAGTAATACGTATGTATATGTGTTATACTGCAGAGTGAACCACAGTACTCTCTTTTTAATGAGCGAATCAGTAGTGCCGCAAAAAAGCTTTAAAAGCTTTAAAGGGTTTAGGGTTTTGAATATTCAAAAACGTCAACTTTTTTTCTCACTTACATCATATAATAATAGAAAAAGACGTATAATAAAGTAACATAGTAGTAAGGAAGGAAGGAAGGAATCAAACGATCGGATCAATAATGGCGTGGGGCGATGATGATAACGACGATGACGATGACGATGATGAAGAAGAAGAAGAAGAAGGATCGGACGACGAAGAAGATTTCGAGAACGAAATCACGCAGTCGCAAAGGAACGAATTGAGGGAAACGAACGCGCGAGCGATGCGCGATGGGACGCTGAAGATACAGTACGGCGCAGTCTTGAAGAACCTGAAACCGCCCGAGCGAGACGAGGTTATTTTAAGGAGGCCGTTTAGACCCGTTTGTGGGCAAGGGATCGTGCAAAGTGGTACGCAAACGTTCGTTTTTCTCTCTTTTTATTCGCCCGTTGAAGAAGAAAGGTTTCAGTTCTTATTAGAGACATGGAAACGGTTTAGGTGCCCACATATTTATTTATATTTTCCTTTTCTTCGTTTATCTTATTACCCGCGCGCGCGCTAGCATACTTTACTTTAAACAAATGACTATTTTCATTTATACTTTTTATTGACATGCAAATACGTAGCCGCATTGCAACGATCGATATTGGCGAGGAAGATATTTATACCGTACGGATCGAAAGAGGCTTTACCGTTACCGAGAATGATCCAATCGGCGAAAAATGCAGACGAAGATATCGCGTTACCCGAAGGCGTTGAAGAACTCGTGTTATGGCAAGATGAAGATGAAACGAGAAAAAGAGAAGGGAAGTTGTTACCAACGGTGAAGGTGGATAATATGTTGACGAGATGGTTGAGACCGCATCAACGCGAAGGCGTTTCGTTTTTGTACGAATGCGTCATGGGTTTAAGAGGTTTCGAAGGATCTGGATGTATTTTAGCCGACGATATGGGTTTAGGGAAGACGTTACAAGCGATTTCTTTAATGTGGACGTTGTTGAATAGTGGAATTACGGAAAATGGGGAACCGACGGTGAAGAGAGTCGTCATCGTTTGTCCAACGTCGTTAGTCGCGAATTGGGACGCCGAATGCATTAAATGGCTCAAAGGAAAAGTGAAAACGACGCCGATTTGCGGGGACTCAAAAGCGGATGCGCAAAGTGCGATTAAGATGTTTTTAGCGCCGAATTCTAGATCACAAGTTTTAATCGTTTCTTACGAAACGTTTAGAATATATTCAGATAAATTCATGACGGAAAGCTCGTGTCAATTGGTCGTTTGCGACGAAGCGCACCGTTTGAAAAATGGCGAAACTTTAACGAACCAAGCGTTGGCGAAAATGTCCTGTAAAAGACGCGTTATGCTTTCCGGGACGCCAATGCAAAATCATTTGGATGAGTTTTATTCTATGGTTTCATTCTGTAACCCGGGTATTTTAGGCACGCCGAAAGATTTTGGGAAGAAATTCGAACGACCTATCTTAGCCGGTCGAGAACCAGACGCAACTGACGCAGAACTCGCAAAAGCAAGCGCACAAAACGAAATGCTCTCGGTAATCGTCAATAAGTTCATCTTAAGAAGAACAAATACGATTTTGAGTAAGCATTTACCTCCGAAAGTTATTGAGATCGTTTGTTGCAAACTGACTTCTATGCAAAGATCAATTTATGAGCACATGTTATCCGAGAAACAAAAAATGGTTGAGAAATCTGGGAAACAGATGGATGTTTTAGCTTTAATCACTGCACTAAAAAAGCTGTGCAACCATCCAAAACTGATCTTTGATGCTCTTCGAGAAAAGAAATATTCGGGTAAAACCGAAGGTGGGAGCGTTATAGGTGAAGATTTGGCACCATATTTCAACGGAATGTACGACGGTGGCGGTTCCGGACGCGGCGGTCGAGGCGGTTCTACAATGTGCGATGGGTGGGAATGGCATGGCGGTAAATTTGCCGTTTTAGGTCGATTATTGCATCATTTGCGGAAGGAAACGACTGATCGTATCGTGATCATTTCAAATTACACGCAAACTTTAGATCTCGTTGAACAGTTGTGTCGTCAAAACAACTATCCTTCTTTGCGCTTAGACGGAGGCACGAGTATTAACAAGAGACAAAAGCTGGTAGATCAATTCAATGATTTATCGAACAACCAGTTTGTGTTTTTATTATCATCGAAAGCTGGTGGGTGTGGAATTAATCTCGTCGGCGGAAACCGCTTAGTTTTGTTTGATCCAGACTGGAATCCTGCGAATGATAAACAAGCCGCCGCGAGATGTTGGCGAGACGGTCAAAAGAAAAAATGCTACGAGTACCGATTTCTTTCTTCGGGAACTATTGATGAGAAAATTTTCCAGCGTCAACTCGCTAAACAAGCTCTTACTAGCGTCGTAGATGGACGCGGACAAGGCTTGGAGCAAATGTCTATGACTACGGAGGATTTGCAGCAGTTATTTTTGCTCGACATGGAGTGCCCAAGCGATACGCACAGAACGTGCGATTGCACGCGATGCCCAGATTTAGATCGAAAATGTGTAAAAGCGAGCGATGCTATGAACAATAGCAGTATTTCTTCCGAAGATGATGCGAGTGGAAAAATTCTACCCGAAGAAACGCAGTTGGAGGATTTTGATGAAGCAAAATTAAGTACTTGGGCGCATCATTATCGCATGGAACACGTGCCAGATTTGCAACTACGAAAAGCTGCCGGAGAAGACGTGTCATTTGTGTTTTCGCTCGAAGTTGACGGTAAGAGAATTTCCGAAATGGCCGAACGCGCTGATGAAAAAAGCAAGAAAGCTGCCACTCTCGTTGCCCAGAAAAAGGCTCTCAAAGTTCTCGCCGACGAAGACGTTGAAGAAGAAGAAGAAGAAGACGCTTCTTCATCCTCCTCGGACGAAGAAGAAGAAGAAGAAGAAGAAAAGACAGAAGAGGACGAAGAACTAATAATAACAACAACAACAACAACAGCGAACGCTGTTGAAGAGAAGAAAAAGAAAGCTTTGAAAGATGTGAGCGTAAATGTTGAGATGTCTGAAAAAGCTAAAACAGCAACGGTCGTCGCTAAGAAGATGCCGCCACCGCCTCCAAAAGCTCGTACGGAAAACAAGATGATGGGAAGAAAAACCACAAAAAGACGACAAGTATCGATCGGGGGAGACGATGATGGCAACAAAAGCTATGAGAACGAAGAAGAAGAAGAAGAAGAAGTTCCTCCTGCAAACACAACGAAAGAAAATAGAAAGAACGTTCTAACGAAGAACAAGAAAAAGCCGCGCGTGATGCTTGAATATTCTAAAGAAGGAGCTGAGAACATTGTGTGCCACAACTGCAAACGAGGCGACGACGATGCGTTGATTGTGTTGTGTGATACCTGTAACAGAGGATTCCATTACTTTTGCAACGACCCGCCGTTACCTGGTGTTCCAAAGGGGGGGTTCTGGTGTTCAGATTGCAAGATGAGCAGCGAAGAACAAGAAGAAAAAAATGAGACGATGGAAGTAGACCCACCACGCGATTCTAAAAAGGCTAAAAAGGAGCAGAGGAAGAAACCGCCACCACCTCCAGAAATTGTTACCATTGAAAGTGATGATGAGGAAGAAGAGGAGGAGGACGAACCCATCCCAGAGAGCGAAAATGAGGAAGATTCGGAAGAAGAACAAGAAAGTGAAAAGGAGTTTGCAAAACATTGGAATGAAGGCGAAACCGAATCTGATCAAGAAGATTCATCAGACTCCGAGGTACCGGATTCTGAGTCAGAATAATATTTTATATGAACATATATATACTATGGTATCTTTTAGCGAGTACACTTATAAATTAAGAGACAACAACAAAAGCAATATTATATATATATATATATATATAATTATATATATATACCAGGTGCAATACATTTAATATCATTCAACGCATCTCTTTCTCTCTTCTTTTCTATCGCATTTGAGCCTCTGCGGCTTCTGAAACGACTGGCAACTGGACGTATCTTCCAGTAGCGCATCCAACGGCGCATAACGCAAACGCGACGACTAACCCAACCCAAATCACGTTATACATCCATTTCGATAAGAAATACGGAATTCCAATACCTAAAATCTCTCTCGAAAACAACGACTCTAACAATCCAGGGAAAATCAACACGATATCGAGTAATATAGCTTGCATTCCGTTGAATCGGCAAAACCGCGATAAGTTCTGATTCCTCGCGACTCCTAAATACGCCGCAAAAAATGGAATCAAATTACCCAACGGCAAAGTCGCGACTATTTTCACGATTGGTAATATCGGTTGCAGCATTATTATCGCAGCCGGAAACGCGGCGAAGAAATATCTAGAATACCGCAGACCAGATATCAACGGTAATAAATACGGTAAAAACGCGATTACTCTGTCCTGTACTGGAACTAACGAGAACCCTGAATTATTATTTCCTCCCCCTCCCCTCTGTGCGTTCGTTTTAATACTTCTCGTGGTACTGTTAGTGCCGACGTTCGTGTTACTATTCCTCCCCCTAACGGCATGAGCGGCGGTATTTACGCTCGAGAAAACCTCACCTGCGCGACTAATTTGTTGATGATGATGACGAGCGCTCTTTTTCTTCGACGACGAAAACGATACCGCGGCAGTAAAAGTTAAAAAATTACTCGCCCTCCTCGGTCTCGCTCGTTTATCATTAATCCATGACGACGATGAACGAGCGGTCGAGTGCGTTCTCGCTATCGTCGTCGCAGTCTGCGAAAACATCGAAAACATCGATCGGCGCCCTTTTTTTTGCTTCTTCAGTTTTTTTTTGCTTCTGCTGGTGTGTGTGTTTAGGGTTTAGGGTTTGGGGTTTGGGGTTTCTGAAAAGAAAAAGGAAAGGCCGCGTGCTTTTGGACACTTTCTTCGTCATTAAAAACTTTTGATATCCTAATTAATTAATCAAAGGTCTTAATATATATATATATAACAGAACAGAACAGAAATGAACACGATGAATAATCGCGATTCGAGGTATGGCACTACTACTTCTACTACTCGTAATAGTGCCGAGCGCGAATCATTATTGAAGAACAATCACGACGAAGTTGAAGATTTGAAGAATTTCTCGGGATCGTCCGCGTTCATATCGACCAGGAAAGCGATCGCGTTGGGCGCTTTAGCGTTCGCATCCGTCGGCGCGTTAGTCGTTACGACTTCTTCTTCTGGTAATAATAAGATTTTTGGTGGTGCCTCTACTCAAAGACTTGGTTTAATGAATGATCAAGAAAAGAAAGATGGTAACATCGTCCCACACTCCTTCTCTGAGCTTGGGAAATACTCGTCATCGTTAGCGGGGGGGGTGAATAATCGCGCCAGTAAACTCGGCGCGATGGATATTCACGCGTGGCCAGATGCTTATCAACAAACTGATAATGTTCAAGAAGAATCTGTTGAGGTTCCAGCTGTTCCAGAACGAACAGATGCGTATTTGCAAATGCAAGCGCAAGAGCAAGTCGTCCCGCAGCAACAACAGATAGTCGTGAACCAACCGATTGAGACCGCAAATCCACAATGGGTGAACCCCGCTGTCATGAAACAACAACAACAACAACAATCTCAGTTTGGTATTCCAGAAGCTGGCGTTGAGATCGATCCGTCGACTGGGTCGCCGTACGCGGTCCCCAACGGCGGTGCCGCAGTTTCCGAACAGCCGGAGAGAACGACAAATATGGATATGGCAAAACCGCCCGATTCGTGGCCAGTTGATATGCAATCTGGTGTGCAATGCAACCCAATCATCGGCTGCGTTGCGGGTGTGCCGTATCCAGGCATTGGATGCTGCGAGACGGCAAGTTTGCAACCAGCAGACGTCGCTCAAACGCAGCAACAACAACAACAACAAAACGTGAATCCGTACCAATATCCAATTGCTGGCGCGGTGACTACACAACCAGCCGTTGCTCTTCCGTATGGACAAGCCGGTGGTCAAGCACAACAATCAATTTATCAACAACAACAACAACAGTATCAATATCAACCGGTTGTTCAACAGTTGCAAGTCCCACAAGTCCCGCAACAATTAGATCCGTACGCCGCGTATCAACAACAAATGCAAGCGGCTCCTGGAGGTGGCGCCGCCGTTGGAATTCCAACGACGACTGCCGCCGTACAAATAAGTCCAGTAGGTGCTAACGGGTTACCAGAATGCAACGTCGCTGACAATTGCGTTGCAGGGATTCCAGTCCCAGGTATCGGTTGCTGCTCTGAATCTGAAAAACAAATAGTCATTGCCGACGCAGAGTCGAGACAACAAATTGATCCAGTAACTGGCGCGAAGTGCAATACTGATATGAACTGCGTCGCTGGTGTGCCCATTCCAGGTATTGGTTGCTGCGAAGCAGCGCAAGCGGCTGTTGGCACTACAGAACAAACTCAATATTATTATCAACAACAACAATTTCCATCCGCGTTTGCGCCAGGCGTTAACCCGTACGCTCAAGCAGTCATCACCGCCGAGAACGCACAGCCGTCACTTTTGAATCAAGTCGATCCAATGACTGGACTCGCTTGCAACCCGAATCCAGGTTGTGTCGCCGGTGTTCCGATTCCAGGTATTTCCTGCTGTATGGGTACTTCCGCACGAATGATTCCAGGCGCACCGCTTGTCGATGCCGCCACTGGTTTGCCGTTAGTTAATCAAAACCCAGTCGATCCGATCACTGGAAAGCCGCTCTTCATGAAGCCGTGCGATGCCACGCCAACGTGCGTTGCGGGCGTACCAACTCCAGGAGTTGATTCGTGCTGCAAATCGGGCGAATGCGATGCGTCTCCAACGTGCGTCTCTGGTGGCTTAGAACCAGGAGTAGACAACTGCTGCCACAAATGTGACCAAAATCCAGAATGCAAAGTCGGTAGCGAATTCCCAGGCATCGATACGTGCTGCAAACCGCCGCCGCCGCCAGATTACGATGGCACACCCGGTAACTGCGACAAAAATCCGTCGTGCAAGCCGGGTGTCCCAGATGTTGGTAAGAACACGTGTTGCCCGGACAACGCGGCGTGCGATACGACTCCAGAATGTGTCCCGGGCGGAACCATTCCAGGCGTCGACACGTGCTGCGCTGAAACGAGTTTAGTGAAACAAAAGCAGCAACAGTTGGGCAGTGCCGAAAGCGAACAACCAAAGAAAGCAAAAAATCCATGGATCGGTTGCAACGCCGCTCCGAGTTGCTTACCAGGTATTGACATCCCGGGAGTTGATAACTGCTGTAAAAACTGCGAACCAGGAGTCCCGACTCCAGGCGTCGACGATTGCGCGATTGCCAAGAAACGCATATGGGCGCGACAAATGCGCAAAAACGGCATGAAATCTGACCAAATTCAAGAAGTTATTCAAAAAGACGACAAACATAGCGAATTATCTGCCGAAGAGAAGGAAAAAGAACGTCAAGAGATGATGTTAGAGTTAAAGAATCGAATTAAGGAAGAAATGGCGAGAAAAGACGCTTTGTTGAAGAAGAAAGCCAGCATGGGCTCTAAAGCGCAAACGAACTAAAGAAAGAAGAAGAAGTCAATTAATTAATTAAATCAAAACGAACACGAAAATATAATCACAAAAACATTAATAATATGCATTAGCGTAAATATTCAGAAAGATTGTAACATTTTATTACTACATTTATATATTTATGCTCAATTAAACGCGTCAATCAAAACTGGCGAAAACTTCTCTCCTTCATTTTACTCTTTCAAACGAAAATCGAGAGCATTGATAACTGATTTGCTTGCTGCTGCTGCTGATGGTCGCTTGCAAGACTTGTGGCTCAAAACAGGCTTCATGAGAGGGAAAAAAAAGAAAAAAAAAGAAATCCAAAAGATTACTCTCGCGACACTTTTCTATAGCGCCATATCTATACATTAAAATGTTCAGAACCGTTCAGTTAAACACAAACATCGCGGCTGTGTCCGCCTTACGCGCGTGTACCACTAAATCTTCATCGCAGAAGAAAGTTACCGTACGTTTTGTTCTCTTTAGTTAGATCTTTTTTCTTTTTTTTTCTTCGTTTGGAACGAATCTCTCGCTTTTCGAAGTTGTTTTTTCTGTGGTCGCCGTCAGTCCGGCTTACGTCGACACGACGGTTCAGATTTGTTTCAACGAGCGCGATAAAGAAAGAGAGAGAGAAGAGAAAAGAGAAAGAAAAATAAAGGACCGTCGAGCGCTCGAGGAGATGTTGGACGCGAGACGATTTTTACTTAACCGCGACTGACCAACGCGAACGTTATTTATTTTTTTAATTAAATATTTTTACACAAAAGACGAGAGCGGAGCAAATGAACCAAAAAATGTCTGGTGGGAAATTAGGATTGGGCGAATTAGAGGACATCATGGACATGGCCGATGGCGGCTCGGCAGTACCGCCATTCGTGAAAGACATGGATATTCCAGAGTTAACGAAGGCGTTCGAGCTTTTAGGTTCGACGAATACTTCAATGGGCGAAATGTTGTTCGTCGAAAAGTACGGCGAGACTTTGTTCAGGCAATCTGGTTGGACCCCGATGGCGGAGTTAATCAACGGCAGATGCGCGCAAATCGGATTCGTGTTGGCGATTTTGAACACGTTTAACGGTGATGTTTTGACTGGTATTTCTTCGCACCCGATTTCGGTCGCGTTGACCGTATTAGCGATTGCTGGCGCTTCTGCGGTCCCAGTCGTTGAACCAAAAGGGTATTTCCCGGATGCGTTGAAAGATGGCGTCATGGGGGTTTACAAAGGTGCAAAGTTGGACGAGAAGTTCACTACTACGGCTGAAATGGTTAACGGTCGTGCGGCTATGGTCGGCATGTTCGCGTTTCTCGTGACTGCGACGATCTTTTAAAATATCAATATTAGAAAATACGTATATACAAACACACACACACACACACTCACACACACAATAAAGCGCAAACGAACTTAATACGTTTAATTTGTTGAATAATCAAAAGAAATTTAAGAACGCGTTCTTCGTAATTATTATATATATTACCATACACTGTATCTAAATAGTTTTTGCTCTCTCTCTCTCTTTATATCTTCTAATCCGTCTTCAACGCCATAGTTTCTTTTCTAATCCCGTCTTTATTCATAATGAAGATCTCTACCGCGTCGCCGGTGTAAATATCTCTCTCCCCAGCCGTAGCAAAACAATCTTTAATCAAATCAATAGCCTCTTCCTCACTTAAAGGCGTCGCACTCGATACAGCTGGTAGCACTAAAGGACTCACAGTCTTCAATTGATTATCTAGCACTGGCATGATTAACTGTTGTCCGCTCCCTTGACACGAATAGTTCGTCCTTTCGTAACTCCCGACGGCGTCGTACGTAAACACGGCCCCTTTCCCTTGCGCATCTAACCCAGCAACGATATTAAACGCATAATATGGGAAAAACCTCCTCATATACAACGTATTCGATAACATCTGCGCAAACGCCACGCACCCGATTGGTTTATTATTCGCAAACTCGTACTGTTCGCACCTCCCTTTCAGTAACTTCTTTAAAGTCGACGCGTCGGCCATGAACCCAGCCGATGCCATTAAAGTCTTCGGGCTCATCTCATCAACTTTCGTGTAATTTCTGGTCATTATTGAATACCCAGTGGACATCCTTGTATCGGCCGCGCAGATCACGTAATCTTCGCCCGCCACGGCCATCACTGTCCCACCATTATTATCATAAGGTGACCAAGTAGCGTGTTGTTGTGTTTGTCCATGATACGCATTCGTCTCACCGACTGCGTCGTACGTTTCCATTCGAGACATGTTCCCTTTGTTTGTTCTCTCTCAATTATTACTATTATTATTATCGATTGCCTACAGGACTATCGATCTTCCTCTTCCTGTCTTCCTCTTTCCTTCTTTCTTTTTATGACGAGGAGGAGTGAGATCTACTAACCGAAAACGTCTTGCGAGATCGGATTATACTTTTCGTATAATAAAGTTGTTTAAACTCTTATTAATCTCTCTCTGCCTCTGATCGATCGAACGCTATCGAAAAGAGTGCGTGTGTGTGTGTGTGTGTACTGATAATGTCTACTATGTTTACACGAGTCGAAACTGGGACGAAATATGATTAAGAAATATGATGAAATTATTTTTTTTTAAAGGAATGGTCCTATATTTCCAGACCGACACCCTAAACTTACTTTGAAACCCTAAACCATACACTGTGCTTTATTTAAAAACAAACATTTCCCCACTTTTTTTATTTTCTCCTACTAGAGAGAGAGAGAACTAGGAAGAGAGCGCGCGATATGGTGAAGATAGAGATGGACATGTTCAGATCGGAACCGATGGAACTCGTACAACTAATAATCCCGGCCGAGGCCGCGCGAGACACCGTACAGACCTTAGGCGAAGTCGGTTTACTTTCTTTCCGTGATCTTAATAAGGAGAAGAGCGCGTTTCAACGCACTTACGTGAATCAAGTGAAGAGATGTGATGAGATGCTGAGGAAGATGAGGTTCTTCGTTGAACAAACTAAAAATGCAGGGATCGCGGTCGTTAAACGGGATAGATATCGATCCATGAATAGTACTACCGTGAACGGTGCGGTATCGTTCGACGATGATTGGGGCAACGACGACGATGCTGAAAATTATTCCAACACTGATTCGCATGCGACGAGAGTGCTATCGATCGATGAACTCGAACATACGCTGGACGTGTTATCGCAAGAAGTGACGCAGTTATCACAGAATACGGAGAAGTTAAGAAGATCTCATGGGGAGTTAGTCGAGTTGCAGTTAGTTCTCGAGAAAGCGGGTGGGTTCTTTGAAGACGCGCGTTCGGACGCGAATAGACATCAGGACGAAGAAGACGCTTTGAGGCAAATGAGGAGAGATAATCAGAGACAAGATGAGGAGAGTTTATTGAGCACCTCGTTTCATAGCGCGGAGGAAACTACTGTTAATAATAATAATAACGGGGGGAGGAGAGATGGGAGTTTTATCGATCGAAATCATCCAGACCACGATATTGAACAAAATAATAACAATCAGTCCGGGTTCGCGGCGAGCGCGAGGTTGGGATTTATTACTGGGACGATTAGCACCGAAAAAGTTCACCCTTTTGAACGAGTTCTATTTCGAGCGACGAGAGGGAACGTTTTCTTGAAGCTCGCAAACATTGACGGGCACGTAGAAGAGCCGACGACGGGGGAGAAGACGTTTAAGACCGTTTACGTGGTCTTTTTTGCGGGCGAACGAGCGAGGAACAAAATTGTTAAAATTTGCGAAGGATTCAACGCAAACAGATATCCGTTCCCGGAAGATTTTACGAGACAACGACAAATGAACGCAGAGTGTACGAGCCGATTAACTGAGCTGCGATCGACGCTCGAAGCGAGCATTCGCCATCGCGATAGGACGTTGAGCAAAGTAGCGAAAGATTTATGGTTTTGGTTCACGCTCGTTAGGCGAGAAAAAGCGACGTACCACGCAATGAACATGTTCTCAATCGATGTCACGCGTAAATGTTTAGTCGCCGAAGGCTGGTGTCCAACATCGGCAAAGTCCAGAGTTGCCGAAGCAGTAGTCCTAGCGAATCGAAACTCCTCGGCTTCGGTGGGTACAATTTTTGCATCCATCTCACACAAAGGTCAAACGCCGCCGACGTACTATCGCACGACGAAATGGACTAACGTGTTTCAAGAAATTGTTGAAGCGTACGGCGTGGCGAGATATCGAGAAGTAAATCCAACCGTTATGACCATTGTCACGTTTCCTTTCCTCTTTGCGGTCATGTTTGGCGATTTTGGCCATGGTTTAATCATGCTCGCGTTTGCTATTTACATGGTTGTTAAGGAAAAACAACTTTTAGAGCAACCAATGGGAGAGATTTTTGGAATGGTATTCCACGGAAGATACTGCATCTTACTAATGGCATTATTTTCAGTGTATACCGGTGTATTATATAACGAGTGCTTCTCGGTGCCGATGCACATATTTGGATCATCAAAGTATGTTTGTGATCCAATTGATCCAACGAAAGATACCACGTGCGATTCACAGTATACCACGGGTTTGGTCTCGAAAGATGACTCTGCGTACCCGTTTGGAGTTGATCCAGTTTGGCACGGAACGCGATCGGAACTTCCATTTTTGAACTCGCTCAAGATGAAAATGTCCATCTTACTCGGCGTCACACAAATGATGGTTGGCATTTTTATGTCGCTTCTGAATCAATTGAAAGACAACGATTGGTTGTCCGTTTATTGCGAATTCATTCCGCAGGTTGTCTTTCTCGGTGGTTTGTTCGGTTACCTTTCATTCCTCATCGTTTTGAAATGGATCACGCCAGGCTGCACGGCAGATTTATATCACGTCTTGATCTATATGTTCTTATCTCCAGGTAATGTAGACTGCATGGGTGAGGGGCCTGGTGGTTCCGCAGGATGCCCTGAAAACAAAATGTTCCCAGGTCAAGGCGGCTTACAGCTGCTAATCTTACTCGCGTGCTTTGTTTCAGTGCCAATCATGTTATTCCCAAAGCCGATTATTCTTAAAAGAAGACACGAACAAAAATCACAAGGCCAACAGTACGTACGTCTCGACGAAGACGGTGGTAACGATTTCTCTCACGCGAATAGCTCGGAAGAGTTACGATCCCTTGGTGGTGATAGCAACGCCAACGATGGCCACGGCGACGGGCACCATGGCGAAGAGTTTGATTTTGGGGACGTTTTAGTGCACCAAATGATTCACACGATTGAATTCGTTCTCGGGGCAATTTCGAATACCGCGAGTTATTTGCGTCTCTGGGCACTTTCTTTAGCGCACGCGCAGCTTTCTGCTGTATTTTGGGATCGTTGTCTCATGGCCGCGATTGAAAGTAAATCCATAGTCGCCATAGTCATTGGATTTGGCGTATGGTTAGGCGCAACCTTGGGCGTATTATTAGGTATGGAGAGTTTGAGCGCATTTTTACACGCCCTGCGTTTGCACTGGGTCGAGTATCAAAACAAATTTTACAAAGGGGATGGCATTAAGTTTGCTCCATTAGAATTTGCTTCCTTGACTGGGATGCCAGAAGCGACATAAGTTTAGAATTTCATTATCATTTTATTTGTAAATACATCGAAAGAAAGATACAAGCAACAAAATCTAGCATAACGCGGAGGTAGATTGCGACCTCTTTAATAATACAGCATCTCTCTTCTTTTTGCTACTATTATTAATCATCGCTTCATTAATTGAAACGGCATGTCTTGCGCAACTCTCGAACAAGCTACCCATTAATTCACGCGAAATCATAAGCGCAAAGAACGTCAAAGCGGCTCGCGTTGTGCGTTCGTCATCCTCTTCGAGGAGGTAATTTTCGTCTCTCAATTCGATAAATGACATGTGCGATGAAATCATCAATAGCAAGAAAGACAAAATTACAATGCACTTCACAATAAACAAAGTTTTTATTGTTATTAAAGACTCAACGCAGTATTCGTCGACTACTTCTGCTAGAGCGTCTTTAAACCTTTGAATAACTCCACTGTATTTAATCGCACCGCCGCCTGCATTTATTTTCACAGCAAATGCAAAAACTTTGCTAAGCGCTTTTCGTTCACGAACTATTGAGCGTATCCAAATTTTCGTGAACGTTTGATCGATCAATACGAAGAGAAGAAGTGGCGCAAAAACTCCGATAACAAAAGCCGTTGACTCGTCCTCCCTTATATTAGTGAACAAAACTAAAAGAAAGCAACCAATAGTTAAAGACGGCGATATTAAAATCGTGTATAGCGCTTCAGAGCGAGAGTTTGTCTTCGCTGTAGCCGCTTTCTGCTTTTTGTTATTATTCATCGTCGCGCTCAGAAAGAAATAATACAAACGTTTACACGTCGTTTCAATTTTTGCTACGGGTTCGGAATGATATATATTTTCGTCGTCATCGCGTTCTTCCCTAGCTGGTTGAGATGATAATAATAAAGTCTTGCTGAATTCGTTAAACGAGGTTTGTTCACTGAGAAGAGATCCAAAAGTACCAATGAACGAACAATTTCCGCCTTTTTTGTTCGCCAACGCAATCTTCGTTTCTCTTTTTAATAAAAGAAAATTATCCGTCGAAAATACACATGTTCTTGAAGCGAGAATATTTCGTTGGATTTTCTCGCTCGATACGATCGATATATTTGGATCTTGGAAGAAAACAAAATGGCTCTTCGAGACTAGAGCACGACCTATGTTAATCTCGTCGTCGTTATTATTACTACTTCGGGAAGCTCCAATGACGACGTGTAGAACACCAACGTTGAAAATATGAAGTTCTCTTTTAACTTTTCTTTTTCCATCGCTCTTCTTACTATTTCTATTATTATTATCGTTTGCGATTTTCAAACCTGGTGATGTCGTTAAAGCTGTTAAGCCATTCTTAATTTTTCTTCGAAGTCTCTCTTGGCTATCGTCGTCGTTGTTATCTTCTTTAGCGAAAACTAATATGTTGTTTTTCACGTCGTCTTTGGGGCAGCACAACCACGGAAATTTCTCGAGATAAACCATACCGCTCGCTAATTCGTTTGAAGAAAAATTGGGCATCAAAGGATCTGGATGTTTGATAATCTGATTAGTTCCTTCGACTATCCTTTCAAAGAGCTGTTTGCGATATTCGCCGATGATAAAAATTTGTTCTCCCGGGACCTTTGCTAAAGCGCTTATGGCCACTGGAGGCAATACCAACGAAGCTTCATCTTCATCGTCATCATTAAGCGAAGAATACCTCTCACTGAACTTATTATTATTGCTCGTTCCAAACAGTAAATGAACATAATACCGTCGTTGCTCATAAATCTCGCGCACAATAACGCCTACGAAATACAAACCGAGCCACAACGACGTCCTTCGATCGCTCTCGCGCACGTAAAAGATCAAAAGTGACACGGCGGTGCTTAAAAACCCGCACGACGTAATGGTCACCATCGTTCTCTTTTTTTTCACGAACTCCTTCGAGATCTCTGCAAACACGCCATCAAGGTCCGCAAATTTATTCTTTTCCTTCACAGCTTTAGAGACGACGCTTTGAGAAAAAAACAGCGCGCGCTCTTTTTCATCGTTCGCTCGAACGCTCATGCTTACGAGCGCACTGAACGCACTCAATGCGAACAAAACGCACGCATCGCGCCCATTCAATTCGTTTTCCTCTAAATATTCTCTCAATAAGCTCCCAACAACTAGTACGAGCGCGTGTTTCGATATAACTAACGGTATCCATACACTGCTTAACACGAAATATTTCATATCGGAAACTTATATACGATAGGTTAGAAAGGGAAGTTTCTTTCGTGAACGCGCTTTGCGACGAGCGACGCGTTTTCGGCGAAGACTTTCAACGGTCTGCGTCTTCCTAGGAATTTCCTCAAAAGAAACGCGCACACGTTGAGCATTTTTAATGCCGCACGCGCCGATCAATATCGTTAAAGAATAAAAGAGTATTACTAATAGAGAGAATTTTATTTTATTTATCGTGAGCGTTTTCGTTGAGCGACGAACAAACTCTCGCTCTTAAAAACTTCTTATTCCGTATTCGCAAAAAAATTCTTATTCACAAATACTACGTTACTGAAGAACTATAGATAGATATATAAACTTGAATAAATAATAAACGAAGGATAAATAAAAATGACCACCGCACACAGAGCGACGTGGTTCACGGCGAAAGGGCACGAAGAACAAGGCGGCGCTCGCGTATTCGCGCCGTCGAAGATGAGATCAAAACTAGACCAGCCAGGAATGCAGTCGATGAAGGAAAGATGGAAAACGAAAGAGCAGGAGGAGGATGATTTAATGGATGATAAGGATATGAAAGTGCAGAAGATGAGGATGAAGTTAATGGAGAAAGAGCGCGCGCATTTTAGGAAGAAGAAGATGGAGAAAGAGATTATGGGAATAAGCAACGATGATGATGATGATGATGATAACGGAAAAAATGCTACCGATCGGTTAAGGATTGTTGGCGGGCAAAAGATCGAGAGTCAATTTGAAGCGAACCCGGAAGACGCCGATGATGATGATTCAGAGAACGAAGCAGATAATAATAAATCCGATAACGATGATGATGATTCGGATGATGAATCAGCAGATGATGATGACTCGGATTCAGATGACGACGCGCAAGCGTTGATGCAAGAACTCGAACGCATTAAAGCGCAAAGGGCAATAGAGAACGAGAAAAAAAATCGCGAGCGCGAAGCGCTCGAAGAATTCGAACAAAGAGATGAACTTAAAATGGGAAACCCGTTACTGAGAGATGAAATGGCCGCCTCTACCGGTGCCGATAATAGGAAGAAATCGGCGACTTTGAAACGTAGATGGGACGACGACACCGTGTTTAGAAACCAAGCTAGAGACGAACCGAAAAGAGAGAAGAGATTCATTAACGACACTATTCGAAGTGATTTTCATAAGCGTTTCTTGAACAGATATATTAAGTAAATAGTAAATTGACAAAGATTGTGTGATCGTTAAGATTACAGATGATGATCGTGTTGAAAGTTGAGAGAATTTGTGTGTATTTGTCGTTATTGTAAAATATATTTCCGATTACCTACCATAGGGGAAATTGGATAACGTCGTCATTATTTTTACGCCCTGCACACTATATATTAATAATAATATTATTAATAATAATAATAAATAAACAAATAATAATAATGTTCTCCTGTAGTAGATCTTTAATGTCCAAAACAATGAACTCTTTCCTCCGCACTCAAACAACAGCCGCGCAGAGAAAATCTGCTTTTTCTTTGACGGCTACGACTAGAGCGATGTCATCATCATCTTCGAATGCGAAAGAAGTTAAGAAGGGCGATAGAGTTGAGATCCATTACGTAGGAACGTTAGAGGACGGATCACAATTCGATTCATCGCGTGAAAGAGGACAACCGTTACCGTTTACAGTAGGGCAAGGTCAAATGATCAAAGGCTTCGACGACGGTGTCATTGGAATGAAAATTGGAGAGCAGAAGACTTTGCTGTTAAAACCTGAAGTTGCGTATGGAGAGATTTCGGAGGAGAATGTTTTAAGAGTACCGAAACAAGACGTGATCGATGCAGTCGGTGCAGAAGATTGCGTCGTTGGCGCAAAGTTAATGGTTGGTCAAGGTATGCCGGCGACGATTACGGAAATCACTGATACGGAAATTGCGTTGGACGCGAATCATCCTTTGGCCGGTAAGACCTTGAAGTTTGAAGTCGAGTTGATGGACTTGCAAAGGACTGAAGTGAAATTCAACGATAAGTTCAAGTGCTTTTTTGAGATTGATTTAGATGGGGAACCGAGCGGGAGAATTGTTATGGAATTGAGAGGCGACGTCGCGCCAAAAACTTGTGAAAATTTCCGAGCTTTGTGTACTGGCGAAGCCGGTTTTGGGTACGAAGGTTCTCCGTTTCATAGAGTTATTCCAGGCTTCATGTGCCAAGGCGGTGATTTCACGAATCAAAATGGAACTGGCGGGAAGAGTATTTTTGGGAACAAGTTTGAAGATGAAAACTTCATCTTGAAGCACGAAGGTGCTGGAACCTTGTCAATGGCGAATGCTGGACCGAACACGAACGGTTCGCAATTTTTTTTATGCACCGGCGATACGAGCTGGTTGGATGGTAAACACGTAGTTTTCGGTAAAGTTATTGAAGGAATGGACGTCGTCAAAGCAATCGAAGCCGTTGGCTCGCAATCGGGCAAGACGTCGAAGAAAGTATCGGTTAGAGCAAGCGGCGAATGTTAATTATATTATATGTTCGATATGTATTGTTGTTAAAAAACTAAGATGGTCATTAAAAAAAAAGCTAATTTCGTATATGCGTGCGCGCTTGAATCAGTTTATAATTCATCAATATTGTCTGTCGTTGTTGTATTTTCATCGTCATCATCTTGTAATCGCTCGAATCCGTTACTACGCAATGACGTACCCGGAGGAAGAGCAGAACGAGGACGAGGATTACCCGCCGTATCGTCCGTCGCCCCAGTTACTGGTTTACCTCCAAACGTCGGTCGCATAAATCCGAATTCGACTTTATCCCACGCATCAAACACCCAATATTTAGCTCTATAGAAATTCCTACTCCAATGAGAAATTCCACCTCCCATTGCCGCTCGCTCGGCTTCTTGAATGGCGCGCATTTCAGCGCGCATAGCGGGATCGTTATCATCACTTTGTTCGCTTGGATCAAACGCATTCGAATTACTCATATCACTTGGATCATGCAGTCGCAAGTGTTGCATGAGCGGTAAACACGCTCCGCCGAGACCTAACGTGGATACGACGCAAATGACTAAAGTTGCAGTTTCAATCGCCGGTGAACCTCTAATATTTGCCGATGGATTCGTCGAAGGCATAGCTAATGCTAGGGCATATGCCACTGCACCGCGTAATCCACATGCCGCGTGCATTTTTTGAACATTATCAGGGATTTTCTCCGAACGTAATTCGTTTGCGAGCTTCGAAAGCGGGAAAACATTCGCAAATCTCGAGGCTAACGCTAAGGGGAAACCAAATAAAATCATCCCAACGTCGAAAACGTGCGGTGCAGTGGCTACTTGCAATCCTAAGTAAGCAAATACAAACGTTTCTGATAAAAAAGCGAGCGCTTCAAATGATTTAAAAACCGCAACTTTTGCTTCGCTTCCAACGTTGTGATACGAATAATGCGCGTTTCCAATTCCCGTGAAAAAGATTGACATTATTCCCGAACATCCAACGTTTTCGGCAATGACATAGGAGAAATACCCATCTAATAAAAGCAACGCAAACGTATACGCGGTACCATTATACGATGCCGCCACGTGTACTCCTGGGTCGTTCAAACCTAATCTTTTGGTCAAAAACGCGCACGCTAAGGCGCATAAGATCCCGATCGACATCGATCCAACGCATACTCCTACGAATTGAATAATCACCGTAAAAAACGTCTTAACCGTGAAATCGACTGAATAAAATTTCTCTAATGTCCTGAACAGGACCACTGCAACTGCATCGTTCAAAACTGATTCCCCGAACACTAAATTATATAACAAAGGAGGAGCTCTCACGTCCGCGAAAACGGACAACGTCGCCACAGGATCCGTGGCCGAAATCAAAGTTCCATACATTAAACATTCAAGAAACCTATTCGAGCCAAGATGTTTCTTACTAATAATCCCAATTAAAGTCAAAAACCACGTTCCTAAACCAAACACGAACGCGGATATGACCGTTCCAACGAACGCGAACAAAGAAATCGTCCAAAAATCTTGAAAGAAGTTCTTCCGCTGTAAGTTCAATCCGGCGGAGTATATTATGATCGGTAGAAAACCGTAAAAGAACGCGTTCGGTGAAAAGTTAAACAGTTTGTCCATTTTATTATGCATCGTCCCGTTTATGATCGCCCCAGAGATCATTCCAATACATAACGAAGCGCCCGACGGTTGTAAATATGTCAAGTTAAACCTCTGTATTAAGAACGAGACTATTATACATGCACTGAACATGAACGTTGCGGCCTATTATTTATTTCAATCGTTATCGATCGAGAGGATCGTCTCAGTCAGTGCATTCATCTTCATACCACGCATTTCTATGATCCGATATTTAATCAAACGTACGCGCGTGAGCTCACAAACACGAAAATAGAAACGCGATATAAAATAAAAACCGTTGGCCTACTGTTTTCCCATCTTCGGTCGTCCCTGATGCGAAAACATATATCATCGATAAATCGATGAGACAACGAACAAATGAACGACGAACAAACGTACTAGCATAGCAAAAGAAGCGATGGATTCATCCATTGATTTGTTCTCGACCCTTTCCTGCGCCGTATCAGTCCTGTTCGTCATGACTTAAATTTTTATTCTTAATAAAGTCGTTTTAGTACCGTTTTTGCTGCAACGCAATTTGGAAAAATAATGGAGAAATAAGCTCATTTCTTCATTAGTCATGTTTAGCCCATCATAAATCAATCAATTAATTAATCGATCGATGGAGATGTCAGCGAAGACGACGACGACGACAGAAGAGTTACTCGAGAGAATAACGAAAGACTTCGTTCGTGCAGAACAGCGCACGATTACGACGTATAGAGACGTAGCGAGAGAGTATTCGTTGACGACAGATTTCGCGAAGCGCCTTTTGTTTACGATTTTCAAAAAACAAAAATCTGTATCCATCGAGGCGACAGAGGAAACGAATGATAACACGAATACGAATAATACTATCAAGGCTATATATGAAATCGATGGATTTTCTGCGAACGAGTGTGGAAATAAATCGAGCGTAAGGAGAGTCAGTCTATGCATCGGCTGTGAGAGGTTCGAGAGAGAGTGTGAGTTCGAGTTCGATATGGATCGCTCGAAGGCTTCAGTGTACGCCTTAGCGAAGACGTACAAAGCCTGCGCGAGCGAAGAGGACGAGAACGAGGCAATCGTCGAGAAGTTAGTCCAGTTCGAGGAAGAGTGTACGAAGACTTTGCAGGAGAAAGATGAACAACTCGCGTTAGGGAATGGTATGATCGAGACCGCCGAGTATGCGAAGAAATTACCGAAAGGGAAGAAATTCGTGACCCCGCAGAATAATCCTATGATAGTCCCGATGAAGAAAGAAGTCGCCGCGACGGTTGAGACGAAGAAAGTTGAAACGAAAAAACCAGGCGGAACAGTGGATAAAAAAGGACCGAAGAGTGGGAATATTGCATCAATGTTTGGAGGAACGGGGAAGACGACGACGACGGCAAAGGCGGCGGTGAAGAAGAAGCCGGCGCCACCGCCGCCGAAGAAGAAAACACCAGAAAAGATAATAAAAGCGCCTACGCCGAAGAAGAATACAGTCGCGATGAACGCCGATGCTATGATTGAAGACGATGAAGAATCGGACTCAGAAGAATTAGGCGGAGGGAGACGAAATAAAGCAAAACGTGGGCATTTTGTAGACGAGGATGAAGATGAAGAGCCTGCAACGACGCCTGTGAAGAAAGCAAAGACGACTGAAGAAGATAGCGAGCCGCCGAGTCCAGAGATTATCGATAAAGTAGAAGAAGAAGAAGAAGAAGAGGAAGATACACCGAGGCGTAGGTCGACAAGGAGTACGCCGAGCAAAGGCACTACGCCATCAACAAATTCAAAGAAAGAAAAACCGTTGAGCAAAAAGGCGCAAAAAGATATCATCAAAGCGAGAAAATCTCGCATGGAAAAACGAGTGATTGAGGAAATGGATGACGAAACTGGCGAAGAGAGCATGCGTACGGTATTCATTGACCCTGAAACAAACGAAGAATGTAATGAAGATGGTTCGTTGAAAGCAAAATAATAATAGGAATAGTAATAATAAAATTTATTTTAAGCAAAAAAACGGCTCTCTTCACGAATCTTCGCCCTCCTTTTGTCCGTGACTATGGTCGATGCGTCAGCAGTCGAACCCAACAGAGCTTTTCGGAAAGCTTTGTCGTTATGATGGTAACAGCTTCAAAATAAATCTTTCTACAACTCTTCATTTCCTCGATATTTCTTGCTCGAGACAACAGCGTCTTCTGCTTCTGCTTCTCGTTCATTACGGGCCAAGTCGCAGGCTACTTTTCTATTAGCTAACGGTTTGAGTGAAATATCATCAAATAGTGCCGCTCTTGCTCGCCATCTTCGCATGCAAACAATTGTAATCGAAGCAATTTGTTTTTCTTCATCGATGATGACTAAGCTTCGATGAAGTTCTCCACTTTCACGGAAATTGGCGGAAACTCCATATCTTTTAGAGCCATCGATGAACTCAATGTCTGCATGTAATGAAAAATCAATCGATGTTTCGAAAATACGTTCATTAACAATATCGTTTTCGCCGTCGTAGATAACTTTTGCCCAACCCGAAAGCATCAACGGCTCGGCTTCGCGTTGATTCACTTCTATTCTTTGCCACGCTCCACCAACAAGCGTGCTCGCAGAATCATCCAACATCATCTCTTCATCGCCAGGAACTCTTATCGCACCATTTATTTTTGAGAAACCTCCTTCTCCATGTTTATTCCAATGTTGTTCATCGACTTCATCAAATGCACCATTTTTTATGTATTCCGTTTCGAAGTCATCACTTAATTTTTTGCAGAGAACTCTCAACGCGGCTTTACCAATCGCAACTCCTCCCTCCGCAGCGTTTACGCTAAACAATTTTTTCTCGAGCAAGCTATATTCTTTGCGCAATTTTTTTGCAAACGTTGCAAACTCTACAAGCTCGTCGCCGAGAGGTGCGAGGCCTCTCAAAGGACCTGTAAACTGAACATCTTCATACAAATTTCTTACCTTTCTTGACATTTCCTTTTCTTTCGTCATCGAGTTCGAGTGAGTTCTATATTTATATAGAGCCGGTGAGGGAACTGTGACTATTTTATAACCATTACTCGAGGCTTGATTCATAATCTGCCAATCTTGCAAAGAATAAGAGTGATCTTCTGCGAAGCCACCTAAACTTTTAAACGCGGATTTTTTCCATAAAGCGTTTGCGTCGCCGAAAACGTTTTCAAAAACTCCTGGAAACAGCGCGTTCCCAAGAGGATGGTACGATCCTACGACCACGTTTGTTCCATTCGCTGCTGATACAAAAAATTCGTTAGAAGCGGTGACAACGTCCGCCTTTGTATGCACAAATACCCGAATCATTGTCTCAATTTCATTAGCTTCAGCTAAGTTATCGTCATCCGAGAATAAAACGTACAAGATATTTTCTGAAAGCGCGTCTACACCAATATTTCTAGCTTTGCCGAGAAATTTCCCGGGCTTTTCTATTTTCACAATTTTGACGATTTTGTTCGAATTGACGACGACTCTAACGCGTGTGTTTACGAATGTTTCTAGTCGGATCACATTTTCCTCTTCACTGCCGTCGTCGACTATTATAATTTCTAGTTTGCGATGCGTTTGCTGCAACAAAGCGTCTATGGCTTTTTCGCAAAACTCTGGTCTATTTTTGTGCGTCATCACTACTCCTACGGTAGAATCATCCGCAAACGATCTCTCTATTTCCATTGCCATCTTATTTTCATCTAAAGCACTTTTTCTCTTAGCTCTAATCTCGCTCAGTCGTGTTTCAAAAGAATCTATTTCAATTAACTCCGCGCGCTTCCTCGATTCCATTGACATCCACCGCGCTTCCAAAGCATCGTACAACTCCGCCGCGCTGTTACTAAAATCATCACTACTACTACTACTACTACTACTACTACTACTACTACTACTCTCATCTTTATTACCATCAGATTCTACCAAATTAATCCTCGCAAACGAGACATTATCGAACAAACTTTCCGTTATCTCCCTCGTCTCTTTCGCGATTACAGCGAAATACATTAAAACATCCGCCCAATCGACAAACGCGTACGTCTCTCCTCTTCTCTCATTGTTCAGTCTTCGTTCTCGAATCCATTTCATGACTCTCACTGACATCGCTCTACTGCGCGGTCCACCAATCAGTCCTTCATCTCTCGGCACTGTAGCGAACTTTATTGTCATAAAATCGCTCCTCCTCTTCTTTTTCTTTTCCTTCTCTCTTTCCACTAACTGAAGTCGTTCTAGAACTCTCTCGCATCGATCGTTCAAATCATCAGAGGCTAACAAAATCGTCACACTTTCGCCTCGTCCCAGTATTCCCTCTAACTTCTTTATTAGTTTAATCACCTCGTAATCGACACGGCAGTCCTCTCTAACGTTCCCGTTTACGACAAGAATCAATTCTTCTTTTTCCGTATCTATTATTGTTTCGCTCTGTACTTTATTACACATCACGTACATAAAGAAGAAGAAGAACGTCAAAGATGATTTCCTTCTCCGCGATGACGATGATATTTTTCGATACTTTCTCATCGCTCTGAATCAATCTCTGCGTTCTTACTTAGTCCATAGCACGCACATAAAAGTGATGATGTTCGTCATAGATATTTTTCTTCCCATGAAGCAATAATAACTGTAAATATAATAATACGCGAGTAATAATAACAACGTTTTCCAAATTAAGAATATTCTTATCAGTATCATGTTCGTACGCGCACAAGCACCGTTCTCTTTCTTTAGCCAGTGAACATGTCTCAGCAACGATCGGTCAGTATTGATCACGAACGACCTATTAGTTCCGAAAAGGATGAAACGAGGAACTCTTTATCTTCGTCTTTATCATCCGAACATGAAGAAGTAGTCACGAGAACGAAAGTGAACGAAGAGTTCTCTAGAGCCAAGACGGCGCAGGAGTTCTTGAAACGAATCACGAAACCGAGTTTATACACAGTTTTCCGCGTAAGAAGAAGACGAAGAAGAAGTACTGATAACACCGATAACGATAGTTCGTCTGGTTATTATTTGTCAATCGAACGAATTTTAGAACATGGGCGAAGACTGTTCGAGAGCTTAAGCGAGAGACAAAGGGTCTCGTTCTTTAACGAAGACGCGAGAGAGTTTGCAAAGTATTTGGAACGAATCGTGAAGATAGATTTATGGATGGACGAAGGAATAGAATTAGGAGATGTACAGAACGCGTCGTCCGCGCAGTGCGCGGAGTGTTATATGGTCACGATAGCGATTGAAGAGGAGGACTACGATGAACGCGGCGGCATAGGTATGGTAGTATTGCGAACGCACGCTTTATTAACGCCTCTGCCAAATGTTGTTCCTCCTCCTAGATTACGAGAAGAAAATAAAGTAGAAGAAGAGATCGAGTTATATGCTATACTTCAAGGCGAGCCTAGAGAGCATCCGCATAAGAAACATACGAATTGGGTCATAAAACGGGAAAGTTTAGAGATACAGAGGCAACTATGGAACGAAAGAGAGGAGGAAAATGAAAACAAAAACTGCCAGAAAACGACGACGACGATTTCTTTTAAAAGAAAGAAATTCGTCGAGTGCGTGTTATGTAAGCACGACGAAGAAGAAGATGACTATTTGCTCTACGAAGGCTTGACCACGAACGTGTTTATTTTGAAAACGGATCCGACCGACGCCGAGCGCGTAATCCTACAAACCGCTCCTAACGAGGACGTATTACTCGGCGTCGCCCGCGGCTGCGTCTTACACGCCTGCGACGATCTCGCGCTACAAATCTCCCTCTCTCACCCGCGTTGGTCCGAACGTGCATCTTGGATCGCTTTATTCACTACAAACTCAATCACGACTTGCAAACCTTTCAAGGGCGTCGTCAACGCTATTACGAAAGAACTAGTTCGGTTCCCAGAAAAGTCCTCGATCGACGTTGATGAGATCATGCGTTCAATTGATGAGAAAACTTCCCATTTGATGTCTGAATCGTGATCTCCGATTCGTATTTGTATGTATATGTATATTTAGAGATAGAACGTATACAGTGTATGTAGTAGCTCATGCAGTGTTTTAGCAAAAGTTGTCTACCGCGTGCTGTACTTTGTACTTGCAAAAATTCAAATTTCAAAAATATAGGGAACTCGAGATCCAGCAGAGCTTTACTCATCGTCGTCATAACCGCTAGTATACTACTACTACTTGATAGTAAACATAGAATGGGTAAGAAAAAAGTTCGAACTTGCCCAGGTTGCTCGAAGTGTAGGTACGCGCAGAGAGGTTGTCGCAGATGCGTGGATAACTTCGTGACGTATTCGGAGGAGAGGCGTAATAAACTTACCGCCATGCAGAAAGAGCTCGCTACTGCGGATGGTCGTCGTCGTAATCATCATCATCATCGTGATCATCTCGCTGAGCCGAAGGTTACGACGACTAACACGAAGAAGAAGAAGAAGAAGAACGTGATTAGTATTCGTACTGCTGATGAGGACGTAGTAACGAAGAAGAATAAGATGATCATCGATGATGATGATAAATTTTTGAGAACAACGACGACGATAATAAAGAAGGATGATTGTAGTAATGCGCAGAAGAAGCGCGCTCGTACTCCTGTCGTTGTTACTCCTCGAGCGGAGACGATGATCGAGAAGAACAACGGTACTATGAAAATGATGGATGAACGAGAATCGGCGGAGGCAGAGAAAACGAAGAAGAGCTCTGACGAAATCGATCGTGCGACGAACAGAAAAGAAGAAGAAGAAGAAGAAGAAGAGACACCGGAAAAAAGGAAATATGTAGATTATGAAGAGGACGATGAAGAGGAAGAACCGCCATCGACGTTGAAGAGAGCGTTGCAAAATTCTCTCTTTTTCGGTCTCGGAACGTACGAAGACGAGAACGAAGACGAGAAGGAGAAAAAAACAAAAACGCCGACGAAGATGTTGCATAAACCAGCAATCTCGCCAGCGACGTTGAGAACGCGAAACGCGAGCGTTTGGGCAAACGAAGAACCGACTGCTAGTTTGAACAAGAACGATAACAAAGAAGTTAACAATAATTACCAAGAAGGAAACGCGAAAAGGCTAAAGTTTGAAAACGACGCAACGAAAGCGAAACTTTCGTTCGAAAACGATTCGTTCGATTTTCTAGCTCAAGTTCCAGAGCAAGAAACGAATCCTTTCGATCTCGTATTAACTAGCTTAAACTTGTCTCCCTCAAAAGTAGTCCCTACGACTTCAACGAAACATCACGGTCACAGTCAGAACGCGGCAGCGGCGGCGAGCGTTCAACCGCCACCACCAAAATATAACATAGCCATAAATAAAGGGAAAATCGAATTAGATGTCGCGAATAAGCGGCCTACGACAAAGGAGGAAACCGTGCAGTTGTTTAAAAAGATGCAAGAAATGCAAGCAAAGTTGGCCCTAGAGCGCGAACGTTTAGAAAAATATTATTAGAACTTTTACAAAAAAGTGCGTGTAATTAATTTATGATGAGCGATGTGCCTTTTTAAAAAACTGTACGAAATAAATTTATTGCTTGCAGCATCGACAAACATCACAATTTGTTCATCAGGGCGAAAATAAACGGAGAGGAAAAAATGGCACCGACTAAGAAAGGTACGAATAAGACGTGGAAGAATATTATTGTGTTTAGTAATTTATGAACGAGCGATATATATTTGTTTAATCGAATATTACTGCTTCGCAATATGCTGTTGCGCTCGCTTCTGGGAAATTGCGCGCGCCGGCGTTTTTTACTGCCCTTGATTATTTTAGCGCGCCGAGGGAGGGAGAGAATTTAGTAGCGCTCTTTAACTGTGTCGATGCGAAGTCGAGAGCGTTGAATAAAGAAAGCACTTCGATTGATAAGATAGTAGTCCGTTTGTTTCCGAACGTTTTGATTTTGTTTTTTGTATATGATCATAGATATCATAATAGCAAACAAGTATGAGAGAGGAGCGATTGGGGCTAAAAGAGAGAGAGAGAGAAGCTCAGCACTTCATCACTGATGGATGATTTTTTATAGCATCATCTAAAGAGAGAAAGATATCTATAGACTTTCTTACTTTACTTCAAATAAAACGCGAAATAGACAACAAAAGACTAACCTTTGCATATTCTCTTTATTTTAATCATCATTCAACGACAGACGAGAAAGTGAGCAAAGCTTCCAAGGCTGCTAAATACGTGAAGAAAGGCGCAAAGGGAAAACTTCTCAAGAAGAGATTCTCCCCGACGTTTCACAGACCGAAAACTTTGAAGAACGCGCGCGCACCGAAATACCCGAGAGTGTCCGTACCACCACCGCAAAGACTCGATCAGTTCGCGGTGTTGAAATTCCCGTTGACCACTGAATCGGCAAACAAAAAAGTCGAATCAAGCAACACGTTGGTCTTCATCGTCGACGCTCGCGCGACGAAAAAACAAATCAAAGCCGCTGTGAGTGGAATGTATGACATCAAGGTCCAAAAGGTGAACACGTTGATTCGACCGGATGGTCAAAAGAAAGCGTATGTTCGCTTGACTGCGGACTACGACTCTTTGGACGTTGCGAGCAAGATTGGTATCATCTAGTCATCGCGCGATGTTCGAGAGTATGTGTGTAGTGTGTTTTGTTTAGAACTATTTGTAGCTTATGTTGGGGAGAGAGAGAGAGAGAATGTAATTAGTCTGAGGAGGTATTACTTTCTCCGTTTTTAGAATTTTTCGTTGTAATTGATATCGTTATCATAATACGAGCTTTAAAAGCTGTTGCTGATGAGAAGTGCGAAAAAAATATCCGCTTGCATACCTCGAACTTTTAAAAATACTCTCTCGCTGCACTGCACAAAAGTGCTCCCGTCCTTGTCGTGCACGCGCGCTGCGAAACTATATATATATATCTATATATATACATAGTACGATTAATGCCATCGCAGGTCGCGTAATACATATAGCTCTATTGTATTCGATTCGTATTCTTAACATTGCCTCGGCCGCGCGCGTAGTTCTCTCTACAGAACCAACTCTCGATATCGAGGCAGATACATATTTTACGAACAACGAACTTCTCGATAGCGGCTAGAAGCGGCAGATATGCTCTCGGATGATGCAGCGTTCATGAAAAAGAAAAAGAAAAAGACGTATTTTGAAGAGAACGACGATCGCGATGACGACGACGAAGACGACGACGAAGACGACGACGATTGTTTCGCTTCGCTAGGGAACTTGGACGAAGATGTTTTCAACGATGGAAGTTTTCAAAAAATATTGCAGCCATTGAAATCAGTTTTAGCGAGTAAAGAGGACC
>Ga0302126_10000174_pt1 | contig 46056 bp, 72 predicted proteins | sample CB4_20m_MG_FD_203108 | JGI IMG/M metagenome (GOLD analysis project Ga0302126, IMG submission 203108) | Marine microbial communities from Western Arctic Ocean, Canada - CB4_20m | ecosystem: Environmental > Aquatic > Marine > Oceanic | place: Canada: Western Arctic Ocean | collected 2017-09-24 | reverse complement strand
GTAATTGCCATCAGTTAAACTATCCCACAAATAAGACTCTATAGGGCCTGACAGGTTAAGGGCGGCGGATATGCGGGTTAAATCGGTTATGCAGTCTCTCATTATATCGTTCCCTCGTGCGTTCTGTGTTGACCGTAAGACTCTTCGTATGTTTCTTCCAATACTTCCAAAGGTGGCAAGAGCGATTCAAGGTTTGAGCGGGACCAATCGAATCCGCTATGCCGCCACCCGTCCCAACACTCGCAACAATTTGAGTCCATGCTATAAAGTTCAACCTCTTGATTGTCTGGAAAGCGCGGCGAGTACTCTTGACAATTATCAAGGATGAAAAGCCACGTTTCGTCGTCGCGCTCGATTGTTTCATATACGAGTCCCTCTTTATATAGGTCTAGTTGAACACCACGGTCACCAAACCATTGCACAATATCTTCGGGCATATAGATCATAGTTTTGACTCCGCTTTAGTTACAAGTTGTTCAATATATCGGTTGGCACTGTGATCACTGATTATTTCGATAGGTTCCCTTTCAGAATCCAGCACAACCATAATCCAGCCTAAATCGCGCCCGGTTGTCATATTGTGAAAACTAATTACAGTTTCGTCACAACCGAAAACAGCGTCAAGGATTTCCCCTTCGTGTTGCCTATCGTTTAAAACTTCATCTTCACACAAGGGCCTAACATAAACGCAAGTTGTCCAGTCTTGGCGGGCGTCTCTAACAATGCGGCGGATATGTGCGCGGGCTTGCTTTTCATATCTCATTATTTCGACTCCCAAAAGTAACCGACAAAGGGCAATTGTATTCCAAAACCATCCGGCGCGGTAAAACCAAAGGCAATAAAGACAAGCGCCAAAACTACGCCGCTAGTGACCACAAAGAGTCCAATCGTTGCGACTAGCATTATAAAGAAGTCTTTGACCGCTTGTATATTTTGGCGGCGCTTGATTGCTTTGGTGCGATAGTATGTCGGATATTGAATTTCCATTATACCGACTCCTTGATGCTAAAAATCTTATTTATGTGATCGATAGCTTGTCTTGTGTGCCACTCTTTATCGTGATCAGTGGTTGCCCAATATGCGATAGCAAGAGTCTCTTGCAATTGTTGGGCGTAAAATTTCATATCCAGTAATTGTTCTTGTGTCATTGGGTTTGATCCTTTCAACGAATCGGTGTTTGCCGGAAGCGGCTTGCCTCTATATAAGGCGCTATTTTCACCAGACATACAAGCCCTAATTTTGACTATACTATATAAGGCCAAAAACATGCCAATTTTATGCCGATTTATCGAATATTGCGGGGAATCGTTTTTATGGGTTCCAGTGACCGGGACTCAAACATGGCTTAAAAAGGCCGTTTTAGAGCTTCCTAGACCCTATGGACTCTTGCCGGGGAATCGTGTTAAAAATGGGGGATGCCGAATCAAAACTTGTTATGCAGTCAGTGCATAGGTGCATCAATTTTTGCATAGCTCATTAGGTATGCGCTCAGATCATATCAGCCATGCGCTCAGATCATAGATAATAAGGTATGCGCCTAGGTCATAAGTCATATGCGCTCAGATCATAGCTCACCAAGAATTGGAACGAATCGTGAATCTGCATGTCAACCCCGCATTATGTCACATTGACCGAATCATGTATTTCTGCCACGTTGCTCAAATGTCACGTTACCAAAATATCACAAGACACAAAAAATCGTACCTGTTGCGAATCAGCCACTGTGTCAAAAATGTCACGTCAAGGTGGCAATCGTGTTTTACCGAATCAGTTGCTCAAATGTCACTGTGTCAAAAATGTCACACCTGTTGCAAATCGGTTTTGTCAAGCACTTTGTCACGAGATGCGAACGTATTCCAAATCCTGAATATAAACAATCACTTATATAAGCCGAACCCCATATTCAAGAAACCGAATGTGTTTTCCCGCCCAAATCGGACCCCCCTACGTGGGAAAATGACCCCCCTACGTGGGAAATAGCCCCGTGGGAATTAGTTTGGCCCCCGTGGGAATTAATACTTGACGCCCCCGATGGAAAATGATTTAGTGATTCGTATATTAACAAAGGAGAAGGATAATGTTACATAAAATGGACAAGGAAGTCTGCGATAACTGTGGTCGAATGGTAGACGAAGATGATATAGACGACCAGGGTGTATGCAAGCACTGTTACGAATACTCACAACAAGCAGAAGAATGGAATGAACATGAACCCGACTTTTAATCACGACAACAAAGTATATACTGTAGCTGTAGCCACCAAGAAGGATGGCCCTATAGCCCTAAACCTGCCCCTTATGGTGATGGAGAAGGCTGAGGCTACCGCTAAGTATATAAACCAACACATGGCCTCTCAGGTGAGTAGGATTGGCCTACTGTGTGTCGCATATAACACCACTGCAACAACTATGATCCCACCGTACGTGATTAATATGGAGGATGAATGGAACTATATGCTTGACGAGGATACCGAATCACTCTATACCACTATTAATACACATGCAGGAGGAAGCATCTAATGACTAACACTATTAACAAAACAACAGTACGTGACGTAGTTAAAGCTCGTGGTACACGGTTTGCAACAGTTACATTCGTCAAGAAGGACGGTACAGAGCGCACAGTAAATGGCCTCTTCCGTCCAGCATCACACATCGTTGGCAATGCTAAGGGTCGTGTGGTTAGTGAGGCCATGAAGGCTAACGGATACATCCCGATCTTCTCTGTCGCTGAGAATAGCTGGAAATGCTTCCACGAAGAAGCTGTGTTAGTAATATCATGACACCGTTAATGTGTCTCGCAGCGGCTGTCTTCTTTGAGGCCAGGTCAGAAAGTCTGGATGGACAGGTGGCAGTCGCTGAGGTGGTTATGAACAGAGTAGAGAGCGACAGGTGGCCTAACGATATATGTCGTGTGGTATTCCAGGATAAACAGTTCAGTTTCACCCACGATGGAAAATCGGACAACTACCATAAGTATAATAGTAATGTTCGTGACCGCCTTGCCATTGATATAGCTGAGACTATTGCTAAGTCAGTGATTAAGGGCGACAGAATAGGGGTTACATCTACTCACTATCATGCTACCTATGTCAAACCATACTGGTCTACTCAGTATCACCTGGATGGTCGTTATGGTACACACATCTTTTACACAGCACCGAAAGGTAAGTAATATGAATACCACTTTAGAGCAACACTTGCGGGACATGGGCTTCATGCAGCCAACCGCACTATCAGAGCTTAATGCAGTAGCAGATACTCGACACATTTACTTAGAGAAGGGGTACTTCAATGACCCCCGCGATAGGAATATGGAGGTGCCATTCTGATGATTGAGGTAACATACATAGACCATATGGGTACTGACCTATCTGTCGTTAATGCAGCACGGGTTAGCTTCGGTAAAAGCCACAAGGAGATGCAAGCAGATGACACCAAGCTAATCAAGTACCTAGCCAAGCATAAGCATATGTCACCCTTCGGTCATGCCTTTGCATCCTTCCACGTCAAGGCCCCTATCTTTGTCGCACGTCAACTGGTTAAACATAAGTTCCTACGTTGGAATGAGATCAGTCGTAGGTATGTGGACAATGAGCCTGAGTTCTATCAGCCTGATGTATGGCGTGGACGTAGTGCTGATAAGAAGCAGGGTAGTGAGGGTTCCATTGATCAGGATGGGTACAGAAGTGATCAGACTGCTGAACACTTCACTAGAATTAGTAATGATAATGCTTTATACCTTTATAACCATCTGCTTGGGGAAGGTATATGCCCTGAGCAAGCCCGTATGGTACTCCCACAGTCCACCATGACTGAATGGTACTGGTCGGGTAGTCTTGATGCCTTTGCTGATATGTGTAACTTACGGTGTAAGCCTGACACACAGGCAGAGACACGGTTAGTTGCAGACATTATTGCTGGTAAAATGATACACTTATTTCCTGCATCATGGGAGGCTTTAACAGATGAGTAAACTGTATGACCTAGAAGAAAAGATCATGGACTGCTGGTCAGTATGTAATGACCTTGGGGTAGTGCTTAGACAAATAGGTGATGGTGACCGTGAGCCTACACCTGATGAAATGATGAATACCATCATGGGTATGCAACAGCTATACCAGTGGAAGTTTGAGCAACTGATCAACAAGTATGAGGAGGTAATAGAGGCACAACGTAAGTGACATTACTGTATTAGTTAGGAGGCAATACTTGCCATTACTAACACCCCAGTATTAGGAGAGGATAAATGACTAAGCGGATACCCATGAAGGGTGGTGATGAATACGATGGGCTTACTAAAGCACGTAGGTTCTACCTCTGGAAAGCAGGGCAGTTAAAGAAGATCAAACGTGCCTATAACAAAAGGTTCCGTAAGTACGGCAGTGCCGTAGCTAACAGCAAGGAGAATGTTGATGACTAAGGGTATTATTACTGTAGATAATATACAAGACAACGAGGATGGATCTGCTAAGGTCACATTGGATATGGACCCAGAGACATACCACAAGATCTTTGAGTATGGATTTATACAGCTTGTAAAGAAGGGTATGAAAGTAGATGGAAAATAAAGAGATACTAGATATGTGTCGCAGGCTGGCTAGACGTTACAGGAACAGACAGGACTATGATGATCTAGTATCTGAGGGGGTAGTTAAGTGCCTAGACCTACGTGCTGGTGGGGAGAAAAACCCTGCCGCACTATACTACAGTGCCAGGGAGGCTATGTTCTACTTCGCTAACGTAGGTTCCTCACAACTGACTTACCCTAAAGGACGTATGGGTAAAGATGCTAAGAAGTCCGACACCAGCATATACATAGCTGTGGACGACAGTGAGGTTGAGTATGAGCTAGAGACCACAGAAGATATATTCGGATCATACGAAGTGAAGAATATATTACAGACTTTAGGCGACAGGTTAACTGATGCTGAGAAGGAAGTACTGGTGAGTCTTTGGAATAATAACAACAACTTAGTTGATACTGGTAGGGATCTTAACAAGACTAAGCAGTCAATAGATCGACACAGAAACAACATCAGACGTAAAGTTGAAACAATTTGTGATGTTGACTAATCGTAGATTCCGACCTTATAGGGTTATGTGGTACTAACGTAAGAACGTATGTATTACTACATAATAATATATACTACTAAAGAAAGAGACGTAAGTATGACAGACGTAGCACACCAACCTTGTCCATATGTGTCGTGTGGATCAAGTGACGCATTTTGCTATAACACCGACATGAAGATTGGTAAGTGCCACGGTTGTGGTTCTGGTTACCCCTCCAAGGGTCAGATGTTCTCTTGGGCCAAAGATAAGTACCCGACGAAAGGACGAGACGATATGTCAGTATTGGAATACACAAGACCTAAGCAAGAAGCACACTCCCAGGGGAATTATGTACCCCTCCGTGGAATCACTTCTAACACCATGCAGGACTATAACGTACTGACGTATTCTGATCGTCAAGAGTATGTGTACCCCTCTGGTGGAATTAAGGTTCGTCGCTTAGACGAGAAAGCCTTCTACGCTAAGGATGGCTTCAAGGGTGACGAGCTATTTGGTATGAATATGTTTCCTGCGGGTTGTTCTAAGTTCGTAACCATCACTGAGGGTGAGTTAGACGCCCTCTCAGTATCACAAATGATGAAAAGTCAGTACACCAACCCTGTTGTGTCGTTACCCTCTGCAACGCCCTCTAAGAAGCTCTGGGAGAACTGTAACGAGTGGCTAAATAGCTTTGAGCGTATCATCCTGTCGGTGGATACAGATGATGCTGGCAATGCTCTTGCTGATCGTATGGCAAGACTGTTTCCTAATAAGATCTACCGCATACAACATGGTGAGTTTAAGGACGCTAACGACTTCCTGGTTGCAGGCAAGGCATCTGACTTTAAGAACCTATGGTGGAAGCCAACTAAGCACACGCCAGAGAATATCTTAAACACAGCTGACGAGTTCTTGAAGTTGTACACTGATACGCCAGAGCATACTTACTACCCAACTGGTATTACTGCACTGGACGATAAGATCATGGGGCTTATGCAGGGTCACTTCACGGTATTCAAGGCACCTACTGGTATCGGTAAGACTGAGCTAATGCGTTACATGGAATACAGCATGTTAAAGCAGGGAATACCTATTGCAGCTTGGCACTTAGAAGAGACGAAGCTACGATCACTACTGGGTCTTGTGTCGTATCATGTTGGGGATAACTTAACTCGACGTGACCTGATCGAAGACAAGGAAGCTGATGGCGTTGTACGTGAGGCTATTGTCGATCTAACCAAGGACGAGAACTTCTATCAATTCTACCTTGGTGATGGTCAGGGTACTGACGAGCTTATCGACCAGATACGTTTCTTTAGTCAGGCGTGTGACTGTAAGTTCGTATTCTTTGAACCTATCCAGGATGTAGTTGTTGGTAGCTCTGAGGAGAACAAAGAGAGTATGCTGGCTGACCTATCTATTCGTCTGTCTAAGCTGGCAGCGGAGCTTAACGTAGGTATTGTGACTATTGCACACACTAATGAGTATGGTGACCCAAAGTACTGTAAGATGATTGGGCAACGTGCATCTGTTATTATCGACTTGCACCGTGACAAAGAAGCAGATACGATAGAAGAACGTAATACAACGTACCTTAAAGTGGAGAAGAACCGACCTTGTTCAGAAGAAGGGCAAGCAGGTAAACTTCGGTTTAGTACAGAGACATTTATGTTAAGGGAGTTACACTAATGACACAAGGCGAGTTTGAGTTCGGTGAGACTAAGGCCTGTAGAGTTTGCCAGGAAGAAAAGCAACTTTCAAGTTACTATGAGTACACCCCAGGAGGTCTTAATTTCACTACTTGTAAGCCATGTATGCTGAAAATTAATAACCAGGTTAAGAGGTTAAACAAGGGTTACAAATCACTTAAACCACTACATTGTGAGTGCTGTGGATCTTATGGTATAGATACTGGACTTGACCATTGCCACCACACTGGTTCTTTTAGGGGTTTTATATGTCAGTCTTGTAACACTAAGCTAGGGATGTGGGGTGATACTTATGAAAGTGTTGTTGATAAAGACCTTGATCCAATGTACGAAGAGTATTTGTACAGAGCTAGTCTAAGAAATGGTAGTAACAAAAGAATTGAAACAGGCAGAGAGAAAAGGGGTCAATATAGATGATAAGAGTATTCGACATAGAGACTGATGGATTAGACCCTACGTTGATACACGTATTGTCTTGGCAAGACTGGCCTAACGGTGAGGTTCAGTCTACCTTCGACTATGAGGAGATGCGTAAGTTGTTGACAGATGGTAGTACACTATGCGGTCACAACATTATTCGGTACGACATACCCGCAGTGGAAAAGATCCTTGGCATCAAGGTAACCGCACGTTTAATCGACACTCTTGGTTTGTCGTGGTACGTTAATCATCACATGATGCGTCATGGCTTGGCTGAGTACGGGGAACTGTATGGTATCCCTAAGCCTAAGATTGACGACTGGGAGGGTCTTACGCCAGAAGAGTATCAACACCGCTGTGAGGAAGACGTTAAGATCAACAGCCGTGTGTATCGTGACATCAGGATAAAGCTCAACAGGCTGTATAGCGACCAGCTAGAGCATGATCGTCTGGTTGACTACATCACGTTCAAGTTGGAGTGTGCAGCTGCTCAGGAGGCACTACAGTGGAAATTAGACGTACCCAAGGCTGAGACCCACCTGGCGGAATGGGAGGCACTCAAGGCGGAGAAGGTTGAGTTACTCGCAGATGCTATGCCTAAGATAGCTGTCAATGCTGTTAGGACACAGCCAAAGGTTATGAACAGGAAGGATGGATCTTTGTCTACCCTTGGTGAGAAGTGGATAGAGTTGTGTAAGGAACAGAGACAGCCACACACAACGAAGTCTCTAACTGTTATCACAGGGTACAACAGGGCTAACCCTAACTCTACGGATCAGGTTAAGGACTGGCTGTTCTCTCTAGGGTGGGAGCCACGCACGTTTAAGTTTATGCGTGACAAAGACACTGGTGACACAAGGCAACTGGAACAGGTACGCAAGGACAGTGAGCTATGCCAATCGGTAAAGGATCTCGCGCCAAAGGAAGATGCCATCAACCTACTAGATGGTCTTAGCGTACTGTCTCACCGCATTGGTGTGCTAAAGGGTATGGTTACAGCGCAGAAGAATGGATACGTCCAGGCTAGTGTAGCTGGTTTAACTAACACCCTGCGGTTCAAACATGCAAAGCCACTGGTTAACCTTCCAGGCATTGATAAGCCATACGGTAAGGAGATCCGTGGGTGTCTGACTTGTCCAGATGGTTACACGTTATGTGGTGCTGATATGACCTCACTAGAGGACACAACCAAGCGTCACTACATGAAGCCACTAGACCCTAAGTATGTTGACGCTATGTCAGCTGAGGGGTTCGATCCACACCTTGACCTTGCACTACACGCAGGGGTTATTACGCAGGATGATATCGACAAACACAACAGTGGTGAGCGATCTCTAAAGGCCCTGCGTAAGAATTATAAGGTGGTAAACTACAGTGCTACTTATGGTGTTGGCGCAGCTACTCTGTCACGTACTACAGGGATGCCCAGCAAGGAGTGTAAGGTGCTGTTAGATGCTTTCTGGTCACGTAACTGGTCAGTGGAAAAGGTAGCCTCAGAGGTGCGTACCATTGAGGTGTTTGATACTATGTGGCTACAGAATCCTGTGTCTAGGTTCTGGTACAGCCTGCGTAGTGAGAAGGATAGGTTCTCAACATTGAACCAAGGAACTGGCGTGTATTGCTTTGACAGCTGGGTTGCTATTTGCCGCAAGAACGGCATTGAAACAGTCGGTCAGTTTCACGACGAGATCATTGCAGTCGTTAGGAAGGGAGAAGAAAGTAAGACTAAGGCCACGATGGAAGATGCCATTGAAAAGCTGAATGAAAAGCTGAAACTCAATGTACCTCTTGGTGTCGATGCCCAGTTTGGACAGACCTACGCAGACATCCACTAACTTTATTTTCTGGGTCGTGTTGACTATCACGAAAATCCGACCTTATACACTATTACCAACAGCCGAAAGGAAAACTCGATATGGCTAAATACACAATGGATATGGTTCTTGAGTATGCAAAAGTATTCAAGGAGAACGCAGACATGGGGTCACCTGACGGACCTCGTGCAGCCCAGGCAATTCATGCCAACGGTGGACAGTACATCGTAAATGCGTACTTCACCGACCAAGCACAGATTGACCAGCTTGTAGAGGAAGGTTTGGATCTACATCCTATGAATAGTAACCGCGTCCTACAGGGAAATGCAGACTACGGTATCGGTCAGTACATGAAGGTCAAACGTAAGATCTCTGATGTAAAGACGTTCACAGACGATAAGACAGGTGAACCAGTCGATATAGACTATGGTGGGGAGCCAATCGTCGGTAACTTAACACAGGGACGTGAGAACAAACGTCTGTGGAATTTTGGTACAGACGGACCACTAGGTAACGGCACCAAGTCTAAGGTGAAGTTTGAGGTGTATGCCAAGGGTGCTGGTGTTCGTCTATTAGCGTTAGGTGTCACAGAGCATGTACCATACGAGACTAATACGGTTGTGTCGGAAGACGACGAACTGTTCATCTTTTAATAGGAGAGACTAATGCGAGTAAGTATTAACGGCTATATGGACGAGGACGATGATGGGTACGATGGAAGTGTTGACCTATCACGGGATAAAGTAACTAACATACAGACCCTAGCACGGCTATTCGCAGATGCAGCGGTTGCCCTTGGATATACATATGTCAAGTCTGTTGGCTTTGAGCTAGAAGACGATACTATGGTTTGGAGCGACAACTAAGATGGAAATGGGGAAAGTATTAATAGACGGTGATATCCTTGCCTACCGTGCAGCTTTCTCCACTGAACAGATGGGAGCGAAAGATACCAGAGAAAAGGTTGACGCTCTCATCGACTTCATCTTAGATAAGACTGCACTGTTCCCTGAGTTGCCAGAAGACTATGTTGTTTACTTAACAGGTAAGGGTAACTTTAGGTACGAGATTGCAAAGTCTCATGTCTACAAGGGAAACAGGAAGGGCGCTGAGAAGCCAAGGCACTTGCAGACCGCCAGAGACCATATGGAAAGCAAGTATAAAGCTATTATTAGCCAAGGAGAAGAAGCAGATGATCTTATTGCCATTGAAGCCGCCAGATTAAGTTACGATGCCTGTGTGGCCTCTATAGACAAGGATATGCTACAGATACCCTGTTGGCACTTCAACATTGTCCGTGGAGACTATACTAAGGTATCCCCGTCTGAGGGAATAAAGTTCTTCTACACTCAGATCTTAACTGGTGATGCAGCAGACAACATCAAGGGACTACACAGAGTAGGGCCAAAGAAAGCTGCTATACTACTAAAACAAGTAGAGAGTGAAGAAGACCTGTGGGATTGTGTCGTCAAGGCGTATGACGGTGATGAAGACAGGGTTATTGAAAACGCTAGACTATTATGGCTAAGACGAACAGAGGGTGAGATATGGTTGCCTCCAAGAGTGAGAAACGACAGCAAGCAATAAAGAATGGCTATCGTTCTGGACTTGAAGATGATATATCGAAAGACCTTACAGAACGGGGTGTGGACTTTAAGTTCGAGGCACTAAAGATCAAGTGGGTCTTACATAGGAACAAGAGCTACACCCCAGACTTCATACTACCCAATGGTGTTATAGTTGAATCAAAGGGACGCTTTGTCGTGGACGACAGAATGAAGCACCTTGAGATAAAGAAACAGCATCCAGACCTTGACATCAGGTTCGTGTTTAGCAATAGTAAAGCTAAGATCCGTAAGGGGTCTAAGACAACCCTTGGTATGTGGGCTGATAAACACGGCTTCATGTACTCAGATAAGAGGATACCCGACGAATGGCTGAAATAGTATATAACGTACATCGAGTTTTCTGTGACCCATTCCAGTGTGAGCGTGAGGACTGGTGGTTAACCTGTAGAGTTGAGGACGTTGACTCTGGTGAGATGTTCACTGACGATATCCCCTTCGAGGACTTCGATTCTGCATATAAGTTTAAGTCTCTGTTCAATGAGTCTATAGAGGCAGTAAAGATAACTTTTCCATACCAGGAGGGCTTCTACCATGCCTAAGACTGCAATAGTATTCAGCTGCGCTCACGCTGACCCGTCTACTAACAACGAGAGGTTTGATTGGCTTGGGGAGTTGATCTATGAGGTTAACCCTAACTACGTTATTGATCTTGGTGATGGGGCCGATATGCGCTCTCTCAACACTTTTGACGGTAGATATCCTGAGGCTATTGTTAGCCAGAGTTATCAGAAAGATATTGAACACTACAACGAATCTATGGACCGTCTCAGACGCAAGCCTAGTACCCGTAAGTATAAGCGATCTTCATGGTTTGGGTTCGAGGGGAACCACGAAAACAGGATCAAGAAAGCTGTAAAGAGCGACCCCAGGATTGAGGGCGACAAGTATGGTGTATCTTTTTCTCACCTACAGACTGACTACTGGTTTGACGAGTACCATGAGTATCGTAACTCAGCCCCTTCTATTGCTGAATATGATGGTGTCTCATACGCTCACTTCTTTAGTGCTGGCAACTACGGCACTGCCATGTCTGGTATGCACCACGCTAACAGCCTACTGGCTCACCGCTACAAGAGTTCTACCTGCGGTCACAGCCACAAACGTGACGTTAAGTTCAAGGATGCCGCTGGTGCCATTGGTCTTGTTGCAGGTTGCTTTAAGGGTGCGGAAGAGGGTTGGGCTGGTCAAGCTAACTTAGACTGGTGGAAGGGTGTCGTGATCAAGCGTGAGATCAGCAATGGTATCTATGAGCCTGAGTTCGTATCACTGAAAAGGTTGAAACAGCTATATGGGTAAACGTAGTGACTTTGAAAGAATACCAAGAGACTTCTATCCAACACCCTTATCAGCAGTTGAGCCTCTGATCCCGCACTTGCCATACTCCTTTGACTATGTGGAGCCTTGTGCTGGGGATGGTCGCTTAATAGAACACATCGAAGAACTGACAGAGGGTCATGGTGAGTGTTTGTTTGCCAGTGACATTGAACCCAGAGGGCCTATGATCACATTTTGTGATGCTTTGGGGGTAGATATTACTGGCTTAGATATAGACTACTGTATTACCAACCCACCCTGGGACAGAAAGATACTACACCCATTCATTGAGCGGTGGATGCAGATGTGTCCTACTTGGCTACTCTTTGATGCAGATTGGGCGCACACTAAACAGTCGGCGTTGCTTATGTCTTACTGCGTAAAGGTAGTAAGTGTTGGCAGGGTCAAGTGGATAGAGGGCAGCAAGGGCGTAGGTAAGGATAACTGCGCTTGGTATTTGTTCGACTACTACAAGAAACCAGGGACACCAACTGAATTTTACGGGAGAAGCCCATCATGATAACGCAAGAAGATATAGACGCTTTCATCTCTGATAAACCCATCGTGGGAGTTAGCCCAATGGAATACTCATACTGGGTCGAGGGTAAGATCATGACTGGTGGTGACAGCCGCTTGTTCGAGAATGTCTTAGGTCTTGTAGGAGAGGCAGGGGAAATTGCTGAGAAGACTAAGAAGTTGATCAGAGATAATGCTACGGTTAAACGAGAAGATATGGTTAAAGAGCTAGGTGATGTGCTGTTCTATGTTACAGCCTTGGCTAATCACTTCGACAGTAACTTAGCAGAGGTACTAGAGATGAATATGGATAAGCTAAATAGTAGAGCATCCCGTGGGGTACTCAGTGGAAATGGTGATAACAGATGAAACAAAGATGGGTTAACAATATCTTCGTGAGGTTTATGAGGTATTGTGTTTTATGGTCAGAGCATCGTGCAGCAATTAAGATCCTAAACACCTTGTCAGACCGTGAGTTAAAAGACATTGGTATGACACGGGCAGACATTGACCGTATGGTATGGTTAGAGAATGATAAACAAGAGCGGGGCAAAGAAGAATGAGCAGCAACCACCTACCTACAGACTACCAAGCCTTTATCCACAAGTCACGTTATGCACGTTGGCTAGAGAAAGAGGGACGCCGTGAGACCTGGCAGGAGACTGTCACACGTTACATGGACAATATCGTGCGCCCAGTGTCAGGAGACAACACTTACATCACTCAGATCGAAGAGGCTATCCTGTCTCTTAACGTCATGCCTTCTATGCGGTCTCTTATGACAGCTGGCCCCGCAGCCCTACGTGACAATACTGCTATGTACAACTGTAGTTATCTTGCAGTTAAGAGCATGAAGAGCTTTGACCAAGCTATGTTTATATTGTTGTGTGGCACAGGCGTTGGGTTCTCAGTAGAGCGACAGTACATCGACAAGCTACCAGAAATTCCAGAACAACTATTTAATAGCGACACAACCATTGTCGTTAAGGATAGTAAAGAAGGGTGGGCTAAGGCACTGCGTCAGCTTATTGCATTGCTGTATAGTGGAGAGGTTCCTAAGTGGGATACATCTAAGGTACGTCCAGCTGGTGCTAGGTTGAAGACATTCGGTGGTCGTGCATCAGGGCCAGCACCATTGATTGACTTGTTTAACTTTGTGATACATACCTTCAAGAATTCTACAGGCCGTAAGCTGGCATCCATTGAGTGTCACGACATCATGTGTAAGATTGGTGAGGTAGTGGTCGTCGGTGGAGTGAGACGTTCAGCTATGATCAGTTTGTCGAATTTATCTGATGATCGTATGCGTCACGCTAAGTCAGGTGATTGGTGGAAGAACGATCCACAACGTGGTCTGGCTAATAACTCTGTTGCGTATACTGAAAAGCCAGATAGTATAGCCTTTATGCGTGAGTGGCAGGCTCTTGTAGAAAGTAGAAGTGGTGAGCGTGGTATCTTTAATCGCGAGGCTGCAAAAAGACAGGCGGCTAAGAATGGACGTAGGGATGCAGACCAAGACTTTGGCACGAATCCTTGCAGCGAGATAATTTTATTAGATTCCCAGTTTTGCAACCTAACGGAGTGTGTGGTACGTGCAACTGATAATATAGAAGACCTGGAACACAAGGTAAAGCTGGCTACGATCCTTGGGACCATACAGAGTACGTACACCCACTTCCCTTACTTATCTAAGGAGTGGAAAGACAACACTGAGAAAGAGCGTCTGTTGGGAGTGAGCCTTACAGGTATTATGGATAACCCTCTAATGACTACCAAGAACGGTGGCTTAGAGAAAACATTGGAGCGCCTTAAAGATGTCGCTGTTGCTACTAACGCTGAGTGGGCTGAACTGCTTAATATCCCTGTCGCTGCTGCTATCAGCTGTGTTAAACCATCGGGGACCGTATCACAACTTGTTAATTCTAGCAGTGGAATACACGCTCGTCACTCAGCCTATTATATTCGTACTGTACGTGGTGATATTAAAGATCCTCTAACTAACTTCCTAAAGGACAGGGGCATACCTAATGAGCCTTGCGTCCGTCAGCCTGACACCACTGTGGTGTTTAGCTTCCCACAAAAGTCTCCAACTGGTGCAGTAGTTACTGCTGACATGAGTGCTATCGAACAGCTAGAGATGTGGCTGGCTTATCAACGTCACTGGTGTGAACATAAACCCTCCGTGACAATTAACGTCAAGAACGACGAGTGGTTTGAAGTAGGTGCCTTTGTGTATAAGAACTTTGACGAGATGTCTGGGGTGTCGTTCCTACCATATGACGACCACTCATACCAACAGGCACCTTATCAGGAGTGTGGTAAGTCTGACTATAATTATCTCCTGTCTTGTATGCCAGACAAACTAAACTGGGACGAACTTGCAGACTATGAGAGCGAAGACAATACGGCAGGTAGTCAGACACTAGCGTGTTCTGGTGACAGCTGTGAGATCGTAGACTTAGTGTAACCCGACCACCTGGGCATGTGTTTAAACTGCCCAATTAACTTTAGGAGATAATATGTTTAAGAGTAAGAAGAATAAGATAGTGTTCAAGGCTCTTGGGCCTCACCTTTCAGCGTTCTCTGAGCCTACTCCTACGTCAAAGGTAGTCCCTGAGTGGTTTAAGAAGCTGAATAAAGAAGTCATGGATCCAGACGGTAGGGTAGTTATATCCGCTAAGTCATGTGTACCCTTCTTAGATGCAATGACAGCTGGTTATGTATTAACTTGCCCAACTGATGTGGCGATAAGCGCATGGGGAAACCCTGATAATAGAGAGTGGAGGGCAACGTGGAGCATACCTACTTGGGCTGAACCTCCCGAATTTATAGAGGGACACAGTTATGAACAACTGCAAGGTGAGCCACTTGTTGAGTCAGGTGCTTTACCACTAAAGTTTAGGAACTTCTTCTCCATGACAACCCCTCCTGGATACAGTTGCTTGATTACCCCTGTTCTCAATGACTTCTCTCTTGCCAACCAAGGCTTAAACTTTTATTCCGCAGTTGTGGATACGGATATTTTCAAGTCTACCATAAACTTACCCTTCTCTTTCTCTAACTTTAGTGGTAAGGAAGTGTTTATTCCGAAAGGTAAACCCCTTGTCCAAGTGATACCCTTTAAGAGGGAGGGTTGGGAGAAGGAGGTTGCAATAATGGATCCAATGGAAATGTTAGGTAATATAATGTTACTTGGATCTAAGTTTAAAGACGTATATCGAGACTTTATGCACAAGAAAAAGACTTACCTTTAGGAAATATCATGTACACAATCATTACCAGAGATCAATGCAACTTCTGTGATACAGCTAAGGCTATGCTAAAGTCTGTGAAGCAGGGGTACATAGAGTATAACGTGCAGACAGATAGCTCTAAGTGGGTACTGTCTCTGTTGAAACAAGCTAACATTAAGACTGTACCTCAGATCTTCTCTTCTGACGGTACTCACATTGGTGGCTTCGCTGAGTTAAAGAGTTTCTTAGGTCAGATGGAGGACCGAATTTAATGGATGACTTTCCCGACAAGCCAAAGCGTTCCCGACGAAAGACTAACTACAAGGGTTCGGAGAATAAGAAGACATCTGGGATTGTCGCTAAGACAGTAAAGCAACAAGATCTATTGACTGCACTTGCTAGTAGTAGACAAGTCTTTATCCTTGGACCAGCTGGCACTGGTAAAACGTATGTTACAGCAACCTTTGCGGCTGACCTGTACACGACAAAGAAGATTGACAAGATCGTTATCACACGGCCTCACGTAGCCGTAGGTAAGGAGCTAGGGTTCCTAAAGGGTGACCTTCAAGAGAAGACTATGCCTTGGGCATTGCCCGTATTAGATGTATTGGAGAAGCACCTTGGTAGGGGGACAGTGGAAACAGGGATCAAGAATGGCAACATTGAGATGGCACCTCTTGCACTTATGCGTGGGCGTAGCTTCGATAATGCCTTCATAATTGTTGACGAAACACAGAACATAACTACCCATGAGTTAAAGATGATGTTGACTAGGGTGGGTGAGGGTACTACTATCGTTCTTAATGGAGATGTGCAGCAATCAGATCTTAAAGAGGCGGATGGTCTATCGAAGATCATTCACTTGGCTAAGAAGCATATGCTGCCCATCCCTATTATTGAGTTTGGTGTCGATGATATCATTAGATCAGACATCACAGCAATGTGGGTTAAAGTATTTATGAAGGAGAAGTTGTAATGGCTAAGTGGGATATTGATAAGTTGACTAAGACTTACGACAACGTAAATCACCCAGCACACTACGGGACAGGTAAGATAGAGTGTATCGACTACATTGAAGACTTCCTAACTAAGGAGGAGTACATTGGATACCTACGAGGGAATATAGCCAAGTATCTACACAGATGGCGATATAAGAACGGACTGGAAGACCTAAAGAAAGCTCAGTGGTATGGAGCACGACTAATCAAGTTGGAGGAAACCTCATGAGCTTGTTTGAAGGTCTACTACTGTGCAACATCCTGATCTCAGCTTGGGTCACATACTCAATGGGTAAAGTTAAGGGGGACATTGAAATACTCTACGAGGGTCTAGCTATGACCATGAAAGAGACAGGTCTGTCAGAAGACTAATATAGAATCAGAAAAGCCGCAGGCGTCCACTCAAGGATACCTGCGGCTTTTTTGTGTTTAGTCTTGTATTACATCTTCTCGAAATGAGGACCGTCAATAAAGGGTCTACGTCCTTCTGACCTTCTAAGGTCAATATACTTCATCATAGCTTCTTCTGCTGTACCCTCGTATGTACGAATGTCGCCCTCTGACCATGCTGCACCCCACTTGATTGCTACACCAAGTTCTTCCGCTGCATCTGCCATTGCGTCACATATATCGTCGTACACGTTGAGTTCCCAACAACCCTTACCATCGACAAAGGCCATAAGATCGACTGCACGACCATCTAGGTGCTTGCTCTTCATAGTCTGGGATCTTCCAGCCGCCACTAACTTCTCTTGTTCCTCAATGGTCCTGAGACCAAAGGTAACTCCGAAGTCTATGTTGGTTAGCTCAATGGCACGTTTAACAACTGCTACCAGATCTTCGTCTACTCCCTCCAACTTACGGAGAGACCTCTTAGATAACTTGAATGTCATTACTTACTACCTCCAAAGAACTTCGACACTGATCTCATACCTATGCTGGCACTCACGATCCCTCCAAGGGAATATTGATACCACGTTGGCATAGCTTCAAGTGAGGTGAAACCCGCCTGGACAATCTGATTGCCCCAATCTCCACAGAAGGCTAGAATCAGGGGAATCGAGAACAAAAGTGTTATCCATTCATCCTTCCACGAATTTTGTGTCGCCCTGATAGCTTCAATGTCCCAGTCAATCTCACCTGTTAGCTGCTTCTTCTTGATCTCAGCTTCTGTTAGTTTAATCTGTGTCTTACCGTCAATGATGCTTGTAGCCAATCCTGCGAGGCTAGATAGTATGTTAAACATTTTTATGCTCCTTACCCATCCAGATGCCAAAGCACCCTGTGAGAGCGCCCATACAGACGCTGACAAGACCTGACTGAGCTACACTAGGGTCAGGTAACGACATGAACCAGTGTACAGCTTGATAACTTAATATAGTAACTGCAAGCATCATAAGCCTTGGCAGAACCTTCCATTCATCTAGTTTAGTCGCCATTACCACTTCCCTTGTTGTTTACCGATCATGTACAGAACAACTCCTAGACCAGCGATCCCAGATATAACTATTACACTACCAAAGAACCAAGTTATCATAGCTTGCTTTAGCTCTGCACGTCGATAGGCAGTCTTCTTTCGTTGAGCGCGTACTCTGCGAAGGGTGTCTTTGTATTCTTGTAGACCGTCCATGCCATACGTGAATTGCACAAGTGTCTCCACCTCTTGCCTAAGAGCTTGCATCTTCTTGTGTGCAGAGAAGGCATCTATAGCTTGTTGTTCCGCAGAGCCTGTAAGGGATGCAAAAATTCCAGGGTTCTTAGCTTTCTCAGCGGCGTAGTTTACATCGGAAACAGCACCCGCGAACTTAGATAAGGCACTGGAAGCATCTCTCCCCGCAACCATAAGAGACCTTATACTGCTTACTGCGCTTGCGGCTACGGATAAAGCTGTAAGGGGATCTATCATGTAAACACAATCCTTATAGGGCAGTTATAGTTTGGATCAACTCTATATACACGATCATACCAACTGCCATTCTTGGCTGTACCACAATCGTAGTAGCAGTACTTAAACAGTCGTGTACCCTCACCATTTATGAAGGCATGATTAAACCCGACAAAAGCAAGGATACATAACATTATCTTGGGTCTCCCCTTTCAGCCATCTTTTCTACACTCATACGAATAGCCTTTATATTCTCGTCTATCCTAGCCATAGATATAGCTTGGTTCTGGACTGACGTTTCAAGGCGACTTACCCTAATCTGAGTTTCTGTTATATCTTTACGGTTGCTTTCAATGTCAGCCATCATCATGGACACTGTCCACACTATTGCTGCACCTTGTGTTATAAGACCTAAGACAAGACCAATGGATATGTTATTGGTCAAGCCTTGCGAAACTCCATCCTTAGACATTATTTATATTCCTCAGTATTTAATACAGTAAAGAAGTGCTATGTTTCGTGGTCGTGTTTCTGTTCCGCCGCCTGAGTACATCGGGCCAGACCTGCCACTATCAGCAACAAGCGTTGTCCCAAAATCATTATAACGATAGCCAAGATAATCGTTGTTTACTCCTATGTCACTGGTACCAGTTACGTTTGCTTTAAACACCCTGTGTTCGTGACTTTCAATCTCATCATCCTGAGCGGAGCCAAAAACACGACCAGTATCGACCCCACGACTGGCATCAAAGCCACGGACAAATTCCCCACGAAGGTCAGGTAACTTAAATGTAGTAGACCCATCGCCAGCGCCGTACACAGTTCCCACAACAGAAAACAATCCGCTGTAAGTAGTACGTGATATCACAGTTCCATCACAAGATAACCAACCAGTAGGGGCGGTACTCATAGCAAAAGTATTAACCGCCCCAGCAGGAACAGCGTTATATGGTTCGTATCTTGAAGAACCCTGGTTGATGGTAGCTACGTTAATCCAAGCTGTGTCTGCTTCATTGCGTATCTTCAATATGTCGTTAGTACTGTCATACCACCATTGGTTAGCGTATGTAGTAGACGGTGCAGAACTTCCACTACTATTAGATGCCAAAGCCTGTAGCCCACTGTTGATGTCAGCCCTTGCACTACTGGCTGTTTGATTGGCTATTGAAAAGTCATGTTGTGACATATATTAGTACTCCACTGTAGCACTAAGTGCTGTTATATTCGGGGTTACATTTACAAGTGTGTTTGATAGTGTCGCTCTGAACTCTACGTACCGACCAACCAAATCGCCTGATGCCTCTGCCCAGTTTTCACTAGATAGTCCTGCAACAGTATCGGATGCCCTAGCTTCTAATAGTACTGCAAAGCCTCCGAAGTTAGTAGCCTCATCAGTCCAGGTGTCAAAGTTACCAGGCCAAGTGTCCCAGTTATTAGGTATTTCATCCCAAGTAACTTCACCAGCAACAGCGTTAGCATGTTTACGTGAAACTGTGAGTGCTGTTGATATCCTAACTGTACGTGATGTCCCTACGTCGAAGTAACCAGCACCATTATGATCGAACTCATATACACCAGAAGACCCAGCTGACGAATAGCTCGACATAAACAAGTTACCACCAGAGACAGTAAGGTTAGTCTTACTACCACTAAAGTTGGGGCTTTCCGTATGTGTGTCGCTCTGACCAAGTTGGGGTAGCTCTGAGCTAAGAATAGTAGTACTTGCAGCAAGAGTACTCTCGTTCCCAGTTTTATCCACAGAAGAGATAAAGAACTTACCAGCCAGGGCAGGGTAGGAAATTGAGGTAGCAGGTCTAGCGATCTTGTTTACCCTTGGGAGTACGGAAGTATCACCAAAGTTAGAAGAAGCGTCAGAGGAGAAGTACAACTTATAGTGCGACAAATCTAATTCACTTACAGCAGGCCACTCAAAGAAGGCTGTACCCCCCGATAGTAAATGAGTGAGGGAACTAGGTGCAGCTGGTGCTACTGTATCTGCCGTTACATTAAAGGTAGTAGTTACCTCTGTACCCTTAAACCCAAGTGCGTTTACTGGGGTTACAGACACAGTGTAGTTAATGGCAGCTTCACTAATCTGAGGAGCTTTAATACCTACGATCTCAAAGCGACCAGCATTATTCCCCTCGTTAACCATGATAGTCTTACCAGAGGAAGTAAAGTTAGTGTCAGAGGTTCTCTTATGCTTGAGGATAACTGAGTCTATCCTGTCTATAGCAGAGCTTGTTACGTCTACTGTAAGGGCATTAACTACGTTCTCGTTAACCTCACGATACACTTGACCTACTGTAATACCAATAGATGGCACTTCGTAGTACTTCAAGAGTGTTGTGTTGTTTGAGATGATAGTTCTCTCGTCAGACTCACTAAACCCGAAGGCAGCTGAACTACTTTCACGTAGAGTTAGGTTAACCCTAAGATCTTGTCCATCCATGTCAGGTTCAAGTTTCCAACCAGTTACCTCAAAGGTCTTCTCGCTGCCAGTACCCCAACCATAACGCTCATTACGGATCTTGATAAAGTCACCAACCTCAATGTCAAAGGCGTTCATTCCGAAGGATGCACTAAGGGTAAGTTGCTCCCTGCTACGATACAGCATCTGTTTAGCAATACGTTGTGCAGCAAAAGAGTTTGTCGTGAACGGAAGCTCTAGGTCAAGTACTGTCTCTACGCCATTGTCCTCTGTCTGGAATACAGAAGATCCAACTTGTGGATAGTCTGCACTAATGTAGTCTTGGCTACTGTCAATAAATGTACCACGGATAGCGTTGAAGTTATCTCGCATAGATACCTTAGTGTCTAAGCTAATGCCGCTCCTAAAGTCGTCCAGGGTTAGTGTCTTGGTAGGGGTAATAAACTCACCAGCATATAGACGCCAGGAACCAGCACCCCAGAACAGAGTACCACCACAGGTAGTCATCATCCGTTGAAGTACATCACCAATACCCTCGTTAGATGCCATAACACCATTCATAGTATATTGAGGTGTGCCATCTGAGAGTACTGTAGTGTCGTCACAGACAACAGCTGCGGCCTCAAAGGTTTCATAGTTGATCTGATTATCGGACAGGCCGTAGCTTGAGGCTAGGATGTCTTTAATGCACCAGGCAGCGTTGTTACTATAGGCGGCAGTCTGATCTACGCCGTTAATAGTCTTAACAACCTTCTTACCCTTAACAACAGCTGTTATAGTAGGAAGGCCATCTACGTAAGCGTCTTGATCGTAAGTGAAGCGACAATAAATATATGCCAATCCCTTACCTATGAAGTCAGGACCAACGCCAGTTTCACTGTGTAATGTGTTAGCTAGGGTAGCAGTGGAATTTGAGAAGGCATCACTTGCACTTGTCTGATCACCAAGGTGCTTATACACTTTAGCAAAACCGTTGTATGGTGCAGAGGTTACATCCTCATTCGACATAGTAACGATCTCGTCGTTAAAGTATATGTCGCCAATCTCTTCTACTTCATGTGCAGCTATTACGATGATCTGGTGAAGGATCTTATTAGTATCCCCAGTAGACTCAACGTATGTAATTGTCCCACCCTTACGAACCTGACCGTAAATAAACTGTGCAGGAGCTAGTGCGTTCTTGCCGTTACTCAGAAGTTGACCTGAGTTACTACTTGCGCCACCGAAGTCAGGCTTAGGTGCCAATGCACCAAGTATAGCAGAGGTAACCATAGAGATAGCAAGAGTACTCAAAGCGTAAACCGCCATCCAGCCGTATGCTCCCGCAGCCCATGCAGCAGCTAAAGTCGTTCCAGCAGCTGCCCCAGTAAGATACGTAGCAATAGCAGCTGAAATAGGATCTCTGGGCGCTCTCTCCCAGTGGTTGTTGTGTCGCAGTACGTTAAACGGTACGTTAGGAGTATTCTTCATTTAAGAACCCAAGCACTTTCTACATCTTCGATGTTTAATCTTATAAGCCCTTCCTTCGACAGGAAGATACACCTAGACCCGATGGAAATACCAAGGGCGGCACCAGTAACCCAACGCTGGTTCTTCTTTGTCGTAACAAGGCTACCAAAGACGGGTTGCTCAACTCTGACTAGCTTACTGGCTAGACCATTAAATAAGGTGGAGTATTTAAACTCTCTACGCATACTTGTGGCGTTCTTAGGAGAACTACCATTCATGTAACGACCCATCCAATCATCTGCGTACCCAACACCGTGCATAGCCCTAAAGGCTCCGTTAGTGAAGGTAAAGCAATCGTTGACCCCCCAATGAAAAGGTTCGTCTACTAGATTGGATAGGTATATGTTTAGGCGCTCTTTCGTCCCCATGCTACTTGTTGATCCTGTATTGTTTGAACATAGGAGAAGAAGGTATCTCCACTGTATCGGGATTGGTGGTTCTCGTCTGTGTATCGCCAGTTACTTGATCTCTCTAGCTCAATCAGGTTACTCTCAACATCCAAGACTATCGTACTTGATTCAGCTTCATCGTTGATAGACATGGTATTCATCTTACCAGCAAAGATCTCCACGACATCAGCTACGCTCTGTTCACCAAAGTACACACGACATCTTCTGCGCTGATAGGGTTCCTGCAATGCGATTGACAGTACTTCTGCATTAAGTCCAGTTAGACTAAGCGCCACGCTCTTGGCTGATAGATCATTAACCTCGTCTAGGCCACTAATTTCAAGTAGGCTACCAGTACCAGTAAAGGTCTGATCTGCACCCTGTACATTTATTACCTTGTCGCCAACACCTGTCCACAACCTTAGGGGGGCTGTGTCAAACAGTAGTTCTACAGCAAAGAAAGGTTGAATGTGGTCTGTACCTAGTGCAGCTAGTAGTCCTGCGGATATGTCCCTACTCATGAGACCACCTCAGAAGCACCAAAGGAGATGCCAAAGAAGCTGGCATTGTTAACTGACCAGGAGGTTTCATTAGCGGCAAGCCTAAATAGACCAGAGGCGCTAGTTAGGTCAGCAGATACACTTGTCCGATCCTTGCGTAGCTTAGGCCAGATCTCTAAGTTACCATCACCATCTTGCTCAATCAGAACTTTATGTAGGGTAGCATCTGCCCCTGTACCCAACTGGATATAGTCGCCAGCTTTAAGAGTACCAGTCATAACAACAGTAACAGTACTATCACCAGCTGAACCAGAGACTACAGCGGAAGTAGCTGTACCCCTGGCAGTCTTAGCAGATGGATCGTAGAGTAGGAATGTACCAGCACGACCCTTTAGAGCCATGAGAAACGACACCCAAGATTCAGCATCATCCCTGTTCATAGGAGGAAGAGTAATATCCGCTTCCCACATTTGACCATCGTAGGAATGTGTCTGTTGCTTGTATGTGAACGGACTTTGAGATATTGCTACCGTATTCCTAGTTCGTAGTTCGATCTCAGCGATACCAATGTTAGTTGGCATAGTGAGTGGATAAGATATAGCCATTATGCAAATGCCTTCCCATAGCTACCACCACGCCGTTTAGCGTCTACTACAGCAGCCTTAGCACTGTTTGCGATCTGTGGCATCATTTGTCGGATTTCAGCACGTACAGTCTGTTGTACGCCTGTCGATACGTTTATGTTCTGTACGATAGTAACTCCACTACCAATACCTGACTTACTATTAGATGTGATTTGACCACCGCCCATTCCTGGGGTAAAGATCTCTGGCCCACGTTCACCTACTAAGTAGCTATTACCATACTGTACAGGCCCACCGTTAGCCACACCAGGTACAGCAGCTGTAGCAGCTACGTTAGGTGCAAAGTAGCCATCAATAGCGCCTGTGATCATGCCTGTGATCTTCTTCACGACATAAATACGGTATAGATCTTTGATGATCTCAGAAGCCATAGACTTAAAGGCAGCTGATACTGTCTTAGTACCGTCTACCATAGACATCATGGCGCTCTCCATTGAGCTTCCTATGCTCTTACTTGCAGCCAGGACATCTGCGTAGTCTTCGAGGGCTTGCTTGTGTGCTTTCCTACGAGCAATTTCTCTATTCCTCGCATTAATATCGTTTTGCTTCTTCTGATCCTCTAACAATTTTTCCGCTTGAGTAATGTCATAGATAGCCAATGCTTCTTGTTGTCTAGCTACTATAACTTGATACATCAAGCTAACATCCTGGTCACTAAGACCCTCTTGTCTCTTTAGCTTGTTTAATTCTTTATCTAATGCTACTTGTTGCTTTGCCACGAACAGTGCGCGGTCCTTGAGTCCCTGTAACTTTAAGAGACCATCATACTCATCAAGGTAACTCTGTAATAGTTCACCCCTAGCCTCTTCTAACCGTTCCAATTCCTTGGCGGCTTCGGTTGCAGCTTCATTCTTCTTAAATTCATCTAGCAGTGCTTGTAGCTTATCAGCTTCCGTTCTAAGTGTCTCAGCTTGATCCTCTAACTCACCGCTCAAAGCGTACTTGATACGGTTCTTTAGGTTACTAAACATCTTTTCAAACGTACTCATAGCTTCGTAAGCCGCCATGTTGGCTTCTATAGCCCCTAGGGCCAGCTTCTTTAAGGCCAAGGATGTATTCTCTATGCCAACATTGAACATATAGTTCTTGAGGGTAAGGTCTTCTATCTCCTCCTTCATTGCCTTCATGGCACCAGTAAAGCTCTCAAACTTACTGATGGCGCTTGCAGAAGAACTACGTGCAGCGTTAAATGCCCCGACAAGACCAGTACCAATAGCCAAGATCATACCAGCAATAGCACCAGCTGGCCCGAAGATACCCAAGAGTTGGGAACCTTGTTGACCAAGAGCTACCATTGCGCTAGTTCCACCCTGTACCTGGACCGCGAAATCCTGTACCTGATAACCGACTTGCTGCATACCGACAGCACCAAACTTCTTCATGCTACGAGTATTAACTGATGCTACCTGACCAAACTGGTTAAGTTGAACACCAGCCTTAGCAGCGTTAGCTTGGATCATCTTAAATGTTTCAGCGTACTGTTTATTAGATATAGAGTTAGTTGCAAGAGCCTTCTGCGCTACCAGTACTTGGTCCTTGAACATCTTCTGCGCCCTGGCGACAGGGTCAATAGCCATCTTGAGTCTGTTGAAGTCCTTTTTGGCAGAGGACGCCATTAACTCTACTTTATCGGTTGTCTTATTCAAGTAGTCGTTAAGAACCTTGAGGTCCGTAAAGTCAATATTAAACTCTGCTACATTAGCCATTCATGGACCTCATAAATATTGTGTCGAGGTACTTAACTGCCTCAACTTCTCTTGCGTCTAGTGGGGTTTGAGTAAGTTCAACCCAGGACTGTATTTCTTGGTAGGTGATAGCACTTGGGCCATTAAATCCCATAGACCTAGACCCACTGATGTAGATAAAAGCAGACCACACGTATGACATAAGGTAGGGGAACTTAGGTCCGTCTAACTCTTTGGGCTTACGTCCAGTCTGCTTCTCTACTTGCTCTAGGTGTTGTCTTCTTGAGATATTACCATCATCAGACTTGTTCAGCGAAAACTCATGTTCCGCATACTCCACAAGGCTTTTGACTAGCCCATCATAAAAGCTAAGGAGCCTGCGATAGCTTCATCTAGTTGAGATCTGATCCAGAACACCTCTTGATAAAGTTCCTTAGCTTTAGCTTCTGTCAATTTAGGCTTTTCTCCGCCAAAAGTTAGGTTCCACTCTTTAGTGGCCTTAGACATAACGTCGAGGGTGTTGTCGTCTAACTCTTCTGATGTGATATCTAACTTACCAGTGGTATTTGCAGACTTGATACGTTTATTAGTCTGTTCGTGCATGACCTTCTTATACTCTTTGGAGTGAGGGGCATACATAGTAATAGTCATTGGTGTTTTATCGTCGTTCAACAGAGCTTCGCCTGTACCTGGGTGGCAAATAGCCACTTCAACGACATCTGATTTCGGGGTCAGGTCTTTAAGGTCCATATCGGGTTTCCTTTTATGTCGGGTGGGAAAATGGGGAGCGTCAGACCCGACACCGACACTCCCCGCCTGTAGCTACAGGATCTCTTACGAGCGTGTAATACGCAAGTTTGTTGCTTCTGTATCATCTCTCAGTGCGACAAATGATAGAGAGATAACTCGACTTGTAGGGCCATCTACGCCTACGTCAGCACTGTTGATCTTGCACCGTGGGAAAAAGAACTCCATAGTGTTAGGTGTACCAGCATTGTCGCCAACGGTGACTTTAAGTGAAGTCTCTGTCTCGTTGATGAAACGGTTAATCAGGGAGGCATCCTCAAAGTAAGCTGAGAGAGTACCTTCTACTACAGCGTCACCAACCTCAAGGGAAGGAGTGCTGTCGTCACCAACCACAAATGTAGGGGCAAAGCCATTGGTTAGTGTGAAGTCCATTGCTGTAACGATAGCTGAGGTAGCTCCACCGATCTCCAAGTCACCAGAGTAAGCATCGAATGGGCTTGCAGATGTTGGTGCGTCCTGTGTCTTCTCTGTAGCTGTGATGGTCATATCTTTGCCAACCATACCAAACGTACCTGTTACCATTGCGTTAGGTGCAAGTGCGACAGACAGAGTATTTACTGAACAGCCTGTGAACAAACGAGCTTGGTCGATGTCAGCTGCATAGTCTTCAATGGAGAAGTACTTAGGTGTAGTACCAACCTTGATAACGTCAGTAGCCCAAGTGGACAACATAGCAGATTCAATGAATGTGTCGAAGTCACCATCACGAAGATCAGCTGTGATATCGCCAGCTACTTGACGGTTGCCGTGACGATCTACGCGAGACATACGGTCAGCTTGAATGTCAGTACCAGCAACACGCTCTTTAGTCATGTTGAGGGAGTGGGATGTGAAAGGTATGTTTTGGAAGTTGCCAACTGGTGTAGTGCCGAAAGTGCTTTCGACAATGTAAGACAGACTGGAACGTGAACCCTGTGCAAAGGCCATATTATATTCTCCTAGGAATTAGTTGTATGCGTAACAAGCAATATTAACGGGGACAAAGTACCAAGGGCTATTCAGAATACCCTGTTGTCTTTCAGCGTAGTCAATACGAACTGTTATGTTGTTTTGTGAGATTGAAGTAGTAGCCTCAAACGCCTCCATGACGTTCTTAGCCAGGGTGTCAGCTGCGGATGGTCCAGAGCCTTCTGGTGCGTAACAGTTAATACTAAGAAGACTGTCATATCTTTGTTGTGGGTTTAAGCCCCTAACAGCAGGTCTTCGGGTAACTGGTAGGTAAACTACCTGCAAGTACGATGTACCTGTCGTGGGAGCGAATGAGACGCTCTCGTAAGCTATCTGAGGGACATCTACTATAGTAGACAGATGGCCTTCAAGGATAGCTCTGATCTCTCTTGTTATATCAGCCATATTTAATCCTTAGCCTCTCGAACACTTTCTTCTGCAAGTAGTTCTCAACTTGATCAGCGTGGGGTGAACCATTACGTAATTTAAGGTTCTGCAAGGTCTCGAAGTTTAACTCCGCTATATCTCCTGCTAAGAGGTCTCTTCCCTCCGCAGCCTTTTGACCAGCGGGTTGATTGCGTTGTTTCCTTCGGGATGTTACACCTCTTGGTCTACCGCTACCAGTGGAAAATGAGAAGGAGGTAATGTAGGCCCCAGTATCTACGAAGTTAATGGAGAACCTAATAGCATCATCAGCTATATCATTAGTGAAAGACTTAGCCTCTAGTTCTGCAAAGTCCCTTATCTTATTGAACTCTGCTGTTAGGGCGCTCTTATTTACTTTAAATCCACCTCTAGCCATTACTCAGCTACCTCGCAGACATAACAGATAGCGACACCATCAGAGTAGTAGGTCTGTACTCTATTTATGTTCTTAGTATCACCAAGTCCAGTAACTTGATCACCATCGTCAGGGACGACCCCCAGGTTAAGTGCAGGAATAACACATTTACTTGTACCGCGTCTAATATCATCAAGCAGAATACCCTCTTCTGAGTTGAACAGATAACCCGTGAAGATATAGTTCTTGGTTGTTGTCGCAGCAGAGCCAGTAGATGGATCGTAAGCACCTGTGGTAGTCTTTACGAGCGTGAGTGGCGAACCATAACGCTGAGTGAGTTTAAGTAAGTTATACGCTCTCATGACCCGTCCTTAATCGTATTTAAATTGTGCTTCGTCGATCTTAAATTGGTCTTTGGTAAACTCAGGTCTTACACGGTTAGTGTTAGATCTTACAGCGTCTACAGTTGATACTATGATACCACCAGCAACAACACCAAGTCCACCCTGCTTCTGAGCCTGATACTCTAGTGTGTCTGCTAGTGAAGTGTAGTGAGCCTTTAGTTGAGACCCACTCTCTTTAAGCGCACCGCTAAGTTCACTATCAACACTACGAGAGTACTTAGCTGCCAGTACTCGACAGAGCCAAGCCCCCGCAGTATATACGTTAGTATTAGCTTGAGCTAGGCCGAAGGTTATTTCCTCATCCTGCACTTGTTGGTCAAAGGTGTCTGTGTCACCAATTAATAACCTAACAGCGTTCAAACGCCCTAGAGCATTATCTGTGTTAAGGTTGCCTTCGTCGTAGCTCCAAGCCATTAGTCGTTCTCCAACTGTCCATGTGTTCTGCGCCAACTACGGATCAAACCGCGTTGCTTATCTACTATCCTAGATTGTTTACACTTCTTACGGTCATAGTCAGCTTGTGAAGAAGTCTTTGCTTTAACCTTCTCATTGATGGCTGCTACTACTTTAGATAGTGCCTCGACATCAAGAGCCTCTAGTCCATCACCGACCTTAGCCTGTACTTCAAGCTCTTCGTTGTGGTAGAGGTATTCATTATTATATAGCGCCTCGACAGATATCCTATCTACTGATAGCTCTCTCCAAGGGAAATGTTCTTGTCGCTTCCAGTCACGCTTACCGCCATTGAATGGGACTTTTACGAATACGGGTCTGTCATATTGAAAGGGTGTCATAGTCGGGGTTCCTCATGTGAAAGAGGTGGGGACCACTAAAGCCCCCACCTTAGTTGTTTAAGCTACTACGTCTAAGAAGAAGTAACCTAAATCTGTGCCAGTGACTTTCATGTCATAGGCCATTTTAACTTGGATCTGCTCTGCAACCTGCAAACGCTTCAAGCCATCGTCGGAGAACGATTCAACTGTGATGCCCAGGTTGTTTGTGCCTGGTACATTGTTCCAAGCGAAGGTAAGACCAGCAGCTGGGGTCATGAGACCTGCATTGCGTGGGCCGTGTACCAAGAGAGCATGTTTACCACCGATAAAGGCGTTAGATTCTGCTACACCTTCTACAGAAGAGTTCTTAACAGCTTCCATGATGTAGAAGTTCTCTACTTCAAAGATCTCTGCCAATTTAGCATCTGTGATCAAAGCTGGGTTTGATACGGTTGAACCGCCATTCAAACGTGCCAGGATCTTAGGGTGGTTGATCAGGATGTCACGAACTTCTTTACCGACAACCATTGTGTTTGGCTTGAAACCGCCAGACTTGAGTTGCATGGTGCGACGAGCGGTTGTCACATCTTGGATAGGTGTAGAGTTAGTGTAGTCTGACCACAAGTTGCCAGGAGTAGATTCAGTACCCCATACGCCAGTCTTGAAGAAGGTGTCAGCAAACTGCTCTTCACGGTCAATCAACAAACGAGTTGTCAATGTCTGTGCGCCAGCTGAACGGATGTCCAAAGCTGCATCTTCGTTTGCCAAAGTCTGTTGGTCGAAGTCCATTGCCAAACCGCGCACCTCAGCGTAGTAAGCAGCATTGGAGACTGACTGTCCGATGCGGTTAACTTCTGTGCGTGGAGCAAGAACTTTAACATCGCCAGAACGGTTCATGTTGGCGCGGTCATAGATGTAGTATTTGTCAGACTGACGTTCTACGCCAACTGTTGGAAATACGCTATCCGCGATAAAGTTAGATTGGTCTTGAACATACGCAATAGTGAGGTTTGTCAAGGGTTGGTCCAGATGGACCGATGATGGTGTCAATAGTGGCATTATGATATTCCTTTAAATGCTGGGTTAGGCTGGGACTACGTTGCCGCCCTGGATCAGTTCCATTTCGATGATCTGTCCGTCTACGGCAGCTTCACGGGCGTAACCCATGACAACATCGCCAGCGGCAGCGGTCAGTGCAGTAGCATCAGCACCACATTGAATTTGAGCGCCAGCGTTGATTGAGCCACCAGCTTCTACCATGACAGAGCCACCAACAGTTACTGTAACTGCTTTACCTGAGCCTGCGCCTACGATGCAGACGCCGATAGCGTTCTCACCAGCGGAGTCAGCAAGGTCTACTTGACCGTCCGACTCAAGCGTTACGAATTTAAATTGTGCTGCGGAGAGGTCTTCCCCTGCAACGAAAGTGCGGTTGTCGCGTGATTGCATAACAGCCATGATTATTCCCCTTTGTAGGATTTAGTGATTAGAGCTTTACCTTCGTCGGTCTTTGCTACGGCAGCGTATGCTTTAGCGTAGTCACTCTTTTTCATTGAGTTGGTGTCCATGAAGGACTTTACAAGTGCATCAAGTTTATCAGTTGCGGTAGTGAAGTTTCCGTCAACATCGGCCTTGCCTACTTCTTCCATTGATGTGCCAAACGCCTTATCAGCCGCTTTCAATACACCCATGACTTCTTCGTTAGTCTCGAAAGACTTAACTAATTCTTTAGCTGTCGCAGCATCAAAGTTAGGAAGGGCTTCTTCCGCTTTAGCTGTTAGCTCTGCATCTGCTTTAGCAATCTCAGCAGCTTCAAGAGCCTTGAGGATCACAGCAGGAATGTCAGCTTTGTTGATGCTCTCACCATCGTACTCGACAAACTCTTCTGGGGCTTTCTTCTCGATTGACTCAGCACGGATAACGTACCCGTTGTCGATCAAACCCTTGCGGAGATGTTGGTTCTCAGCTTTGAGGCGTTCTACTTCTTCTGCAAGAGGGTTGATCTCTTCTACAGCTTCAACATCGTCTGCCTTCTTCATGTCGAAGTTGTATGCCTTAGTGGCCTCTTCTTCTGACATACCCTTGTCCATGTAAGGCTTGAGTTTAGCCATCATGTCATCAGACATTTTCTCTGTTGTTTCTACTTCGTTTTCCATATTATCTCCGTTGGAGTTGTCACGCTTGAACAGTGATACCATTGCTTGTGCATTGGCTGGGCGATCAACTAATGACAGTTCATCTAACTCAAGCTCCATTAAAAGGTTAGCCATTATAACTCTTCCTTCATTGCTCTGCCGCCAATACTAAATGCAGCTAGTTCACCAGACTTGACCTTGGCCCAAACGTCATCGTTATATACTTTAAACGCGACAATCCAACCCTCACGGTCACTCTGTATGCCAAGGGATTCACCAATCTCTTTTGTGATAGGCATGGAGTGTATAACGGCCCCAATTTGATCACCCTTGTGCATCTCTTTACCTACACGAACATGCTCCATGAACTTATTCACGGCACGTACTAGCGTGTCAGGTGTTATTACATCGCCCTGGCGGTCAATCACTGGTTCACCTTTTTCAGTTACTACAGAGGCCCAGCCATAGACCATGCGTTGTTCTTCGTCGGCCTTTAAGATCTGGCCTGTTATATCTTTAGTTATACTACCCACGGTACTACCACTCCACATTCTGCACGACCAATAACGTGCTGAGGTTTTGTCTTTTGCCGTGTCACATGAGTGTCGGCTACGAAAGTTAGCTCTAGCTTTAGGGTCGTCTCTGCGGATCTCCATGTTAGGATCACCGAAAGTAACCTTCTTTGTCTTGTCGCCATCTTTGACGTAGACACCAAACTTCTTACTTGAGCCTTTAGGGAGACGAAAGGGTTTGTTCAATGGCTTTTCAGCCTTGTTAACTTCTTCCTCTGAGGGCAATTTATTAATGTCAAACTCATCTGCCATTAATCTAAGTCCTCCCTTATGATGATGGTAAAGTACCCATTGTTAGGGAAGGTCTCTACCGTGGCGTCACCGTAAATAACTTCTATCTCACCGTAGTAAGTTCCAGCTGTGTCTGTGTCGCCAACTACCCAGGTGTACTCTACGATACCCTTAACATCATCTGTGATAGTAACTGGTTGATCTATCTTGAGGGTGGTCGCACCAAAGGCTTTCATATGAAAACGGGCAGTTGCGCCAGCTAAGGGAATACCATTACCATTTGCATCCTCAAGGGTAACAGCCAGCTTAGGTGAAGTGTCGTTTGTTTTTATTCTGAAAGCCATTAGCCTACCTTAACATTATTGTTGCTGCCGAACCTGACTGAGTTACCGTCCCTAACCCCAGTCTTGGTTCCTATGCGATTGTTTGCTATATTAACTACCCTAGCTAAAGTGGGGTTCCAGTATGGGCTACCAAGAACAGGTGCGCCAGTCCACAAAGGTTCCATGTAGAAGAGGTGGTCACCATACTTAATGACAGGAGGAACGATTGGCGGTGGAGTAGTTATTCCGACAGGAGTAAGAACTTGTGTCTGGAAGAACGGAGCTATATCTATTATTACTGCGCCAGTGTAGAGGTCACCAGTAGAAAGTGTCTCTTCTTCCGACATTGAGATAGCTGGTAGCTCTACAGCCCCTGTAACTAACTCATTAGCAAAGAAGCTCTCTTCCTCTGACATAGGTATGTCTGGAAGCTCTACTGCACCAGTATCTATGTTTGGAGAAGATAGTTTATTGTCCTCAACGAAGTCTGCGCTAGGTGTAGATGGAGTATCGGTTATGATATCCCTAGCTGTAAAGGTCTCTTCCTCTGACATACTGTTAGCGGGAAGGTCTACTGCACCTGTATCCAATGCGTTAGGCTCAAACGTCTGGTCTTGGTTGAATCCTGTGGCGCTAGGTATTGGGTTCCCTGTAACTAGGTCACCAGTGGAAAATGTCTCTTCCTCTGACATAGGTATGTCTGGTAGGTCTACATTACCTGTATCTAAGTCTGCACTAGAGAGTGTATTGTTCTCTGTGATGTCTGCGCTAGGTGTGGATGGTGTACCTGTGACTATGCCATTAGCAGATAGTGTCTCTTCCTCTGACATAGGTATGTCGTCAACGACAACAGCGCCAGTGTCTAGTGCAGGAGCGTCAATCTTCTGGTCTTGGTTAAATGCAGAGGTATCATTAACTGGTACACCAGACAAAATGGAACCAGGGAATATATCATGTACTTCGGTAAATGTTGTTGTGTCTAGGATAAAGGCAGAGGAGGTTAGCTCACCAGTGGAAAATGTCCCTTCTTCGTGGAATAATGCTGTATCAAGTGTTGGTACACCTAAGTCTAATGCTGGGGCGGAAAGTGTTTGTCCCTGGTCGAAACCGCTAGTACCTAAAGTAGGAACACCAGACAGCACAAACAATGCACCTAGAGTTTCTTCCTCAGACATAGAGTTAGCGGGGACACTCGCCGCACCAGTAGTAATGGCACCAGCTGTTAGTTCGTATTCTTCGCCGCCAGCACCTGCGAAGGTAGCGGCTGCAAAAGGGCTGGTTCCAAACATTTATTGCTCCTTAGACTATACCGTATATGTCATCTTTTTCGGTCCAGACCATATAACCATTTTCCTCAAGTTTCCTTACCAGCAAAGTATCATCAACATGCTTATGTTCAATCTTCATAAAGCGGGGTTTTATTCGGAAAGAGTAGTTCATGAGTATATTCAACTCATGTCCTTCTGTATCTATCTTCATAAGGTCAATTTGCTGGTCTGATGGAATACTGATAAGCAAGTCGTCCAACGTCATGCAGTCAACAGTAATAGTTTGCTTGAAGTTGTTTACATTATCTGGGTGAGTACTGAGCTTGTATCCAATATGGTTGTCTGAAATAACGTGGGAGCAACCAGATAGCCACCCCTCATCAAGACCTACCGCCATCTTAACGGAACCCTTCATATCAGAGATTGCACAATTTAAGACCTCTACAGTATGGCCTTCATATTGTTTCTTTACTCTGTCGTAAAGGTAAGGAACGGGTTCAACGGAAATTCCCTGCCAACCTGCCTTAGCTAGAGGCAAGCAAGTATCAAAGTCAGCCGAACCTATCTCAATAAATCGTTTAACTATTTTCATCACCCACATAACGGGATGTCCACATAGTAAGTGAGTATTTAACCCCAGACTGTAGCTCATCTACATAGTGACCGTGAGTAACTTGTCCTGGGAACAATATGCAGCTTCCGACAGGAACATCGTTGTTGTTAAACTCTTGCTTCGGGAAGTAGAGAGTAGCACCTTCATAGTTGTCGTTTAGCTTAACGCTACCAGTGATAAGAGAAGCATCCGTGTGAAAGCCTAGAGAGGTCTGTGTGTCCATAGCGTAACGCATAGCAAAGGCATCACGTAGTCCCATGTATTCCACTGGCTTCCAGTGTTGCTCACAGATCTTAAATAGGTTGTCCTTCCACATCATCTCGTAGTCTCGCCAGAGACCTAACTCTTTAAGCCTTATCTCTTGTGCAGGAAACTTATCACCGTCTAGCTGTCCCCAGTTACCAAGTTCCTCAGACTTATAGATCAAGTTACTACACTGGCTCTCCGATAGGAAAGGGGTAACAAGTACGTCTTGAGCTACTTCCTTGTAGTCCAGCTTATTAACTGGGGGAGAGGTTAATTGTTCGTGGTAGCCAAACTTACCTGCCATTTCGACAAACAGGTCTTTGGCATCGTCTCCACCATTACCGTGATAGATGCAGCCGCAACAGCTTGTCCTGTCGTTCCACAACTGACCATTGACAACCCTTACGCTTGGGTCATGGTTCTGGAAGATGTATGCTTCGTAGTCTAGTGTTATGCTGTAAGGGAATTTGTTATCCCCCCGCGACAGAAAACGGATCTGGCAGAATAGCTGATCGTCACCATTGTCGCTCATCTTCTCGTTTAACTCAAGGAAGGCTAACAAAGCCTCAACCCGTCCGATGTAAAGACCGCTATTAAGGTACTTGTATGGTGTACCTTCGTCCTTCCAACGAGATTGAAAGAAGTCATTGTCAGTAAGGGGCCAGCAAGTCTCTTCTGCGCTAAATAGAATGTCTACGTTAAAGCCAAGAAAGCGTTCTCGTATAGTTGACAGGTTGTCTGCAAAGAAGGTGTCATAACCATCCATGAACAACACAATGTCATTACCAGGCAAACTCTTTAAGTGTTCCTTAACTAACTTGATCTTAGGCATACCGCCAAAACCAGTCATATCGAAGGCATCACTTCCGATGCCCAAGTTAAGTACATCTACTCCGTAGCTCTTAGCTGACTGGTTCAAAGCCCAACACTTAGTGTCGTCTGTCCCTACTGCTAAGATGTGCATATTACTTTTATCTTCGGGTATCATTTGTGTATCCTCAATGGTGCTTGGTCGGGTTGACCGTGGGATTTGCTTAACAACCTCTTCGGGGTAGAAGTAGTTACGCTTGTCTTTGAGCTTCATTGGCACCCACTCATCTGCGGGAATGATCTGATGCCAAAAGTCCTCTATGAGTAGTCTAGCTGTGTCTGGTGTGATGGCATAGGCGTGGCAATTATACCAGTAGCCCATATCATTCCAACGGTATCCTAGCCAAACACTATCGTAACTCTCTAGTAAGTGATCCACATGGTTGGGATTGATAGAGTGGAATGTAGCATCTTCCTCAAGTATGATACCATTAAGGTCACTTGAAGCTATCTCTTCCCACACCCGTAAATGGCTTACTGAGCATCCAAACTCACCTATTAGCAATGGTCTGTCATGAACAGGGTCTAACCACTCTGTACGGGGCTTACATCCAGTCTCAGACGTAACCTGGGGCCATGTCTTACCCCTAGCATCGTAGGCTGATCCGTGAAGAGAGATTTGGTAGATTATCATTCTGGTTGTGTAGGCCATATCACACTATGTGGAAAGCCAGCTTGCTGTGGAACATTCAGAAGTGCTGTCCTGTATCTAGGCCACTCAGCCTGATTATCAGACGTTAGGTCAGACCAGCGGAGAGGGTTGGATACCAGAGGGTCAACGACTGTTGCTAGGATTCTGTCACGTTCACTGCGTACCTGTGCGGCTGTATCTGCGTCTAGCTCTGCTTGAGTAGGGGCAACGTAGGCTGCAAAGTCTGTGCCGATGATATTTAACACTGCCTCGTTGTCGATGGTTGTGTCAGTGTCAACTGGGTCTACTGTGTAAGGTATCCAGCCGTAGTTTGGGTGGTTAATCTCTACGTTCATACGAAGGTTGTCAGTTTGCAGCGATGCCGCATTACGGACTTCTGTTATTGTTAACCTCATTAGGATATCCTTGCGAACAATGTTGCATTATAACGGCTATAACGGCTATCCCGAGCATGTCCCATAGCTCTCCATGTACCTGCTGGTGCTGCGGGGGCGCTGTTGCCGTATGAATAAAGGTTCCCGTCATAGATATAGGAGCTGGTGTAGCCACTGTATCGCAAACCAGAGCCAGCATAAGTAGAATTAGCCTGCAAGCCAGTACTATTACTTGATGTGCTAAACATAAAAGCATAAGTTCCAACAGCAGCAAGGGTTGTACTAAGACCAACTTCACCTTTTTGTCCTTTAGCACCAGCGGAACCAGTTGAACCAGTTGAACCAGTAGTACCAGTAGTACCGACCTCACCCTTTTGGCCCTTTTGACCAGTGGTACCTGTATTACCTGTTACTCCGACTTCACCCTTTTGTCCCTTTTGACCAGTGGTACCAGTGGTACCTGTTGAACCAGTATTACCAGTCTGACCTTTTTGTCCCTTAGCGCCAGTTAAACCTGTAGATCCTGTGGAACCTGTATTACCAGTTACGCCTTGGATACCTTGGATGCCCTGCGAACCTGTTGAACCAGTAGTACCGACCTCACCCTTTTGACCCTTAGCACCAGTGGTACCAGTTGAGCCTGTCGAGCCTGTAGCTCCTTGTATGCCCTGGATACCTTGTATACCCTGTGAGCCAGTTACGCCAACCTCACCCTTTTGACCCTTAGCACCAGTTGTGCCTGTAGCGCCGCCAGCCCCAACTTCGCCCTTCTGACCCTTAGAGCCAGTGGTACCAGTGGAACCAGTATTACCTGTTATACCTTGAATACCCTGGATGCCCTGAGAGCCTGTAGTTCCTATCTCGCCCTTTTGGCCTTTAGATCCTGTCGTGCCAGTGGACCCAGTAGTACCAGTTATGCCTTGGATACCTTGAGCGCCGACTTCGCCTTTTTGTCCCTTAGAACCAGTTGTACCAGTTACGCCAACTTCACCCTTCTGGCCCTTGTCGCCAGTTGAGCCAGTTAAACCAGTAGAACCCGTTGAGCCAGTATTACCTGTTACTCCGACTTCACCCTTTTGACCCTTAGCACCAGTAGTACCAGCGGTACCATTAGCTCCGACTTCACCCTTCTGACCTTTGACCCCCTGCAATGCAGAAGCTGTAACTGTAGCTTTCTTCCAGGTTGAGGTAGAGGTGTCGTAGATAGGAATAATATCATCAGAGGCAGGAGATGCGTTAGTAGATAGACCTGTGAGGGCAGCTGGCAGTGCAGTAGAAGTAACATCAGCATTAGCAGCGACACCATCAAGTTTAGTGCCATCACTGGATACATTACGTCCGTCAACAGTACCTACGTTAGTTACGTTCCTGCTGTCGTCTATTACTTCGGTGCCGTTTACTTTTACTGCCATCTTCGCGTTCCCACTATTAGCTTATTATTATTATTATTATGTGATAGTTTGGTCTGCTTGCAGATCGTTAGTTACGGACAGTGTACCACTGCTGTCTAGCTTTAGCTTGTTAGTTCCTTGATAGGCAAAGTACATTGAGCCACCACTTTCTGTGATAGTCCAATCTCCAAAGTCTACAGTAGGTACGTTAAGTGTACCTGTCATAGTTCCGCCAGCTTTAGGTATAGCATTATCAGCAGTAGTACCTTGTGTAGATGTGGCGTAGTCCGTACTATCAAACGCTTTTACTTGAGCAAGGTTAGTAACTTCACTATCCATAACAGCACCAGCGGCTGTTACATTAGTTGTATCTGTTACATCTGCCCCGTCTTCTACATTTAACGCAGTTAGTAGTGAGGTTTTAGTTATAGCGCCGATTAAACCTACAACTGATTGTACTGCGGCTGTATTGTCGTGCTTAGACCAATTACCTGCGAAAGTAGTGGAGGAAGCGTTATCTGTAATTGCAACAATGTTATCGCCAACATTGAAAGAGACACTATTAACAGTTCCCGCTACAGTAACATAATAAAACCAACCAGTTTGCGCCACGCCAGAGCCAGGGAAACTACCAGAATTAGCAGCCCAATCACCCTTATATACCATACCATTAGCAAGAGCCGCTAAGTCAGCTTCCATTTCATCTAGGTTAACTGCTTGTGTAACAGAGATAAAATCTATCTTAGTGCCATCTGCGGATAAATCACGACCATCAACAGTTTGAGAACCAGACATAGTAATGTTGCCTGTCATTTGCCCACCAGCTTTAGGTAAAGCGTTGTCTGCTGTAACTCCATCAGTCGCTACATCACGTCCGTCTACTGTGCCGCCAGATAAGTTTAGGTTACCGCTTGCATCTAAGTAGGATGCCTTTGAGGAGGGCTGGGTGACAAATATCAGTTTCTCACCAGCTATCCAGTTAACTGCGTTGTTGCTGTTGGAGGATGACAAAATAGTTGTACGTGCCAAAGTGGTTCCAGAGGCAGTGTACGTACCAATACCTACTTCCCAATTACCAGCTGTGTTGGTAACGGAGTAGTAAGTAGTGTTGCCATCCCCAATAGCGGAGAACGATTGGAAACCAACTTCGGCACCTGCTAGAGTGTAAGTTCCAGTACCTGTAGTTGTGGTAGTTTCCTTTACACGATCTTTAATAACAAGTGCCATAGTTTATTCCTTACGCTGGATCAGGGATGCCGATGTCAAATGTAGCCAAGGTAAATGTGTTACCGTTTGTTACTGACTGAGAGGCTGTAAGTGCAGCTGTAGCCAACAAGCGAGAGTTTGCTGTATCGACAAGAGCGTAGTGAGTAACAGTGCCTGTGCCTGTGATGTCACCGTCAGAGATAGCTGATACTGCAACCTTACGTCCACCACCAGTACGATCTGATGGGGCAGCAATGGAAAGTGAGCTTGAAAGACCAAGTGTGTAGGTCGATGTAGCCTCTGCGTAGGTAGTAGCTTCTGCTGAGGTTACGTGTACTGCGTTAGCTTCCAAGTCGAGGATAGATAGACCCTCATCGAAAACGCGATCATTAAGATATGCCATTATTCAGTTTCCTGTTGTTCTTCGAGAGCTTCGTCTGGCTCTTCTGTTTCTGTAGCCCCATTAGGGTCATAATTTAATTCAGCGATATCCATAAGGTTTTGTATAACCTCTGGGTGATTACTGACGTTAATATCTGCGCCGTTAAGGTTACGCAGGAACCCTGCAATCTCACGAAGATCATGCGGTGCCACATCGCCAGCTTTAATAGTTGGCATCAGCGAATAGTCCAGACCGTTCAACTGCCATAGTCTTTCGACTAGCTGCTTGTTAAGCACGTCAACGATCTGTTGTACGTAACTCTCAAGCGCACGGAGGAACAGGTCTGTCTTGCTCTTCGACAAGGCGTATGAACCGCCCTGACTACCAAGCATCAGGAACTCAGACAAGACGCTCCTAGCAATGTCGTGTTGATAACGACGAACAATAGGGTCTATGTCGATATTCCTGGAACCACTTGAAGACATAAGTTCTACATCCACTAATCGGATGTTGGTAGGACTTCCATCTTTATCGGGATAGGTGTCGGAAGGAGTAATAATGTATCCTTGCTCGTTGAACTTAACATCCCGAAGAATTTCTTGAAGGTTACGTACAAATCCTGTTTGCGCTGGTGTGGCATCACTACTGAGATACTCAGAAGGGATACGAGCGACAGGGATACCAGCCAACTCACGCTCAACCGCGATAGCTTCGATAGCTTGAAGATTGTTAAGATACTCGTAGCTAGTATAAGCGTTACGAAGAATAGAACGACCAGAAGGGTCACCATTAATAGATGTAGTACGATAATACAAACTCTTTCTAGCAGGGATGTAGTGCTTAGATGTACCGCCGTACCCAACGTCCTGGTACATACCATTTACATCACCAGTCTTAGCATCTACATCAAACCTAGATACCGTCCAAGGCGCTCGCATTGCGATCTTACGAACACCCATACGTCCGTCAGTGTACTTTGAACGCTTCTTCTCATTAGTTTGAGTGGGTCCAACACGCCGTTTATATACAACTTCAAACCAAGCGAAGCCGTAAGATAAACAGGATAGAGCCTCAGCCACATGATCGTCAAGGCTGTGGTCCATGTCATCAAGAACGCTCTGAACAAACTCTGCTTCCTTCTTTGCTTCTGGTGTGTCGTTACAGGCATACACCTTTAAGTCTACGTCACGTAATACTTGTTCTGTTGCATACATTACCGCGCCAATAGTGCTATCGTTGTCTCGCATCTCACGATACTTACGAATAGCCTTCTTGCCGCGAAGCTCAGGTAGAAACTCATCTGCACGGATCTGTCCGTTATATGTGTTCTGTCCAGCGACACCTAGAGTAGCCGTGGATTCCGTGGGTGAAAGTTTCTTTACCATTTTACTTCAAGCCTTTAGCGTTGCTGTATGCCAGAACTAACTGTGGTTTTGCATACCCATTCAGTGAGAGGTCCGTTATAGCCCATACCATAGCATCAAGACGGTCTGGTGAGCCTGTGGACCCTAAAGGTTCCCACTGTACCATCTGATCCTCTAAGTCGTTTAGTCCCTTGACGTGTTTAACCTTACCTTGCTCATATAGTGCAGAGACAGGTTCAGCCCGTGCCATCTTACCCCTACTTGCGTGTACGAGTTTCACAGGAACGGTTTCATCTTCGGTATGCAGAGTATGTCGGACCATATCACCACCCTGGTTCTTCTCCGCAACGATACGGTCTGCCATGTGCTTGTGATATAGTTCAATGGCTTTAGCAGCCCATTGTTGAGGTGTGTAGCGTCCAGTGTGATCCTCTAGTACGTAGGCTATTCCGTTTACATCTATCCCAGCGACAATTATACCCGTCATATCACTCTCAGCATTGGCGCTAATAGCAGGGTCAATCGACACAATGAGGCGAGACAACTGAGGAACATCGTCCTGGTCTATCTCACAAGTATGTAACAGGTTCCTATTCCAGAGCGCACCTGACGCTTCATCTAATACTTCTGCATATAACTCTTGCCTACCAAGACGTGTGCCTTCGTAGGTCTTCCTAACCGCTTCAATAAAGGAGTCAGCTAAGTTAGCCGCGTTATCAAACGTACTACCCTTACTAACAAGAGTTTTCTCATCAGCGATAATAGTTCTTAGCAGCTTAGTTGTTTTAGGGGTTGTTGTCACAAAGACTTGTGGCTTACGTCCTAGACGCAGACCAAACATAAGCATGTCCCAAGTCTCTTGAGCGTGGTTCCAGGCGCAAAGTTCGTCAGTCCATGCGCTAAATGCTTGTGGACCACGAAGACGCTCTGGATCTTCTGCGGAGAAGAAAACAGCCTTAGCTCCATTCTCCCATGTTAGTGTATTGTTTGTTGGTGACCAGGTAGGAAAGCCTAAGTGTTTACCACGATAGGTTTCATCACCCTTCCAGCAGACATTAAGTAGTCCACTGTCGCCTTCTACCATAACTCGTCTAACATCGCCCTTAGTAGGCGCGACACAATGAACTATCTTATCACCCTTCTTAATGCGGTGACGTACCCATTCAGATCCAGCCCTAGTCTTACCCCAACCACGACCAGCAAGAGCTAACCAAGTTGACCAGTCACCCTTAGGCTCTAGTTGCTCAGGTCTAGCCCAGAAGTTCCAGTCATACCTTAGCTCTTCTGATTTAGCAGGACCAAGTTTACGGAGTATATCTAAGACTTCTGCATCTGGTAACGATCTTAGATCATCAGCAGTTACACTCACCGTTTTCGCAGTTGCAGTTGATCGTTTCATCGGGATCTGTGTTCTTTCCTAGTAGACCCAGTAGACTGTCGATAGCACTCTCGTCTGTATCTGGGTCTTGCGTTTGTTCCACCTCATTGAGTGTACTGTTGGGAGACCAACCACCCTTAGAACGTAGGTAGAACTCTTGGGACTTGAAGTCTCCGTCGAGAGCCTGCTGTACCACGACAGAACCAATAGCCCCAACGATCTCAGCTTTAGTCTCTGATATGATCGACCCATACAACTTGTAGAAGGTAGAAGTACTGGATGGTGCATTTTGATACTTCTGTATAGACCCTATAGTGTCTTTTACAAGTACACCATTCCTGGTGTCCATACGTACCTTCTTTGCTATGATCTCGCTATATGGTTTCTTAGGGATCGACATATCATCACTTCTCTCTAATAGTAATAAAGTACCCCATCGGCATGACCATCACTTTATGTATATACGACATTTGGAAGGGTTCGTCATGGTTGAGGAATTATTAGGAACTACTATAGTACTATACGTACGTCTCAATCACTATGTTATATATACATATTAGTTATAAATATATTAAGTGAGAAACTATAGTAGGAACCTTCATATATGTATAAGGTCGGATTTTGACGAAAGTCAACAAGGCTAAATGAACTATTTTATACATGACTGATAACTAAGGGATCTTTCTTTTATATTTATTGTCGCATGAGGGACTTGACCCTATCTATAGTGGGTAGCGCAGGTCGTGTCGCAAGATCATGACTCCATGTCAAGTAAGAATAAGACTTGTTGCATAGCAACTTATACACCCCCTCCGTGACAAATTGACGCATGTAAGAACCTCTGATTATTTTTTTTTATGTTGGAGACTATAGTGGTAGCGCGGCATGGGAACATGAAGCCTTAGTGATTCGGAGGGTCCCACGAATAAGTCAAGCGTATTCCTATAGAAGTTGATCGAATGTTACACGACTGTAACAAAACGTGATGAGGGGCTTGACATAAGTATTTTATGGCGCTCGGAGGGCGAATCGGCTGACCCCCCAACAATACTTCGCGCTCAAACAATAGTACCGACTCGGCCCTAATAGGTAACAGAACACAAGCCAACCATTTGGCACGACACAAAAAAAAGGCCTGCCCGAAGGCAAGCCAGTAGTGGGAGTCTTATGGTGTAAAATTATTCTACATAAACCCAATGGGTAGGCCAACGTGCTTTCAATTCGTTAGCTTTAAGGATTGCCCTACCTCTATCGGGTTCAACATAAAAACAGAATGGCTTTGCACCCTCTAACGTGGCGATGAATACCTTGGTTTCCATTATACCGACTCCCTATGCCAAGTAGTTATAGGCGAGTCTATTAGGTGAATCGTATGAGGAGACTCGTGTGGTGCTACCTCATACAAGGCTAAGCAATCATATCCACCCCAGTTGCCGTACTCTGTATAGCCTTGCCGCCACCTATTAGCCTCCTCATATCCCGTAAAATCTTCCATCAATACAGGGCCACCCTTGCCCTCATAAAAACCATAAATCGCATATGTATCAGCCATTATACCGACTCCTCTTTTATCGTTACCAGTTCGGACTCTTGTTCTGTATAGCCCTCTAAATCAGATTGACTCACTGTGTAAGGGCTGTGGGCTACCATATGATCAACCCGCGCTTGTATGGTATCGGTTATGAAGTCATGCGCCTCAGACTCGCAATCAAAGGCTATTATCTCAGGTGAAGGATCAAGCGAGTCTACTGCTACTGTCACCAGATAGACTCTATCTAAGCAGCGCAGCCTACCAGCAAGGTCACTTGCTACCCAATCAACCGAAAAGGTAACTACGTTAGACAAACTAAAAGGGCCGTTAAATGTGAAATCCGGCGACTCCCCAGTAGCGTCCCCATAGTCGTCGACCGCTTGCTCTATACGGTCCAGCCATTCCCTATCAGCTAACTTACACAGAATATCACTTGTGTAGATTAACTCGTTCCAGCTACCCGCTGAACAACTGGCAGACTCAAGCTGACTCGCTATGCTATCAACAGAATCCCAGTAATTGCCATCAGTTAAACTATCCCACAAATAAGACTCTATAGGGCCTGACAGGTTAAGGGCGGCGGATATGCGGGTTAAATCGGTTATGCAGTCTCTCATTATATCGTACCCCCATGCGTTCTATGCTGCCCATATGACTCTTGATAGGTTTCTTCTAATACTTCCAAAGGTGGCAAGAGCGATTCAAGGTTGGAGCGGGACCAATCGAATCCGCTATGCCGCCACCCGTCCCAACACTCGCAACAGTTTGAGTCCATGCTATACAACTCAACCTCTTGATTGTCTGGAAAGCGCGGGGAATATTCCTGACAATTATCAAGGATGAATAACCACGTTTCGTCGTCGCGCTCGATTGTCTCATATACGAGTCCATCTTTATATAAGTCTAGTTGAACACCACGTTCACCAAACCATTGGATAATATCTTCCGGCATATAAATCATTGCTCCGCTCCTAATTCAAAGTGAACGCCGCCTAGGCCAGACACAAAAAATCCCCAGCCTGATAAATCTTCCTCAAGGTAGGAAAAGGAACCTAGGGCAAAACACACAAGCCCAAAATATGCGAGTAAGGTTAACTTGCCCAGCCTGCCCAGCAATGGCTTGCGCGGGGTTTGACGTTTACGCCAGTAAACACGGGATGTGTTAAAATCGCCTAGTGCTTTGATCATCTGTTGATTAGAATTTGTCATTGTGTCGTATCCTTTCGAGATCAGTGTTGAATTAACTATTAGGTCCAAATTTCGGTACAACTTGAAACAGTATCAAGCCCAATAACTACATCGAAAAACGGGTAGGTTTTGATTGATTCACGGGTAGCAAAAACAAAACGTATGTCCCAGCCACTAACGTCCCCGGCTTGTTTCAATTCGCCATAGTATTCAACAGGCGTATCGTTGCAGACATATATTTCATACGGGCGGAAACCCTTTTCCCAGAGCGCATTAATTTCGGCTTGTGTGATATCTAGTGACATTATTTTGACTCCTTGATGCTAAGAATCTTGCTTAGGTGCTCAAGGGCGCGGCTTGTGTGCCATTCCTTATCATCTTCACTTGAGGCCCAATAAGCTATAGCAAGAGACTCTTGCAATTGTTGGGCGTAGAATTTCATATCAAGTATTTGCTCTTTTGTCATTGGGTTGATCCTTTCAGCGAATCAGTGTTTGCCAGAAGCGGCTTGCCTCTAGATAGGGCGCTATTTTCACCAGGTATGCAAGCACTAATTTGACTATACTATATAGGGCTAATTTTTGTCGCGTTTTTAGGTGGATTCACGATTCATGCCGGGGAATCGTTTTTATGGGTTCCAGTGACCGGGACTCAAACATCGCTTTAAAAGGCCGTTTTAGAGCTTCCTAGACCCTATGGACTCACATCCTGAATCGTGCTAAATAATGGGGGATGCCGAATCAAAACTTGTTATGCGCTCAGTGCATAGGTGCATCAATTTTTGCATAGCTCATTAGGTATGCGCTCAGATCATATCAGCCATGCGCTCAGATCATAGATAATAAAGTATGCGCCTAGGTCATAGGTCATATGCGCCCAGATCATAGCTC